>Ga0308309_10001471_pt1 | contig 14049 bp, 11 predicted proteins | sample HubBroMetageWFT5_FD_192491 | JGI IMG/M metagenome (GOLD analysis project Ga0308309, IMG submission 192491) | Warmed and freeze-thawed soil microbial communities from the Hubbard Brook experimental Forest, New Hampshire - Hubbard Brook CCASE Soil... | ecosystem: Environmental > Terrestrial >...
AAAACTCGTTCAAAGATGCCGCTGACTCGATGGCCTTGCGCAACAGATCGCCTTCGGCGAAGCGGGCCAGATCTTCAACGGAGAAGCGGAGACGAAGCTGATGGGTTGCACACTCCGCGCTGAGCAGTTCAAGACGCGCATGCCGCAGCTCAGAGTTCATTTGAACCACAGCGACACGGTCATCCGGATTGTCCCAGGAAAACATCTGAGGACTCCTGAATTTTAGCTATACAAAACCGCGGAAAGGGGCCTATATTGATTATGTATACAGCGTTACGTTAACGATGTCAATATAAATTATTCAATCGTTTTATGTAGGTTCAGAGGACAGAAATGCCAAGACTGCCCGATCCTGATCTGCAAGAACGTATTTTGGACGCCGCCCAGAAGCTCTGGAAAAAGGGAGCGGAAAAGACTCTCACGATGCGCGCGGTAGCCGAGGCGGCCGGTACCAACACTCCCGCCGTCTATCGCCGCTTTCGGAACCGCGAGGATATCCTTCGCGCCATGCTGCGCCGGATCCAGCAGGATGTCATCGACGCGCTTCGGCCCTGCTCATGTCCCGAGGAAGCATGCGAGCGCTACCTTGAGTTCGCGGTGAGTCATGCTCACGAGTACGAACTCTTCTACACCCATGCCTACGAACTCTCTCATCCCTCGCGCTCGGATCATGCTTCTCCGCTCCGGGAGCACCGGCCTACCATGCAATTCATGGAGACGAAACTGGCCGAGCGGCTGGGAGGGACGGCTGCGGACCATACCCGCCTATCGCTGGCGTTGTGGACGATGGCGCACGGAACCGCTATGCTGCTGATTTCGAGATCGATCCCGGCGGCGCATGTGCCAGAGCTGCGTTCCGTCTTTACGGCCGCGGTGGAGACGCTGATCAACAACTCGTCCGGCTTTTCGGCTCAGAATTGAGCGGAATGTAATCGGCATCGACCGCGCGCGGAGCGTGGACTGCACAATTATTGGTGCAGAATTTAATCGAAAAAAACTCTCTCTTTCCGCCCAAAATCTAGAAAACAAAGGGACGGAAATTTTCTTGCCTCCTAGATCTATGGTTCTTAAGGTAGTTACAGGCAAAATCTAGAAAACATGGAAGTTATGGAGGCGCCCGACAGCTCGCGGTTCCGTTCTGGCACCGCGCGTAGTGAATCGGAGTGTGAAGCTTTCGCCTCTGCCGCGCTGGTCGAGCGCAGGCCGGCGAATCAGATTATCAAAGATCGGAGATTATCTTGCAGATAATCTACATGCATTAATATTATCGGAGTGGGCCGACAAAAGCAAGCAAAAAGCAGGCGGGTTGTCGGCCACAGTTCCAATTTGGGCCATTGCGCTTGCGATCACAGTCAGTGAGTGCTATGGCGATTTTGCGTCAATTAACACGCATCGGAAGGCCAATGCCGACAATGGCGGTCGCACGCAAAACCCGCCGAGGGGCAAGGCGATTTTGCGTCGGCGAGACCAAGAAATTCATGGCGTGATCTTGAACACCACGCCGCAACCGTCTTCGCAGCTACCTTGCCTCCCGACAGAGTCGTGCCGTACAGGTTCCCGGCATCGTCCATTGTCAGTGTTGAGTCGGGGTGCTGCCGTCTGCAGTCCCGGTGAAATCGTGGAGAACGACCTGTTGACCCACATTATTCAGCTTGAAGACGGTCCCAAAATGGTGGGTGCCGCCTTCATCGGTGGAACCGTAAAGGTTTCCGCGGACATCGCGCAAGAGAGCCGCGCCCGGCCCCGTAGAGCCTGAATCATAGGTGAAGTTCAGAAGATCCGTCTCTTGGCCGGACTCATTCAGCCTGAAAATTTTTCCAAATCCGTTTCCGCCCAGCGCCGTGCCATAAAGATTGCCGGCGCTGTCTCGGATTAAGCCTGCAAGGGGCAGCCACTCTAGCAGTGCATGGCGCATTCAGCAAATCGGAATTTCTTTGCAGTCAGTGATTCAGGTTGTCCTGTCCTGTGCGAGCCATCGTTATGGGCAAGTAACCCAGTCCATTTCAGGATTAGTCGATAAAAGAAATCGTGTTACGACAGAACCTCGGCTATTTCTTCACTACCACCGCGATGCAGTTGATTTCCACCAGCGAATTTCCGGGTAGCGCGGCGACGGCCACCGTTGTGCGGGCTGGACCGCCGTTCGGGAAGTAGGTCTTGAACACCTTGTTCATTCCGTCGTAATACTTGATGTCGGCGAGAAAAACGCTGAGCTGAAGAATGCTGTCCACGGTGCCGCCACCGGCTTCGACGAGTTTCTTCACATTGTCCATCACGATGGTGGTGTGATGTCCAATTTCGAATTGCTCGGCGGGACCGGAATCGTGCGCCCCTTGCCCGGCCACGTAGATCAGGCCATTGTGAACCACGATCGGCGTGATCATCTGTTTTCCATCGGCGGGCTTGCCGTCGTCGCCGAGCTTGCGGATGCTGTCATCCGCCGTGGCTTCGGCGCTGCCCGCCAGCACCGCTCCGGTAAGGCCGACACTGGAAAGCACTGCGGCCAGCCGCCCGGCGAAATTCCTGCGAGTGAATGTTCCGAAATTCATGAGCCCTCCTGTTTGAAGCTGTTGAGTCTAAGCCAGTGTGGACATCCCGGTCAATGAGCGAAATGGTGATATTGCGCCAGAGATCCGATTACTGCAGCTTGGCGTATTCTGCTTTCGCTTGCTTCAGTATTGGGATATCGGGATCAGCATCCAACCAAACTAGAAGGAAGGCAGCGTAAGCCTTGCGGGCTTTTTCGGCATTGCCACTCAGCTTGTAGGCGCGGCCTAATTGCAGATGGGCGAGTGCACCCAGCGGAAAGTTCGACACGATACCGCGATGGTCGATCATCTTCTGGAATTCAGTGGCAGCCTGTGCACCGTCGCCCGCGCGCAGATACGCTTCGCCGCGGACATACACCGGGTACAGGGTTCCGTGAGACGGCGTTTGTAAGGGCTCCCCAAGTTCGTATTCGGAAGCCACTGTCAGCAGTTCCATTGCTTTTTGGCTATCGCCGCGATCGATGGCAATGGCGGCGCGGATGGTTGGCAGCCAATAAGCTTGAATCATCGTGTCGCGGTCGAATTCCGCAGCGACTTTGTCTGCCAGAGCCGAGGACTGTACGGTGTCGCCGCTGCGTGCCAGGGCTAGCGCCCCTAACAGCTCGATGTCGGGCCTGGAGCTCAAAGACATCGCAGCGGCAACAGCCTTGCGAGCGAGGACGGTGTTGCCGAACTCGGCTTCCCGCAAGGCCTCGTTGACCTGCCAAAGTGCCGCTGTGTCGGTGCTTCCGTTTCGCTTAGCCGATTCCACCGCCTTGCGCGTAAGCTCACGCGCCTTCCGCAGGCGCCCGTAGTAGGCTTCCGTGTCAGACTCATCGGATAGCTGTCCATCTTCCTCGGGTTTTCCCCTCGCCCACAAGGACTGCTCCTGCATGGCGGACGGATCACCTTCTAGAAACGCTAAGTGATATCGATGCAGGTGAAGGTCCGGAGAATCCAAGTTGCGCCCACTGGCCGCGTCCAAGGGGGCTTTGACGTCTTTGATCCGGTCGAGAGCGAGATAATCGTCGGCAAGATTTCCGTAGGCAATCGCGTCGTCGGGTTCAAGGCGGAGGCTTACGTTGGTTTCTTCGGCCGCCTTCTCGTATTGACCAATAATGCTGTAACTGACTCCCAGGTTGTCATGGGGAACGTAATCCGCCGAATAAGTACGTGCCCATTCGGTATAGGTCTGAATAGCCTTATCGATTTCGCCGGTTACACCACTATAATAGAGCGACTCAATGAGGAAGCGCTCCTGCTGGGTCACGCGGTCCCGTAATTCGTAGGCCTTCTGCAAATTCTCCCTTGCCAGGCTCGGCTGACTCAGATTGCCGTAATTAGCGCCTAGCGAAGCATAGGCCAGCGCGAAGTTCGGGTCCAGCTCGATAGCTCTTTTCCCGTAGGGAATCGCCGCGGCGTCCCCCTGTTCCCGCTGTGCTCTTCGCTGCTCGCTGTACTGCTGCAGAGCTTCCAGAGATGAGGTCGTCGCCTCTTCCAGGGGTTGGTTGTATTTTGTAACCGAGGCCAGTGACTCGCCAAGTTTTTCGCGCAACTTCGCGGCTGCCTTCCCCAATGCGCTGAGTGCTTGCTCTTTGCGATCAGCCGTCACTTGTTCCTCTGCGAGCACGTCGTCGGTTTCGCAAGATGCTGCCTTCAGCCCCAGGACATACTCTTTACCAAGTGCCGAGATTGAACCGCCGATGTAGGCCTTGCTATGAGTGCGCTGGCAGATCTCGCGCGCCACCTCATTCGTGATTTGAGTGTTGGACGGACGAGCCATCATGGTTAGGGTCGAGGCAACCCTGCTGTCGGGAAGGATGTTGAGAAATGGCGACTGGAGCAGAGAAACGGCAAGTGCCTCCTTCAGCGTGCTATCAAAAACGGGGTCGCCGGTGGAGTTGGTGAAGTCGGCGAGCACGATCGCGTCCTTTTCGTTGAGCTTGAATGCTTGAGACGTAGGTCGGTGCCACAGACCAAAGATGATCGCTGCCAGCGAGGCAAGGAGAATCAGGCTAATGGGAAGTGCGAACTTCCATCGATTCCTTCCGGAAACAGCCGTTTCGGGCGGCGGTGTCGCGATGCTCTTGAGGCCTGCGGATGGCGTCGCCGCCACTTGCGTGGCTCCTCTCAACGCTTGCAGGTCATTGCGGATCTCCGAGGCGTGCTGATAGCGTAACGTCCGATCCTTTTGCAAGGCCTTGGAAATGATCTCGTCGAGTCTTGTCGGCACTCGGGAATTCAAGCGTTTTGCGGGTTGCGGCGATTCATGCAGTATGGCGGCAAAGGTCGCGCCCACGGTCTTACGCTCAAATGGAAAATGCCCTGTGGCCATTTCGTAGATCACGACTCCAAAGGAGAACAAGTCAGTACGGGAATCCAGTTCCTCGCCATGCACCTGCTCTGGAGACATGAAGGCAATGGTACCCGGGGTGGTGCCCGTGGCGGTGAGATCATCGGCTGTCATAGTGCTGGCTTCGAGAAGCATGTCGGCACCTTGCAAGTCAACGGATGTCGTCTTTTTTGCCAGGCCGAAGTCGAGTATCTTGACATGCCCGCGCTGCGTCACGAAGAGATTAGAGGGTTTAATGTCGCGATGAACGATCCCTACTCCGTGTACCGCGTCCAAGGCGTCGGCTATCTCAATGGCCAGTGAAAGGGTGAAGGCGGTCTCAAGGGGGTGCCTGGCAATACAGTCGCCGAGCAACTTCCCCTCGATCAACTCCATCACGATGAATGATTGGCCCTCGTGCTCACCAATGTCGTAAATCGTACAGATATTGGGATGATTTAATGCGGAAGCGGCCTTGGCTTCACGGCGGAATCGCTCCAGTGCCTGAGGATCTTTGGCCAAGTCTTGGGGCAGGAACTTGAGAGCTACAAAGCGGTCGAGCCGTGTGTCCTGGGCCCTGTAAACGACACCCATCCCTCCGCTGCCGAGCCTTTCAATGATGCGATAATGCGAGATGGTCTGGCCGATCATGGATCGGGATCCACCCTCATATGCAATCTTAGGAGCGCCGCAAGATGCGAGTCAACGCATCGGCGGAATAGTGCGTGCCTTTTCTTCAATTCTGGGGAGCAATCGATCCCAGCTGCCTTGCAAAGAAAAGACCATCCCTTTCGGGCACGCTAGGGATGGTCCCATACACATTCAACTATCGACCAGATTACTGCGTCGGCTTATTGAGGTTCCTTGCGCAGGGTCTTGATGGAACGAAGCTTCGCGGCTTCGTACCGGTGACCGCCGTTGCCGGTTGGGAATGCGCACACTCCGCCGTACCAGATACCGAGGGTATTCTGGCTGGTGTTCTGTGCGATGCATTCCCAATCCACTGAGGGATTCCCCGGATTCGGTCCGTTGTAGTCGATGAAGACACTACGCTCGGGCCCACCCAAGGAGGGATAGCCACAGGCTCCGCTGACCATTTCGCCTCCGGTGCCGCCGCAAACTACGTCGATCTCGCCGGCGCTGTTTCCAGGCAGACCGTATTCGTTTACATAAAAAACTGACATGGAGATGCCCGCACCCTGAGGACCCTGCTGGCCTTGGGGACCTTGTGCGCCTTGGGGACCCTGTTGTCCTTGCGGTCCCTGCGGTCCTTGCGGTCCTTGCGGGCCCACGACACGCAACGTAATGTCGAAGGAAGCCGTCAAACCGTCCGACGTGTTCTTGAGCGTTAGCAAATAAGCGCCCGGCGCCAAGTTGCTCGGCATATCAACCACTACGGCGGTAGGCGTGTGTGTCACGACCGTCACCGCATGACCGTCCAGCGTGACGGAAGGCTTCGGAGTGCCGAAGTTTGATCCGGCAATCGTGATCTGGTTGGTTTGGAAGTTGGCGTCAGTGCTGACGATCGTGGGTCGCTGAGCGGCCGGCGCGCCTTGTGCCAGCGAGACTGAAGACATGACCAGTGCGAAACACGCAAGCACCAAGACCAGGGACAGCGCAGCTTTTTGTGCGGTATTCATGTGAAGTTCTCCATTTATGAGTTTGAATTGAGCGGCCTGCCAGGCGCTATAAAATTTCCCCTCACAACTCCGGCCGGGCGGTCAAGTTTCCCGCTCACTATTCAAAGCGACACTTTCCTTCGCGTTCCCTCACGACATCCAGGATTTTTCTTTAAGAAACTCCAGCGTGGCTGGGTTCATCATTCTGCCAAAAGAACTGCCGTCCCTCTCAACCACAGAGGGACGGCGGTGAAGAATTCAGCGATGGATTGGCGTTCTCGATCGCACCTACTTGGACATCAAGCGCTCAGTCTTGATGGAAAAAAGCTTCGCCGGACCGTATTTGTGACCGCCGTTGGCGGTCGGGTAGACGCAAAGTGATCCGAACCAGACGCCGACCGTATTCGAGCCGGTATTTTGCGCTATGCACTCCCAATCAACCGACGGGTTTCCCGGATTCGGTCCATCGAAGTCAACAAAGATACTGAAAGCGTTTTGATCCAGCGTTGGATAGCCGCAGGCCCCGCTGACCACCTCGCCACCGGTAGAGCAATACGCATCGATCTGCTCAGCCACCCCGGGCCCAACACCGACCTCGCTCACATAGAAAGGCTGGAAGGCGACTCCCGTGCCCGGAGGACCCTGCTGGCCTTGTGGTCCCTGAGGACCTTGGGCACCCTGTGCACCTTGCGGTCCCTGCAGACCTTGGGCTCCCTGCGGACCCACATTTCCCAAGGTGACAACGAAGGAACCCGCAAGATCATCAGACATGTTTTTCATTGTCAGCAAATAAGCGCCGGGCGCCAAATTGCTCGGTATATCCACCACTACGGTAGTTGGAGTGTGGGTCACGACCGTCGCGGCGTGACCGTCCAGCGTAACGTAAGGCTCGGGAGTGCCGAAGTTGGATCCGGCAATCGTGATCTGGTTGGTTTGGAAGTTGGCATCCGTGCTGATGATCGACGGTTTCTGGGCGGTCGGTGCCCCCTGCGCGAGCGAGACCGAGGGCGCGACCACCGCGAAACAAGAAAGCACAAAGGCCAGGGCAGCATTTCTTGCGATATTCATGTGAAGTTCTCCGTTTATGAAGTTTTGAATTAAGCGGCCTGCCCGGCACATAAAATTTTCCTTTGCAACTCCGGTCGGGCTGTCCAGTTTTTCCGCTCACTATTCAAAGCGACACTCCCGGTCCGATTCCCTCATGACCTGCGGGATTTTTTCGCTACCTTTATTCTTGCACCCTGCCGGAGGACGGGCGTCCTCCTCCGTCCCGATACAATGTAGGCGCGGGCGTCCTCGCCCGTGCAGGGCACACCATTTGAATCAAATCACCAAAATCGCAGATCGCGTGAAGCAAACAGCTCGCGAGGCAGGGTTTGAGCTGGCCGGAATCGCCCCAATCCGCGACTTCGCGGAGCTGAAACATTACCCGGAATGGATCGCAGCTGGACACGCCGGTGAGATGAAATACATGGAGTCCCGCGATGAAGCTGGACAGCTCAAGCGCGCTTCGCTTAGGTCGACCGCTCCGTGGGCGCGAAGCGTAATCGTCTGCGCGATCAACTACAACACGGCGCATCCCTACTCCACGCAGGTCAACGATCCTGAGTGTGGATGGATTTCGCGCTACGCCTGGAGCCGCGAAGACTACCACAAGGCGGTGATGCGCCGCCTGCGTGTGGTGGAAAACTCGTTGCGAGATGCAGTCGGCGAGCCAGGGCAGAATGCCCTCGCGACAGTCGCCGAGACGACGCCGCTACAAACTCGGTGCTACGTGGACACTGGCCCCCTGGTCGAGCGTGTCTACGCAAAATATGCCGGCGTGGGATGGATTGGAAAGAATACCTGCATCTTGAATCAGAGGCTGGGGTCCTGGTTATTTCTCGGCGTGATTCTGACTTCGCTTGAACTCGACCCTGATCTGCCTGCTCCGGATCGTTGCGGCAGTTGCACCCGCTGTATTGATGCCTGTCCCACGGACGCGCTGATCGCGCCCTACCAACTCGATTCCAACAAATGCATCTCGTATTTGACGATTGAGAAACGCGGCGCAATCCCCGAAGAAATGCGCGAAGGCATGGGCCGCCACGTCTTCGGATGCGACATCTGCCAGGATGTTTGTCCCTGGAACCGCAAAGCACCAGCAACCAGCACAGCTGAGTTTCAACCTCGAGAAGGCCTGGTCAATCCGGCGCTGGAGTGGCTTGCCGAAATGAGCGCGGAAGAGTTCCGGGAGAAGTTTCGCGGCTCTCCTATTCGCCGCACCAAACGCACCGGCCTGCGGCGAAACGCCGCGATCGCAATGGGCAATAGCAGCGATCCGCGCTTCATTCCCGTCCTAGAAAAACTGGCGACGGACGATGATCCTGTGCTGGCGGAGAGCGCGCGCTGGAGTCTCGAGCAGCTATCTACACCGGCAGCTCCGAAGCCGGAATCATCCGCGCGAAAATAATAAGCGGCGTTCTGGGGCAGCAATCACGCGACACCCCCTGGCTGCGCAAAGCTGCAACTGTTTGCACCATTGACAAACCACCGGAACGCGAACAATACTGTGTTCCCTCATCGCGTCGTCCGTCGGACAACCCTGTCTCCCGGAGGTTCGTATGAAACCCGTCCGCATCCTGGTTTTGATTCTATGTACATGCTTCGCGTCCCTGGCATGGAGCCAGCAGACAACGTGCACGGCCCACACCCCTTGGGCCGAATTCCATCGGTACAGCATGCAGCGCTCGAACCCATGTGAGAAGGTGCTCAACGTCAACAGTGTTGCGAACCTCGGCGTGAAGTGGAGCTACGCCGCCATCGCCGAAGTGTGCTCCTCGCCCGCCGTAGTGAATGGGGTGGTGTATGTCGGCTCGGATGACTACAGCGTGTATGCGCTGAACGCCAGCACCGGCGCCAAACTGTGGAGCTTCCCCACGGGCTACTACATCTACTCTTCGCCCGCCGTGGTGAACGGGGTGGTGTATGTCGGCTCGTTCGACAACAACGTATACGCGCTGGACGCGAGCACGGGCGCCAAGCTGTGGAGTTACGCCACCGCCGGCGTGGTGTATTCCGCACCCGCCGTGGCCAATGGAGTAGTGTATGTGGGCTCGGAGGACGGCAAGATGTACGCCCTAAACGCCAAGACCGGTGCTGAGCTCTGGAGCTACACGACTGGCGGCTACATTGATTCCTCGCCCGCCGTCGTGAACGGAGTGGCGTATGTCGGATCCTACGACAAAAAGGTGTACGCGCTAAATGCCACCACGGGCGCCAAGCTGTGGACTTACACAACCGGCGGCGTGGTGTATTCCTCGCCCGCCGTGGCCAACGGGGTGGTCTATATCGGATCGAAAGACGGCAAGGTGTACGCCTTGAACGCCAAGACCGGCGCCAGGCTTTGGAAACACGCCACCGGCTCGTGGGTATATTCCTCGCCCGCCATAGCGAATGGGGCGGTGTATGTCGGCTCCTACGACGGCAAGGTGTACGCGCTGAACGCGAAGACCGGCTCCAAGCTGTGGAGCTACGCCACCGGCAACTTCATCGAGTCCTCGCCTGCGGTGGCGAGTGGCGTGGTTTATATCGGCTCGCATGACCACAACGTGTACGCACTGGACGCCAGGACCGGCTCCAAGCTGTGGAGCTACGCCACCGGCAGCTATGTGGATGGCTCACCCGTCGTGGCCAATGGAGTGGTTTATGTCGGCTCGGCCGACGGCAACGCGTACGCCTTCGGCTTGAAGTAAAGGACGGCTGCGGGACCGGCAGTTTCTAAAGACTTCGCCCTTATGTCCGGGAAATGCTTTCCGGCGTACGATTACCTCTGGAGGTTAGTCATGAAACGAGTCGGCCTGGTTGTTTTGATTTTCAGTGCGAGCTTCCTGTCCGTGGCCTGGGGACAGCAGCCGGCGGGCAAGTGCATTAACGACTGGAGCGAGTTCCATCGCACAAACATGCAGCGCTCGAACCCCTGTGAGACGACCCTCAACGTTGGCAATGTCAAGGACCTCACCAGAGTGGGGTGGTTTTTCGGCTACAGCAGCCTTACCTCGCCTACAGAGGCGAACGGTATGCTTTATTTCGGCGCAGATAACAACAACCTCTATGGAGCGAACCTTACCACCGGCAAGCAGTGGGCCTACGCCACCGGCGGCCACGTAGAGTCCTCGCCAGCAGTGGCGAGTGGGGTGGTTTACGTTGGGTCGGACGACAACAACGTATACGCGCTAAACGCCAAGACCGGGACTAAGCTGTGGAGCTACGCCACCGGCAACCAGGTACATTCTTCGCCTACGGTGACGAATGGAGTGGTTTACTTCGGCTCACACGACAACAGCGTGTATGCGCTGAACGCCACCACCGGCGCTCTGTTGTGGAGCTTCGCCACCAACGGCGCCGTGGGGTATTCCTCGCCTGCCGTGGCCAACGGGACGGTTTATGTCGGCTCGAATGACCACAACGTGTATGCCCTGAACGCCAGCTCCGGTGCCAAAGTGTGGAGCTTCGCCACCGGTGACCAGGTGAATTCCTCGCCGGCCGTGGACAATGGGGTGGTTTACGTTGGCTCGAACGACCACAACGTGTACGCGCTGAACGCCGCCACCGGTGCCAAAGCGTGGAGCTTCGCCACCAAGGGTTCAGTGGGGTATTCGTCGCCCGCTGTAGCTAAGGGGAAGGTTTATGTCGGCTCCTTCGGCATTGTATACGCGCTGAATGCCAGCACCGGGGCCCAGGTGTGGCGTCGCCCAATCGGCCAGCATAATGTACCGTCCTCGCCCGCTGTGGCGAATGGGGTGGTTTACATAAGTTTGGTGAACACCGTTTTCGGCGTTGGCACGATCGTGCTAGACGCCACCACTGGAGTCAGTCTGTGGCATTATCCGACCGGCGGGGTGAACTCCTCACCCATAGTTGTGAACGGGAGAATCTATGTCGCCGGGCCCGGCGAGATCGATGTCTTCGGCCTGCTGTGAAGGACGACAGGGTCAGCAAGGGCAGCTCCAAACGTCCCGGCAGAATTCCGAGAAACGATTTGCGGCGTACGATCCTCTGGAGGCTTCATCATGAAACGAATCAGCCTAGTTGTTTTGATTCTGTGTGCGTCCGTGTCCGTGGCATGGGGTCAGCAGAGGGCGGGCAAGTGCAGCAATGACTGGACCGAATTCCTCAGGCCCAACATGGAGCGCTGGAATCCGTGTGAAACGGTGCTTACCGTCAACAATGTTGGGAACCTCGCCTTGAAGTGGAGCTACACCACCTCCGACTATGTGTTCTCGTCGCCCGCGGTGGCGAATGGAGTGGCTTATGTCGGATCGACCGACCACAACGTGTACGCGCTGAACGCCATAACCGGCGCCAAGTTGTGGAGCTACACCACCAGCGGCGCTTTGGGTTCGTCGCCCGCGGTGGCGAATGGGATGGTTTACGTCGGCTCGAACGACCACTACGTGTATGCCCTGAAGGCCAGTACCGGCACCAAGCTGTGGAGCTACGCCACCGAAGGCGAAGTGTATTCCTCGCCCGCGGTGGCGAATGGGGTGGTTTATGCCGCCTCACGACACAACGACGCGTACGCGATAAACGCCAGCACCGGCGCCAAGCTCTGGACCTTTTTCACTGGCTACTACGTGTATTCCTCGCCTGCCGTGCTGAATGGAGTCGTTTATGTTGGCTCGTACGACAACCACGTATACGCGTTGAAGGCCAAGACTGGCACCAAGGTCTGGCGTTACGCCACGGGCTCGTATGTGTTGTCCTCGCCCGCGGTGGCGAATGGGGTTGTGTATGTTGGCTCGTACGACGGGAATGTGTACGCGTTAAACGCCAAGACTGGCACCAGGCTGTGGAGATACGCTACCGGCGGCGTTGTAGCGTCCTCGCCTGCGGTGGCGAATGGGGTGGTGTATGTTGGCTCGTACGACGGGAATGTGTACGCTTTAAACGCCAAGACTGGCACCAGGCTGTGGCGCTACACTACCGGCGGCGACGTGTATTCCTCGCCCGTAGTGGCGAATGGAGTGGTGTATATCGGCTCAGCGGACAAGAACCTATACGCACTGAACGCCAGTGCCGGCACCAAGCTGTGGAGCTACACCACTGGGGGCGGTGTGTACTCCTCGCCCGCGGTGGCCAATGGGGTGGTGTACGTTGGCTCGGATGACGGCAACGTCTACGCCTTTGGTCTGAAGTGAAGGGCGGTCGGGTCAGACAAGCGTAGCTTCCAAACGCCCGCGCGCTGAAAAAATTCCTCGTCCCGTGACCCGATTTGACTCTTTTCCCCGCTTTTCTAGATAGAAGCAAAGTAGCCGGCCTGAGCATAAAGGGGGATGCGGCGGGGCAAGCAAACTGCGCTCCAAAATAAGTACGTCAGAGGAGGAACCCATGAAAAACTATCGTCAACTGGCACGGCTGGCATCGCTCGTCGTGCTTTCGCTCGTTGTTGTAGTAGCGATGACCACGCCAAGCTCCGCGACAGGAAACATTGTGAAGGCGGATCTCTCGGGAGCCTGGCAGATGACCATTGTCGGCCAGACTGGTTGTGGTTTTGGGACTACGCTTTACACGTTTACCCTTAACGCCAGCGGCTCATCGTCGAACGTCACCGGGACCTATCACACGGCTGGATGTGGCGACGGCACCAGCAGCGGCAACACATTCACGATTCTGTCGCTGAATCCCGACGGCAGCGGCACGGCCGGTCTGAGCTGCGGCACTGGGTGCGGCTGGAACCTGAGCATCCAGGTTTCGCCGGACCGCTCGAAGTTCAACGTGATCGACGTGTCTCCCGCAAACCCGGGAAACTTCATCGAGGGCGTCGCCATCCATCAGTAATGACATTGCCACCGGGGAGTTCAAAGACTCCCCGGCATTTAGACCCACGATACCTAAGATTACTTAATAGTAAATAGCATGCGAACCGACCCGAGCTTCGATCTGCCTGGTGACTCCCGCACCTCCGCAGCGTGGTAGCATTTCTTATCTCGGAAGCTCCCGACGGCTCATGACGGATCGCATCCATTCCCTTCCATCGCGGCTCATCTTTATTGGTCTCGCTCTTCTACTCTTGTGTGCTCCGCTCGCGCCTGCGCGCTCTGACCAACCACACTGGATCCGCGTTAACTCCAGTCACTTTTCCGTGGTCACGGATGCGGATGAATTCAAGGGACATGACGTGGCCGCGCGATCGAGCAGATGCGCCTGGTCTTCGGCCAACTGCTGGTGAGAACTCGCATCAACATGTCGGAACCGATCGACATCATCGCCCTGCGAAGCGACGACGAATACAGCAAGGTCGTGCCCAACCGCCAAGGGCCGGCGATTGCGATGGGCTTTTTTATTCCTGGCTCGGACCGCGATTACTTCGTCCTGAACCTTTCCAAGGAAGAGAGCTGGCGAGCGGTATCCCGCGATTTCGCCCTGATGTTCCTGAACTACAACTATCCACCCACGCAGCCGTGGTTCGACGAAGGCTTCGCCGAATACTTTTCCAGCCTGCGCTTCGATAACAAACAGGCGCAAATCGGCGGAGACCCGGAATCGTTCACCGAGATCCTGAACTCGACGCCATGGCTTTCGATCCCTG
>Ga0308309_10001472_pt1 | contig 14023 bp, 11 predicted proteins | sample HubBroMetageWFT5_FD_192491 | JGI IMG/M metagenome (GOLD analysis project Ga0308309, IMG submission 192491) | Warmed and freeze-thawed soil microbial communities from the Hubbard Brook experimental Forest, New Hampshire - Hubbard Brook CCASE Soil... | ecosystem: Environmental > Terrestrial >...
GTTGACATCTCTTGGTGATGACGTGGCCGCGCTTAACCGTAGCGTGGATCGAACCGAAGGCCCGATCATCCTGACCGGGCACGCCTACGCCGGTGCGGTCATAGCGCTCGCACGTCCCGAACGCGTGAAGGCGCTGGTTTACGTGACCGCTCTTGCGCCCGAGGAAGGCGAGAAAGTCGCGGATGTGTTCTATCGCCTGGAACCTCATCCCCGGGCGCCGAAGCTGGCACCGGACGATGCCGGCTTGATTTGGTTGCCTGATGAAGCCTTTGCGAGTGCTTTCGCGCAGCGTGCATCCGCCGAGGATCGAGCCGTACTCTCGGCCGTGCAGAGACCAATATCGCTCGACTGTATCACTGTTCCTGTCGGGCGCCCGTCGTGGAGGGACATACCGAGCTGGTTCCTCGTTGCCGAAGATGACCGGATGATCGTCCCCGAGACGCAGCGCTACATGGCGGAGCGCATGAAGGCGAAAACCAAAATGCATGACGTCGACCACATGCCCAGCGTCACGAGCCCGGAATCTGTGGTCGACATCATTCGCGATGCAATGCGCTTTGTAGCCGGCACCTGAAGCAAGCCTCGAGGAGGGTTTTCATGATGCCTGTCAGATTTGGGACGGCCGATGTCGACGGCTTCAAGATCTTCTATCGTCAAGCGGGGCCAGCGGACGCACCGAAGTTGCTGTTGCTGCACGGCTTCCCGAGCGCGAGCCATATGTTTCGTGACCTGATCCCGTTGCTCGCCGACAGATTCCGCTTGGTCGCGCCCGACCTTCCTGGGTTCGGTCAGTCCGACATGCCGCCGCGAGAAAAGTTCAGCTACACCTTCAACAACGTTGCCGGCGTGATCGACCGCTTCACCGAGGTCATGGGCTTCACTCGCTTTGCGATGTACGTCTTCGACTACGGTGCGCCAACCGGCTTCCGACTCGCCGTCCGCCATCCTGAGCGAATAACCGCCATCGTTTCCCAAAACGGCAACGCCTACGAGGAGGGTCTAAGTGACGGCTGGACTCCGATCCGCGCCTACTGGGAGCGACCGTCGCAGGCGAACCGAAAGGCGCTGCGCGCCTTCCTCACGCCGAAGACGACCCACTGGCAATACACCCACGGCGTACCCGACCAGGCGATGGTGTCGCCGGACGGTCAGAATCTGGATAACTTCTATCTAGCCCGGTCCGGAGCCGATGAAATCCAGCTCGACCTCTTCGGCGATTACAAGAGCAATGTCGCGCTCTATCCCGAATTCCAGGCCTATTTTCGCAAGCACAAGCCGCGGTTTCTCGCGGTCTGGGGCAAGAACGACCCGTTTTTCCTGCCCCAGGGCGCCGAGGCGTTCAAGCGTGACATTCGAGACGCCGACGTGCGCTTCTTCGACACGGGCCACTTCGCTTTAGAGACGCACTGTAAAGAGATCGCTGCGGCAATCCGCGCTTTCCTGTAGCGCTCCGGGGATTTGCCCAATCGCTCAGTGGGCTCCTCCCTGACTAACAGATCGCAAAGTCTCTACGTGCGGAGCTGGATGCCGGTGACGACGGCGCCAGCGACAGCCAGTACGCCGACCTGTGTGAAGGGATCGGTGATCAGCTCGGTCATGGATGCGGCTCGCGACAATTCAACGGGTTCTAGGAGAGATGTTCATGCCCGGCGTCAGATCCGGACTGATCTGCCCCGGCGAAAGGCCAGCTACCTCTTTTGGGGACGGCAGTGAAGCTGTCGCGCCCCGTTCTGTGGCGGCGGGAGGGATGCAGCCCGGTCGTGCGGTAGGACCATCAAAGACATCGGAGAGGCGGGCGCGTACGCTCGCCACCAAGCGATCCAGACCGCCTCGGTGATCGTCGGCAGCCGGCTCCAGGATCGTCACCGTCGCCGTCATGCCCGACACTAACGGGATGCCCGCTGGCACCTTGTCGATGGCAATGCGAATGGGAATGCGCTGCGCCAGACGCACCCAAGTATAGACCGCATCGACATTGGGCAATCCCTGAGCACCGGCCGCCGCATTGGATACGCCGATGCCGCGCGTCACCGTGGTGATGTGTCCGGTGATCGGCTCGGCGTAGCCCATCAGCTTGGCCTCGACGCGATCGCCAATGCAGATCCGCGCCATCTTGGTCTCCTCGAAGTAGCCGTCGATCCAGTAGCTGTCGCTGTCGATGACGGAGATGTTGGCGGCGCCCTGATGCGCATAGTCACCGACGCGCATCAGGAGGTTGGTAACGTGGCCGTTCACCGGACTGCGCACGCGGGTCCGGTACAGGTTCATCTCGGCCTCGGCGAGCCGCTGCTGGGCTGCGTCGAACGCCGCCTTGGCCTGTACCGCCGCGCCGGCATAAACCTGCTGCTCCTCGGCGCTGGTAGCGATGGCCGACAGATGCTGGCGCCGTTCGGATTGCACTTCCTTGACCTGTTGATCGGCCGCCCGTTGCTGCAGCAGGGCCTTGTCCGAACGCACGGCGACCTCGAAATCGAACGGATCGATCACGTACAGCACATCGCCCTTGTGGACGAACTGGTTGTCGGCCACGCGCAGTTCAACGATCCGACCGGATACTTCCGGGGCGATGCTGGCAACCTGCACGCGCACGCGGCCGTCCCGGCTCCACGGCGCGGTGACGTAATAATCCCAAGTCACCAGCGCCATGGCGACGGCCACCAGCAGGGCGGCCAACGTCGTCAGTCGCCTGCCCCACGGCAGCAGAAACAGGGTAGCGCGGCGCACGACCTGCAACGGCGGACGCGCGCTCGCAGCCGTCCTTCGCTTGTTCGTCACCACACGGGTTTGATAGGTCGACACGGGACACCTTGTCAGAACAGAACGGTGAGCAGACCGAGGATCATGACGTAGACGCTGAGCTCGGCGATCGAGGGATGGCTGAACAGGCTGGCAAAGCGGATGAAATGCAGGACCGGCCGTAGGGCCAGGAACATCACCAACGCCGCAATGCCGTAGGTGACCAGCGGCGCGATCAACACGCCGTCGACCACGAGCTCGGGAAAAGAATGACTCATGCCTTCTCCTCCAGACGATTCAGGCCGGCCCGATCGAACAGGCTGAGCGCTTCTTCCAGAACGGGAGCGGGAGCGCCTGTTGCGGTGATCTGGCCGATACGTACGGCGTCGCGGAACATTGCTTCTTCCGACGAATAGCGTCGCGACAACCGTGAAGGGCCGCGCTCGAGCTCGCGGCGGGCCGACGCCATCAGCCACTGGCGACGCCGCTCATCCGACACGGGCGGTATGAGAAGCTGCGCGGCGAGCAAGAGGGCTGCCCCCAGGCAGGCGAACAGGGACGTATCGAGGAAGGATTGCGGGTCGTAGCTTTGCGGATTGCTTGGGTGGAAAATGACAAGCGTGAAGATCAGGAGCAGCCGCCCCACGCTGGCCAACAGCGGATTGGCGAGAGTCGTCAGCAGTGCTGCGCCGATCATGAAAGGAGCGATGGCCAGCGCCAGCAGCTTGAACTCGGTAACGCCGTCGAGCACCAGAAATTCCAGCACGCCGACGAGCCCGGCCGCGACCGGCAGGGCGAACACCGCCAGTTCGGTGAATCTTCGAGGATTGGGCGTAATTGCGCCCAAGCCGACGACGACGGTGACGACGCCAAGCGACGCCGCCGCAGCTGGCCAACCGGCCAGCACGAAAACGACCGATGACAAGCCAATCCACAGCGCGGCCCGCGCACCGGCATGAGCGGCCAGGCGCTGGCTGCGATAGTAGGGAATCCGCCAGGATTGCTTCGGCCAGACGCTGGCCTCCAGCGCTTCGAGCCCCTCGAGGACCTGAGCGTCGCGCTGCCAGAACGCGCGCGACTGCGCGGTGCGCGCGGCATGGATTTGTGCAACCAGCGCCACGGCCACACTGCGGGCGGCGGCGGTCCTCATCTTGCCGCTGCTCGACTCGGGCGCGAGCGTCGTGATGTCGGGATGCAACGCCGCGATGTCGCGCAGCAATGCCGCAGCCTCGGCGGGATCGGTGGCCTGGCGGTGCACGATCGTGTGCGCATAGTCGCGAGCCCGGCGATGGAGTGCTGCGAGCTGTTGGGCCAGGCCGTGGTGCTTGTCCGGCGCGGCAAACAGGTCATTCACGACGGCGATGGCCACGATGCCAACGGTGATCGCGGCGCCGCGCGCCATCGAGGCTTCGAAAACGGTATTCGGCGCGTCGATCTGGTCGATCGCCATGAGCGCTACGGAGTAGCCGGAGAGCACCGCGGCATAAGCGCGGTTGCCGTCCGCCAGCACTGCCGCATAGACGCAGAGGCCGACCCAGGTAGCGAAGGCAAGCAGCAGCAGGTCCCTGGTCTGCGAGAAGGCGCCGACCAGGGCGATAGCGGCCGCGGCGCCGACGACTGTGGCGAGGAAGCGGAAGCTCGCCTTCTGCAACACCTGCCCACGCGTCGGAGCAGCGAGAATGGCGACCGAAGTGGCGGCGGAGGACGCCGCTTCCAGCTGCAGCCAGAAGGCGGCGCACAAGGCGACGACGACGGCGATCCAGATGCGGAACGCGAACGCCCAGGAGACCACGGGGAGGCCCGCGAAACGGGGCGGACCGAGGACGGTCGGGCTGGTCACAGGACGATATGACCCGCCCTCGTATCGACCACGATACTGCATTCGCCTGTTCTCCTTGGGAGCTTCGCCGTGGCCGCCCCGTCCCCTTTCCTGGATGCAGTCGTCAATAGTCGAACCATTGCGTCAGCTGCGCGTTCTTCTCCGGCGTATAGGGCGGGAGGAGATGATCGATCGCGACATCAGCGGGGGAGACGAGCATTGACTTGGCGTGCGTCAGCATGTCGAAGCCATGCTTCCCGTAGTAATGGCCCATGCCCGCCGGCCCGACGCCCCCAAACGGCATCGTCTCGATGAAGAGATGGATATTGACCTGGTTGACCGCGCCGCCGCCAAAGGAGAGTTCGCCGATGAAGCGGTCGATCGTCTTCTGCTCTCGGCTGAAGATGAAGGCTGCCAGCGGATGCGGGGTCGCCGCGATCCTGCCGAGGGCCTCGTCCACGGTCCGGTAGGTCAGGATCGGCAGGATCGGCCCGAAGACCTCGTCTTCCATGATCGGATCATCCCACGTCACCGGATAGACGATCGTCGGATCGAGGTAGCGCGCCGCTGGATCGGCCTTGCCACCGATGACCACCTTCGCCGGGTCGATCAGGCCGGCAAGGCGGTCGACCTCGTGCGCGGCGATGATACGCGAATAGTCCGGGTTTGATTTCGGGTCGTTGCCGAAGAGCTCGATCAGTGCGGCTTTCGCCTCAGCAACAAACTCCTCCGCGATGGACTCATGCACATAGGCATAGCCGGGAGAGGTGCACCATTGCCCACCCCAGGCCATCGCTCCCCACACGATCTTCTTGGCCGCATCTTTGATGTTGGCGGATTCATCAACGAGCGCGGGATTCTGACCGCCGAGTTCGAGCAGGATAGGGGTCAGATTCTCGGCCGCGGCGCGCGCCACGACCTTTCCAGTTTTGGTGCTGCCCGTGAAGAAGATGAAGTCAAAAGGAAGCTTGAGAAGCTCAGTGGTTTCTTCACGATGGCCCGCCACCGCCGCGACTGCGTGCGGCTCGAAGTACTTCGGGACGAGATCGAGGAGAAGAGCTGACGTCGCCGATAGCCTTTCGCTCAGCTTCAGAACGCAGGTGTTGCCCGCAGCGAGAGCCGTGATCGCCGGTCGCAGAAGGAGTAGCAGTGGCCCGTTGAACGGGCCAACCACCAGCACCACGCCATAGGGATCGCGATAGACGACACCGCGATGGCCGGTAGCTGCCAGCGCTCGGGGCACCGGCGCTTCGACCGGTTTCATCCATTCCTCGAGCTGGCTTTTCTGAAACTCGACCTCACCGAAGCACGCCAGCGTCTCGAAGATCTGCTCCTGACTGGCAGTCTTGAAATCCCGGCCGATCGCCTGCTGGAGTGCGGCCTCGTTCTCCGCCAGAAGCCGGCGCATGCGGTCGAGCTGCTCAATCCGCCAGCCGCGCCGGCGCGTCGCGCCGGTTGCGAAGTGCCGCTTCTGCCGATCGAACAGATCCTGGAAGGGGTTCACGCTCATCTTCGTCTCCTCTCTGCTCGGGGCTCAGCCCATCGTCAGGACGATGCGGAAGCGCGCCTTGCCGGCCATCATCCTCGCGTAGGCGTCAGCCGCTTTTTCCAGCGGCACCGTCTCGATCATGGCGGAAACGCCGCTCAACGCGCTGAAGCGGAGCGTCTCGTCGCCGGTCGCGGGGTCGCCCGTCAGAGCGCCCTCGAGCTTGCGGTTGCCGAATATGAGATCCGTGCCGGAGACTTCGATCGGGTCCGGCGACGCCCCCAAGATCACCGAGACACCGCCGGGCCGTAACCCCTTGAAGGTCTCGGCGACCATCTTGCCTCCGGACGCCGTGAACAAAATCACCTTCGCGCCGCCCAGGCCTTGCAGGGCTTCGGCAGGGTTGCTGGCCGCGCTGTCGATGTAGTGATGTGCGCCGAGCTTCTTCGCCAGTGCCGCCTTCCCGGCACCGCGGGCGATGGCGGCGACCTCGAAACCCATGTGCCGCGCGTACTGCACTCCTAAATGGCCAAGGCCTCCGATGCCTAACACGGCGACAAGATCACCGGGCTTCGCGGGCGCATTGCGCAATGCGCTGAAGGTGGTCAGTCCCGCGCAGAGCAGCGGCGCCGCGTGGACGGACGAAAGATCGTCCGGAATGGACATCAGGCCGCTCGCCCTGGCGATCAGCAATTCGGCGTACCCGCCGTCGCGATGAATGCCGGTGAATTCCCGATTGCGACAGTTTACGAGGTCGCCTCCGCGACAATACTCGCAATAGCCGCAGGAGCCTCCGAGGAAGCCGATGCCCACACGCTGCCCGATGGCCCAGCCCTGTACATGGGCGCCGAGCGCGTCGATCCGACCGACGGCTTCATGGCCGGGCACCCGCGGCCAGTCGATTGGAAACGTACCCTCCACGGTACCCGCATCCGAATGACATACGCCGCAAGCCTCGACGCGTATCCGCACCTCGCCTGGCCCAGGATCGCGAATGGGTTTCCGCACGAGCTCGAGCTGTCCCGGGGCCACGGCCTGTACCGCTTGATAGTCCGGCGCGCTGTCCATCGTTCCGCTCCTTCGACCGAATCTCCGTCATCTGCGGGAGATCTGGGCTCGATCGGACAGGAGCGAATACGTGTTGGGCGAGAGACACTCTTTCGCGTTACGAACGAGTGGAAGGTTGGCGAAGGTTCAGGTGCTTAGCGATGCGCCCCAAGTGGCTCTTCAGGCGAGGTGTCGCAAAGTTCACGAAGGAGCGCACCCGGGGCACGGAGAGCCGGCCCTGCGGACAAACCAGGTGCACCGGCATAGGTGGATCCTCGTAATTCGCGAGCACGATGTCGAGCTCTCCCCGTCGCACGTGCTCAGCGACCTGATCTGAAAACATACCGCGTGCGACGCCTCGCTCACCCAACACCGAAGCCAGCATTGCCCGACTGCTGTTCACCACTAGGCGGGGCGTGAACTGAACCGTTCTCGGGGCAGACGAACCAATAGGGGCCGGAAAGGTCCAGGACCCCGGACGGTGGGCAGCTGCGATGATCTGGTGCTTGGCCAAGTCGGAAGGCTCGTCGATGCGTGGACGATTCCTCAGATATCCGGGTGCCGCGACCACGACGCGCCGCAATTCGCCAAGCCGGGTCGCCACCATGGAAGAGTCGGCGAGGTTGCCTATTCGAAGGGCGACGTCTATTCCCTCATCAATCAAGTTGACCCAGCTGTCGCCCAGCAGCAGCCGCGCCGATATCGTCGGGTGAGCATCCAGAAACGCCTCGACGATCGGCAAGAACACCGTTTCGCCGGTGTATAGCGTCGCCGTCAGCGAAAGCGTGCCGCGTGGCAAGGACCGATCTGCCGAGAGCAGGCTATCGGCCTCGTCGAGCTCGATAAGCACGCGTCGGCACGAGGCCACATAGCGCTCACCCTCCTCGCTCAGCCTGATAGACCGCGTCGTTCGATAGAGCAGGGTGCTGGCCGCCCTTTCCTCGAGGAAGGCGATCGCGCGGCTGATAGCGGCGGGCGAACGGCCAAGCTTGCGTGCCGCGGCCGCAAGGCTCCCCTCGTCGACCGCGACGACAAACACCTTCATTGCATCGAGGCGATCCATACCGTATCCGCAGGCGCATGACCTGGGCGAAAGGCTATCCACTGGATTCCGCTTCGACAACAGGCGTTCACGCGTTCGCCCTCGCCTCCCAGCAGCTCCTTTTCCAAGTCCCCTAAGGCCAAGAAAGTTGGTGGCTCCATCGCGTCGCGATAACGGCTGGGCAAGCCTTGCACCCGAGTCGAGCCGCCGGGCGGCCGGAGCCCATTAGTCATCGGCATGGCAGCTTGTGGCCCATCTCCGACGAAACCACGCGATGTCGCCGTATTCAACCTGCGGATGCGGACGGACGACGTGCTCCCTGGGGAGGTACGGACACAGCCAACGCTTTATTGAGTTTTGACCCTGGCTGTCATCGCCTGAAGAAATCCCGCCGGCTCCGATGGCGGCCCTTGGCCGGGACGACGGATAATCATCGCGCGCGACCCAGGGGACAGGCTAAGCACGGTCCATGGAATCGGTGTCGTTCGACACGCTGACCTTCGATCATCCGGCGGGCTGCCGGCCGGCGCGGCTTGGCGCGCAGCTCTGCCTGCCGCAGACGCGCGACCTGCCCGCGCCCTGCATGATCATCCTCACCAGCAGCGCGGGCGTTCAACGCCATCGCGAGCACTATTACGCGCGGGCCCTGAACGAGGCCGGCGCCGCGGCGCTGGTCGTCGACAGCTTCACCGGCCGCGGCGTGCGCCGCACGGTGGCTGACCAGACCCTGGTCTCGGCGGCGCAGATGGAGGGTGATGCCTTCGCGGCTCTCGCGCTGCTGCGGGCCGACCCCCGCATCGATCCCGGGCGCATCGGCGTCATGGGCGTCTCCAAAGGCGGCGTGGCGACGCTCAATGCCGCCATTGCCGTGCGACAACGCTGGCGCGGCGGCTTCCCTCACCTTTTCGACCTTCACGTCGCGATCTGCCCTGGTGCCACTGCCCAGCACCGCGATGCGACGACGCACGGGCGGCCGATGTTCTTCATGCTGGCCGCCCGCGACGACTATACCCCGGCGCCGCTCGCCATCGAATATGCCGAGCGCATGCGCTCAGCCGGCAACGACCGCATCAAGGTCAAGGTCTACGGCAGCGCCCATCACGGCTGGGAGTCGATCGGCCCGGTGTTCGACATCAAGGACGCCGAGAATTGGTCGTGCTGCAAGAATTTCATCGAGGATGATGGAAGCCACTTCATTCCGGCGGCCGGGCGCGCCATGAGCGAACCCGACTACCAGGCCTGGGCGCGGCAGCATTGCGTGACCAGGGGCGCGCGGGCCGGCGGTGGAACGGCCGAGCTGAAGCAGCGTGCGACGGCGGATTTGCTGGCTTTCCTGCACGCCCACGACTTCGCGCCTCAATGGACGAATCGGGCGTTTCCCGCTATACCTGCAGTGTGATCGGCCTTCGCTTTCTCGCCGTTGTTGTGGCGTTCGTCGTAGCCATCCTTGGATGGTTTCCGGCCTCGGCCAATGAAGCCCTATGGGTCGGGTCGGACGCCGGCAAGGTCCGAGCCGAGGCGTTGCTGAAGGCGATTCGCAGCGCTTCCGATCACGGGCTGGAACCCGCCTGGTACCGCGTCGGCGAGGTCGAGAAGGCGTTGGCGCCGGACGCCGACGCCGCGGCCGCCGAGACCCTGCTCACCGCCGCCTTCCTCGCCTATGCCAGCGACGTGTCGACCGGCCGGGTGCGCGCCAACCACGTCGACAAGGACATCGACATCCAGCAGCGCAAGGTCGCGCCCGCCGATCTGCTGAAGGCGGCCGCCACAGCTGCCGATTTCCCGGCCTATCTGGCCAACCTGCCGCCCAAGGGCGACTATCCGGCGCTGCAGAAGGCGCTTGCGGTATGGCGCGACAAGCGCGCCAAGGCCGCCTTCACGCCGCTGCCCGACGGTGTCGCGCTCAAGCCGGGCATGACCGACCCACGCGTGCCTTTGCTGCGCAAGCGCCTGGCCGAACTCGACCTCGTCGTTCCCGACCTGACAGCCGGCGCGGCGGACGATCTCTACGACGAGCCGCTGGCCGCCGTCGTCAAGGCCTACCAGGAGACCAAGGGCCTGACGGTCGACGGCGTCATCGGCGCCAAGACGACGCTGTCGCTCAACACCACGATCGACGAGCGCATCGAGCAAATCGTGGCCAATCTCGAGCGCCGGCGCTGGCTGCCGGAGGATCTCGGCAAGCGCTATGTGCTGGTCAATGCCGGCGACTATTCGATGATCTTCGTCGACGACGGCAAGCTCGCCTTCCAAAGCCTGGTGATCGTCGGCATGCCCAAGGATCCGACGCCGGAGATCCAGTCGGTCATGCGCGGGTTCCAGACCAATCCATACTGGACTGTGCCGCAGTCGATCTCAGGCGAGGAATATCTGCCCATGCTGCGCCGCGATCCCAACGCGCTGGCGGCCGCCGGCTTCAAGATCTTCGAGAACTGGGACGACGATACCGAGCTCGACCCCACCACCGTCGACTGGAGCGAGATCCAACCCAAGGCGTTCCCCTATCGCATCCGCCAGGAGCCCGGCGCCAGCAATGCGCTGGGCTACATCTTCTTTCCGTTTCCCAACCGCTACGGGATCTACATGCACGACACGGCCAGCCGCTGGCTGTTCACCGAAGGCAGCCGCAATTTCAGCCACGGCTGCATCCGGCTGCAGAACCCGCTCGACTTCGCCGAGAAGGTCTTCGGCGGCCGTGGCGGCTTCAGCAAGGACCGCGTGCGCCAGGTCATCGATGACGGCCAGCAGGCGCATTACACTTTTCCCGACCCGGTAACCCTCTACGTCACCTACCGCACGGTGACAGCCGGCAGCGACGGCGCCGCGATCTTCCGCGACGATATCTACGGCCGCGACCGGCGAGTCGTGCGCGAAATGAGCAAGCCCCGAAGCTAGCGGATACAACTCAGAAGTCATTCCTCTCCCGTCTTACGGGGGAGGTGCCCCCGAAGGGGGCGGAGGGGGAAGGCCACAGAAACTATGCTCGAAAGTTTCAGATCTGAAATCAGCAGGCGCCTCGACTGAGGCTTTCCCCCTCCGGCCCTACGGGCCACCTCCCCCGTAAGACGGGGGAGGTATAATCTCCCGAGCCATGGAAGACGTTCCGGTCCTGATCATAGGCGGCGGTCCGGTCGGGCTGACCGCTTCGATCCTGCTGTCGCAGGCCGGTGTCCGCTCGCTGCTGGTCGAGCGTCACCCCGGCACGGCCATTCATCCCAAGGCGCGCGGCATCAACGCGCGCAGCATGGAAATGTACCGCCAGTGTGGCGTCGAGACGGCCATCCGCCAGGCCGGCCTGCCGCCGGAACGGGCAGGCTTCATCGTCTGGGCGCGCACGCTGGCCGGCGAGGAGATCGAACGCCGCGTGCCCTGGCGCTCCGGCCCGCAGAGCACGGCCGTCAGTCCCGTGCGCAACTGCCTGTGCGCCCAGGACGACCTCGAACCGGTGCTGCGGGCCTTTGCCGAACGGCAGCCCGGCGCCCGCCTCCGTTTCAGCACCGAAGTCATGGCCTGCGAGCAGGACGATACAGCCATCACCGCCACGCTCGTCGATCGCGCGAGCGGCACGCAAGAACGGGTCAGGGCCCAATACGCAATCGCTGCCGATGGCGCCCAGAGCACCATCCGTCAGCAGCTCGGCGTGCCCATGCTCGGCCAGGAGAACGTCTACGACAGCGTCAACATCCTACTGAACGCCGATCTCCGGCCATGGACGGCTGATCGACCGGCGGCGCTCTACTTCATCGAGCATCCGAAGATGCGCGGCACGTTCCTCACGATCAACGGCATCGACCGCTGGGGTTTCCTGGTCAACAGCCTGGCGGCCTACGGTTACACAGCGAGCGACTTCACCCCGGAACGCTCGGCGGAGCTCGTGCGCACGGCGGCAGGCGTTGCCGATCTCGACGTCAAGATCCTGGGCGTCGTGCCGTGGACCGCCTCGGCACGCGTGGCGGAGCGCTATCGGACGGGCCGCATCTTCCTCGCCGGCGATGCGGCGCACGAAATGCCGCCGACCGGCGGCTTCGGCATGAACACCGGCGTCCAGGACGTGCACAACCTTGCCTGGAAACTCGCTTGCGTGCTGCGCGGCGCGGCAAGCCAGCGCCTGCTCGACACCTACCACGACGAACGCCAGCCGCTCGGCCAGACGATCACCCAGCAAAGCCTGAACAACGCCATCTCGATGGGCCGGCTCAATCGCGCGGCCGGCACGGCGGGCGCCCGGCCCGAATACCTCAACGAACAAGGCATGATCTTCGGCGCCCAGTACGAGTCGAGCGCCGTCGTGCCTGACGGGACGGCGCCAACCGCTGTCGCCAATCCAATCACGGACTATGTTCCGTCGGCGCGTCCGGGCGGCCGCGCGCCGCATGTGTGGCTCGAACGCGGCGGCCAGCGCCTGTCGACCATCGACCTTATCCGCAACGACTTCGTGCTGCTGACGGCCCCGGCGGGCAAAGCGTGGTACGCGGCGGCGCAGCCCCTCGGCTTGAGGACCATCAGCATCGGCGACGGCGAGCTGGCCAATTCCGACGGCCAGTGGCTCGAGACCTACGGCCTCGACGAGACGGGCGCGGTGCTGGTTCGCCCGGATGGCTATGTCGGTTGGCGCAGTCGCGGCATGACGGCCGATCCGTCGGCAACCCTCGGCGAAGCGATGACGAGCATCATGGGCCGTCTTCACCTCCCCAGCTCCGCTGGGGAGGTGGCGCTGTCATACGGCGACGGAGGGGTCAAAAGCGCGAAATGATCTTTTGGAGCCCATGACCCCTCCGCCCGCTTTGCGGGCACCTCCCCGCGCTTCGCGCAGGGAGGCAAGGCCTTTTGTCAGCGCTTCTTCTCGCGTAGCTTCTTCCAGTATTCCAGGCGCTTCAGGATCTCGCGCTCGAAGCCGCGTTCGACCGGCTGATAGAACTCCTCGCGCGCCATGCCGTCGGGGAAATAGTTCTGTCCCGAGAAGCCGTCCTCGGCATTGTGGTCGTATTCGTAACCCTTGCCGTAGCCGATCTCCTTCATGAGCTTGGTCGGCGCGTTCAGGATATGCATCGGCGGCGTCAGCGAGCCATGCGTCTTGGCCGCCCGCTTGGCCGCGCCGAAGGCGGTGTAGCCCGAATTCGATTTCGGCGCGGTGCCGAGATAGATCACGGCCTGGGCGATCGCGAGCTCGCCTTCCGGCGAGCCCAGGCGATCGTAGGTGTCCCACGCCGCGAGCGTCTGGGTGAGCGCATTGGGATCGGCCATGCCGACATCCTCGACGGCGAAGCGCACGAGGCGGCGGGCGATGTATTTCGGGTCCTCGCCGCCGTCGAGCATGCGCGAGAACCAGTAGAGCGCCGCGTCGACGTCCGATCCGCGCAGCGATTTGTGCAACGCGCTGATCAGGTTGTAGTGGGCTTCCTGCGCCTTGTCGTAGAGCGGCGCCCGCTTCTGCAGCAGCGTCGCCAACCGCGCCGGCGGCACAGGACTCTTGTCCTTGAGCTGGGCAAGCTGCTCGGCCAGGCCGATCAGGTAGCGGCCGTCGCCGTCGGCCATGGCGAACAGCGCCTGTCGTCCCTCCTCGTCGATCGGCAGCTTCTTGCCCAGCACCTGCTCGACCCTGGCCAACAGGATCGACAACGCCGCGTCGTCGAGGCGGCGCAGCACCAGGACCTGGCAGCGCGACAGAAGCGCGGCATTGAGCTCGAACGACGGGTTCTCCGTCGTGGCGCCGATCAGGGTGACGGTGCCGTCCTCGACATAGGGCAGGAAACCGTCCTGCTGGGCGCGGTTGAAGCGATGGATCTCGTCGACGAACAGCAAGGTGCCCTTGCCGTCCTTGCGACGCTGACGGGCGGCCTCGAAGATCCGGCGCAGGTCGGCCACGCCCGAGAAAACCGCCGACAACGGCTCG
>Ga0308309_10001473_pt1 | contig 14022 bp, 18 predicted proteins | sample HubBroMetageWFT5_FD_192491 | JGI IMG/M metagenome (GOLD analysis project Ga0308309, IMG submission 192491) | Warmed and freeze-thawed soil microbial communities from the Hubbard Brook experimental Forest, New Hampshire - Hubbard Brook CCASE Soil... | ecosystem: Environmental > Terrestrial >...
GCGCCGCGCGCGCCGACCTATGAGCAGCAACAGGGAAAGATTAACGCCTGGACCGTCGGCCTCGCTGCCGGCCTGATCGAAGGCGCGCCGTTGCGTCTGGCGGCGGAGATGGCCCGAGTCGTCGATGACGGAGACAACCTGCATGTCCTACCCATCGTCACGCGCGGCCCGACGGAGAACGTAAATTCGCTGCTCTATCTGCGCGGCATCGATCTCGCGATCATCAACTCCGACTCCCTGGAGGAGTACAGGGTCCAGTTCCCGGAAATCCGGCAGCACGTTACCTACCTGCTCAATCTCTTCCCATCGGAGCTGCACATCTTCGTCCGGCCCGAGATCCAGAGCCTGCAGGACCTCGCCGGCAAGAAGGTGAACTTCAACACCCTGGGGACTGCCGCCGCGTACTCCGGCCCGCTGATCTTCAGCCGGCTGGGCATCAGCATCGAGAAGACTTTCATTCCGCACCAGGTCGCGCTGCAGCAGATGCGCAAGGGCGAGATGGCGGCCGTCGTGTTCATCACATCGAAGCCGGTCGACGCCTTCCTGCGCGGCCAGTGGGAGCCTGGCTTCAAGTTCCTGCCAGTGACCTACGACAGCAAATTCGAGGACTATTATCTGCCGGCGGCTCTTGAAGCGGCCGATTATCCTGCGCTGATCAAGCCGGGCGAGCGCATCTCGACCATCGCGGTGCCAACCGTCCTGGTCTCCTACAACTGGCCGGTCGGCACCGACCGCTACCGGCGCGTCGCCCGCTTCACCGACTACCTCTTTACCCGGCTCGACAAGCTGCAGGTGCCTGGCTTCGACCCCAACTGGAAGACGATCAATCTCGGCGCGACGGTCCCCGGCCTTACCCGCTTTCCGGCGGCGCAGGAATGGCTGCAAGGCCAGGCGCGCAAGGCGCAGGCGAAACAGTGAAGATCGCTGCGATCTGCCTCGCTTTCGCGTTCGCCTTGGCGAGCGCCGGCGCGCTGGCACAGGGCGCCAGTGACGCGATGGAGAAGCTCCGCGCCTGCTCGCTGCTGGCGCCTGCCGAACGGCTGGAATGCCTGGACAAACTCTCACGCGACATCGCCCCGCCGTCCCCGGCGCGCCCCGCGGTGTCACCCGCGCCAGGAGTGGCACCGGCGGCCGACAATTGGATCGTCAGCGAGACCACCTCGCCGCTTGACTACACGCCCGTCGCCATCGCCACCGCGTCGTCGAGCGGCGGACCGGACGGCGCCATCCTACAGCTCTCGATCCAGTGCCGCGGTGGCCGGACAGACCTGGTGATCACGGGCCCAGCCCTCACGGGCCGCGGCGAGGACTCTGTCGTCTCCTACGTCGTCAATAACGGCCAGCCGGTGGTGGTCGCGGCCGGCACGCCGGCGTCGGGGGTCGGGGTCACCATCAGGGCCGATGTCGTGCGACTGCTGGCGTCGCTGCCCGACCGGGGCGAGATCTCTTTTCGCGTCACTCCCCGGCAGGGCGCTGCGCTGGACGGGCGGTACGACCTGGCCGGCTTGAAAATCGTGCGGGACCGGCTGGCCGGCCCCTGCAAATGGCCGGCCTTCGCCGGCGCGCCGCACGGCTGACGATCCCCGAGCAACAACCACTACAGGAGAGCATGATGACAAGGTTCGGACATGTGATGCGGTTGGCGGCGGTGTGCGCCTTGTCAGTGTGCGCCGGGGCGCTGTTTCTCGTCGCCCCGCCGGCGGCGCAGGGCAAAGAACTGGCATCGGCGCCGATCGCGCAAGGTGTCGTAGATAAGAAGGTGCATCGCCTCGTTCTGCAGGTGAACACCAACGACCCGGCGATGATGACCCTGGCGCTCAACAACGCGACCAACGTCGAGCAATACTACCAGAACCTTGGCGAGAAGGTGGAGATCGAGATCGTCACCTTCGGTCCCGGCCTGCACATGCTGCGCGACGACACCTCGCCGGTGAAAGACCGCATCAAGGCGATCGTCGAAAAGACGCCGTCGATCTCGTTCAAGGCCTGCGGCAACACCCAGGACAACATGCACAAGGCCGAGCACAAGGAGATTCCGCTCATTTCGCAAGCCACGCTCGTAAAGTCCGGCGTGGTGCGGGTCATGGAGCTGCAGGAGCAGGGTTGGACCTACGTGCGGCCGTAAACGTGTTCAGGAGGCGAGCGATCGAACGTGTTGCGTCAGTGAGTGGAGATGCCCGCGGCCCACGTGCGCCTTGAACGGTAGGCACAAGGGAGAGCTGATCGATGATTACGATGTTTGCCGCACGCCTATTGTGCGTGCTCGCCGTCTTGGCGCCGGTTGTCCTGACGCTGCCGCCGACCCAGGCCGCCGCGCAGGCACAACTCGCGCCGGTGCAGCGCGCGCCGACCTACGAGCGGCAGCAGAAGAAGATTAACGCCTGGACGATCGGCCTCGCCGCCGGCCCGATCGAGGGTGCGCCGTTGCGCCTGGCGGTGGAGATGGCCCGTGTCGTCGATGACGGGACCAACCTGCTTGTCCTGCCCATCGTCAGGCTCGGCACTACGGAGAGGCTTTATCTGCACGGCGCCGATCTGGCGATAATCAACTCCGGCGCCTGTTCGCTACTTGCTCAGGCCGAACGACTGGAATGCCTTGAGAAACTCTCCCGCGACATCGCGCCACCGCCGCGCCCAGCGGTGTCACCGAGCCCGGACTAGCGCTGGCGGCCAACATATGTACCGTTGCGTACGGGTCCGTTTTGTTTGATCCGGCTCAAGGTGGTGGGTAGGGTGGTGGGTTCAAAATCCACTGGCCATCAAAAGTCCACCCCCTTGGGCTCAAGGCAACGGTCTACTGCTCCCGCTGCTATGAGCATCGACCCATCGACCCTACTGCAAAGCATCTCCGCGACCGCTGTTTCGTGACCACCGTGAATCGGCAGATCGCCAAGCACCTGCGCAGGGGCGAACGCGTACCGCCTGGGCTCGCGCAAGCTCTGGCGAATCTACTGCGGAAAGCACAACGCAATCGGTTTGGGGCGCTTCAAAACATGCGTCGACGCGGGAAGGGCCACTAGCCAGCATAAACTCCACGGCCCAACCCGCCCCGGTCAAAAGCCGGGGCGTTTCTTTGGGTGCTCTGCAAGCAAGCGATGTCGTGTCAATTTTAGGGTGCGCAGTTGGGCACGAGCACTGCACGCAAAAAGTTGATTATAAACGCAGCGTTAAGCTTCCGCAGACAAGGAGCTGAACATGACCGGTGACCGCGAACTCGCCAAGAAGTGCGCCTTCGATGCTCGCGCGCTACTGAACGATATGCAGGGAAACGGGCACATTGAGAAATTGAAACTGCTGAAGGCGATGCAGCGTCTAGTAGACGCAGTGCAGGCCTTGGCGGACAGCCCTGGAAAACCATTCTTCGCTACCAGGCCTAAGCGTTGACCAACATTGAGGACGGGACGGCAACGACCGCTTCAAGTGCCCTGGCTGCGGGAAAGCCGTGGCCTGGCGTATCCACGGGCCGGCGTGGCGGCCGAGCTACGCGAATGCTTAGTGCAAATACGGTTGGTCCTGTTCTGCCGCTTCCCGCGCCCGCTCACGCCATACAGCTGCGGACAACGTCATAATCGTGCGGGCTGCCTCAGAACGAGCGAGACGCGCCAGCCGCTCGCATTCCGCGGCTTCTTGCAAACACTCGTCTGAGGATTTTGCTTCGATATTCATCGCTGCCTGTCCGTGACACGCGAAAGGCGGACGGAACGCCGATTGTAGCGAAGCTGGCTCTTTCCCGCATGAAAGGCAATTGGACGGGGCGCTCAGGTGGTGTCAACGGTGTGGCATATTTGCTGTCGGGGTACAGACGAGTCCGAATTAGGACAACCGCGGTGTTATTTCTGGGACACTTCTGACGCTGAACTTTGCTTCGACAATGTCCTCCGCGGTATAGCCGTCCTCCCGCATGGAGTCCCTGGCTAGCCCAATGAAATCCTGATCTGATATAGGCGAATTGAGCATGTCCCAAGCAACCGGATAGGACGCCACCAACTTATCCCTCAAGAAGACATCGACGACCTTCTCAGCCATTGCGGCCTCCCTTAGCGCGCTTCCACCAGGCGCCGGCCGGCATCGATCGAGCAGATGGAATGGCCGGCTTGAACAACCACCCATCGACGCGCGACTGCGAACTCGATCGCATCGGTAGTCGCCACGTCCAACTCCTCCAACATGCGCCATTCCTGCGGCAGGCCGTCCGTGCGTCTCTTGAACGGACGGATTTTGCTCATACTAGCTCTGCTTCTTAAAGCTGCCCACAGCGACGCAGTTCATACCGGCACTCGTCTGGACCTCGCTATCCTTCGTGCGAAATTTGAAACCTCCGTTGGTGTTCTTTGGTTCGGTCACGTCGTCCCACGACATGCTGCCGTACCCGTAGCACTTGACTGTCCATTTACTCCATTCGACCACTGGGTCAGCAGCGTGCGCAGCCGCGATAGAAGCGAAGACAACGGCAGCGACGATGACTTTCTTCATGTTCTTTCTCCTTGGTTAAGTGATGACTCGCGACGCGGTGACCTGATGAAACTCGGCCGCCGCCGCGACATCGCGGCGAAGAAGCGCCGGATGCCGTTCGCCAATCTAAGACCACTCGGTTCGGTCATTTGTCGTCCTTCGCGCGCGCGGCTTTAAGCGCTAGGCTGTCGGTAAGGACGGCCACCACGAATGCCGAGAAGGCCATGCAGAACATAACGGAGATGAGCGCGTGGCGGGTCACGGTACACCCCTAGAGCCCGAGTTCCTGCTGCCCTTGGCTCTTCCCAAAGCCGTGGTGCAATCGGCGCTCGCACTCTCTTTAGTTCAATGCACGCGCCGCTCCAGTGTCATGATTGGATCAGGAGAGTGTCATGATTGGGCGCAGGCAGAGCGAATGCCATGATGTGCTGCCGCGCGTTTCTGCCTCCCGCAATGGCACAGTCACTGGCACACACGCGTTGGCAGTGTGCCAGCAAAGTAATCCATGACCGACTCCGAACCCGACGCCCCCGTCAGTGAGCGTCCCAAATACCCACCGCCGCCCCGATCTGGGAACGCATTTGCCGCGGCCGTGTTCGCTGCAATCCCGGGCTTGCTGCTTCTGATTGTTCTGTTTGTCCTGTACGCCCGATGATGCCGGTGAACGGGCGACGGCTAGCGCTCGCGCCGCAGCAAAGTTGCGGCCATCACCCTGCCGGGATCGGTGAGGCATATGCTTGTGGAGCGGCTCACCCTCGGACTCTCGAAAGCGGCGTCAGCTTGCCGTTCCGCCCCCAGCGTTGGCGGCTTATCTTCCCGACGGCAGCATTCGGTCGATCGCAGACCGCCAAACGCCTTGCCCGGCCTCCATCGAATGGCCGTAGCAGTGGCGCATCTGGTCCCGGGCATCCTTCTGCTGCTCGCTGGCCTTGTCATTGATGTAGATCCGCCAATTGCCCTGAAGGATATTGCTGGGCACATGGGCGACACAGACGATCGTGCTGCCCGCAACGTCGACGCCTTCCACCGTCCCCTTGTCAAAGTGCCAGGCGACGATGGTATCGCAGGTTCCGCTGTCGGGATCCTCGCCGATCCAGCAGGGGCAGAGAACCCGGCAATTACAGACTTCCAGAAGACGGCCTTCGAGGTGATACGCCATGTTACCCCTCCTGTTTCCGTGCAGCTTCACGTCTGGGCCTGATCAAGCCTGAATTGGGCTGATGGCTGTTTCACCAATTACAACTTGACCGGGTGACTTCGGGGCCGCCGAGGCGCACCGGGCATATGGACACACACTTATCACGCGAGAACCTGCAGGCGGCAGCGACTATCACTGGAGGCCATGGCGGAAGATCCCAGCAACAGCGATCCGGTTTGCGATTTCGTGACCCTGCGGCCGGGCCAGGTCGTGGGCCGCTATCGCATCGTCTCCGTTCTGGGCCAGGGCGGCTTCGGCATCACCTATCGCGCGCTCGACTCCGAGCTCGGACGCGAAGTGGCCATCAAGGAATATCTGCCGGCCGCGCTCGCCGTCCGGCAGGACGGCACCACGGTGGTGCCGCGGTCGAGGAGCGCGGCCGAGGACTTCGCCTGGGGCCGCGATCGCTTCATCGCCGAGGGACGAACGCTCGCAGCACTTCATCGCGTGCCGGGCATCGTGTTGGTGCACGACTTCCTCGAGACCAACGGCACAGCCTACCTGGTCATGGAGCTGCTGGGCGGGCAGACCCTGCAGGAGCAGGTCGTGCGCCGCGCCCCACTCGACGCGGCGAGCCTCGACAAACTGCTGCCACCCCTGCTGGACGGCCTCGAGCAGGTCCATGCGGCGGGCTTCCTGCATCGCGACATCAAGCCGGCGAACATCCTGCTCGACGATCAGGGCCGTCCGACGTTGATCGACTTCGGCGCCTCGCGCGCGGCCGTCGCCGGCCGCTCGCAGGCGATGACCGCGGTGTTCACGCCGGGCTATGCGGCGGTGGAGCAGTTCACCGCGGCCAAGCAGGGACCGTGGACCGATATCTATGGCCTCGCCGCCACGCTTCATTTTGCCATCACGGGGCAGCCGCCCTCCAACGCGGTCGACCGCGTGCTGGACGATGCCTACGCGCCGCTGGTGGAGGGCAATCGGCCGTTTCCGCAGAGCCTGCTGGCCGCGATCGATGCCGGCCTCGCCGTGCGCGCTGCCGACCGGCCGCAATCGATCGCCGCGTGGCGGACCATGCTGTCGCAGCCCGCCGCCGCCGTGCCCGAAGCGGCCGCCACGGTCGTCATGCGCGGAGCGCCGCCTGCCGCAGCGGCCGGGTCATCGGCCCAGCGGACAGGGCGCGGCCGCGCGGCGATGGCGTTTGCGGCCGTCGCGGTTGCCGGCGTGGCGGCAGGCGGCTGGTTCCTCTTGAGCCCCCGATCGACAACGACCCAACCTGCCGCGCCACCCACTCTGGCCAGCGCGCCGGCGTCGCCCGCGCCGGATCGCGGCCAGGAGGAACTGGAACAGGCGCGGCGCGACCAAAAGGCAGCCCTCGGTGAGGCCGCACGGCTGCGTGCCGAGGCCGAGGTGCGGCGCAAATCGGACGAGGAGGCCGCGTTGCGGCGCAAGATCGAGGACGAGATGCGCCAGAAGGCGGAGGCCGAGGAGGCGAGCCGCCGCCAGGCCGCGGAGGAGGCGACGCGCCGGACGGAGGCCCAGGCAGCGGCGCAGCGACAGGCCGACGAAGAGGCCAAAAGCAAGGCCGCCGCCGAAGCGGCAAGGACCGAAGAGGCCAACGCCAAGACCGCGGAAGCCGCGGAGACGGCGCTTCACCTCACGCCGTCCGACCGCCAGCGCCTCCAGGTCGCGCTCAGCGCGCTGGGCTTCGCGACCGGCGGCACCGACGGCGTGTTCGGTCCGCGTTCGCGCGAGATGATCGCGGCCTGGCAGAAAAAGAACGGCCGGCCGGCCAGCGGATATGTCTCGGCGGACACGCAGCGGGAATTGCTGCGCGACGCCCAGCCCGCCCTCGCCCGCTACGACGAAGAGCAGAAGAAGGCGGCGGAAACGCAGAACCAGGCTTCGGCGGCAAGCGCCGCACCAGGCCTCGCGGCAAAGGGGGGATCGGGACAATGCGAAGGCTCCTACAGCTCGCAATGGTGCCGCGGCGCCTTTCAGGGCTTTCCATCGAGTTGCTGGAACGTGCCGATGACGATCCGCAACGGCGCGATCTCCGGCAGCTGGACCCCGCCCGGCGACACCGAGGCTCAAACCTTCAGCGGCCGCATTGGTCCGGGCGGCGAGGTCAGCATCACCTACAACGGCATCGGCCGGCAGACCTACGTCAACCAGCACTTCACCGCGGCGCTGACGGGAACGGTCGCGGGCGGTGTCCTGACGGCGAGCGGTCGCGCGGGCGCGAATGGTCGCGACTTTTCGGTGCGGGCGCAGTGCCGTTAGGCCGGGTTCGCTTCAGGCGCCTGGTTGTCGCCTCGTTCCTGGCTTTTGCGGGATGGTCCGGCGCCGAGGCGGTGTCCTTCGACGGAAGCTGGAACATCTGATGTTGCCTACAAAGTAGGATAGGTTGCCCGGCGCGGCGAGCAAGCGGGAGACTTGCTTGGGCGTCCCAGCGTACCAAACCTGGTCGGCGTGCCGGGCATCCCGTCAGCACTGCAGGCAAAAAGTTGATTAGTCACACCGCGTGGAAGTCGTTAGGACTCCCTCAGGGACAGGGGCCGGGCCAAGCATGGGAGCTTGGTCATGGGGAAGAAACAGGGTGGTGGCAAACTTCTCCCGCTACCCCTCACGACGTTCGGCGAACTCGCCGCGCTCGAGTTCAGGGCGGAAATCTACTGTTCGCACTGCTACGAGCATCGCCTAATTGACCCGACTGCCGAGCATCTTCGCGACCGCTGTTTCGCGACGACCCGATTCCGCTGCACCAAGATCCGGTACGCGGCCGACGTATTCCCACGGCGCGGCGGATAGAGGCTAGCAGCTTACGGCCGTGATGCAGGCATAATGAAAGCAGACTCCGCGCGGCCGCTGACCCTATCCTTCGGCCATGAAGATCCGACATCGCGGTCAACGATGCAGTAGCCCCAGACGCGTGCGTGCTGCAGCGGCCCCCGGGGCCCTAATCCACCTATCTCCCGCCAAGCCTCATCCGCATCTACAGCACCGACATTTAGGCAAAACCGCAGCCTTACTCCGCCGGCCCGCTAGGTCTTGTGCATCGGTGGCGATGCAAGCCTTGCTGTCAGCAGGCGGTGACGGCAACGGACTTCGCGATCATTCCATCGATCCACGCTACCGGTTGTCGATCGCCGAACCAGTAATATAGCCCGCGGCGCCGCCGATCAGGCCGGCCCCCACCACCACCGGAAAGCTGGCTCCGGCGACCGCGCCAATCCCGGTGCCGAGCGCCGCGCCCGTCAGGGCGCCCTTCTGGCCTGTCGTCATGTTCTCGCAGCCGCCGAGGAAGCTTGCCGCCAACAACACGCTGAGGATCGAAGATTTTATCATGTCACTCTCCACTTCTCGCTGATCTCGAACCTGCCGCCGCTTCGGCGGCCTGCTCAACTCCGCCTGGATCGCCCGATCGATCACTGTGAACAGGTGGGCATCGCCCTTAGGGGGACCCGATCCTGTATTCGGCTTAGTTGGCCAGTCCCCACAACTGTGAACGAACGCGACTTCGTCACCTTCAGCCGGACCTCAGTGACTTGTTTGGTCGATGGCAGGTTCTGCCAGGCTTTAACTTGCTCCTCGGTATCAAAGGCGAGGACGACGAAACGGCTCGGAGGGGCCGTGCCGTCAAGCGCGACGGGTTTCGTGGAACGAATGATGTAACGTCCGCCAACGGATGCCAAGTCATTTGGTGTCGCGATGGCGGCAGCTTTTGCAAAAGCGTCAGCATCTGACATTTCGCTGATGTCGATGACCACATTACACCGGTGGCTTTACCTGCGCCTTCAAACCCGTGACAGCCGCCGCACCGAGCGCCGCACCGGCGGCTAACATCAGAGCAAACCGATAGTTGATTTTCATGTAGCTTCCTCCCTGAGGTAGCCTTCAGTGTCAGAAACCCAAGCACGCGACAACGCACGGTAAACCAAGCTTTCACTGCCGTCACCATTCCCCGATACCGTCCCTGCGAGATTGACCGGCATCTCAACACGCACGCCATTGAGAGCGCCAAGGTGATCGAGCGGCGGCCGTGTCCACTGCGGGGCTAGGAAAAAGCCTACGCCCCACCGCACATGTGTTGCGAATCGGGCAGAGTCCAGGACTCGATCGTGCGCAAATTGGTGACGGTATAAATTCGTCCCCGATTATCCCCCGGAGGACACTTGTCAGGATCAGGAATGTACATCAAGCAAATCAGAACATGATCGCTGACGCGCGTATTTTTGATCGCATCAACTGTGTCGTAGCTCACGTTGTAGCCACCGTTGGTAAATCCCACGCTCGAGCCACTGGAACCTGGAGCACCGATTCGGTTGCCGAAGCGATCACTGACTTGCTTGATGATAGATCCACCGCAGTCCAAAACCCGGACAGGAAGCGGGTCGTCAGGTGTAACCGCCGGATTGACCGGCACTGGCCGCGCGAAGGCTACGGAACTAATGAGTAAGCCTGTTAAGGCGAAGATCAATTTCATGAATGTCCTCCCCTTTTAAAAGTGTCTCCGGTCGTGATCCCTCTGGTCGCGCTAGAGTTTCGGCGTGTTGTTGGGGCGGGGAGCCGACCGTCGATGTTGGCGACCAACAGAGAAACCAAACGGCCAACGCTATTGATATCAGGACGGCGGCTGCGCTGCCATTGACCGTCTTGCTGGCTATACCTCTGACGGTCTGCGAGGCGCTAGTGGTGGCGACTGCAGCCAGTGTCGCCACAACCACGAAGGCGAGGGCAAACTCAAGGCAGATTATGTCAACCATGACCATACCTTAGCGGGTTCAAACCATCCGCCTCTGTGGCGTCGATCACAATTCCCTATGCCGGCGGCCGAAAGGAGAAACCAAACGCTAACGCGGTAGCGTCTGCGCAGCGGCACTCCGCTTGACGCGCGGCAAGCCGCGGTAATTACTCTTGCACGTCATTCGCATAGGGATACGCCATGAAAATTCGGCTGGTCGTCTCAATCAATGCGGCCCCAGGCAAAGGGGCGGAACTCGCGCAGGCCTTCCGGCAGCGCTGCGCCGACGTCGCGAAGGAACCCGGCTGCGAACAGTTCGAAGTATTTCAGAGTGTACTGAACCCCGACAAACTCGCGCTGCTGGAATTGTGGTCCGACCAGGCCGCGCTCGATGTCCACGCCAAGGTCAACCTCACCCGCGCGCCGATGACGCCAGGGCTGCGGGCCGAAGGCAGTTCGCGTGAGGACTACCAATACAACCTGACCCGCTGACCCGGCGGAGGCCCGCGACCGTTCTGTCCGGCTTTCCTGACCGTGCGGCGGGTTGCTTGCCGCAATTAACCAGTCCTGCTCCAAGCGCGCGCGGTAGTAGCACCGCACCTGCGCAATGCCGTGATGTGGATCACATCACTGGATGATTCATCTCTAATTGATCAGCATGAGGCAGATTTGCCACGACGATCCGACATGACTACTCGCCCAGAAACTGCGAACGGCAGGCGGCGAGCTGCGTGGATAATCAATGGCGGAAGCAAGCATCGCCGCTAGCCGGCATCGGTGGTTCGATCGAGTCGCCGTCACCAGGCGCCGGCCGGCCTCAGTTAGGCAAATGGAATGGCCGCCCATCCGCGCTGGAGCGCAAGGACGACATGCGCAAGCGCGGTATTGCGTCACCTTACGATGGGGACGCGCTGGCGCTCACCTTCGCCTATCCGGTGGCGAGCAACGATCCGGTCGAAGAATGCGAAGCGCCCACGCTGGAGCACTGGATGGCAGCCCAGGACGCGAGCCCCTAACAGCCTGAGAACAGGACCGTTACAGGCGGGGCGGAGTGCAGGTCGCGACAAAACCCGCACTCACCCGTCTGGGCCAAGCGCCGGCCGGCATCGGTCAGGCAGATGGAATGGCCGTCTTAAAGGTGTGGTGGCGGCGGCCTAGATCCTGCTGCCGACGCCTTCGGTCGGTTACAGCGACCTCAAGACCCACAGTACGATCCATCCGAATCCCGCCAATACCGCGAGATCGAACAGGAGCAGGGCAATCACCCCCAATCGATCCTGCGTTGTTTGCTCGCCCACCTTGGGCTCGTCCAGTTCGACACTGTGCATTGCTCACTCCCCCTTGTGTCGTGCCCTTCTCGACCAGCGCCTCGGCTCGGTCGGGGGCGATGAGATCCGTTCGGATCGCGCCTCGATCATAGCGTATTCTGCCAGCCCCGGAGCCCGGCGTTTGCCCAAAGCAGGGTTAGATCGTCTCAGAACTTGTGGAAAAGACGGCACGGGAAAACGGTGCCTTCTTTGCCCTTCGACGGCGCATGATACAATTCGCAACATGTCCAATGACACTGAGACGACCCGCTATTACGTTCGAGGGACCGATCCCGCGAACAACGAACAAATTGCGTTCGAGTGCGTCGGCTTGGGAGTTGCCGGTGCGAAGGCTGCCGAGTTGCGAATGGGTGGCTATAGGGACGTGATTTTGTCGTTAGCGAAGGCCTCGGAGGCCCACGACCCAACAAGCTGAGTCGGGCTTGCGCGATCAGGCGCCCAACAGCCCCGACTCCTGGGCCGGCGCCCATGTCGATTGGCCGGCAGAGGTCCGCACGCCGCGCGCTTCCAATTCCTCAGGCAACAATGTCGGCTACCAAGTGCAGGTAGCAAAGGGTGCTGCCTATGTTTCCCTCGCCAACCCGGACGGCGTAACTATCTGGCCGAGTTGACGGAACGATGACGGGGAGCCATCAGATGGATGTCTATCGTTTGGACGACATGGTGAAAGGCTGGTTTGTCGGCGATTTCGAGCCCACTGCGTTGCGAACGGCGGCGTGCGAGGTTTCCATCAAGCACTACAAGGGCGGCGAAAAGGAAGCAGCTCACGTCCACAAGGTCGCGACCGAATTGACGATGATCGTATCGGGCCAGGTGAAGATGAATGGCCGCGTGTTCTCAGCGGGCGATATCGTCGTCGTAAAACCCGGAGAGGCCACCGATTTCGAGGCTTTGACCGATACCACGACGACGGTGGTCAAGCTGCCGTCGGCGAAGGGGGACAAATATTTTGGCGGCGGATGAGACGCAGCATGACCGTCACCTGTAGGGCCTCGACCATTGATATCGAATTTGACGGAAAGTGATATTTGGTGAGGAGTATGCGGCACATCCTACTTGCGTTGGTGGTCCTTTTCCCAATCAGCAGCGATGCTTGGGCCTGGGGTGATGGGGGTCACAAAGTCATCTGCGAAATAGCCATGCGCCTGATCCACCCCAGCACACGCGCCGAGATCCAGAAGCTAATCAGCAGCGATGACCGGTTCGACCCCTTCAGCGATGCCTGCACGTGGCCGGATCACCCACGGCAAAGAGCAAGCGAGCACTTTCTGAACCTGCCGAGAGATTCGGATGGGCTCCACTCCGAGATCTGCCCAGGCGCATCGGCTTGCGTCGTGACGGCAATCAAGAAAGATTTCGACGTCTTGTCGTCCAATAACGCCAGCCAAGCGCGGAAGCTCGCGTCGTTGAAATTCCCCGGACACTGGGTCGGAGACATCCATCAACCGCTTCACGTCTCATTCGAAGACGATCGAGGCGGAAACAACGTCCTGGTGACGGGAGAATGCGGCTCCAATCTGCATGCCGCCTGGGATACGTGCGTCGTGCTCAAAGTTGTGGGGGAAGGCGCAGATCAAGCGGCAACTGAGCTGTTGAAAACGATCACGCCGGCCAAGATTGAGAGCTGGACCCATTCGGGGCCGATGGACTGGGCAAACGAGTCCTTCACCATCGCGGAACAGCCGCAAACGAAGTATTGCGTTCGACAGGGAGCGTCCTGCGACCAGCCATCGGGGAAAGTGACGATCGATGCTGCCTATGTTGCTGCTAACACCCTGATCGTAAAGGAGCAGCTACAGAAAGCGGGTGTCAGGCTCGCGCATCTGCTCGATGCCGCTTTGGGCAAGTAGCGACATCGAGAGCGGGAAGGTGCGGGCGACACGGGAGTTGTTTGGGGCGGATTAAGCTCAGCGCTGCCGCTCTACAGGCGTCAGATCCGGTGCGACCATAATGAGAGGGGTGCCGAGGAGAGCCCATCAGCCAACGCCGGATATGAATATTCGCCGGTGCGGTGTTTCTAAGGGTGTGGGCCAGTGAAAGCCCAGAGCGGCCCTGCTTTCCAGCGAACGGTTTGGCCTCGCATCGTACACAACCGCGGTGCGGGGCCGCCCAATATCTGCCGGCTCGCGACTAATCTGAGACCGCTTGCAGTGCTTGCAAAGTGCCGCACCACCTGGCCGGCCTCAATGACCTCGAGCCTCTAGATGATGGGCACAGGCCGGAAATGGGGATTGCGCAACCTCAACCGGTGCAATGCTTCAGTCAGCGTTTCTACCAAGACCATTTCGCCATTGCCGATGTCGCGCTGGACTTGCGCGTAGTCATGGTACATCTCGCGAATTAGCGGCTGGGGC
>Ga0308309_10001475_pt1 | contig 14011 bp, 11 predicted proteins | sample HubBroMetageWFT5_FD_192491 | JGI IMG/M metagenome (GOLD analysis project Ga0308309, IMG submission 192491) | Warmed and freeze-thawed soil microbial communities from the Hubbard Brook experimental Forest, New Hampshire - Hubbard Brook CCASE Soil... | ecosystem: Environmental > Terrestrial >...
CTTTGCCGCGCTCGCGCTGCTGCTCGCGGCCATCGGCATCTATGGCGTGATGAGCTATGCCGTCAGCCAACGCACGCAAGAAATTGGGCTCCGCATGGCGCTTGGCGCGCAGCTCACCAATGTGCGCGGAATGATTCTCGGGCAAACTCTCAAATTGACCCTCATCGGGGTTGGGCTTGGCCTGGCGGGGGCCTTCGTTCTTGCGCGCTTTCTGGCAAGCCTGCTCTTTGGTGTTGGCATCTACGATCCGATTACGTTTTTGGCCGTCGCGTTCTTGCTAGTCGGCGTCGCGCTCGCAGCTTCCTACATTCCCGCTCGCCGCGCTATGCGCGTGGATCCGATCGTGGCCCTGCGCTGCGAGTAGAAGTCATCTGGCTCTGTTAACACATCCTTGCCGCCTTGCCACGGCAATGAGAATTCGAGTCTAAATTGCGTCGCGCGTTGACTTGCTTTCGCGCGCACCCTAAGATGGCCGCCAAGGTAGGTCCCGCCTCATGATAGGCCAAACTCTAGGCCACTACCGCATCATAGAAAAGGTCTCCGCCGGAGGGATGGGTGTGGTCTATCGTGCTCATGATGAGCAACTTGAGCGAGATGTTGCTCTGAAGGTCCTACCCTCCGGCACCCTCAGTAACGATGCCTCCCGCCGTCAGTTCCGCAAGGAGGCTCTGGCGCTCGGCAAACTAAGTCATCCCAACATTGAAACGGTATACGAGTTCGATACACAAGATGGTATCGACTTCCTCGTTATGGAGTATGTGCCCGGGAACACCCTTGCCGAACGGCTTGCCACTGGAGCCATGCCGGAGAAAGAAGTGGTGGCCCTGGGGATGCAGATTGCTGCAGCAATGGAAGAGGCCCACAGTCGCGGGATCGTTCACCGCGATTTGAAGCCTCGGAATATCGCCATTTCAGAGCGCGGCCAAGCGAAGGTCTTGGACTTTGGTCTGGCGAAGCTTCTACCACAGGTGAACGAATTGACGTCCGATACCTTGACGGACACGCAAGCGGGCGCGGGCACACTGCCCTATATGCCGCCGGAACAACTGCAGGGCGAGTCCGTGGACGCCCGCGCGGACATTTACACCATCGGCGCAGTCCTTTACGAAATGGCCACTGACCGTCGGGCCTTCCCGGAAGAACTGCCGTCGCGTGTCATTGATGCCGTCCTTCACCACCCGCCGGTTTCGCCGCGCGCGCTCAATTCCCGCATTTCGCCTGAACTGGAACGCATCATCCTTAAGTGCCTCGACAAAGATCCGGGAAGGCGCTTTCAATCAGCCAAGGAACTCATAGTCGATTTGCGACGGTTGGACCCGACGTCAACGGCGCATACAACTCCACATCTGCCTTTTCCTCAGGTCTGGAAGAGAGGCACGAGGCTCGCTGCCTATTCGGTGGCCGCACTACTTGGACTTGCAGTCTTGATGACCGCCCTAAACGTTGACGGCTGGCGCGACCGCCTGATGGGCCGCCCCATACCAGCGCAAATTCGATCCCTCGCGGTACTGCCCTTTGCGAACCTTTCGGGCGATCCGGACCAGGACTACGTTGCGGATGGCATGACCGATGCGCTCATCACCGATCTAAGTCAAATCCATACCCTTCGCGTAATTTCCCGGACTTCCGTCCTGCGATATCAAGCCGTGCGGAAGCCGCTTGTTGAGATCGCTCGCGAGCTAAAAGTGGATGGCATTGTGGAAGGTTCCGTATCGCGCTCCGAAAACCTTGCTCAAGTTACAGCGCGGCTGATCTACGGGCCTACGGAAACTCCGGTGTGGTCCAAGACTTACCAGCGTGACGAACAGAACGTGCTTTTACTACAAGCGGAAGTGGCGCGCGCGATCGTTCTTGAAATCGATGTCACTTTAACCCCGCAGGAACGGGCACGCTTGACAAGCAATCGGCAAGTGAATGCGGCCGCTCAAGAGGCATATCTGAAAGGAAATTATTTGAGGTGGGGAACAAAAGAGCAGAGACAGAGATCCAAGGAATACTTTGAGGAAGCTATCCGCATCGATCCAAACTATGCGCCGGCTTATGCAGGCCTGGCCAATTACTATCGTCTAAACTCGGAGTTGTCCCCCACTATCACCATGCCTCAAGCAAGGCAGTTTGCGCTGCGGGCGGTCGAACTTGACTCCTCATTGGCAGATGCGCACCTCGCGCTCGGAGGAATATATTTTTTCGGCGATTGGGATTGGGTGAAAGCCGACCGCGAGTTCAAGAGCGCTTTGGAGTTAGACCCCGGCAACTCAGAAGCTCACCGAACCTATGCATACTATTTGACTGCGTTGGGTCGCAGGCAGGAGGCGATGTCGGAGATTCAACGCGCACTGGAGGTGGATCCGCTTTACATAGCCACGCAGATCACGGCTGGCTGGGTCTTCTATTTTTCCCGGCAGTACGACCAAGCTATTAGACAGTGCCAGCAGTCGCTAGAATTGGATCCCAACTCGGCCGGAGCTTACGACTGTTTAGGGTCAAGCTATTTGGCCGAAGGCGATCATGATAAGGCCATTGCCGCGTGCCAGCGAGCGTATTCGCTATCCGGGAACGCCGCGACGAGGGCTGTGGGGCTTGGCGAAGCCTACGCGCTCGCGGGTAGAGAATCTGACGCACAAATAGTGCTCCGGCAGTTGCGCGAGCAATCCGCGAAGGGGTTCGTGCCTCCTCTCTTTATTTCAAGGATTGACGTAGCTTTGGGCGAGCACGAGCAAGCCCTGGCTCGTCTCGAAGAGGCGTACCGTGAGCGAGATCCGTACCTCGTATGGCTGAAGGCAGAAAGGGCGTTTGATCCGCTAAGAACCGATCCGCGCTTCAAGGACATGTTACGCCGAGTCGGTTTCTCCGACTGACCAAGGGACAGCGCCATTTCAATTGTGCACTCCGAGTTGGGCCAGAACTCGGCAACCTCAGGGTTTCACGTTCGACGAAGAAAAAACTGAGCTCGTCGTCTCCATCTCGTGTTTGAGCACAATCATGTATGTCGTGTTAGAGAGTGCGCCTTTTTTCACAGGAGCCATGTCAAACTTGGAAACCTTGTGTGTGGACGAGCCGCCCAACACTTTGAGGTCATTGACGTAGTCTGGAGGGTGTTTAAGAAACTTTTGGTATTCCTCCTTCGATAGCTGCAGCAGCACGATTTGGGGCCACGCGGGCCCTATGGTGTCCCACAGACTCAGAACCTTCACACCTTTGCCGAACGGCTTCCATTTAGCATCAGGCATGGTTAGCCGCCTGCAGTGCCCACGATTGTTCATGGATTCGCACGTATAAAAGACACGCAATCATCAAGGGCGGAGAACTGATTCGCATGTTGTTTTCCCTTCAGGAACGCACGATTCGGAAGGACCTTCCGCGAACTTTTATAACAGTGCCTCTTCCATGTCAATCAAGTAATTCTTGCCTTTGCAGATACCGGCCTAGTTGATCTGCCCGTCATTGAGGTCAATTCGGATGAATCGTAGTCTGCTCGAAGACGTGGAAATGGAATTCCAGCAGAGCCGGCAAGTGTTCCGCGAAATAGATCCAGTTGTGGCCGCCGGGATAGAGATGAAACTCGTGAGGGATGTGCCGCGAGGTTAGCAGCTTGTCCAAAGCTTCCGCGCCCGCGTCGAAACCGTAGTCATCTTCTGATCCGCAATCAAAATTAATCTTCAGTCCAGCAAGATTTGCCGTGCGTGCAATCGTCGCAGGATCGTTTTGATTCCAGAACGCGGCATCAAATGGCGAGCCAAATGCATCACCGAGAACAAGCAGCCTGCTCATCTGCCGAGAATTCTGCGCGCTGATGTTGGGCAACTTCTCGATCAACGCTGCGCTGTGCGCGCCTACTGCTCCGAAAAGTTTTGGATGCCGGAACGCGATGTGCAGCGCGCCGTATCCGCCCATCGAAATCCCCGCTATCCCCCGCGATCCTCGCCCTGACAGCGCGCGATACCGCTCCTCGACGCCCGGCATGAACTCCTGCAAGAAAAAATCTTCATAGCGCCGCTTTCCATCGTGAGAGTTGATGTAAAAACTCGTCCCGCCTGCTGGCGTCACAATCAGGAATTCTCCCAGTTGATGCTGCTCCCATAAGTCCTCGACAAGATTCATCCCGCCTGAATGCACGAGCATCTGCTCGTTATCGCCCAAACCATGCAGTAAATAGAGCACGGGATAGCGGCGCGTCTTCTCCGCGTCGTAACTGGGAGGCAGTAGCACGCAGTAAGGAACAGCGCGGTCCAGAATTTTGCTCGGCAGGGAAACGCACTCAGCACGTCCAGTAGCCTGAGCCGCTGGCGTCCCTGGAGCGCAGCCCATGCATCCCGTGAAGCCCATCAGCAGCGCCGTCAACCCGGCGCGCCCAATTTTATTCATACCGCAGGGCCTCAACGGGGTTCAGCTTCGCCGCACGCGAAGCCGGGTAAAGGCCCGCAGCAAGACTTACTAGGACCGCAAGCACGATCGCCAGCAGCACCAACCACCACGGCACGGAAAAAACATCCGTCGAGGGCAAGCTCTGCCGCTTCAAATACAAGTTTATTCCGAAAGTCACAGCCCTACCTACGAGCCAGCCAAATGCCACGCCAAAAACGCCGCCCAAGAAACCCATCACGCTCGCTTCCACAAAAAAGAGCTGTCTTACGTCGCGATCTGCTGCGCCCAACGCTTTCAAAATCCCGATCTCGCGCCGCCGCTCTAGAATTGCCATGACCAAAGTGTTGATAATTCCCAGCGTCGCCACCGCCAGCGCCAAACTGCCGAAAATGAAAAGCAACATGTCGAAAATTCGGAAGAACACCTCCAAACTCTTCGTCGCATCCTGAAGAGAAAACGTTCCGAACCCCATATTCTTGATAGCGGTCTCAATCCCTTGCACCAGTGACGCACTTTTCGCACGCACCGTCAGGCTTGAGTATACGGGCTTTCCATTCGTTGCTCGGACCGCGTCGCGCAGGTCATTCACTTGCGCCGCGCGCAACGAAGATGCCACCTCCAGCGGAATCAGCAATCGTCCACTTCCGAATCCTCCAAATCCTGCCGCCGGTTCCGTTTCTATGATGCCCACGATGCGCAGCTTCTTCTCGCGCGGCACAATCGAGAATCCTCCCTTGTCCAGATCGGCATTGCTGCCGCCTGGCGAACTGCCAGCTTGCGGCGACAAGGGCTGCCTCTCCGCGTAGCGCACGATCAAGTCTTTGCCGATCAAGTTAGAGGGCTGCGTCGATAGATCCTTTGCAAACTCAATCTGCAAAATCGCTTCGTCCGCCTTCGGACCCGAAAAAAAACTGCCTTGTATTCCGTCGAACGACCCATTTCCCCGCGCCGACTCCGGTATCCCAGCGACGATTGTCGAGTAAGGGTTTCCGTCGTAGCGAACCTCGGTTGGAAAGCGGACCTGCGAATAAACCTCCACGACATTCGGCAGCCGTTCCAACTCCTTCTTTGCGTCATCATCGAGCTGTCGCGAGTTTTTTGCCGGAGAACTTTCGGCCGGCGGACGCCGCAGCGACTGCGGATTTCTTCGCTGCGTCACGATTACGGTGTCGAACAATCCCGAATTCGAAAGCCGCTTCGTCGCCAGCGCCTGTAGTCCGATACCTAGAGAAAGCCATGCCACCAAAGAGGCCACTCCTACGGCGACTCCGAGCGTCGTTAGCGAACTTCGCAGCACGGCCTCTCGCAAGTTCCGCAGCGCCAGCTCGCCAAGGTCCCCCGCCTTCATGATTTCACCCCGTCGGTCAACAATTTCCCGTCCGCAAGCGCGACAATGCGATCCGCAAAGCGCTCCGCCAGCGGCCGTTCGTGTGTCACCATCACGATCGTCATGCCCAACTTTTGCTGAATCTCCTTCAGCAGCAGCATGATGGATTCGCCAGTCGCGCTGTCCAGATTTCCCGTCGGCTCATCCGCGAACAATAGCGCCGGCCGGTTCACGAGCGCTCGGGCCAGGGCAGCGCGTTGCTGCTCTCCTCCAGACAATTCACTCGGCCGGTGCGTCAGGCGCTTTTCCAGCCGTACACGCTCCAGCGCTTCCTGCACCCGCGCACCGCGTTCCCCACGATCCACCTCCGCCAGCCGCAGCGGCAACTCAACGTTTTCTTCCAGCGTCATGCGCGGCAGCAAATTGAACGACTGAAAAACCATTCCCACCGTCCGGCTTCGGTAACGTGCCAGCTCCAGCGAACTCAACTCCGAGAGATTCCTCCCATTTGCAAAGATCGCGCCCCCGGTCGGACGATCCAGCCCCGCCATCAAATTCAGCAGCGTCGACTTCCCCGATCCCGAACTTCCCAGCAGCGCCACAAACTCCCCCGCGCGGATCTCAAGGGTCACATCATCGACTGCCCGAATCACCGCGGCGCCCATCTCGTAGTGCCGCGAAACCCGCTCCGCGCGCACAGCCACACCATCACCTGTCGTCATCATCGTCCCTCGATGTTACTACGCATCCCGCGCGCCTTGAGTTACCAGTCTTTTGGTTGCTTTTGCCACGATTCGCTGAGGCCCACCAGGTATTCCCAACAATTGTCTTGACACAAAAGTTCCAACCTGCTAGTTTTCTAGCATAGCTGCTGGAAAACTAGCACATGACGCGAAAACCCAAGCCGAACGCCCTCTCCCGCCGCGAACGCCAGATCATGGACATCCTTTATAAGCTGGAGTGCGCTTCCGTCGGCCAGGTTCTCGCCAAGCTCGCCGATAAACCCAGCTATTCCACCGTTCGCGCCCAGCTACGCGTCCTGGAGGAAAAAGGACACGTCCGCCACGAAGAGCACGGCCTTCGCTACGTCTACGCTCCGGCCGTGCCGCGCGATGTCGCCCGCCGCTCCGCTCTTCGCCACCTTGTCGAAACATTTTTCGACGGCTCGACGGAAAAAGTCGTGGCCGCGCTCCTCGGCGGTGAAGCCGCCCGTATCACTCCCGAAGAACTCGATCGCCTCGCCCGTCTCATTTCGAAAGGCCGAAAGGAGAGCTGACCTTTATGATGACGAGTACCCTCGCCAATTATGAACTAGCGCTCGCATTTTTCCTGGCGTGCTGTGCCAAGGCCACCATACTCCTCGTCTGTGCGTGGATCGTCGCAATCGCCTTGCGCCAGCGCTTCTCCGCGGCCCAACGCCACCACGTCTGGGCCGCCGCTATTCTCTGCTCGATGGCGCTTCCTCTTTTTACGGTGCTGCTTCCCCAGTGGCATTCTCCCGCCTTCGGCAGCGCCACCGCTCTGTGGAGCCCAGCGCGCGCGAACGCGACGAGCTCCAGCCCTTATTCAATTCCTTCCATGATCGTTGATGCCGTTGCAGCCTCCCCAGCTTTCAACAAACTTGCCATTGCCGTTCTTCTCGTCTGGGCGCTCGGTTTTTCACTCGTCCTCTTAAGGCTCCTCACAGGTCTGGCGCGCCTCGCGTGGGTTTCTGCGCACGCGAAGCCCCTCTTCGACGACGATTGGCTACGCACGGTCTTGGAACTTTCCAGTTTGCACAAAACCACCCGCACCGTTCGCCTCCTGCAATGCAGCAGTCCCCTCGCCATGCCGCTCACATGGGGAATCTTCCGCCCCGTCATTGTGCTGCCTTCGAGCGCCGCGCATTGGCCTGAAGACCGCCGTGGCATCGTGCTTTCCCATGAACTCGCGCACATCGCCCGCCACGACTGGCTCCTGCAGATTTGTGCGGAATTCGCCCGCGCCATCTATTGGTTTCATCCTCTCGCGTGGCTGGCCGCTGCACGCTTGCGCCAGGAGAGCGAACGCGCCTCCGATGACGCCGTCCTGCGCTCCGGAATCGCGCCTTCGCACTACGCCAGCCAATTACTCGATCTCGCAAGGACGCTTGAAAACTCAGGCCGCGCCTGGTCCACCGCTCTAGCCATCGCGCGTCCATCAAATCTTGAAAGGAGATTTGCCGCTATGCTGAACCCGTCCATCAATCGCCGTCGTTTGTCTCCGAAAGCGAAACTTCTCATTCCATTTGTCGCTTTGTGTTTTCTGCTGCCGCTCGCCGCGTTGCGCCTTCCCGCGCAAAACTTCGCCGGCAAAACCACTGGCACCATACACGATCCAAGCGGAACCGGCGTTGCCAACGCCACCATTATCATGTCCAACCACGAAGCCAATACCGTGGATATGACCACTACCGACCGCGAAGGCAATTTCGCCTTCAAAGCGTTGCCGGCCGGAAATTACGAGCTGCAGGTCTTGAAGCCCGGGTTCGAAACTTATCGCGTGCCGCAAGTCTCGCTCGACGCCGGTCGCGACTTTTCAGAATCATTCACATTGCAAGTGGGAGCGATCACCGAACACGTAATGGTTGTTCCTGAAAACTCCACAAAACCTGTCCCCGTTGAGAAAACCGCGGGCAAGGCATCCCGTCTCAGTGTCGGCGGCAATATCCAGGCCGCAAAACTCATAACGAAGCCTCAGCCCGTTTATCCCGAATCTGCTAGGTCAGCTGGCGTGAGCGGCACCGTGATCCTCCACGCCGTAATCGGCATGGAGGGCAAGCCGCTCTCCCTCCGCGTCATGAACAGCCAGGTCGATCCCGACCTCGCCCGCTCCGCCGTCGAAGCCGTGAGCCAGTGGCGCTACACTCCCACTCTCCTGAATGGAGAACCAATCGAAGTCGACACCACCATCATGGTGAATTTCACGCTGGCGCCGTAGGCCCACCGCATCTTTTTCACGGCCTACAACTTTCCGCGAGGCCTTGGACATCCATCCAGTGAAAGTGTCCAGGGCCCGCCGCTAAATAGCGTCAAGCTGCGTATCGCCCTGCGTTGACGCCACCATGAGCCGATGTTACGCTCGCGCCGCAGTCTCCAATGACGCATGCGCGCTGTCGACCTCATCCGCAAAAAACGCGATTCCGGTGAACACTCCCGCGAGGAAATCAACTTCCTCATCTCCGGTTACACGAGCGGCGAAATTCCCGACTACCAGATGGCCGCCTGGCTCATGGCCGCGTGGATTCGCGGCATCAATCGTTCCGAGCTCGCCGCGCTCACCGAAGCTATGCTCTTCTCCGGCCAAGTTCTCAATCTCGCCAGCATTCCCGGCCAAAAAGTGGACAAGCATTCCACCGGCGGGGTCGGCGATAAGACTTCTCTCATCATCGCTCCCATCGTCGCTGCCGGCGGCCTCACCGTCCCCATGATCAGCGGCCGCGGCCTCGGTCACACCGGCGGCACCCTCGACAAACTCGAATCTATCCCGGGCTTCAACGTCAATCTTTCGCTCGAACAGTTTTACCGCGTGCTCGGCGAATGCGGCATGGGCCTCATTGGCCAAACCGCGGAGATTGCCCCTGCCGACAAAAAAATCTACGCTCTTCGCGATGCCACCTCCACCGTCGAAAATATCGGTCTCATTTGTGCCTCCATCATGAGCAAAAAGCTTGCGGAAGGCATCGACGCTCTCGTTCTCGATGTTAAAACTGGTTCTGGCGCTTTTATGAAGCGCGAGGAAGACTCCGTCCTGCTCGCCGAACTCATGGTGGAAACTGGCCAGCGCATGGGCAAAAAAGTTGTCGCGCTCATCACCGATATGAACCAGCCGCTCGGCCGCATGGCCGGACACGCCAATGAAGTCGCCGAGTGCATCGAGGTTCTCAGCGGTGGCGGCCCCGCCGATCTCGTTGAATTGAGCATCAAACTTTCCGCCTGGATGTTTTTTCTTGGCGAGCGCACCAAATCTCTCGACGATGGCCGCCTTCTCGCAGAAACCATGATCGCCACTGGACAGGCGAAAGAAAAATTCAAACAGTGCATTCGCCTTCAGAGTGGAGACGAGCGCGTTATGGACGACCCGCAACTCCTCCCTCAAGCCCGTTCGCACGCCGATATCCTCAGCCCTTCTGCGGGCTTCCTGACCGCAACGAATTGCGAACAACTCGGCACAGCCCTCGCCACGCTCGGCGGCGGCCGCGAAAAAAAGGAAGACGTCATCGACCACGCCGTCGGCCTCGAATTCCACAAACGCATCGGCGACCGCCTAGAAAAAGGCGAGCCTCTCGTCACAATTCATTACAATAGCGGCGCAAAGTTGGCCGAAGCGCAAAGCCTCATCGCCGCCAGTTACGAAGTCGGCGAAGTTGCGCCAAGGGAAAGGCTCCCGCTCATTCGCCGCATTATCGGGGTTTAACGGGGACGCCGGCGATTTCGCCGTAACTTGCACCGAAGACAACTGCTCGGTAGAAACAGAAAGAGGTCCACGAATGGGACGCTTCACCGGAGTGCTTGGCCTGCTCACCATGCTCGGCCTCGCCTATCTCTTCTCTACCGAGCGCAAGGCCATCAAGCTCAAAACTGTTCTCTGGGGCCTTGGCCTGCAACTCTCCTTCGCCGTTTTTGTTCTGCGCTTCCCCATCGGCCGCTATCTTTTTGAAAAGGCGGGCTACTACGTCAATCTGTTGCTCAGCTACGCGTTTTATGGCTCCCAATTTGTTTTTGGCGAACTAGGCCTGCCCGCCGCTCCCACTCCTGGTTTCGCTGCTTCTCCCCAGCACTTTATTTTTGCATTTCAAGTTTTGCCAACAATTATTTTTATCGCCGCTTTTTTTGCGCTGCTCTACCACGTCGGCGTCATGCAATTCATCATTCGAATCGCCGCTTGGATCATGACTCGCATCATGGGTGCCAGCGGCGCGGAATCCCTCAACGTTGCCGCCAGCATCTTCATGGGCCAAACCGAAGCTCCGCTCACCATCCGCCCGTTTTTGAACAAGCTCACAAAATCCGAGCTGATGGTCGTCATGACCAGCGGCATGGCCCACGTCTCCGGCGGCATCATGGCTGCCTACATCGCGTTCGGCATAAAAGCCGAGCATCTTCTCACTGCGGTTATCATGACCGCCCCAGGCACGCTACTCATGGCTAAAATGCTCGTGCCGGAAACGGAGCAGCCTCTCACTGCTGGCCGTGTCGAAATGCCGGAGATGGAAAAAGAAACCAATTTTCTCGGTGCCATTTCACGCGGCACTGTCGACGGCCTTCATCTGGCCCTCAATGTCGCCGCCATGCTCATCTCTTTCATCGCCCTCCTGTACCTCGTCAATGGCGTCATGGGTGGTGTCCACAACTGGCTCGGCACACATCCACGCCTGCACATGACGTGGTTCCCCTCAAGCCTCTCGCAGGTTTTCGGTTGGGTCTTCGCGCCTGTAGCGTGGCTCATCGGTATTCCCTGGCGGGATTGCGCAGAAATGGGCAATCTCCTCGGCACCCGCATGGTCATCAACGAAGTCGTCGCCTTCCAACACCTCGGGGAAATAAAAGACAAACTCGACCCGCGCACGTTCACCATCGCCACCTTCGCTCTCTGTGGCTTTGCGAACTTCAGCTCCATCGGCATCCAAATCGGCGGCATAGGTGCGCTAGCTCCGGAACAGCGCGGCCAACTCGCCAAATTCGGTATCCGCGCCATGCTAGCCGGCACCATGGCCAACCTGATGTCCGCCTCCATAGTCGGCATCCTTTCATGACTCGGGATTTTTCTTGTAGGGGCGGGGCTTGCCCCGCCCTCTGCGCCACAGCTGAGCAACATCGATCCGTGAATAGCCAGTGGCGCAGCCACCTCCGCCCCATCGCGCGGTTTTGGCGCGATGAATCCTGGCTGCGCCCAGTAGCTGGTGCGATGGCCCCGCCGCGCATTGGGTTAGTCCTATGAAGCAAACTCAAGGTAAAATCCCAACGATCGCATGAGCCGACCATCAAAATCTTCGAAGAAACTAAAGCCCGAATCCGAATTCGACCGCGCGGAATCTGCCGCAAAATTTATTTTCTCCAAAACCAAACTCCGCCCTCAAATCGCTCTAGTCCTGGGTTCCGGCCTGGGCGCCTTCGCCGACGAATTCGAACACGCCGCCAAAATCCCTTACGCCAAAATCCCGCACTTCCCGCGCTCCACCGCCATCGGTCACGTAGGCCAACTCGTTGTCGGCAAAGTCGGCGAAATCCCGGTCGCGGGAATGCAAGGCCGCGTCCATCTTTACGAAGGCTATTCCGCCAAAGACGTCGCCTTCCCCATCCGCGTCTTTTCGCGCATGGGCGTCAAAGCCGTCATCCTCACCAACGCCGCCGGCGGCATCAAACGCGAGTTCGTACAAGGCCAGCTGGTGGTAATTAAAGATCACATCAATCTTCAAGGGGTCAGTCCCCTCACCGGACCCAACGACGATCGCTTCGGCCCGCGCTTCCCGGACATGACCGTGGCCTATGACCGGAGATTTCGCGAAATGGCCGTCGGCGAAGGAAACCGCAACCGCATCGCCCTCTATGAAGGCGTCTACGCCGCGTTGCCTGGTCCAAGCTACGAAACTCCGGCCGAGATACGATATTTGCGCACCATCGGCGCGGATCTTGTCGGTATGTCCACAGTCCCGGAAGTAATTGCCGCGCGCCACTCTGGCATCCGTGTTCTCGGCATTTCTTGCGTAACTAACGCTGCCGCGGGCATTCTTGATCAGCCGCTCGACCACAAAGAAGTTCTCGAGACCGCGGAACGCGTCAAAACCCAGTTCATCGCGCTGCTGAAAATTGTGATCCCACGCATCGCCGCCGAGGTTTCATGAACAAGACAATACCCAACCACCGTCATTTCGAGCGAAGCGAGAAATCTCTCTTCGGGTTTGACTTCTTTTTGGAGGCCGTAGCTTGACAGAACACGACGCACTCGTGGAAGCAGCGCAGCAAGCGCGCGAGAACGCGCACGCGCCGTATTCGAATTTCCGCGTGGGCGCCGCTTTGCGTGCCACGTCGGGCAGAATTTTCGGCGGGTGCAACGTGGAAAACGCCACTTACGGCTTGACGGTTTGCGCGGAGCGCATCGCCATTTTCAAGGCCATGAGCGAGGGCGAGCGCAACTTTGACGCCATCGCGGTCGTCACGGATACCGACACGCTGACGCCTCCGTGCGGCGCCTGCCGCCAGCTGATCTGGGAATTTTGCGGCGACGTCCCCGTGATTCTGTCAAATTTGAAAGGCAAAACGGAAACGCTCCAGATGCGCGAGCTGTTTCCGAAACCGTTCGATTCCTCCAACTTGTGACAACCAGGGAAAGAAAATGAACCCAAAGCGAACTGCAAGAAGGAAAATGGCTGTCGTCATTGCGTGCGTGGCGATTCTTTCCGCCGTCGCGCTGAGAATTTGCGCGCAGGAGCCGGCGCCGGCCAAGCCCGCCAATTTTGTCGATCTTCTCATCACTGGCGGCACTGTTGTCACCATGGACGCGGACCGCCGCATCATCGAGAACGGATACGTGATCGTCAAGGGCGACGCCATTGTCGCCGTCGGCGAAGGTCTTCCTCGAATGCCCAATGGTCCGATCTTCACCAAGCAATCCATCGAAGCCAAAGGCGCGCTCGTTTTGCCGGGCTTTATCAATGGCCACACTCATGTTCCCATGACGCTGCTCCGCGGCCTGCACGATGACGTAACGCTCGACGACTGGCTGCGCAAATACATTTTCCCTGCCGAAGCGAAAAACGTGACCGAAGATTTTGTGCGCTGGGGCACGCGCCTCGCGGCTGCCGAACAAATTCGCTCTGGGGTCACAACCTTCGCGGACATGTACTATTTCGAAGACGCCGTCGCCGAGGAAACCAAAGCCGCCGGAATGCGCGGTGTCCTGGGCGAAACGTTCCTCGATTTTCCCGCGCCCGACAATAAAACGAATGTGGCCATGCTCGAATACACGGAAAAATTTCTGAAGCGCTGGCAGAACGATCCTTTGATCCAAGCCGCGGTCGCTCCGCATTCCATTTACACTTGCTCGCAAAAAACTCTGCAGGATTCTGCCGCTCTCGCGCGCAAATACCACGCGCCGATCCTCATCCACGTCGCCGAAATGAAAAAAGAACTAGACGACAGTTTGAAACAAAACGGCCTGACTCCCGTGCAGTATCTCAATAAGCTGGGCATCCTCGGACCGGATGTGCTCGCGGCGCACTGCATTTTTGTCAACGAAAAAGACCGGAAAATTCTCTCCGCTCGCCAGGTCGGCTGCGTGCACAATCCTTCGAGCAACATG
>Ga0308309_10001476_pt1 | contig 14005 bp, 14 predicted proteins | sample HubBroMetageWFT5_FD_192491 | JGI IMG/M metagenome (GOLD analysis project Ga0308309, IMG submission 192491) | Warmed and freeze-thawed soil microbial communities from the Hubbard Brook experimental Forest, New Hampshire - Hubbard Brook CCASE Soil... | ecosystem: Environmental > Terrestrial >...
TGCCATCAACTGTGCGCATCTCGGCTGCCCGGTCCGGTGGTTCCCCCAATCTGGTCTTTTCATGTGTCCGTGTCACGGTGGGGCATACTACCGAGATGGCGCACGTGCGTCCGGGCCACCGGAGCGCGGGCTTTTCGAATATCCGTACAAAATCGAAAACGGTGTGCTCACGATTGAGGCTGGACAGTTGCCGACCCCCGGCGATCCAGTGGCAAGTCTGACCTCGGAGAAACCGGCATGCGCGTGATCAACATGCGCGGAGTCAAAAAGATCGGCGAATGGTTTGACCACCGTTTGCAACTCGCAGCACCGATTCGCGAGGCGGCCAGCCATCCCGTGCCGCGCAACACGGCGAGCTGGTTCTATGTTTTTGGCAGCGCCGCTCTCACCGTATTTTGTCTGCAACTGGTCACCGGAATTCTGCTGGCGCTTATCTATGTGCCCTCGGCCGGCGAGGCATGGAGCAGCCTGCAGGCCCTGAATTATCAAGTTGCGCTTGGCTGGTTCATCCGTGCCATGCATGGATGGGGCTCGAACTTCATGGTCGCCGTTGTTCTGATTTATATGGCGCAGGTGTTCCTCTTTGGAGCTCACAAATTCCCCCGCGAACTGACTTGGATCATCGGCGTATTTCTGCTGCTGATGACTCTGGGCATGGCATTTACCGGTCAGGTCCTGCGCTTCGATCAGGATGCCTACTGGGGGCTGGGAATCGGAGCGTCGATTGCCAGCCGTGTTCCCGTCATCGGCCCTTTTGCCGTGAAGCTAATGCTCGGCGGCCCCATCATCGCGGGCGCAACTCTCTCCCGGTTTTTCGCTTTGCACGTATTCGTGATTCCCGGATTGTTGATCGGGTTCGTCGGCCTCCATGTCTTGATGCTCTTGAAACTGGGCATCAACGAATGGCCGATGCCGGGACGCATCGTAAAGCGAGCGACCTATGAGGCCGAATATCACGCCTTGACTAAGAAAGACGGTGCGCCGTTCGTTCCCTACGCGATATGGAGAGACATATTCTTTGCCGGGTTCATCATTCTTGCAGTCGCCGCATGCGCTTTCTATTTTGGACCTTTTGGGCCCACCGGGCAGCCCGACCCGACAATCATCCAAACTGCGCCCAAGCCCGATTACTTTTTCCTCTGGCTCTATGCGCTACTTTCACTTCTTCCTCCAGCGCAACTGTCACCTCTTCTCCTCTCGCAGCGACCTTAAGCACGGCGTCCACGCGGGTAGCTTGGCCGGCAACCACCTTTACATTTGAGGTGTACGGTAGGAAGCCAACATAAGTGATTGTCACTTTGTAGTCGCCCGGCGCCAGGTCGATAACCGTGAATTCCCCCACCTGGTCCGTGATGACGGAAACATTGCCGGGCTCGACTCTCACTCTCGCGCCCGGTAGTAGGGCGTTTTCCGCGTCAGCGGCACGGCCGACAATGGTACCCTTCCCCGACTGAGAAATGGCCGGGTTTGCGAAGACCGCGCAAAGAGCCAGCAATGCTGAGATTCTCAAGATAGCGGAAAAGCAAAGCAGGGTTGCCTTGGCTTCATGCTCTTAGCTCCTTTACAACCACGTCTCAGTCGGAGATTCGGCGGAGCGCATTTCCGGAGGTACTCAACTCACTCAGAAATTTTCGCTCTTCGCGACAGACATTCCAGTCGATTGAAGTGAAAAGCGATCGTAGTTTGCGGGTATGAAGCCATTATTAAAGGACGGTTAAAATTTTTTCAGGTTCAGTACACTTCTCTCGTTCACGGTTTAAGCTAATGTTGCTCGACACCATCCAATAGAACCGGATATGAAGCTGCTTGTCGTAGAAGATGAACGGCGAATGCTCGAATTACTTCGCAGGGGACTAAGCGAAGAAGGTCACACCGTTTCCTGCGCGGCTGACGGCAGCCGACTGGATTGTGCAGCAGCATCGGGGATCGCTAGCGGTTAAAAGCTCGATCAGGATTGGGTCAACCTTTTTCGTCGAGTTGCCATTACAGTTGACGTTAACGCCATCGGATGCGGCGGAATCAGTTTCTCCTGCAGCAGAAGCGTAAAGACCTCCTCTATCGATCTGCCGATTGGTGAACGCAGAGAAGTAGTCCGTGAACTGGGGTAGACGACACCACCGACGGGCTAACGAACGGGCACCCTGATCATCTATAGTTGTATCGTCGATTTTTCCAAGGGGGCACTCATGCTCCTCGCCAAGCGCGCAACGATCGTTGTTCTCGCCTCCACAGCACTGCTCGCCTCGGGACAGGAACCGACTCCGAAAATAGGTCAGCGCCTCCGGCGGCAAACCTCCGGCCTCATGCCACGTCACCCTGCCGCACGGAAAATTCGCTCCAAAGCTTTCGGCATCGGGTCACCGAGAGTTGTCTTCGGGTGGGGCATGGTATGGCGGGGAATTTGGCAGTGGCGTCTGGTACGGCACGGAGAAACTATGGACGGTGTTGCCCCGTGAAGGAGTATGGAGAGGATCAGGTCCGGTAGGGCCGCACGATTTCGGCAACCACATCAGGCGCGTCTCCAAAGCCGTTTTCAAGGTCGGCGCTGACCGGCAAGTTGGTGGCGAATGCGATCGCGGAGGCGTACACCATCGTTTCGTGGCGGTCGAGGGTGTTGTCCCGTCGCCCTACAGAGAGGGCATAACCCATACTTGTGGTGGCCAGCGCCTCAAATCCGAGGTGTGCGAGTAGACGCGCAGTGCCAACGTCCCAGGGATTGGGGATGATAAACGTGTCGTTACGGTCATGAAGAGCGCGAAAGATTCGTCCCTTTTCAAATTGGGTAGCGGTCGGTGCGTCCATTGTCGTGATTCGGATCCCCTTTTGCGTCTTAGCTTAGCCCCGAAACGGTCGGTACGAAAAGCGATGTGGGTATGTAGTCGGCAAACTGAAAGTAATTCAAAACAAGAAGACTGTACCGGATTTGTCCTCGCAAGTCGGCTTCGAGGAGATTACCACCGATGTCCTCGAAGCCCGTTTCTGGATAGTTTCCGAGTTCAGATAACCATCCAGAATCGCCGCGAGCGCCGCAACCTACGCACGCTATAATGGCGCTCACCGATGACACTGACCTCTGGCACGAAGCTCGGTCCGTATGAAATCCAGTCCTTGCTGGGCGCGGGCGGCATGGGAGAAGTCTACCGAGCCCGCGACACGCGGCTGGGACGTGATGTCGCTATCAAGGTTCTGCCTGCCCATCTCTCCCCTGATCCCGATCTCAGACAGCGCATGGAGCGCGAAGCGAAGGCGATTTCGTCGCTGAATCACCCGCATATTTGCACCTTGCACGATGTCGGCTCGCAGGACGGCATCGATTTCCTCGTCATGGAGCTCTTGGAAGGCGAAACGCTGGCCGACCGGCTGCACCGGGGAGCGCTTCCGCTGGAAGAGGCGTTGAAGATTGGAAGGGAGATCGCCGAGGCACTCGACAAGGCACACAGGCGTGGAATTGTTCATCGTGATCTTAAGCCGGCAAACATCATGCTCACAAAGAATGGACCGAAACTGATGGATTTCGGTTTGGCCAAGCCGTCGCCGGGAGTGAGTTCGGAGCCCGTGGCTAGCCCATCGACCCCAAGCACTCCAACGATGAGCGTCGCAGCGTTGACTGGTCCGGCTTCCCCTTTGACGCAGAAGGGCACGGTGGTGGGAACGTTTCAATACATGGCGCCGGAAGTTTTGCAGGGAGCCGAGGCCGATGCACGCTCCGATATTTTCAGTTTTGGCTGTGTGCTCTATGAAGTGCTAACCGGTCGGCGTGCATTTGAGGGCAAGTCACAGTTCAGCGTTCTGGGCGCAATCCTGGACAAAGAGCCCGAGTGTATCTCGAACGTTCTTCCCAATTCGCATCCACGCTTAGACGAAACCGTGTGGCGGTGTCTGGCGAAAAATCCCGACCGGCGCTACGGCTGCATGCACGATGTGCAGATTCAACTAGAAACGTTAGCAGAAAGCTCGAAAGCCGCGAGTCCTCCAGCGCTGACGTCGAAGCCTGTATCGACTAGTTCGCTTTTGCCCTGGCTGATCGCAGGCGTCGCGACACTGCTGGCAATCAGCATAGCGGTAGCCCACTTCTTGCAAGCGCCGAAATCCGTGCAGGTGGTGCGTTCTTCGATTCTGCCGCCCGCGGATGCGTCATTCGTGACCATGGTGCCAGCCTCCGGTCCGCCGGTGCTCTCGCCCGATGGAACCCGGATAGCGTTCACGGCGCGCGATGCAAAAAGCAAGGTCTTACTGTATGTGCAATCGCTGAACTCCCTGACGGCGCAGACTGTGCCCGGAACTGACGACGCCATCTATCCCTTCTGGTCGCCGGACAGTAAGCAGATTGCCTTTTTTGCGGCTGGCAAATTGAAGAAAATCAATGCCGACGGTGGACCGCCGCAGGATATTTGCGACACCGTCAGCGGGCGTGGAGGCGCCTGGGGTAAGAACGGCGTCATCGTATTTACGCCATCCTCCAATCAGAGTTTGTTCAGCGTGCCAGCCGCGGGCGGAACGCCCGAACCCGCCTCGAAGCTCGATGTTGCTAGAGGCGAGAACAGTCATCGCTGGCCGTGGTTCTTGCCCGATGGCAAACACTTTATTTACTGGTCGCGAACCTCCCGTCCAGGCGAGTCTCCGGTGATTTATATCGGCGAGCTCGGATCGTTGCAGGCCAGATCGCTGACTAAGAGCGACACCATGGCCCAGTATGCCTCGGGGCATCTTCTGTTTCTGCGCGGACAAACCTTGATGGCGCAGGCCTTCAATGCTGGGCGCATGGAACTCAGCGGCGAGCCACAGCCGATTGCCGAGCATGTCGCCGTGAATGGATCGACCATACGGGCCATGTTCTCAGCTTCGGAGACCGGAACTCTGGTGTACCAGTCTGGCGAGGCTTCCACGGGATGGGACCTTGTATGGTTTGGCAGGGACGGAAAGCCGATAGAGACAGTTGCGCAGGCCTCTCGCTACATCGGGCCGTCGTTGTCGCCCGATGGCACTCGCTTTGTAGTCACAATTTTCGTTGGAAACCAGGGAATTGCCGACAACTGGATTTTCGATCTGACGCGCGCAACCCGCACGCGCATGACCTTCAGCAGCAGCGTCACTCCTTATGCCAACCTGGGCGGGGCCACATGGACGCCCGACAGCAAGACCATCTTTTACACCGCTGTCTCGCAAGGAGTGTTCCGAATCTATGGCAAGGCCGCGGACGGCAGCAGCTCCGAGCGGCTCATCCTGGACAGCGGTGATACTAGCGCATATCCCAGCAGCGTTTCGCCCGACGGCCGCTATCTGGTCTATATGAAGCGGTTGAACCCGAATCAAACCGGCAACGATCAAACCGGCAATCACATCTGGGCACTGCCTTTATCTGCTGAGGGTAAACCGGCTGACGGGAAGCCGTTCCCCATTGTGCAGGACGCTTTCGACGAAAAAGCGCCGATCGTTTCTTTCGACGGAAAGTGGCTTGCGTATCAGAGCAACGAGTCGGGTCGAGCGGAGATCTACATCACGGCGTTTCCCGCCGGTGGCGCAAAGTGGCAGGTTTCGAGCAACGGCGGGACGATGCCGAAATGGCGCCGCGATGGCAAGGAATTGTTCTTTGCCGATCCGCAGGACAATATCGTTGCGGTCGATGTGAATACGTCCGGCAACGCCGTGAAGCTGGGTGCGCCTCACACTTTGTTTCAGGCGGTTGGAATCCAGCGTGACTTTGGCCCTTTTGACGTAACTGCGGATGGGAAGAAGTTTCTGATCAACAGCGGGAATCTGAAGGAAGGAACCGAGCCCCTAACGCTAGTGCAGCACTGGCCGGCGGAATTGAATTGAAGAAGTAACCCGCTTCCTTTTCCTCGACTCGTCGACGTGTCTGATTGCCTGCCTGGAGAATTTCCACTGGGCGGATGATGGGCTAACCGGAAATCACGCCCCAGAGCAGACTTTCACCACGCTGTCCAGAAGCCGACTTCTGGGAACTTTGCGATGAAAGGCTCACCAGCTGCTCGGATGTCGAACTTGCTGTGATAAAACGTGATGGTTCCATGTTCATCAGGGGTCAAAGTGGATCAGAACGGATCAAAATACATTTCTGGTAAACGCTTGAAGAATCAGATAAGGTAGAGAATTTTCATAGCCGATCAGAACACACTGTATGATCTTCAAAACCGGGGGCAAAGCTCATCCTCCAAGTCGGCGTACAGGAAGTAATCGCGATCGCTCAAAGAGGGCGAGTCGGAAAAGATCCCTTGGCGAGAATCTGGTTTTCCCGCCAAGTCGCGGAAGTCGTGCCGCACGACACGGGCACGAATCTTGAGAATCTCCATTGATTCATGCCTTCCCAATCCCGGTTTGTGCAGACTCTTCTGCTCGGACTGGGTGGCCAAGCAAGTAGTCATCGCGCGCCAATTTCGATCGTGGTGCCAAAGGCACGAAGGGTGACCACTTTCACCCACACTATCGTATGCCGTTCGCCTTAATGAGCGGACGAAAAGGATGGACTGTTCTTTATCGACCTAGCGGCCAGTCACTGCCTGTCAACTCTCTGGTTAAGTGCTGCACCGCCTGCAAGTTAGGCGAACGTCGGGGGTTGCGGGATTCAAAACGGTAATGCGAGTTCGAATCACGCTTCCTCCGCCAGCAAGTCTTAACTGCAGAGAAATTCCGCCACCCTTTCCCGCGAAATACGCGAAAGATGCCCGTTTTTCGCGATAATCCCTCAGCAAACCGGACTGCAGGGAACAACTGCTCAGCAGAGAACGGGGTCGTTGTCCCGGCTTTTCTCCCCAGGGTAGATGCGCAGTCCGGTTTCAGCGAGGGCCTGAGGCGAATGCAATGCGATCAGAAGGCGGGGATTCAGCAATAGCGAGTTGACTTTTCTCGGCTTCTTGGACAGCGATTCCAGTGCTTCCCATAAGCCCGTTTCTGGGGAGTTTCCGCATTGCCGACAACCCAAGATCTTGGTTTGGTTCCGTCGTAACCGGGCGTTTGTCGTTCGCGACGGGTAATTCAGTACTGCCGATTATGTTCGCCAAAGCGGGTCGAACTGGTGGATTCAATCGGAAGAGTTTACTTTTTCAAAGCTGAACTTTTTGTCGATTTTTTCGTACGGCTTGCCGTCGACCTCGACGTACGGGTAGACCAAGTAATTTAACGCGGGGCCATCCTGCCTGGGAGAGAGGATGATGTCGCGGCCGGTGGAGAACTGCACTCGATTGGCGTCGACACTGCCGAAGAAATAATCCTGTTTCTCCTTTGCTTTCCAGGCCTCTGAAATGTCAACCGGAATCCATCCGGTTTTGAGTGCATAGAACTCGGCCCAGCAGTGGTAACCGGGGATATCTCCGCTGTCTTTGTTTTCGGGCAGGGGGAATCCGATGTCGAAGCGGGCCGGAATTCCATCAGCCCGCAGCATGCCTATGAATGGAGAATGGAAGTCAGTGCAGTTGCCGCGCTTGGCGTCACAGGCCCACACTGCATCACCACGTCCCCAGCCGTCACCCGCCTTGTCGTAGCGCATATTCGTAAACAGGTAGTCATAAGCGGCTTTGGCTTTTGCGATGGTGCCGATCTGCGAGCCGGTTACCTCGACCGCCAACGCCTTGATCTTGCCATCGGTCGGGATCAGATGGTCAGGCTCGATCAAACGGTTCATTGATGCCGGGACGAGGCCAGGGTTTCTGTCTGTCCGCACGAGTAGTGTGTAATCACCGCGCGAGTATTCGCGGCGCTTAACCTCGTACTCGAGAGTGAACTCCGCGTTACCGGCGACAGGATTCTCGATCCCGGCATACATGATTCGATTGCCATATTCAGGCTCCTGCGTCATCAGCGTTTTCGCTGGAGCCTTGATGGCCAGGATTCGGACAGACTGATGACGGTCGGTCTGCGGCACAGGAACCCAGACGCGCACGCGCTTGGTTCCTACAGGAATATCCTTCACAACGAAGTGATACGTGAAGCGCAATGTGCGGGATGGCGGGCTGAATCTCTGGGCATTCGAAGTTGTTTGTGCTGTCAGATGATAGATGAGGAAACAAAGCAACAGGAACGATGAGAGAACTCGCAGCCTCACGGGATACTCCTTAATCAGTGGGGATGAATGAGGATTTTATCAGCAATTAATAGGGAAAGGATGCACTTTAATCGCAGCATTCCTACGCTAAGAAAGTCATTTTGAAACTGTCGAAACCTTGATATCTGGTGTAGCATCCATTGGGCGAGGGTTAACGTGACCATGAGTGCAACCTCGACAAGGGATGGTACTTCTTCGAGAAACGACGGAACCGAAGTGACCCGGCAGCCTCAAGCGGCGTATGGTCTCGCAATTGTGCGGCTGACGATAGGGGCTATGTTCGTGTGGGTCTTCTTCGAGAATCTGGGGAAAGGCCTCTACTCTCCGGGAGGCTACGCAAACCTAATCAACTACTACATTAAAGCAGGGCACTCGCCGGCGATCTGGAAAGCCGTAATGGAAGCAGCCGCGAGCCATGCTGCAATGGCGGCTCCAATGCAAGCGCTGGCAGAGATCTCTTTGGGTGTGTTGCTCGTCGTCGGACTGTTTACGCGTCCGGTCGCTTTCCTGGCATTTCTCTACCTTGGTAGCCTTTGGATATCAGAGTGGGGCACAGCGTGGATCTGGGAATTGCTGGTTCCGGTACTCGCATCGCTTGGGCTGGCAGTGGGGCGCGCGGGCAGAGCGTGGGGCGTGGACGCATGGCTGGCGCAGCGGTGGCCGTCCGCTCCGTGGTGGGTGGTTTGAGCTAGAATCCCGTGCGAGTGTCCGTCATTATTCCCACGCATAACGAAGCGCAGGCCATTGGCCGTGTGCTTGCCGATCTCCCTTCTGATCTCGTGACAGAGGTCATTATTGTCGACAGCGACTCAACCGACGGCACCCCGGAAATCGCGGCGAAGATGGGAGCTCGCGTTGTCGGCGAACCAAGGCGCGGATATGGGCGAGCTTGTTTGACAGGGCTCGCGAGTGCAGTAAATCCTGACGTGGTTGTCTTCCTCGACGGCGATTACAGTGATCGTCCGGCGGAGTTGCCGCTTCTTCTCTCGCCCATCGCAGAAGGACGCGCGGACATCACATTAGGTTCGCGTCTTGGGGAACAACGTATTCCCGGGGCACTGCCGTGGCATGCTGCGTTCGGCAATTGGCTCGCCGCCAGCTTGATTGGCCTTTTGTATGGACTGAAGATCAGCGACCTTGGCCCGTTCCGTGCAGCGCGCGCCGACGTTCTCCGCGAACTCGCCCTCCAAGAGGCGACCTACGGCTGGGCCGTGGAAATGATCCTGAAAGGCGCTGTTGCTGGATTTCGCATCGTAGAAGTTCCGGTGAGCTACTACCCGCGTATCGGGAAATCAAAGATCAGTGGCACGGTCAAAGGTACGGTGGGAGCGGCGTGGTTCATTCTCAGCCGGATAGTGAGCTATTATTTTCGCCATCCAAAGGGCCGGAATGCCGCGACGAGCGTGAGGCCTGGCTGAGCACTTCCTATGGAGTCCTCCGATCCGACGAACCGTCGCCAACGCACAGGCGATTGCACACTGGTCATCATGGCCAAAGCCCCGAAGCCGGGCATGGTCAAGACAAGGTTGGCGCAGTGTGTTCCTTTACCTGATGTCACCACGTTCTATCGCTGCCTTCTTGACGACACACTGGCGCTGGCTCAGTCGCTGGGCAATACCGAGATTGCCATCATGTGCCCCGCTTCGGATGTGGACGATCTCGCCCGGCTGGCGGGCGACGTCGCGACTGTTGTCGCGCAAACTGGTGAGGGACTGGCTGCCGGCCTCACTTCGGTGTTCGTGTATTTCACCGGGGCCGGCCGGCGGCGCGTCATCGCATTCAACAGCGACAGCCCACATCTACCGGCATCGGTGCTGAGGAAAGCATTCGAGGCGCTCGCTACTTGCGATGTGGTTGTGGGACCGACATACGACGGAGGCTACTATCTGGTCGGAAGCAAAGCAAACTATCCTGGGCTTTTCATTGGCGACGGAATGGGAACGTCGAACGCGTTGGAGAGGTTGTTGCAACGCGCCCGCTCCCTCGGTCTTTCTGTGCGCACGGCAGACGTTTTTTACGACATCGACGTGGCCGCTGACCTGACACGGCTGGCTGAGGAACTGCGGGTTTTTCCGTCAAGAGCGCCACGAACCGCGGCCTGGTTGGCACAGTGGAGGCAAGCAGTAGAACAACTCAAACCCTCCCTCGGAGATTTGTGAGGTTCACTCCACCCGGCAGACTCTACATTCTTGGCGCAGTCATGCTCGTGTCGCTCACGATATGCGCGCGCAAATTCGGCAGCTTCGGCGCACCATCTTTTCTCATTCCACTGGCGATTGCCGGCGTTGCGTACCTGCTTGCCATCTTCGAATTCTTCCACGTCCCGGCCTTTCCCAAACGGGTCGTCGTCATCGGACTTTTGCTTTCTGCTCTCTGGCATCTTCAATTTCTACGACTGCCACCGGGCGCGGATGATGATGTTCACCGATATGTTTGGGACGGTCGCATACAGCGGTTGGGCTATAACCCCTATCTCGTTGTTCCCAGCGACCCCGCCTTCGGCAAATTGCATACGACCGAAACTCGCACCCTCAACAATCCGAATTTGCCGAGCCCTTACCCGGCAGGCGCAGAGCTTTTCTTTCGCGCGATAACTGCGATTCACGAGTCCACTTTTGCGCTGAAAGTAGCTTTTGTCGTTTGCGACCTCTTGATTGTTTTTGTGCTGCTCGACATCTTGCGTAGAAGTAGTCAGGGAACGCACTGGGTTCTGGCATATGCCTGGCATCCTCTGCTCGCCACGGAAGTGGCGGGCAGCGGTCACATCGATATTCTCGGCGCGCTGCTGCTGTTGCTCTCATTCATGGCGCTGGGGCGGCGCTGGCGTGCAGCCGCGGCTCTGTCGTTTGGGCTCGCGGTGGCTGTGAAATTGCTCCCGATTGTGTTATTGCCGCTTTACTGGAAGCGCGTTCGGGTGCGCGATGCCGCACTGACGGCAATCGTCGTCGCACTCCTCTATGTACCATTCCTTAACCACGGACGGATTCCGATGGGTTCACTTGGTAATTATGTCCATAGTTTTTGGTTTAATGCTCCAGTGTTTGCACTGCTCGAGCGGCTGGCGGCTCCGGAGCTTATTGCGGGATTGGCAGTTCTCGTCGGAATTCTTGCCGCGGCTGGGTTCAGAAGAAAGTTCAGAAAAAAATCAGATGCAGCGCCGGTGTCGGCGTTCGCCTGGCCGATGGCCGCGTCGCTTCTCTGCGCACCGGTTGTTTATCCGTGGTACCTCCTCTGGATGCTGCCGTTCCTGCGGTCGCGCTCGACGCTGCCGATCATCATCTGGAGTGTGAGTATTCTCCCGACTTACTACGTTTGGCATCTGCGCGCGATTGGGCAACCGTTTATCGTTCCTGGCTGGATCTTACTGCTGGAATATGGATCCGTCGCTCTTGCCGTTGCGCTTGTCTGGTTGTGCCGCATGAGGGAGCCCAGGGACGCCGACGCGAAATCGGAGTAAACTATGCCGCGCCGAAGATTCCATATCCAAAAGACTTTCTGGGATATCTAGATGGACTGGATTCAATCTTGAAAAAGGGAGACTTCCATGACAGAACTGAGCCGCGTTTCGAAGATTCGCTTTCTGGCTTTCGCTGTGGTGGCCCTTACCGCAACCTCCTTCGCGCAGACCCGGCCGCCCATTCTCGAAGAAATCGCCAAGAACTACGGCCTTGATTCGTGGGGTCAGGTTGAGGCGATCCGCTATACCTGGAACGGAGAGATAACCGGACTCTTCAAAGTTTCCCGCAAGTGGGAATGGGAACCCAAAACCGGCAAGGTCTCATACGAGGGAAAAGACAAAGACGGTAAGCCGGTCAACGTTACCTACATGCGTTCGGAGATCAACGACGACACGAAGAAGCAAACTGATGCCGGCTTCACCAACGACAATTATTGGCTCCTGTTCCCGTTACATGCCTACTGGGACACAAGCGCCGCTGTGACAGATGAAGGTACAAAGAAACTGCCGGCGGGGACCGGATCAGCCACGCTGGTCTCGGTGAAATATGGATCAGAACTCGGCGGCTACACGCCCGGCGACACCTGGGACCTTTACGTGGCCAAAGACAACCGCGTTGAATATCTTGTGTTCCATCACGGCGGGGACAAAAAGCCGAGCGTGGTCAAGGCCACCTGGACGGGGTACAAGAAGGCAGGTCCCTTGCAGATCTCAACCGAGCATCGCGGCACCGCGGACGGCAAACCGCTGCACATCTTTATTTCGGGACTGGCTGTGAAGTTGGCGGGGTCGGATGCCTGGATCGAAGCGAAGTAGACGAAGTGCCGAGAACCAGGGGGTGTCATTCGCCGCGAATTCAATTACCGGGCAATCACGACCGTAGTACATGAACTGCTTACTTTGGGCAGATCGCGATTAGGGGCCATGTGGACCTCGAGCCGCGGGCGCTCTCCGCGAACGATAGGACAATAGAAGTCCGGTTGCAGCAGAGCGCCCTGCAATTGTCGCCGTCCGGCACATCCGCCGTGGCATGTCTTCCGAAAATCGCAAGGCTCGCAGTCGGGCGGAACAGTTCGCACCTGCTCGAAAGGTGTTGAGTTCAGAATGTCAGCACCCGCCGATATCAAATCCGAAAGCGTCTCACCCGATCCCGGCCAATAAACGCACGGTTGTATTGTGGCTCGAGGCGTTGTCCGCACAGTGCTTACCCCGCAACCGGTTCGCTGAGGTGCGAGCCCTGCCATTGCCCGAACCAGCGGCTCGCCGATGGCGATCACGTCAGTCTCCGCAAAGAGTTTCCGGAAGCCCTCCCAATATTCTGCGTAGCTCAGCGCATAAACGTCTGATCGCACGGCCTGATACACGTTCACTCGCAAGGGAGCGTCAAACTGTTTGGCGACTCGCGCCACCTCCGCCAGCCGCAGATAGTTTGGCTTCATCATGACGGCTACGATGGTGACCGCTACTCCCAGCCTCACACATCGCTTTGCATGTTGATGGATGAGCTCCCAATTGCCGTCCCCACGCTGCGTATCCTGTTCTGCCTGCGTTGGGTAATCGAGAGAGAACTCGATGTCGTGGAAGGCACGCAGTTCCTGGTCTTCAAGAACTGCAACACTATGACCGTTCGAAGTGATAGTCAGCTTGACGGGCTTCGTTCGCAGGTAAGCTAGTATTGCTTTGAAGTCGGGATGCATTCCGTTCTCACCCGTGCCGAGATTCACTGAACTCACGGGCAAAGCTTCCATGACCGCCTTCACTTGATCCAGTGAGAGGCGATCTGTGCGAGCCGGGTCGCGGTAGCAGAAGGCGCAAGCGAGATTGCACTCGTTTGTGAGCCCGAGGCCGAGCGCGATATCGGCATCTGGCGTTACCACGCAAGACCGGTATGACAAGGACCGAGCTGTGAGCTTGTTCATTCGTCGACCTTCCCGACTGGATCTGCGCGATGTGCCAGGTAATGCGTATGGCGGGCGATCGCGGCGAACTCAGGTTGCCTGCCCAGCTTGCGCTCTAGCTCAAAAATGCGCTCATACTCATGACTTCGGGAAACACTTGTCGGCAAAAAGTCAGATACGACCCGTATACCACGACCCGCACTTGTCGTGAGCGAAGATGCTGCAAGCATGGAATGCAGGCTTTCAGCGGTAAATAGCCGGACCATGCCCCCATACAGAGATTCGTTTACCCACTCAGCAGTTAGGTTACGTTCAGCGGCCGCCAAGTCTCCGTTTAGCAGCGCCGCTTTTAACACCTCGCCTCGTTGATTGCGCACCAAAACCGACATTATGCTGGATGAACCCCGCAATAAGCGAGCAGCGCTCCGCAAGACAGCACTCGGATCGCCAACGTACTCCAGGGTATTGTGGCAGAGAATGACATCGAATGATCCCACTTCGAACAAGTGTGACAATTGAGCGGCGTCGGCCTGCGTCACGGCGATCTTCTCGGTCAGTCTCGCTTTCTGCGCAGACCGCTTGGCGAGATCC
>Ga0308309_10001477_pt1 | contig 14004 bp, 8 predicted proteins | sample HubBroMetageWFT5_FD_192491 | JGI IMG/M metagenome (GOLD analysis project Ga0308309, IMG submission 192491) | Warmed and freeze-thawed soil microbial communities from the Hubbard Brook experimental Forest, New Hampshire - Hubbard Brook CCASE Soil... | ecosystem: Environmental > Terrestrial > Soil...
GAGCCGGTGGTGCGAAGGGGTTCAACGCCGAGTTTCTTGACTTCGCCTACATAGTCCTGGCGAATCAGAACCGGCTGACGCGCGCGGAGAATGTATTCGGTGATGTGGTTTCCGGCGGGGCGAGAGCGTTTCTGTTGGCGCTCACCGCCAATCATTTCGAGGTCGAATTGAATGGTGTCGCGAAGGGGATCGTGCCAGGCAAGGTAGAGATTTTCGACGTCGAAGAGGCGGCGGAGTTCTTCCCAGATGCGGCGGAGCAAATCTTCCTTGTTCAGAGTGGAACTTAGTGCGCGACCGATTTCATTCAGGACGTGGAGTTCTTCGGAGCGACGCGAAGTCTGCTGAATGAGATAGCTATTTTCGACGGCCATTCCAATCTGGTGGCCAAGAGCAAGCAGGAGGCGAAGCTCCGCGGGAGTGAAGCGGCGATTGTCCTGAGTGCCGAGAAGCAAAAGACCGAAGGCCTGTTCTTTAGCCTGCAGGCTGATGACGACAGCGCTTCGAAGACCGTGATGCAGCGCGAGTTCTCTAAAACGGCGGATGGGTTCGTCTTTTTCCAGAGCGGTGAGGTTGTCATCCCGGAGATCGCGGAAACCGAGAAGGCCGCCTAGCCGAGAAACGAGGCCGACAAGGTAATCATCGAGGCCCTCGTCCTGCGTGACGCGGCAGAATTCATCGGGCAGGCCAGCAGAGACTACGGACGTCGGGCCGGTGGGATCGCCGTGGTGAAGAAAAAGAGCTCCCGCAGGGAGGCGGACCACGCCTAAGACGCGGTCGAGGGCCTGCGCGAGCATTCTTTGGATTTCGCCGCCAACGAAACTGGAAGTAGCGAGATTGAGATTGGAAAGCGCGAGCATATTGCGCTCAACGCGGCGTTTTTCCTCTTCATAAATTGCCATGGTGAGAAGAATGGCTACGAAGGCCGTGGGAATTGCGGAGACCGGAAGAAAGGCGTCGGTGAAATAGGAGTGGCGAGCCTCGAGAAAAGGAAAAGAGAGGAAGAGAAGACCCCAGCCAGCAAAAGCTACGGCGAGGAGGCGATCCGCGATGGTTTCGTAATGCCGGCTTTCCCGCCAGAAAAGAAACCCTGTGGCGAGAAAAATTAAAGAGCAGGGGGCGATGGGGGTAATGGAAAAGAGGCCGAACGCGTTGGCTCCGGCCCAGATAAGGAGCCCGATTGCGACGGCGATTGCGGGTGTCACCCAAGGTTTTTGGCGAGTGTAAAGCTGAGCTCCGAGAAAGAAACAAATTCCGGCGAAGCCGTACATCGGAGCGCTAAGGCCGTTGAGAAGCGGATTCCAACCGGTCCAGAAAGAAATCGCGGGAGCGAGATAGTACAAACCGTAGAGAGCCCAGCCAGCGGTCCAGAGAAGCAGATAGGTTTGGCGCTTTAGCGAATAGATATAGGCGAAGAACACCCCTACCAGCAGAGTGGCCAAAAGGAAACTAATCGCGATCAGACTATGGGCCATGGTTCGAAAATTGTGGCCGGTAGCGCTGAAAGGGCGAAAGCAGAACCGAAGCGTGCAGAGACCAGTGTATCCTCGCGCGCAAACCCGAACGCTCCATAGGAGCGCGGATTGGCGCCGAGGGCGGCTTCGAACGATCCCCAAACACACTACTCGACTCCTAGGATTATGGAGCACGGCAGATGGGCGCCGCAAAGGTACGGATGGGCCAGTTGCGAAAGAGGTAGTACGCGGGCTGTTAACTTGGTTTTACTCGGAGAGGTTGCGGTGGCGTAGCAGTGAGCGGACGGCCTCGGAAGGCCGTCCCTACAAAAGCAAGATAACCCAGGAGCCAAGAGAGGCTGGTTGGACGGGCCGAATGGCATTCGCTAAACTGGAGGTTTAAGGATACACACCGGGACATCACCGATCATGACAGACACATCAGGAACACCGGCGGGCGCTGTACGCGTACGGTTTGCTCCATCTCCAACAGGATATTTGCACGTCGGGGGCGGCCGAACCGCGCTGTTTAACTGGCTGTTTGCCCGCCAGCAGAAGGGCACGATGATTTTGCGCGTGGAGGATACCGACGCGGAGCGCAACAAGCCGGAGCTCGTGGACGGGATCATCCAGGGACTGACGTGGCTGGGCGTGGACTGGGACGAAGGGCCTTTCTACCAGTCGCAGCGCACGGAATTGTATCGGGCGGCGGCGAAACGCTTGCTGGCGAACGGGAGCGCCTTTTTGTGTTATTGCCCGCCGGAAAAGTACGTGGGTGGGGACCACGCCGAAGAGGGTGGCGGAACGAAGCAGGCACGGAAGGTGGTGCGCTGCAGTTGCAGGGATGGGAAGCCGTCTTCGCCAGACACGAAACCGGCGGTGCGCTTCAAGGTGCCGACAGGAGGCACGACGAAGTTTGTGGATGCGGTATTCGGCGAGCGCGAGTTCGCGAATGACGATATCGAGGACTTTGTTCTGTTGCGATCCGGTAAAGACGGAGAAGAGTTTGGTCAGGCGATGTACCAGTTGAGCGTGGTTGCGGACGACATGGACATGCGCGTTACGCACATCATTCGCGGGGCGGACCATCTTTCGAATACGCCAAAGCAAGTGCTGCTTTACAACGCTTTGGGCGCGAAGCCGCCGATTTTTGCGCACGTACCACTGATTTTAGGGACGGACAAATCGAGACTGTCCAAACGGCATGGAGCCACGGACGTCAATATGTACCGGGTGGAAGGATTCCTGCCGGAAGCATTTCGCAATTTTCTGGCGCTGCTTGGCTGGTCGCCGGGTGGAGACGAGCAGTTTCTGCGGACCTCCGAGTTGTTGGAGAAGTTTTCGCTGGAGGGTGTGAGCCGGACGAATGGGGTTTTTGACCGGGCGAAACTGGAGTGGTTCAACACGCAGTATTTGCAGAAGCTGCCGATTGAAGAATTGCTGCCCGCGGTTGAGGACGAGTTGAAGCGGGCCGGATTGTGGAAAGAGGAGTGGGCCGCCGGAGCCGGACACGAGTGGTTTTCGAAGACGGTCGATTTGTTGCGGCCACGGGTGCGGTTGCTGCCGGACTTTGCGACCTGGTCGCGGGCTTTTTTCAGCGATGAATTTGAGTTGGATCCCGCGGCGAAGGCGAAATTCTGGAAGGACGAAAAAGTGCCTGGGCTTCTGCGTAAGTTGGCGGATGCGCTGGAGGCATTACCCGAGTGGAACCACGATGCGTGCGATCATGCCGCGCGGAAGGTTGCGGAAGAGGGTGGAGTAAAGGCGGGATTGTTGATCAATGCGACGCGCGTGGCGATTGTGGGACAGGCGGTGGCGCCGCCGCTGTTCGATACGATGGTGGTATTGGGACAGGAGCGGGCGGTGCGGCGGTTGCGGGTGGCAGTGAAGAGTTGGGAGTGAGTTCTCGTGACCGGTTGTTCGTGAGTTAAAACCAAGAGAAAAACTTAAGAGCGGAAGGTGGTGCCGTTCGGTCGTAAGATCCCACCCTTTGCATAAGACAAAGGCGCAAAGGATGGGGCACCCTCAAGCACCCACACGTTCAGTTGGATGAGAAGAATTCTTTGTTGGCGGGTTTGGCAGCGGAGGAGGTGCCCACTACGTTGATTGTGGCGGGAACTTCTTTGGTTACGGGCGGGAGACAGATTTCGGTGCTGCAGGCTTGGTAGTGGAGCTTCAGGGTTAGCGATTGAGCGCCGACCGGGGCAGTGGGAAGAACTTTTACCGGCACGTGCAGGATGATGGTGTCGGTGTACACGTTGAGTTGCTTGTTTTTCGAGAAGGTGAATGTTTGCAGGGTGCCTTTCGGGTACGCGACCTCGCCTAGTTGGAAGCCTTCCGGAGTTTCCGCACGAAGATCGGTGGGAATCAGGTATTCGGCAGAAACTTGACGCGCGTTGACGTGGAAGCCGGGGCGGATTTTCATGACGACGGCAAGTTGGACGGTTGTTCCACGGGCAGCGGGATCGAAGTTGGCGTATGCAGCGGGGGCAACCACGTCTTTTGCCGCAACCGATTGACTGAGAGTGGAGCTAGGCAGCACGCAAAACAACATCAGGGCGATTGCGATGAAGGCGAAATGGCGAGTCATAGTGTCACCTGGGAACCTAGTTGTTGGGAAACGACGCGGCTGATCACGGTGTGCAAATCCTCGCCGGTCTTTTCCAGAACAAATGCGTTGCGAGTTTCGGACCAGCCGAGCTTGAAGCTGGTGGAAAGCGCAGAGATCCAGATTTCGCGAATCGGCGTGTTAGGTGAAATCACGAATCTGGCTGGCTCCGGTTCTTCGAAAATGATCTCGAGTTTCCCGCTTTCGCCCTCGACGTCGAAATCGTGCTGATCGCCGAGGAGGAGCAGGCGCTTCTTCAGGTCTTCGAAGGCGACGTCGGCCTTTTTCTGGAAGTCGTGTTCCGAAAGCATCGGTAACCTTTCATTACTGCGCGACAACTGAAAGAATAATTCCTCAGCGCTACAGCCGCAGAGCAAATCGAGACCAATGTCGGCCCTAAAGGTCCGACCCCCATTGCCCTCACGGAGACTCTGAACCTGTGCCGCGGGGCCCACGTTGCCCTCACATGCTGGGCAGGATTCGTTAGAGCTGGGATTCTACGCTCTTGATTAGTTCGTCTTCGCTCTGCAAGCCTTGAAACTTCTGAATGACGCGGCCATCGCGAGAGATGACAAAGCTGGTGGGATACCCGAGGATGCCACCGAATTTATCGGCGGCTTCGTCCGAGCCAAGCAGGATCGGATAGCTCATCGGCAATTTTTGGCCATCGACGTCGAAGCGCTCTTTTTCTATGAAGGGAGCGACCACGCTTTTTCCTTCGTCGTCCATAGCTACGCCAACAACGGTGAAGCCCTGAGGGCCATACTTTGTCTGCATGGCAATCAGCCAGGGAATTTCAATGCGGCAGGGATCGCACCAGGTGGCCCAGAAATTCAGGAAGACGACTTTGCCCTTCAAATCGGAAAGGGCGACATCTTTGCCGTTGAGGTCCTTGAATTTCAAATCTGGGGCGGGTTTGCCGGCAAGAGCGGTGTGCGGAGCCGGTGCAGTCCCCAATTTTACGGAGGCTCTGGTGACCGATAATTTGGTGGCATGGTCGGCATACCAAGTGCCTGCGATAATCGCGGCTACGGCTAGAACGATCAGTAGTGTTTTCTTCATGCAAATCCTCGTGAGCCTAGGGCTTGTCACAACAGGGATTAGTCCGAAGACCTCAGGGCTAGAGCCCGAAAATCTTTGCGCTTTTCGGCACGACTGAAGTCGTGCCCTCCCAAAGGCGCTTTCCAAGGCCAATTCCATTATAGCTGGAAGAGGTGCGAACCGCTTTGGGCTCTGGTGAGATCCGGACTGGGTTTCTAGCGCGGTTTGCTAGTTGCAAAAACGCCAATTGGGAAAGGTGGGCGGCTCGTAAAAGCGGCAGCGAAGCCGCCGCACTCCATATTCGGACACTAATGTGAGCGGGTTAGCGCGTGCTCCAGCCAGAAAACGATGCCGTTCAGGAAGCTCAGTTTGCCGGTGAGCCAGGTAAGGCGATTCACGAAGACCAGGACGCCGACGAAGAGAAGCAGAGCGCCGCTAAGGAGCTCCACGGCGTGGAGATACTTGCGAAAATTCTGGTAGAAGCGGAGGAAACGGGCGAGTCCAAGAGCGGTGAGAAGGAAGGGAACGGCGAGACCCGCGGAATATACCGCAAGGAGCAGGACGCCGCGTGCCACGGTATCGCTGGCCGCGGCAAGAAGCAGGACGCTGGAAAGAATCGGGCCGATGCAGGGTGTCCAGCCGAAGGCGAAGGCGAAACCGAGAAGAAATCCGCTGACGATACCAGGTTTGGTGTCGGTGTTGCGAAGATGCACATCGCGGTTAAGCCAGCGCGCCAAAGATGGACCGAAAAAACCGATGACGGAGAGAGAGAAGAAATGAACCGCGCCCAATCCCGCGAATAGAGGGCCGTGGTGAAGGTAGGCCGCGACGCCGAGCGCGACCAGGACAATGCCGAGAATCAGGCCGGCACGGACATTCAATTTGATCAGCCAGCCGAGCAGATGCAGCCCGAAGAGGAGGATGAGTGCGCCCGCAATTGGGGCTAGCGTGGATTTGTGTTGCTGAAGAAATCCACCGACGGCGCTGGCGGAAGCGCCGAAGGCGATGAACACCGCGGAAAAACCAAGGACGAACGCTAAGGCAGAAGAGAACAGGCCGGACTTGGGTTGTTGGCCCTGGCGAAGCTGCTCCACGCCAATTCCCGAGAGCATGGAGATGTAGCCCGGAACGAGGGGAAGGACACAAGGAGACAGGAAGGAGATAAGCCCGGCGAGAAATGCTCCGGCGAGCGAGACGTCGGTCATGAAGGAGGGATCCTCATCGATACTATTCTGACATAGAAGTGGGAGGAGGTTGGTGCGGGTGCAGCACCCGCTGAAAGAAAGACGCCCGCCTCAGAAGGCAGCCGCTACAGCTTGGGTGCCGGACGCTTCGGTAGCGCGGTTTCGAGGAGATTGGCGATTTCGAGTAGAGGTGCTTCGTGGTTCGTGGCACCCATGATCTGCATGCCAACAGGCAGGCGGTTTGGAGTGACGCCGCAGGGAACAGAGATGGCGGGAACGCCGGCTAGGTTCGCAGGACGGTTAAGACGAAGGAGGAGCGCGCGGGTCGGATACTTTTTTCCGTTGAGGATGATTTCGTTTTCATCGACGAGAGGCGCGGGGATTGGCGTGGTTGGAACGACGAACGCGTCCAGAGTTTCGTTCTTTAAGACGGAGTGATACGCGTCGATAAATTTCTTGCGGAGGTCGAGCGCGTTGAGATAGCTGACGGCTGAAACTTTTGTGCCCATCTCGAGGCGGCTTCGCACGTCTTCTCCGTAGTCGACGGCGCGGGCGGGATACCAATCCTGCTGCTGGTGGTATTGGGTGGCTTCGGCCCAGGCGATCTGGTTGCCGGCATCTTCCGTTTCCGCGAGGAGCGGGAGAGAAACGTTTATGAGTTTGGCGCCGTGTTCTTCCAAAACGCTGAGAGAAGCCTGGAAGGCAGTGTTTACTTCAGGGCTCAGTACGTCGAAGAAAAATTCCTTGGGGATACCAAGGCGGATGTGGCGTTTTCGCGCCGAGGCGAAACGGCGTGGAAGCGCGACACGCTCGTTTTTGACTCTAGTGCTGATGGCGGCGAAAAGGAGAGCGGCATCCCGCACGGTGCGGGCGAGAGGGCCGACAAAGTCGAGCGTTGGGGAGAGAGGAATGACGCCATCGGCGCTAACCCGGCCGATCCCGGGCTTCAGGCCAACCACGCCGCACAGCGAAGAGGGAATGCGAATAGAACCGCCCGTGTCGGTGCCGATGCTTCCGTAGCAAAGGCCAGCGGCGAGCGCCGCGGCAGAACCGCCACTGGAGCCGCCGGTGATGCACCGCAAGTCCCAAGGATTGCGAGCCGGTCCGTAGTGCGGATTGACGGTGGTTGTGCCATAAGCAAATTCGTGAAGGTTGGTTTTGCCGAGAATGATGGCGCCTGCCTTTTTCAGAGCAGTGACCACGGATGCGTCGTGGAGAGGCACAAAGCTACGGAGAATTTCCGAACCGGCGGTGGTACGGAGGCCTTGGGTATAAATATTGTCTTTCAACGAGATGGGGATGCCGTGCAGCGGACCGAGGTCCTGGCGGCTCTTGGCTTTTTTGCTGGAACAAAGTGCTGACTCGGCTCTGGTGGCTGCCTTGATGGCGCCGTCGTGGTCCACGGTCAAGTAGACGTTCAACTTTGGATTCAGGGAGTCGATGCGGTCGAGGAGGAAACGGGTGAGTTCGACGGGCGATAGTTTTCCCATACGAAATAATTTTCCGATTTCGTAGATGTCTGCAAATGCGAATTGCGGGTCGATTCCCATCAGTAGATTTTTTCCTGACGCCGCAGGTTACCGAAGGTACCGATGTTCGCGATGATGAACGCAACGCGGAATTGATTTTCAGTGCGCACGGTGCCCAAATCCAGATGCCGGTATTCGAAGGCCAAGCCACAGCAGCCGCCGTTGTAACTTACCCAAGCAAACTGGTTTTGAAGCGTGCTTGTTTGGAGATCGTAACTGAGCCCGGCAGCGGCATTGAATCCTTTGCGATTAAGGCCGCCGTAACCGAGCATGGCGCGGAATTGATTCGTCGAGGGCTGAACGATGGGATCACCCTGGAGGCGAAAATCAGCCAGTGTGAAGAAAAACTCGCTATACGGCTTGATCTTAAGAAGCTCGCCGATGGTGACGATCTTTTGTAGCTGGGGATCGTACTCCAGAATCTGCTCAGCATCGAATTTTCCACCGGGGGTTAGTTTCAGATCGCTGACGATTGGAGACCAATTGCGCGGAGTGGAGGCAAAGGCAAACGCGGTGATGGAATCGAGAGCCTCAAAAACGTTTCGCTGACCGGGCACCAAAGCGCCACCGAAGGTTGGGTCAAAATAATGTTTCTGGACGAGATTCCATGAGAGAAAGTCCACCGGCTGCTGATCGTCGCTTTTCAAATAGAGATGCTGGGTAATGCCATATTCGATTTCGTTGGTGTCGGTGAGAGTAGCGTTGCTATCGAAACGGATAAAATCCGCAAAGTTGTTAACACCGGTCACGTAGCGATAGGTAAGGTAAGGCTCGATGGTGTGCTTGTAGCGATGACGAGTCTTCGGGCGATCGAAAAAACGTTCCAGAGTGGGTGGGCGGAATTCCACCGCAAATTCGCCGGTGTTACGGGTGATGGAATTGCTGGTCACGACGCCGTTGGCGTTCAGCGAATCGCCGTAGAAGGTGGTGCGAAAGGTCGCGGAGGTGGTGACGCCCAGCCAATTGCCGAAATGCAGGGGAATGGTGGCTTTGGGGGCAAATTCGGTGCGCGGCACGAAATTTGCGGTGTCCAGAAATTCGTCCTGGCGATGCACGGCGCCCGCGAAGGAATCGAAAGAGAAATAAACGGGCAAGCCGCGCCAGGGAGACTGTTCGACGGAGGAGAAGTCCACCTCGGGGGCGCTACGAAGGGTGACGCTGGTTGGAGGACTCAGTTCGAGGTAGCTGCGATCGTCCAGGCTGGCAACGTTGAAACTGAAGCCGCGAAAATTATTGGTTAGAAAGATAGAGCTCTGAACTTCGGAATTGATGGCGTCACCGTAAGTGTCCGAAAAGGCCAAACGGAAGGTGAGCGAGGACAACTGATTTACATCGGCGACAAAGCGCCAGCCGTGGTTCCAGAGGGAAGTGACTTCGCCTTGTTGTTGGTGACCGCCCTGCTTTTCGATAGTGCCTGGCGTGGGGCCGGGGATGCCTCGGTCAATGACGCCAAAGTAGGTGTACTTGATGGAGGTATTTTCAAAGGGCTTGAGGCGGATTTCGGCGCGCTGAGCGGTGCCGCGACGGCTGAAGTATTCGGCGCCGAGGGTGGTGTCCGCCCACGTTTTCGGAGCCCAGTAAAGGGCATCTCCAAACACGAAGCCTTTACTGTTGCTTTCGCCGACGATCGGAATCAGGAACCCGGATTCGCGGATATGATTTCCCGCGGGCGCGGTGGAGTACGGCAGCCAGATAAGCGGCACGCGGTAGAGACGGAAATTGGAATTGACCAGCGCCACGGTCTTTTCGAGGGTGACCTTCGCTTGGGGGGCATAAAACTGCCAGGTGGGATGTTGGTGGTCGCAAACGGTGAACCAGGCATGGTGGATGACGTAGACATCTTCGGAGAGACGCTCCACTTCCTTGGCTTCGAAGTACAAGGGATTTTTCGTAATCAAAACGGCGGGATTGGGGCGGCGGTCCAGCTTGATGGTGCCGCGAACGTCGAAGAAGGTGCCGTGACCAGAAGCAACGTTTAGGTGGGCTTCGTCGCCTTCCAGGTGCTGATTTTCGTAATCGAAAATGACATTGCCGCGAGCCACGGCTTCATTGGTGTCGTCGTTGTACTCGACGTGGTCGGCTTTGAGATGTAGGCCGCCATAATTGATTTCCACATCGCCGTCGGCGAAGTACAGGCTGCCCTGGCGGCGCTGAGGACCGTTGGCAGTGATGGTGGCGACTTCTCCGGAGCGCGCAGGCAGGTGAACTTGCTGCGCGGGAGCAGGTACGGCGCAAAGAAGCCGCGTGAAGACGAAGAAGAGGAAACCGCGGCGGGCGGCGCGGGCAATTTTGGATACGGGTGTCTTCACGCAGCGTTTAAACTCAACGAGCCGAACGGCTAGCCTAGCACGCGCAACGCGGGATTTACAGCCGACTGCAGCGCACGAAACACACAGATGCAAATAGCTGGTAGAAGGAGGTATCATCACGAACTTTGCTGTCGGTGTGGATGAAAGCGGGCGGATAGCTGGTGGAGGCGATCCTGAAAAAGCTCGATGGAAGGCGTGCTCGCCAAGTGGAGTTTGCTGCGTCTGAGTTGAGCAATGGGGTGTAGTTACCAGACAGTTTGACGCGGTTTGTCAGCGAGGCGCCCAAATAGGTCCGGCGGGTCTCGTATTGCCTGATCTTTATGCGGATGAGGAAGAAGGAGAGAACGATGAGCGGAGTTCGCTGCGGGTGGAACGTGGCGGTATGCGGGATGGCACTTGCCGGCTTGTTGGCGGTGACAGGCCAGGTGAAGTTTGGCCGGGTGCTGGCCCAGGAGAAAAAGGACGAAAAGAAAGACGAAAAGAAAGACGAAAAGAAAGACGAAAAAAAGGATGAGAAGAAGCTGCCACTGAAGCCCGACCGAAAGATTGAGTTCACCACGGATGAAGGGACGTGGCTATCGCTGGACGTCTCGCCGGACGGCAAGACGATTGTGTTCGAACTGCTAGGGGACATTTACACGCTGCCAATTGAAGGCGGGCAGGCAAAGCTGATTTCCGGAGGAATGCCGTTCGATAGCCAGCCTAGGTATTCTCCGGATGGGAAGACGATCGCGTTTCTTTCGGATCGGGATGGCGGTGAGAATCTGTGGATCATGCATGCGGATGGAACCGAGCCGAAGCAGCTTTCGAAAGAAACGTGGGCAGAGATGGCGTCGCCGAGCTGGACGCCAGACGGGAACTACGTGCTGGTGTCGAGGACGGGGTCCAGCTTGGGGACGTACGAGATCTGGATGTACCACGTGAACGGCGGATCGGGAGTACAGATCACCAAAGGAAAGATGACGCCAACACAGCCTAGGAGGGAACGGCCCAATGCAATAGGAGTGGTCGCTTCACCCGATGGCAAATACCTTTACTACGCACGCAGGACGGGCGGATTTCAATACAACGCGCAGTTTCCCCTTTGGCAAATTGCACGGCGCGACCGCAAGACCGGGGAAGAAGATATTCTGATCGAACAATTTGGAAGTTCGTTCCGACCGATGCTTTCTCCCGACGGAAAATTGCTGTTGTACGTTACGCGGGAGGATGCGGAAAGCGGGCTGAGATTGCGGAATCTTGAAACCGGCGAAGATCGCTGGCTGCGCTATCCGGTTACACGCGATGAGCAGGAAACGCGATTCACGCGCGATTTATTTCCGGGTTACGCATTTATGCCCGATGGGAAGAGCATTGTTTATAACCAGGACGGAAAAATACGGCGGCTGAACCTGGAAACAGGAGCCGAAGCGGTGATTCCGTTTAAGGCGGATGTGGAACAGGAGCTGGGACCTAAGCTGGATTTTCCGCAGCGCGTGGAGCAGGGACCTGTGAAGGCGCGGCTAATCCAGACCCCAGCGGAATCTCCGGATGGAAAGTGGTTGGCGTTTTCGGCGTTGACGCACCTCTACACGCTGGAACTACCTTCGGGTAAGCCGCAACGCCTGATGAGCGGGAATGCGCGGGAGTTCGATCCGGCGTGGTCGCCAGACGGGAAATGGGTTGCCTATGTGACCTGGTCTGGGGATGGCGGACAGCTGTGGAAGGTTTCATCGACAGGTGGGCAGCCAGTGAAATTGTCAAAGACGGCTGCGCTTTATAGCGAGCCGGTATGGTCGCCAGACGGAACGCGGATTGTGCTGTTGCGAGGGAATGCCTACGACCGGGAGAACAGCGAGTTTGACAGCGGACAAACCAGCAATGCGGAGTTGATCTGGATTGCCGCGGATGGCGGCGACGCAAATCTGATTTTGCCGGCGCGGGGGGCAAGCAATCCGCATTTCACCAAGGACAAAGAGCGGATTTATTTTTCGACGCCACAGGGATTGATCTCCGTGCGCTACGACGGAACGGACAAGCGGACACATCTGACGGTCAAAGGGCAAGGGCTGTACTTCGCGGAGGAGCCGGTGCCGGCGGACAACATCAAGGCGAGTCCGGATGGGCAGTGGGTTTTGGCGCAGGTGATGAATCAACTGTATCTGGTGGCAATGCCAGTGGTGGGTGGAGAAACTCCCACGGTGACGGTGAGTAGCGCCTCGGTTCCGGCCGCGAAAATTACCGATGTGGGAGCGGACTATTTCAACTGGGCCGACGACGGAAAGACGATCGCGTGGGCCGTCGGGGCAAGTTACTTCCGAGAGCCATTGAGCGCGATTTCGTTTGAACCGCCCAAGGACGAAAAGAAAGACGCAGACAAAAAGGGCGACGAGAAAAAAGCTGGAGACAAAGACGAGTCATCGAAGGCTACCGACAAGAAGGCCGAGGATAGTTCCGCGGCGAAGAAAGATGAAAAGAAAGATGAGAAGAAGGACGAGAAGAAAGAGCCAAAGAAATTCAAGGAACGCGAGAAAGATGTAAAAGAAATTGCGGTGGACCTGGAGATGCCGCGTAGGACTCCCAAAGGCACGATTGTGCTGCGCGGAGCTACGGTGGTGACGATGAAGGGCGACGAGGTTCTGAAGGATGCCGACATCGTGGTGGAGGACAACCGCATCAAGAGCGTAGGCAAGCGAGGCAGCGTCCCGGCGGGCGCGCGAGTGTTCGATGTAAAGGGAAAGACGATCGTGCCGGGGTTTGTGGATACGCACGCGCACTGGTTCGAGATTCGCCGCGGGATTCTGGATACGCAGAACTGGTCGTTTCTGGCGAACGTCGCGTATGGCGTCACTTCAGGATTGGACGTGCAAACGAGTACGAATGACATGTTTGCGTATCAGGACCTCGTGGACACTGGAGACATCATCGGGTTGCGGGCATTTTCAACGGGGCCGGGAGTGTTCAGCGACAACAATTTTCAGTCGGAGGATGATGCGCGTGGAGTGCTGACCAAGTATCGCGATTACTACGGCACGCACAATATCAAGAGCTATGTGGTGGGCAACCGGAAACAGCGGCAGTTCATGGTGGAGGCGTCGAAAGATTTGGGGATGATGCCGACGACCGAGGGCGCGCTGGACCTGAAGCTGGACCTGACACACGTGATTGACGGATTCCACGGCAATGAACACACGCTAGGTGTGACGCCACTTTATAACGACGTGATCCAGATGTTTGCGCAGTCCGGGATTGCGGAAACGCCGACGCTGATCGTGAATTATGGCGGGCCGTTTGGCGAAGAGTATTGGCTGCAGCATACGAATCCGCACGATGATCCCAAGGTAAATCACTTCATGCCGCACAACGTGCTCGACCGGAAGACGAAGCGGCGTGGCGGATGGTTCCGCGACGACGAATATGCTTTTCCGAAACATGCGGCGCAGATGGCGAAACTTCTGCGCGCTGGGGGATTGGTGGGCGTGGGAAGTCACGGCGAATTCCAGGGATTGGGATATCACTGGGAGATGTGGATGCTGGCTAGCGGTGGAATGACGCCGTTGGAAGTGTTACGTTGCGCGACGGTGAACGGCTCAAGAATTGTGGGCCGGCCGGAGGATATCGGCTCGCTGGAACCGGGAAAGTTGGCAGACCTGGTGATTCTCGACAAGAATCCGTTGGAGGATATTCACAACACGAACTCGGTGCGGTGGGTGATGAAGAATGGCGAGTTGTTTGAGGGAGACACGCTGGATCAGGTGTGGCCGCAGCAGAAGAAGCTGGAGCCGCTGTGGTTCTGGAGTTTTGATAAGGCGAAGGCTGGAGAGCCTTTGCATTATGGCGACATGACGAAGCCGTAATTGGAGATGGGCCCTGGCGAAAGGCGCGAGTAGTAAGAACGAAAGA
>Ga0308309_10001478_pt1 | contig 14004 bp, 9 predicted proteins | sample HubBroMetageWFT5_FD_192491 | JGI IMG/M metagenome (GOLD analysis project Ga0308309, IMG submission 192491) | Warmed and freeze-thawed soil microbial communities from the Hubbard Brook experimental Forest, New Hampshire - Hubbard Brook CCASE Soil... | ecosystem: Environmental > Terrestrial > Soil...
TCGACAACCCACTTCGACGGGTCCACGCCGGAACCGTTGGGACCGTTGAATTCGTCGCTCCAAGTCAATCTCCATTTCTTGTCTTTCAGAGGGCTAGGAGAAGCTTGAGCATATGCGGCACATGATAGGAACAAGCATGCGACAATCAGTGCGCCGATCGCGATCAATCGCGGCACGCACGGGTTGAGTGCTGGGTTGAGTCCTGGGTTGAGTCCAAAGACAAGCCGGGTGCAGTGCGGCTTCAACCTCGAAAATAATCTGAGTATCACTTAGTGACCTCCTACCTTTTCCTGCGGATCAGCCTTTGATGCTCTTGGAAGCTTCATCCCACGAGACGGCAGTCTTGCGAAAATAAGATTCGTTTGCCATGTGGCAGGCCAGCGCCGCGTGGTGGCCGAAGACCGCATCCTCAACGACCGGCTTGCGGGAACGGACAGCCTCGAAAAACTTCCAGAGGTGCGGCTTAATGTCGTCGTAATCTGGACCCCGGAACGCCAGCATTTCTGGCATGGGCTCGTGACCTAACTTCGGGTCATTCTCGGCATGCCACTGCTTCTCATAAGCGCTCCGCATTGCTCGCGGGAAACCTGCGTCGTAATAGCTGGGACTCGAATCCTTGCCGATTTGGGGTGTAAAGCTCAGCCCGAATTCCGTGACTTCAAGGATCCCCTTGGAGCCTTGGATGCGGTACGTCTCCGGCATGTCAGTAGCCTGGTTCAGTCGCATGTACACGGGGAGATCACCGCCGTAATAAAAGAGTGTGGCGTGAACGTCGGGCATGTTGCGGCCATCTTTCCAACGGCGAATGCCACCGATGGCCATGGCCTGCCGCGGAGCTTCGTTTATATCCAGCATGAACATCATGCCGCTGATCAAATGAACCAGGAGATCGCCAGCCAGACCGGTGCCGTATTCCTTCCAGCAACGCCATCGGGCAAAGACGTAGGGATCGAACGCACGCTTGGGGACAGTTCCCTGCCAGGTGTCCCAGTCGAGCGTGTCGGGAGAGAGATCGGTGGGCGGGGGATATTCCCAGGCGCCGGTGGGGTCGTTGCGCCCCAGCCATCCCTCGACCAGCATCAGGTCACCCAACATTCCCTGGGAGACCAGTTCCCTGCCCTTGGCGCAAATTAGAGAGCTCACGCGTTGCGCGCCGATCTGGACAATGCGCCCGGTTTTCTGGGCAGCCGCAACCATCTCGACGCCATCGGCGGCGCTGTGCGACATGGGTTTTTCGCAGTAGATGTCCTTGCCGGCGTTCACCGCGTCCACGACCACCTGCTTGTGCCAGTGATCAGGAACCGCCGCAACAATGCAGTCGATGTCTTTATTGGCCAGTAGTTCGTGATAGCGGCGCGTGACCGGAAGATCGGGCTGGTTTGTAATCTCACGAGCCAGAGTGTGACGTCCGTTATAGAGATCGCAGGCAGCGGCGCATTCCACGCCAGGTAGTTCGATGGACTGGCCCAGCAGTTGGGACCCCTGCATGCCCACGCCGATCATGCCGAAGCGAACCCGGTCGCTGGCCGCAACCGGGCGTGGCGAGGCCAACACTGGCGTGGGATTCAGCAGCATGGTTTTCGTCGCGAGAGATGCGCCCGCGGCAGCGGCACCGATTTCGAGGAATCTACGGCGCGAGAATTTGCTCATCTTGTGGCTCCTCGCTTCTTGTGATTTTTCAAACAATACCAGCGTCTACGTGACCCGCAGGTTAGTCGTATACTACGCGTCCCGATCCGAGCGTACGAGGCTCAATCGAGTACAATCCCATGCCGAGACACGTTATGGCAAACCTGAGAGTGTTCGCGCAAACAACGCTGATCCTGATCCTTTCTCTATCGGCATATTCTGAGCCCAAGAACCCGGCGGACACAACCGCGCCAGTTGAAGCCTACCTGGGGCGGTGGGATTTGACTCTGAAAACGCCACTTCACGAATCTCCTTCGTGGTTGGAGATAACGCAGGAGAATGGGGAGCTCAAAGCTCGAATGGTGAGCCGCTGGGGACACGCCCGGCCGCTCCCGAAATTCGAACTCTCAAATGGCGCCGTCACCTTCATTTCTCCGAAGGAAGAGGAAGAGCGGAAAGACGACATGGTTTTTGAAGGCAAACTGTCGGGCAACATGCTGGTGGGAACTACGACCGGGCCCGATGGGACCCCGTGGCAATGGACCGGTGAGAGAGCGCCGTCGCTGAGGAGAACGAGCGAGCCAAAGTGGGGGACGCCAATGCAGTTGTTCAACGGCAAGGATCTGAGCGGGTGGAGGATGAGCGACCCGGCGTCAACTGTGACCTGGAAGATCGAAAACGGAACACTTATCAGTCCGGGGCATGGCCCCGAGCTTATCACTGACGCGAAGTTTGAAGATTTCAAATTACACATTGAATTCAATTGCGCGCCAGGATCGAATAGCGGCATCTACCTGCGCGGCCGGTACGAACTTCAGATTGAAGACGATCCCGAGCCCGAAGGGCCGACGATGCGTACTGGAGGCATCTATGGCTTCCTGGCTCCCTCGCCGGAGCAGCGGCGCAGACCAGGAGAATGGCAGACCTACGACATCATGCTGGTTGGACGCGTGGTCACCGTTGTGCAAAACGGTCAGACCATTATTGACAAACAGGAGATTCCGGGCATCACAGGTGGCGCTTTGGACAGCCGCGAAGGGCTTCGCGGACCGATCTATCTGCAGGGTAGTGAGGCCGGACACGTCGCTTTCCGGAACATCACGCTTACACCGGCAAGGTGAGCCTGCAATACATCCAGACAAACTCTGCGTGTCCATTTATTTATGAAACCAAACACGGATCGATTATCCCGCATGTTCCTCTCCACCCGGATTCAACTCGCTATCCTGATCGCGCTGTGTGCCGGAGTTTCCGCAGCGCAGAATGGGAAACTCTCGTCCGGCAAACTCGAAAAGATCGATGCCGCCGTCTCCAAGTTCATGGCTTCTACCCATGTCCCCGGTATGTCGGTGGCCGTCGTCGAAAATGGAGAATACGAGTGGGCCCAGGGATTTGGCTTTGCCGACCTTGAGAATAACGCTCCGGCCAGCGAACACACTCTTTTCCGACTGGGCTCAATTTCGAAATCCTTCACTAGCACAGCTGTCATGCAACTCTGGGACCGTGGACGGCTCGATCTCGATGCCCCCGTACAAGAATATTGCCCTTCGTTTCCTCAAAAACCGTGGCCCATCTCGACTCGCCAAGTGCTTGGGCACCTCGGGGGGATTCGCCACTATAAAGCCAACTCGCAAGATGATCCCGAAGTCGGCAACACGAAACACTTTGACGATCCCATCTCGGCCGGCCTGAATTTCTTCAAGGACGACCCACTCGTGGCCCAGCCCGGCGTGTCATTCCGCTACTCGACTCACGGGTACACTTTGATCGGCTGTGTGATCGAAGGCGCATCGGGAGCAAAATACGTCGACTTCGTACGCCAAAGCGTTCTCGTGCCTGCGCAGATGGAACAGACCCAGACAGACAACCGCTTCGCCATTATCCCTTACCGTACGCGGTTCTATGAAAAGACTGAGTCGGGTACGGTTCGCAATGCCGACTTTCTTGACTCGAGCTACAAAATTCCCGGCGGCGGCTGGCTTTCTTCCGCTGAAGACATGGCAAGATTCGAAGTCGCCATTTTGAATGATAAGTTAATCCGCCGTACTACCCGCGACCTGATGTGGACTCCACTCAAGCCTTCCGATGGATCGGCAGACACCTATGGTCTCGGCTGGAATTGGCGCGAGGAGAAAGATCACGGGGTTGCGAACGTGGGTAACATAGGCGGTCAGCAAGGCACGAGCGCTGTCTTTGAGATAATGCCGGACCGACGTGTGGGCGTCGTTGTACTGACTAATATGGAAGGTCAACCCGCCGCCGACCTTGCCGACGAGATCCTGAAGATTCTAGTTGCCGCTCGCAAAAGCTAAACCCGGCTTAGTTATGGCTTCATTTCAACCTGAACATCGCAACTTCCGAATAGCTTTCTTTAAGGCGAGTTACCTCGTTCCACTTTAGCCCGTTAGAACCATTTCTCTTCGCCAATTTTCGGAGTGGCTACGCAACTCACGAGTCGGGCTTCCACTCTTTACGCCCGGTGTACACTGAAAGGCAAAAAGCGAGGTCAACCTAACATTTCACGCACTCCTCATCCGAAATCCTCTGTTGCAGAATGTACCTCGCTGGGTGTGGAGACGAGCATAACGCGGCGCGCCATTTGGGCGTGTTGCATTTGCCAATACCGATCTTGGAGCTATAGGCCATCGTTATTCAATACTCGAAGCAAAGCGAGCAGTCAGCCAACTGCTCGATCAGGTTTTGAGCTGACATCAGAATAGTTTCTCAATTCACTCCTTACGAGTCACGACTCCCGGAGGCGTTTGCGAATGGCGATATCTTTAATACGGTCCCTACTCCGCGCGTCTATAACGAGTTTGGTTCTCGCGGCATGCGTCCATCAGTCTTTTGGGCAGGCCCGCCATGATGGCAGGATTTTCGGAGGCTACTTCGAGGAATGGGGCATCAACTACGCCGGTTACAACATTGCTGACTTGCAAAAGAACGGCGTAGCGGATGAATTGACACATTTGATCTACGCTTTCGGCAATGTAACCCCGACTTCTCCGCCGGCATGCGCGATTGCTGATCCCGTGGCCGCTTATCAGAATTCGAGCCTTCCCAGCGTGAGCGGCAAGCCCTACACCGCGCCGCTGTACGGGAATTTTGGCGCCATCCAGCAACTTAAGGAGCTTCATCCCACTCTGAAAGTATTGATCTCTTTAGGCGGACAGGCGGGCAATGTTGCGGGCTTTGTGACCGCCGCAGCTACCGCTGAGGGCCGCGCTGCTCTGGCCACTTCGTGCATCGACGTGTTTGTGAAAGGTAACATCGCTGCAGGCGTCACGGCTCCCCGCTTGTTTGACGGTTTCAATATCGATTGGGAGTTTCCGGGCGCGGCAGACAAGCAGAACTTCACCGCGCTGCTAAAGGAGTTCCGCACACAGCTCAATGCATTGTCGAAAACAACGGGGAAGAAATATGTTTTGACGTTCGATTCGCCAGCGAACCCGAAGAAATATGTCAACATCGATCTTAAGGGCGCCGCCGCAGAAGTGGATTTCCTTACAATCGACGGTTACGACTACGCCGCGCCGGAGGACAAGCAAACCAATGAGTCGTCTTCGCTGTTCGACACGGCCGGCGACCCCGTTTATGCCGATGATCGCTACATCGATGCGACGGTACGAGCTTATCGCCGCGCGGGCGTGCCGGCAGCCAAGTACACCATGGGCTTGCCGCTGTACGCTATCGGCTGGACGGGTGTCCCTAATGGGAACCACGGCCTGTACCAGAACGCAACGGCCCCCGCTCCGGTTCCCTTGGCCGACGGGTCCGGTCCGTGCCTGAATACGGACAAAGCCACTGCTTCGCCCGGTTGCGACACAATCTTGACCGCAGGATTTGCCACCTACTCGACCATCGAGAACCTCACGAATAAATACGAATTTACTGCCTGGTACGATTCGGGCAGAGTCGGAGCGACACTCTACAATCCGGCCACCGGAACGTTCTATACCTACGATAATCCAGCGGCAGTCGCAGCGAAGACGGCTTACATCAAGAAGAAGAAGCTGGGCGGCGCCTACGTCTGGGCGCTGAATGACGATGATGCGAGCGGATCTCTGACCAAGGCGATTGCGGCCGGGCTCAAATAAGATCGCCTCTGCCAGAATCAGCTGCAGAAAATACTTTGCCGCTTGCCTGGTGAACCTACTCCGTGTAGTTCCAGAAGCGTCTGCCCCACCAAGTTCGTTTTCCGTAACAAGATCACACCGGAATCGCCGTTTTTCCCGTTTCCGAACCAAACCTGGCCGCGCCTTCCACGCCCCACGCTTTCTAGCGCTTAGCGGTTCGCTGAATAATTTGTAGTTCGGATCGCGCAACAAGAAAAAAGTTTCCTGATTGGGTCGAGCGAGGGGAGTACGCTTCTTTCGCGAATGCTATAGAGCAGTTTGGAACATTGTAGATTCGTGAAAACTTTGTTCCTCGCAGATCTGCAAGATACCGCGATCGACAAATCACTGCTCCGTGAATCTCAAGTGCTGCATATAACCGACTCTCGCAATACAGAGCTCGATGCGACTGTCGCATGGGCCCGTTTCTCCTAATCACCTACTCACCCAACCGCGGGCGGACCGCCATGGCAGGCGTCCCCCGAATAAAGGAGCCACGATGAAGCGTGCTTTACTCTCCCTTTCTCTCCTCTGCGTCTTTATGTCGGTTTCGCTGTTCGCGCAAGCGACAGTCACTCTCAGCCCATCGAGCTACAACTTCGGGAGCACCCCGGTAGGCACAGGTACCGCCTGGCAAACCTTCACACTCTCCAATAGCGGCAGCTCTGCCGTGAGCATCAGCAATGTCACCGTCAGCGGCCCATTCGTCGTATCCAGCAATTGCGGGTCCTCGGTCGCCGCCAACGGCTCATGTCCCATCTACGTGTATTTCGCCCCAACTGCGTCAGGCGCGGCCAGCGGCACGCTGACAGTCACCGATAACGCGACGAATAGTCCGCAGACATCTGCTCTCAGTGGAACTGGCGGAAGCGGTGCCAGTTGTACAACCACGCCCAGCGCGCCAACTGGACTGGCGGCATCTGGCACAACGAGCTCCGGCACAAACCTGAGTTGGACAGCGGACACTCCTCCGACGAACTGCACGATCAGCAGCTACACCGTGTTGCAGAACGGAGCCTCGATTGGAACCGCGACAGGCACATCATTTACCGTCAGCGGACTTGCGGCATCAACTTCCTACAGCTTCACGGTTGAAGCGACGGACGCCAACGGTACGTCAGCCGCAAGCTCGGCGGTGAACGTCACGACGCTGGCGAACTCCTGCACAACCAAGCCCAGTGCACCCACGGGATTGGCGGCGTCGGGTACGACGAGCTCCGGCACGAACCTGAGCTGGACAGCGGACACTGCTCCGGCGAACTGCACGATCAGCAGTTACACCGTACTGCGGAGCGGAACCTCGATTGGAACCGCGACCGGCACTTCTTTTGCCGTGAGCGGCCTTGCGGCATCGACCGCTTACAGCTTCACTGTGGAAGCGACGGATGCTGCCGGAACGTCACCCGCAAGCGGTGCTGTGAATGTGACGACGCTCGCAAGCGGCGGTGGCTCCTGCGCCACGGCATGGAGCGCCACGGCCGTCTACACCGCAGGGATGACGGCGAGCCAGAATGGCGAAAACTACGTCGCCAATTTCTGGACGCAGAACCAGAGTCCGGCGACCAACAATGGCGGGGCTGGCACCGGCGAACCTTGGACCGCAACCGGAGCTTGTTCGACTTGCTCGACCGCACCAGCCGTTCCCACTGGATTGGCAGCTTCGGGCACCACGCAATCCAGCACAAACCTGAGTTGGAACACGGTCACTCCACCCGCAGGATGCAGTGTTAGCTACAAAGTCCTGCAAAACGGAACTTCGATCGCAACCCCAACCACAACCTCAGATGCCGTGACTGGTCTCACGCCCTCGACTACTTACACCTTTACCGTAGAGGCGACGGATGCAGCCGGCACATCAGCCGCGAGCTCGGCGGTGAATGTTACGACTCTGGCGAGTTCATGCACTACCAAGCCAAGCGCTCCGACGGGATTGGCGGCCTCGGGCACAACCGATTCCAGCACCAACCTCAGTTGGAATGCGGTCACTCCTCCCAGCGGCTGCACCATCACCAACTACACCGTGTTGCAAGGCGGGACTGCGGTCGGAACTACGACCACCACCTCCTACACGCCCGGCAACCTTTCGCCTTCAACCAACTACAGCTTTACAGTTGAGGCAACGGACTATGCCGGCACCTCTGGCGCCAGTTCGGCCGTCAACGTGACCACAACTGCGCTCACCAATCTGTTCGTCGGCGGATGGTATGAAGAGTGGGGCACTTACTACGCCAACTACAATCCTGCGCAACTGCAGACAAATGGCGTAGCGGGCGTCCTCACGCACCTCATTTATGCCTTTGCCAAACCGGTCGCGAACGGCAGCAATGTGAATTGCGCGCTCGCCGACTCCTATGCCGACTACCAGAAGGTCGTTCCGCAGGTGACTGGCGCTACTCCAGCCACGGCCCCACTGCAGGGGAACTTCGGAGCGATCGCACAGCTCAAGCAGCTCAATCCCAACCTGAAAGTATTGATCTCCATTGGCGGATGGAATCCTCCCACCTACAACCAGCTCTTCGACCAGGCGGCCAGCACGCAGGCGCAACGTCAGGCCTTTGTCGGTTCCTGCATCAACATGTTCATCCAGGGCAATATCGCCTCGGGCGTTTCCAGCGGCACTCTCTTCGATGGCATCGATCTCGACTGGGAGTTCCCGAACGCAAGCGATACGGCCAACTTCACCGCGTTGTTGACCGAGTTCCGCAACGAGCTGACTACGTTAACGGGAACCACCGGAAAAACGTATCAGTTGTTGGCCGACTTGGCTGCCGGCCCGTCAACCCTGGGCGCAGCCCAGGACTCGGGCAACGATGGCGGTTATGACACCATCAACATCGCAGCAGTCGCTGCGGAGTTGAATTATATGAATGTCGACGGCTATAACTACGCCGGAGACTGGTCTAACGCCACCAATGACGCCTCGGCGCTGTACGACGAGCCCGCCAATCCGCTGTACGGAAAACCTGCTGACGATATCGACGCTACCGTGCAGTACTACATGTCGCAAGGTGCGCCGCCGGCCAAGTACACCATGGGCTTCCCGCTCTATGGTGCGGGTTGGGCCGGAGGTCTGACCTCAGCCAATGGCGGGATGTACCAGAACGCAACCGGAGTTACGGATCCCACTGGAGTTCTCACTCCAAACGGAACTTCTCCGGTTCCCAATGCCAATGGTGTGGGGAATTGCTCCACGGGTGATAACCAGTCGAGTCCAGCTGCAGGATGCGATTTCCTGTTGACGGACGGATTGGCGACCTACGGAACAATCGTAAACCTGCTGAACAACGGCTTCACGCCCAGCTACGACTCCACTCGCTGCGCGGCCCGTATGTTCGACTCAACCACGTCCACCGCATTCAGCTACGACAATGCTGAGTCGGTGCAGTGCAAAGTGAACTTCATCAAGTCCAACGGCTTCGCCGGCGGCTACGTTTGGGCCCTCAAAGACGACGACCCGAACGGAGACCTGACCAAAGCCATTGCTGGCGATCTTAATCCGTAGAGACGCGCCAGGAATTAACGACAAAGGCAGGCCGGCTTATAAGCCGGCCTGCCTTAATTTTTGTTCAGCGTTGGTTTCAACGGCGCGCAATGGCAGATGCCCACAGTCGTTCAAAATGTCGTGCCTCAAAAATAGGGCATTGCAAGTTCCGCTATATAGCTCTATACTCCGGCGGTTCGTACTCTACAGATTTTGGAGGCAGTTGCCATGTCAACTCATTTCCAGCCGCGCCCGCTCCGGATGGCTTTACTTACTTTGTTGGCCGTCGTCGCAGGGATCTCTCCATCATTCGCACAAAACAATAATCAAGGCAAGATTGTCGGAGGATACTTCGAAGAGTGGAGTATCTATTACGCCGGCTACAATATCGCGAACCTGCAACAGAATGGTGTGGCTGATAAGCTGACGCACCTCATCTACGCCTTCGGCAATGTGACGACGGCTCCGGCACCGGCATGCGCCATTGCTGATACCTGGGCCGACTATCAATCTCCATATCTGCCCAGCGTGAACGGTACCGCCTACTCTGGTCCGCTCTATGGAAATTTTGCAGCCATTCAACAACTCAAGGCACTCCATCCCAACCTGAAAGTGCTGATGTCTCTGGGAGGCGCGTCTGCTGTAAATACCGCGGCCTTCGTCAGCGCCGCCAGCACTGCTGCAGGACGCCAGGCCCTGGCCGCTTCCTGCATCGATATGTTTGTCAGCGGCAACATCGCCGCAGGCGTCACTGCCCCGGGATTGTTTGACGGTTTCAATATCGATTGGGAATTCCCCACAGCGACCGACACCCAGAACTTCACCGCCCTGCTGGCAGAGTTCCGCAGCCAGCTGAACGCCCTTAGCAAAACGACGGGCAAGCAATATACCTTGTCATTCGATGGGCCGGCGGGCTCGCAGAACTACGTCAATATCGATCTTCGCAAAGCTGCCGCCCAGGTTGATTTCATCACGATCGATGGTTACAACTATTCCGGCTCATGGGTCACGCAAACCAACGACGCATCGCCGCTATTTGATTCCCGCCAGGATCCGCTGTTTGGCCAGGATCTCGACATTGACCACACTGTGAATGCATATCTGAAGGCCGGCGTGCCCCCGCGCAAGTACACCATGGGTATGCCTCTTTACGGCGCTGGTTGGACTGGCGCCCCTAACAAGAACCATGGCTTGTACCAGAACTCCACCGGCGCTTCTCCAGTGCTCTTGGCGAACGGAACAGCCGTGTGTACGGACCTGAGCGGCAATACGGCGGGCTGCGACACATTGCTGACTCCGGGACTTCTAACCTATTCGACGCTCTCCACTCTCACGTCGAATGGCTACAGCAATTACTTCGATCCGCGAAGAGTCGCCGTATCGCTCTTCGATCCGACCGGCGGGACCTTTTACACATACGACGACCCCTTCACGGTGTTCTTGAAGACGATCTATATCAACCTGAAGGTTCCGGGAGGTCTCGGCGGCGCCTACTTCTGGGCACTGAAAGACGATGACGCGAACGGAACGATGGTAAAAACCTTGGCTGCGGGTCTCGGCCGCTAATTTGTAAAAAAGCCTCGGCCAAATGAAGAACTCGGGCAGGCTGGCTGAGAAGCCAGCTTGCCCTGATTTTTGGTGGATCTATTATTTACCGGGCGCTTCGGGAACTGCACTCACCAAGTCGCGCAAGGGCTTGATAACCGTGAAGCGAACCAGGGCCTGCGGTTTCTCGGCTTCGTCTAACAGAGCCAGTTGCTGAGCCTTCCAACCGGCAATCGCGGGCACTCCGGACGACAGATGAGACACCGCCTCGAGGCCTATCGTGCCCAGTACGGTAAGTTGCTGAGCTCGAGGTTCTGCCTGGGCGAGCAAGGGCGACCCGGCCATCAAGCGCAGGATTCCAGGTTCCGCCGCGATCCAGGCTTTGAAGTGGGCGGTAAGTTCGGCTTCTTTCTGCGATTGAGTTGCGGGATCCTGCAGATACGCGCTCACGAGCGTTTCGATATTGTGGCGCGATGGCGGATCGGCTAGAAGAGCATCCACGAGTTGATTGAGCGGCGTGAGCTGATTCGGGTGCTGCATATGTGCACGATCGTGGAAGGCGACAGGCTCGAGCACGGACGCGAGGACACGAAGCGAATCGATCCGTTCTGTCCCCGCCAACATGCGCAGGCTGACTGCCTCCTGAGAGATGTGCGTCAGCCCAAGAGCTTCCAGCCGCAACGACTCCACGGTGAGCCGGCGGTACATGTCGTCCACATTGGATACCTCGCCTAGCGACCACAGGCGCTCGGCGACGGCTGCGGCGCGAGGCCATATACGAGAGTCGATGTCTCGTGGAGTGGTCTGCTCAGTCCACATGCACGCCTCTCCACCAAGAATGCGCGCCTGCTCTTCTGGGCTCAGGCCGCTCGCTTGCGGCAAGGGGTCCACCATATAGTGGGCCTCGGCGGTGCTCATAAGATTCAGGTAATAGCCAGCGGAGAGAATGGTGCTGTATCCCGCTTTCGCTCCGGCGGAGAGTGAATCGAAACCTCTCCAACTCTGAACCACAACGTCCTTGGGCAGATCAGGCGTAAGAATTTCGTCCCAGCCGATCATGTGCTTGCCATGCTTCTCAAGAATTTTCAGTAGACGCTGATTGAAGTAATTTTGCAGGGCGGCTTTGTCGCGGAGATTGTGTTCGCGCATGAAAGCCTGAATGCGCGCATTGGCTTTCCATTCGACTCCGTTGTTCTCGTCCCCTCCGATGTGCATGAAGTGGTCGGGGAAGATGGCCGCCATTTCTGCGATAAATGCATCGAGAAACTTGTAGGTACTTTCGCGCGTAGGATCCATCACCGGATCGAACACGCCGAACTCCCGCTCAATGTGAAAGGGACCGGGGGCACTCGCGAGATCGGGATATCCAACGAACCATGCGCTAGTGTGTCCCGGCATGTCGAACTCAGGCACGACCCGGATGCCGCGGTCGCGCGCATAGGCAACAATTTCGCGGGCTTGCTCCTGCGTATAGAAAAGTCCGTCAGAGCCAAGCCCGGTGAGCCGGGGGAAAGCCTGACTCTCAATCCGGAAACCCTGGTCTTCGCTCAGATGCCAATGGAAGACATTGAGCTTAACAGCGGCCATTCCGTCGAGCGTCCGCTTAAGAACGTCAACCGGCATGAAGTGGCGTGCACAGTCGATCATGAGGCCGCGCCAACGAAAACGTGGCGTGTCTTGAATCGACACTGCGGGAAGGAAATAACCTATTGCGTCTGTTTGCACTAGCTGTTGCAGAGTCTCGAGCCCATGCATGGCTCCGGCTACAGTTGCGGCATGGAGGCGCGCACCTGAGGCACTGACATCGAGAGAGTAAGACTCGTCTTCGTCAACCGACTGAATGGTTTGTCCGGGTCCGTCGACATTCACGGTCAGCGCTCCGGACGCGGCTGCTGACGGAGACGCTGAAATTGAAATGCCGGTTTGGGTTTCGATTCGGCCGAGGCCGCGTGCTATGGCCGCGTCGAGGCGAGCGTCCGTGTAATGGTCCCGGATGACAACCAATGAGGACGAGAGGATCAGCCGCCCTTCCTGCGCAGCAAGGTGCGACGGTTGAGGCATCAGGGTGTTGACGAACCCAGCGTTTACAAACCCAGGAGCCCGGTTTTGCGCCGGCGTTGCCTGATTGGGCGCGCCCGCCGACACGGCAAGGCTAGCAAGAATGATGGCAACTACGAGACGCATCGGGGCCTCTTTCACGGGCGGCTGGCCGCAGCGCTTTAGCGGAAACGCCGGATAAACAGCGTGTGCCGTTCGGAGCGGTAGAAGCCGACTACATAAATTGTGGCCTTGCCCTTGGTTGAATAGATGATCTGGCGAATGCGCAGCACCGAAGCTCCCCGAGGCACTCCAAGGAGTTCCGCAATCTCGGCGTCGGCGGATGTCGCATCCACTTCTTCGTCCGCATATGCCAATTTCGTCGCATAGTCGTGCTCGAGAATCGCAAACAGCGAACTCCGTCCCAAGGGGGACGACGCCAGTTCTGGAAATTCGGCGGCGGACAAGTAGCAGGTTTCCAGGGCAAATGGCTCTTCCCCAGTCAGCCGGAGACGTTGGATCCTTACCACCCGGCTGGTTGCCGGTAGCCCGAGCCTGGCCGCAACTTCGGACTCGCCCTCAGTCACCTTCGCCACCAGCACGCGGGAGCGCGGAGCCAAACCACGGCTCGACATCTGCTCGGTGTAGCTCATCAACTTGTTAAAGTGGATCTTGGGCACCGCGACGAAGGTGCCTGCCCCGAGGCGGCGTTCGACGATTCCCTCGTGTTCCAGGCTGGCCAGGGCGTGACGAGCCGTCATGAGGCTCACCTTATGGGTCTTGGCCAGTTCGCGCTCGGACGCAACCGCATCCCCCGGCCTGAGGTTGGCGGCAGCAATGTGGTCGCGGATCTCGCTCTGGATTCTCTTGTAGGCAGGGGTCCGATTGCGATGATTTCCAGACATAGTCGGTTGCTTCCAGAATCTCTTGGAGGGCAGGCTGCCGCGGGCAAGCCCTCAATGTGACCAATTCAGCGCCTTATGCTATATAGCGTATTGAGAGATTGATGTAAAGCTCAATTCCTGGAAGAGCTGGCGCTGGATGGTCGCTCATTCGCCGATTGGCGCAGGGTTTGGGCTGAAACGGCGCTTTCCTAGGCGGGATCGCCGGCTTGGGAAGCACAGAATCTGGCTGGGAGCGAGTGATTCATAGGCACTTGACGCAGTCATTTTTCCAATTTGCACCTGGTTCTGGCCT
>Ga0308309_10001479_pt1 | contig 14004 bp, 14 predicted proteins | sample HubBroMetageWFT5_FD_192491 | JGI IMG/M metagenome (GOLD analysis project Ga0308309, IMG submission 192491) | Warmed and freeze-thawed soil microbial communities from the Hubbard Brook experimental Forest, New Hampshire - Hubbard Brook CCASE Soil... | ecosystem: Environmental > Terrestrial >...
TTCTTGGCCGTGTGCGGATTTTTCGGATCGCTCACATCCACCAAGCGAATCGTCTGCGTCGGAACGCTTGCCGGTGCCGACTGGTCGGATTGCACAGCGATGGCGATACCCGCGCCCACGTCAGTCAATTTGCCTGCTGACGCTACGCGATCCACGATTCGCGGATTTTTCGGATCAGTCACTTCCACCACGGTGAAATGCGTATTTTGCTGCAGGTAGAGGAATTGCTTTCCGTTCTCTTGTTGCAAAAAAATCTGCCGCACCGCTGATCCTGGCAGCGGCAGGTGTGCCACTACACTGATCTTCTCTTTTGACCCATTGTTGGAGTTGTTCTGGGTTGTAGCGTCGGTAGAATTAGAAAACAAAAAGACTGACATCAAAAGCAATACGGCGCCGGTACAAATTCGTGAACTCATCTTGCGAAGCATGTGGATAATTTCCTCCGTTCGAAGCAGTCTCGCTCGAACCGGAATTTCCGTTTCTGCCCTCCTGCTGACCGGAAAATTGCACCTGACTACTTATGAAGCGGAATTTCCGATTTGGGACCGTCACAGCCGAATCCTACCTCGGTCCCGCGCCGGACACAACGAATTTGCCAACGAAGCAGGTCCGCGAGGAAAAGGCGATGTTCGCAGCAACAGCATTCGCTGTGCAGGCGGACGTCGAGCACCAATCCTTCTCAGATTTGAACATTACATTGGAGATTGCGGCCAGAGCCCTTCGGGGGATTTGCTGGAGGCGCGGGTGGGAATCGAACCCACGTATAAAGGTTTTGCAGACCTCTCCCTTACCACTTGGGTACCGCGCCTCGGTCATACAGTATATCGAAACCGTGCTGCACTTTCAGCCGGGAAGGTGGCGGGCGTGAGTCTAGAGCCTGACCGTGCTGAAATTCAACTCGATTGCTGGTCGCGGCGTTGCGGATAGCGAACTGAAGTGCGCTGGTACCCTTCGATCCGCAGTGCGGGACCGAAGGGTGAATCGGCCCCGCTTTGCGGGGGGCGATTCAACGGATGTGCAGCTGGTAGGGCATGCGGGCTTGTATCGGTTCCATTTGGCTCAGGATGTGATTGATCATGGATTCGAGGGATTGCGATTCGCTCATGTTGTTGTCTTTTTGGCGCTGGAGAAATTGTTCGAAGAATGATTTTTCTTCGGGGTAACGGACGATGTGGACGCTTTCGCCGGCGGGGATGTTGGAGAGCTGCTTGGCGATTTCGATGGCGCGGTCGAGGCCGCCGAGCTCGTCCACCAGGCCAATTTCTTTGGCTTGCGCGCCGGACCACACGCGGCCTTTGCCGATTTTGTCCACGGCTTCGACGGTCATTTTGCGGCCTTGCGCGACGCCTTTGGTGAAATCGGCGTAGGTGTCGTTGAGCGATTTTTGAATGTAGGCGCGCTGTGCGGGGGTGAAATTCTGCTGGGAAGAGAACATGGTGGCGTTGTCGCTGGTGGCGACGGAGTCCGTGCTCATGCCGAGCAGAGTGTAGAGTCCGGAGACGTTGAATTTTCCGATCAGCACGCCGATGGAGCCGGTGATGGTGCCGGGGTCAGCGACGATTTTGCGGGCTGGAGCTGCGATCCAGTAGCCGCCGGAAGCTGCGACGTCCGACATGGAAACGACGACGGGCTTGACCTGATTGGCGAGTTCCACCTCGCGACGAATTACTTCGCTGCCCACCACCGAGCCGCCGCCCGAATCCACGCGCAGCACGATGGCCTTGATGCTGTAATCTTTACGAGCGGCGCGAATATCCGCAGCCACGGAATCACCGCCCATCACCGAACCGCCGCCGGGCGTGCTGCCGGAATCTCCGGAGACGATCAGGCCGGTGGCGTGGACGACGGCAATTCTGGCGCTCCCGTCATTCGAGATTGAGGAGCGGTACCGACTCAGGGAGACGGGATTCCATCCTTGTGCGCGACCCTTGAAATAATCCTGCAACTGATCCCAGTAGCCGAGACGGTCCACGATTTTGTTGGTCACGGCGTCACTGGAGGAAAACGGGCCGCGATTTAGCAGCGCTTCAAACTGCGCGCGAGCCATGCCGCGAGCTTTGGATGTGTCGTTCAGGTATAGATCGTAGATGCTGTGCAGCAGGCCTTCGACCTCTTCCTTATGCGCGGGCGTAAACTGTTTCTCGGTAAAGGTGTTGCCGGCGGTCTTGTATTCGGCGATGTGATAAAACTCGGGGACGATTTTTAATTTGTCGAGGGTGCCGCGGAAGAAGAGCGCTTGGGCCATCATGCCGCGGATGCTGACGGGAGCGGTGGGAACCAGCCAGATTTGCTGGCAGGCGGAGGCGAGATAGTATTCAGGGTTGCCGATTCCGTCGTAACCGAGGTAGCAGATGCTGGGCTTGCCGCTTTTGCGGAAGGCGAGCAAGTGGCTGCGAATTTCCTCGAGCTTGCCCCAGCCGGTTTCCAGCGGGGCGATGCGCACGACGAGGCCCGTGATGTGTGAGTCTTTAGCGGCGGCGTCGATCGCGTCTATGTAATCGTGCAGCACCGGAGTCGTGAAGCCGCTGAAGGCGCTGAAAAGATCGGGGGAGCGCTGCTCTTCAATCTGGCCAGCCGCGTCAATCACCAGGACGGCGTTCGAAGGCAAGCTCAGCCGGGTGGGTTTCATTGCGGCAAAAAAGAGAATGACGAGAAAGACCGCTAGAACGATGATGATGATTGCACGGCGCTGGCCCCAGGTCATTGGCATTCACCTCGTTGAGGATTATTGCGCGGGGAATTGAGAACAGACAAGGTAGCACCGCGGAGACGAAAACTCCACTTGGGGTGCGGCGTGGGAGCGGACTGTTCTTCGTGGAACTGCGGGCGGAAATACGCGAACGATAACGCGGCCGGAGCTTATGCTAGCGGCGGCAGGGCGGAGCAACGATGAGAAACGGCGAATGACGAAATTCAGATTTTGGGTGGCGAGGATTGTCGTTCTGGCGATGGCCGGTTATGTCGCAACAGGTTTGCGTTACGCGTCGTATACGCCGCAGCGTTCCGATCACTATATATGGGGCGTTTATCACGTGCATTCGACGATGTCAGACGGACTGCAATCTCCGGAAGAAATCGCGGAGCAAGCGCGGGCGACGGGAATTAGCCTGGTGCTGTTGACGGATCACGGACGGCCGAACGTGGCGTCTTCGAGTTTTCGCAAGATTATTGATGGAGTGACGATCGTGGGCGGGTCGGAAGCGAGTTTGCCGGATGGTCATTTGACTTTTTTTGGAGCGCAGGAGGCGCCGGGGTTTCTGTTGTCGTCGTTTCCGCCGGAAGCGATGGACGACGCGCGCGGATGGGGCGCGTTTCCGATTTTAGCTTATCCGGATGATCCGGATTTCGGGTGGCGCTACTGGGATATTGGTTTGCGGCCCGGCGGAATCGAAGTGTTGAATTTGTTTACGAGCTTGCGAGGTGCATCGTGGGGCGAGCGGTTGCGCCTGGGGATGTACTATCCTTTTTCGCATTATTATTTTTTGAAGAGCATTGCGATTCCAGCGGAATCGCTGGCGCATTGGGATGGATTCCTACAGCGGGGGAAAATATGGGGATTTGAGGCGTCGGACGCGCACGGCGGATTTCGTGTTGGGTCGTGGCTGGAGATGAAAGTGCCGTCGTATGCGGATACTTTCTCGTTTGTGGGAATGGGGATTTCGAAACGCTATGAGTCCGATCCCGAGGCGGCGGTGCGCAGCGGGGATTTTTTCAATTGCATACGAGGGGCGGGGGAGCCGGAGCGATTCGAGTTTTCGGCGCGTAGTGGTTCGCAGGATTTTCCGAGTGGGGGCGACGCGCCGCTGAATTCCAGCTTGCATGTTGCGGTGCAGGTACCGAATCAGGCGGTGCGTGTGGTTTTGAAGAAGGATGGAGTGAGCTTGCGCGAGGTCGTTGGGGATCATTTGGATTTGAAGGACGCGGCGGCGGGAGTTTATCGGGTGGAGGTGTTTTTGGTGAGGCATCCTTTGTTGCGGGCTGATGTGCCGTGGCTTCTTTCGAATCCGATTTTTGTGGGGGTGGGGAGGGAAGTGCCGCCGGAGGGACATGTGACGACGATTCGGGCCCAGTTGGGCCCGCGAGCCGAGTGGTACAAACGTTAAAGATTTGGCACAGAGGGCACGGAGAAAAAGCGGAGGGTACGGAGAGAGCGTGAGAGATCCTTCGGCCGGCTAGAGGCAAAGGCGCCGGCCTCAGGATGACGATGTTCATCGCATCGCCAGAGGCGCCGAACATTGTGTCGGGGATCTGCGACCGGAGGCGCTGCTGGCGGTGTCTCGCCCCCAGCGCGACCCGTTTGAAATACGTGCAAAGCACAGCGTCTGCTATAATTCGGTCCTCAAATTATGGACTTCGATCACCTGACGACCTTTCTGGAGATCTCGAAGCTGGGTAGCTTTTCGCGGGCTGGGCAGAAACTGTTCCGTTCGCAGCCTGCGGTGAGCGCGCAGATACGGCAGCTGGAGCAGGAGTACGGGCAGAAGTTGTTCGATCGTGTGGGCAAGACGGTGAAATTGACGGCGGCCGGCGAAGCGTTGATTGTGTACGCGAACCGGCTGCTGAATTTGAAGGAAGAATCGCTGCGCGCGGTGTCTGATTTGTCGAGTTCGCCGCGCGGCACGCTGCAGGTGGGCGCGAATGAAGCGACATGCCTGTACGTGCTGCCGGATTTGTTCGCGGCGTATCACCGGCAATTTCCCGGGGTGCAGATCAGCATTTACCGGAATTTCAGCCGCAAAGTGATTGAGAAAATCGAAGATGGCAGCGTGGATGTGGGGATCGTCACGCTTCCAGTGAAATCGCCGAGCCTGAAAATCCATTCGATTTTTCGCGACCGGCTGATGCTGATGGTGAGCGCGAGCAATCCGCTGGCGCGGGCGAAAGGCGTGACGCTGAGCGAAATCGCGGACCAACCGCAGATTCTTCCGAAGACCGGCTACACGCGGCAACTTTTCGACAAACTTTTCCGGCCGTACCGCGCGAAATTGCGGGTCACCATGGAGCTGGCGAGCGTGGGGATGATCAAGCGATTCGTGGCCGCGGGGCTGGGAGTCTCGATCATCAGTGAAAGTTTTGCCAAGGACGAAGTGCGCTCAGGTGAAGCGAAGCTGGTCCCGATCACGGACGTGCAACTGACGAGAGAACTGGGGCTGGTGTACCGGCGCGACCGGACTTTGCCGCGAGCGGCGGCGGCATTTGTGGCGTTGCTGCGTCAGCAGAATTTCCAGGTGGATGGCGCGCACGGTTCCAGTAAACGCTGAAGATTTAATCTTTTGAATCGCGTTGCACGATCTGCGCGCGACCCACACTGCAAGCCCTTTCGCTATTTCCCGCATCCAATTTCCTGTTGGGCGCGTACCATATAGGTAGGGAACTGCGTACGCGGGGAGCATCATGGTGGTCAAGAAAGCGCCTGATCTTACATATAAAGATGTGACGCCCAAGACCTTGTACATGGGGCGGCGCAATTTTCTATTTGGTTTGGCCGCGGCGTATGGCGCGGTGGTGGGCTACAAGAAATTGACGCGGTTGCTCGAGGGTCCGGCAACGGGTTCGACGCCGGTGAAGCTGACGGGCGTGACCAAATGGCCCGGCAGCACCACGGAGAAGGAAACATCGCTGGAAGATGTGACGCACTACAACAATTTTTATGAATTCGGAACTAGCAAGACCGATCCCGCCGCGAACGCCCGGAATTTCGTGACCGCGCCGTGGAGTATTTCCATCGAGGGAGAAGTAAAAAACAAACGCAAGTTCAGCATGGACGAAATCATGAAACTTGCACCGCTGGAGGAGCGGATTTACCGGCACCGCTGCGTGGAAGGCTGGTCCATCGTGGTGCCGTGGATTGGCTATCCGTTCAGTGCGCTTGTGAAATTGGCGGAGCCGACGTCCAAGGCGAAGTTCGTGGCGCTTGAAAGTTATTACGACCCGAAGCAAATGCCGTTGGGCGGCTCGGCAGGAATCGAGTTGCCTTATGTGGAGGGATTGCGGCTGGACGAGGCTATGAATTCGCTGACGCTGCTGACGGTGGGAATGTATGACGAGACGCTGCCGAATCAGGATGGCGCGCCGGTGCGGCTGGTGATTCCGTGGAAATACGGATTCAAGAGCATCAAGTCGCTGGTGCGGATTCGTTTCGTGCAAGAGCAGCCGCCGACGACCTGGAACATCGCGAACGCGCACGAATATGGTTTTTATTCGAATGTGAATCCCAGCGTGGATCATCCGCGCTGGTCGCAAGCCACGGAGCGCCGCCTCGGCGAATTCCGACGGCGGCCTACCTTGATGTTCAATGGTTATGCCGATCAGGTTGCGAGCATGTACGCCGGCATGGACCTGAAGAAATATTATTGAGCGTGAACCCCGCGTGAATTCCATCCTCACAAGCAAATGGACGAAGGTCGTAGTGTTTCTGGCGTGCCTGATTCCTTTGGGGCAATTGCTGTGGCGCGCGTTTCACAATGGCCTGGCGGGATTTCCGGACAACATGGATTTTGGCGCGAACCCCATCGAATTCATCACGCATGCGACGGGGGATTGGACGCTACGTTTTCTGGTGATCACTTTGGCGATCACGCCGCTGAGGAAAATTTTGCGGCAGCCGCAGCTGATACGATTCCGGCGGATGCTGGGACTTTTCGCGTTTTTTTATGGCTGCCTGCATTTCGGCACATGGATTGGGCTGGATAAATTTTTCGCGTGGTCGGAGATGTGGAAGGATGTGCAGAAGCGGCGGTTCATCACCGTGGGATTTACCGCGTTCGTGCTGATGATTCCGCTGGCGGTGACTTCGACGGCGGGAATGATCCGGCGGCTGGGTGGAAAGCGCTGGCATATGCTCCATCGCGCGATTTATGTGAGCGCGATTCTGGGCGTGATTCATTATTATTGGCTGGTGAAATCGGACGTGCGCAAGCCGCTGCTGTACGCGGTGATCGTGGGAATTTTGCTGGCGCACCGGTTGGGGATGTGGATTTACGGGCGCGGGCACAGGGCTGCTGCCGGCGGCGGTGTTCGGCCTGAGCCTTCGACTGCGGAGACGGCGTAGCGGCGAGGCGCGCTGGAGAGTTTTTCGGTACGGTAGTCCGGTCCTAACATTGGGGCCGGGCCATCTTTACAGCGAAGTACGGATTGTTCAAGCGCTGCTGGGCACTCACACTCGAGGCCGGATAAATTATTGAAAACAGGGTGCTTGTCCGGCAATCGGGCGTACAATGGGGAACATCCTCGCGATAAAGTGTGCTGAATTGGCCCACGAATGCGTGGATTGGAGCGATTCGTTCCACTTGGACACTGTTCCGAAACTGCTCCATGGGTCAGGTGAATCGGGCGCTCTTGGCGAGTAGAATTGGTGCACGCGGTTTTCCCGGGTAAAGCGCGCGGTGAATGGTGAGGTTGGCGGTGGTATGGTTCGCGCGCTGCGGAATCGGTCGCTCTGGTGCACGAGACCTACGGAAGATCAGCGAGGTCTGCTACTTGACAAATCCTAGGAATGTACTTTTGTGCGCTCTGCTGATGGCGATGAGCATTTCGATGCTCGCCTGCGGATATTCCGGCACGCCTCCTGGTTTCAAGCCCCCTCCTGGTGGCAATGGGCCGACGATCACGCAGCAGCCAGCAAGCGTTACGGTGACAGCTGGGCAAGCGGCGACATTTTCGGTGATGGCGACGGGAACCGCGCCTTTGACGTATCAGTGGTTCATGAATGGCACGGTGAGCGGGGGAAATTCGAACACGTTTTCGATTGCGCAGACGACTACTGGGCAGACCGGCGCGCAAATTTATGTGACGGTGACGAACGCGGTTGGGTCGGCGATGAGCGCGACTGTGATTTTGACCGTGAATGCGATGGCGACTGCGCCGGTGATTACGCAGGAGCCGACGAGTGTTACGGTGACGGCGGGGCAGGCGGCGGCATTTTCGGTGACGGCGACCGGAGCTTCGCCTTTGACGTATCAATGGTTCATGAACGGCACGGCGAGCGGGACGAATTCGAATACGTTTTCGATTGCGCAGGCGACTGCCGGGCAGACCGGTGCGCAGATTTATGTGAAGGTAAGCAACACAACAGGCAGCGCCATGAGCAACACCGTGACGCTTACGGTGAATGCGGCTGCGCCGACGGCTCCAGCGATTACGCAGCAGCCCGCGAACGCGACCGTGACTGCGGGACAATCGGCGACATTTACAGTGACGGCTACCGGCACGGCTCCCCTGACCTACCAGTGGTTCTTGAACGGAACTGCGGCGGGAACGAATTCAAACACCTACACGATTTCGCAAACTACGGTGAGGCAAACCGGCGGGCAAATTTTCGTTACGGTTACCAACACTGCAGGTCACGCGACCAGCCAGACCGTGACGCTGACTGTGAACACGGTGCAGACCAGCACGGTGAACGTGCTGACGTACCACAACGACGTGGCGCGCACGGGGCTGAACGTGAACGAAAGCACGTTGACGGCGGCGAATGTGAAATCCGCGAGCTTCGGATTGGTGGGGAATTTGTCGGTGGATGCGGGGGTGGATGCGGAGCCGCTGTATGTATCGAACCTCACGCTGGCCGGCGGAGTGCATAACGTTGTTTACGTTGTGACCGAGAACGATTCTGTTTATGCGTTCGATGCCGATACGTTGGCGCAGTTGTGGCACGTTTCGGTGCTGGGTGCGAATGAAACCGCGAGCGATAACCGCGGATGCGGGCAGGTTTCGCCGATCATCGGAATTACTTCGACGCCGGTGATTGATCTGAGCGCCGGCACGCACGGCGAGATTTTCCTGGTGGCGATGTCGCTGGACAATGGCGGGAGCTATCACCAGCGGTTGCACGCGCTGGATGTGACTACCGGCGCGGAAATCAGCGGTAGCCCTACGACGATACAGGCGACTTTCCCGATGACGAACGGCACGACGACATTCGATCCCAAACAATACAAGGAACGCGCCGCATTGCTGCTGCTGAACGGCGTGATTTATACGACCTGGGCTTCGCATTGCGACGATGGACCGTACACCGGTTGGATCATGGGCTACAACGAAACGACTTTACAGCAAGTGAGCGTGCTGAACGTGACGCCCAACGGCAACGAGGGAGCAATATGGATGGCGGGCGACGGCCCCGCGGCGGATTCTTCGGGGAATATTTATTTTCTGGACGCGAACGGGACATTTGACGACACGCTGAACAGCAGCGGATTGCCGGAGCATGGCGATTACGGCAACGCGTTCATCAAAATTTCTACAGCGGGAAATAGCTTGAGCGTGACGGACTATTTCACGATGTTCAATACCGACGCGGAATCGAGTGCGGACGAAGATTTGGGGTCGGGCGGAGAGATGCTGCTGCCCGACGTGCAGGATACGCAGGCCAACACCTGGCATCTGGCGGTGGGCGCGGGCAAGGACGGGCACATCTACGTGGTGAATCGCGACCTGATGGGGAAATTCAATTCGAGCAATGATAGCGCGATTTATCAGGAGATTGATTCGAACGGATTGAGCGGCGGCGTGTGGTCCATGCCGGCTTATTTCAACAATGTGGTGTATTACGGCGCGGTGGGCGACCACTTGCGGGCATTTTCCATTGCGAACGCGAAGTTGAGCACGCCGGCGAGTTCGTTGAGTGCGACCAGCTTTGGATATCCGGGGACGACGCCGAGCATTTCAGCGAACGGGACTTCGGCGGGAATTGTGTGGGTGGTGGAGAACAACGGCGGGGGGGTGTTGCACGCTTACGACGCGACGAACCTCGGGACCGAGTTGTATAACAGCAATCAGGCAGCGAACAGCCGGGATCATTTTGCGGACAATAAATTTATTACGCCGATGATTGCGAATGGAAAAGTGTATGTGGGGACGCCGAATAGCGTGGCTGTATTCGGATTGCTGCCGTAGTTTGGGACTTCGAAATGCGTGGCTTCAGGGGCTAAGGCCCCTTTCTCGCCGGGCCTGACGGCGGGGCCCTTCGACCCTGGCGCTGCTAGCATCTCAGGATGAACCGAAGCCCCGCCCTTCCGACTAATCATTCGTTAGGCGTTAGCTTCTCTACTGTTTTAGAGACTTCTCGATTGCGGCAACTACTTCGGGCGAGTCGGGGGTGACGTCTGGCTCGAAGCGCTTGACGACATTTCCGTTGCGGTCCACCAGGAACTTCGTGAAATTCCATTTGATATCGCCGGCGACGGCGGGATTGGCCTTGGTGGTGAGATATGTGTAGAGCGGAGTCTGGTCGTCGCCCTTCACCGAGACTTTGGCGTACATGGGAAAGGTGACGCTGTACTTTGTCTGGCAGAACGTTTTGATTTCCTGATTCGTGCCGGGTTCCTGGCTACCGAAATTATTGGCGGGGAAGCCGAGAATGACGAAGCCCTGGTCTTTGTATTTTTCGTAGGTGGATTCAAGGGCGCTGTATTGCGGAGTGAAGCCGCAGCGGCTGGCGACGTTTACCACCAGCACCACTTTGCCTTTGAAATTCGCGAGCGGCAGGGCCTTGCCGTCAATCGAAGGAAGCGTGAATTCGTAAATGCTTGAAGCTGCAAAAAGAGATGCGCTCATCAGCAGGGCCACCAGTCCTATAAGGCTAGCGCGGGAAATTTTGGCTCGCGAAATATGCATCTTTTCTCCTCGGAGTCTTCTCGGGATCTCCTGGCCGCTGCACGAGGACGCGCGTGGAAGGATACAGCAGGGCAGCCCTCGCGGCAATTCCGGCAAATTGTGATTCTGCGCGGGGGCGTGGCGTCGCGCCCCGCCGGCAATTATTCTTCGTCGGGATGGACGCCAAGGTCATCGTTCATCTCTCCGGCTGCGAGCGGGCGGATGCACAATCGCTTGCCGTCCAGGCTGCATTGATACACCTGATAGGCCGGCAAATCTTGTGGTTGAACTTCGTAGGAGCCGTCTTCCATGTTCACGGCGGAATCGAAACTGTGCATCGCGTAGAGGTTGCCGGGGGTTGCGCGCACGCGGAATTGCGCCGAGGCGGGCTCGTAATTGCCGTAGCTGAAGCAGTGGCCGATGCAGGCGCGGTCGGCGATGTGTTGCACCAGGACGCGCGAATCGGGGAAAGGCGGCTTGAGAGTGGCGAGCACGCGCGAGTTTCGCGGCACGGTTCGCACGAGCTGCTCGACCTGCGCCTCCATGCGATTGATTGTGCCGGTATCCTGGTACAGGAATGTGAAGAAGATTGCCGCGATCGCGCTGCAGGCGAGCAAATGCCAGCGGCGCGGCTGCAGTCCGCCGAGCAGGCAGCAGAGCAGCGCGGCGGAAACGGAGGTGAGGCGTTCGGTCAAGAGCGCGAGCGCGGACGGTTGATATGGGAAGCGAATGCCGTCGGGCAGCAGAATTACCGCCAGGCAGACGATGAGGTAGAGTTGCACTGGCAGCGCGAAATCAGCCAAGCGAATTTGGCCCCAGCGTCGGCGAAAGAAATTCGCGGCCAGCGCGCAGAGAATGAAAACCAGCAGCGCGAATTCCGGAATGGCGTAGCGTGGGCCGAAGAGTAGCAATTGGTCCGAGCCATTGAAAAAATAGAAGGGATCATCGCGCGCGAGCACGATATCGTGGTGCCAGAAATAATAGCGCGCGGCATAGAGCACTGCGCCCGCCGCAGCCACCAGTAAAATCTGATAGCGCCGGGGAACAGCTTCGGCTATCGCGACGTATGCCGACGCCGCGACCAGCCACGCGAAGCCGAGCGGATGGGCGAGCATCGCGAGCGGCGCGAGCGCGACGGCGATCCAGCGTTCCCAGCCGCGGCCGCGCCAGAAAAGTGCGATGGCGAAAAACGCGATGCCCAGCGAAATATAGAAATTCAAGAAGCCCATCGAGAAGGAATAGCCGTAGGTGAACATGGCGATGGCGGGACAGAGCAGCCATGGCGCGCGTCTGGTGGCGGCGCAGACGAAAGCGAACGTGCCCCAGAAGAACGTCAGCACGGCCAGCGACACGGCAATTTTTTCGGCGACGTGCAGGGAGAAGAAATGGCCGAGCGCGCCGAGCAGGAGATCGAAGAGCGCGTTGTTCCAGCGCGGGGCGAGCCACAGGCCAGGCGCGTAGCCGTGGCGGATCAGTTGCGCAAGCCAGGCGTTGTACAGATGGCTGCCCAGGTCGCCGGCAGCGATGTTGCGATGCCAGAAAACGGGCGCTAGGACCGCGGCGGAAATTGCCAGTAGACGCAGCTGGTGCTGCCGTACGAACGCGAAGGCCCGCGGGAGGACGGGTGCGCGCGACTCCGTTTGCGGAATGCTTTCCACGATTTCGTTTTTAACAGCACTGGCCGGCTTTGCGTGGTTGTGCTGCGTCAAGAAGGGCGCCTCGGCGGGTGCGAAAGTATGCGCTGCATCGGTGCAAACATATCACGAGTCGAGTTGGCTGCGGCGGCGCGTCACCGGGAGCGAAACCCCTACTTTGCCGCGCAACAGCGTTGTCGCCGAAGCGCGGCGAGTAGTGATATAAGGATGGCAAAGTGGCGCGATGAGCGATGACGACGCGCGGGAGGGCAGCGATGAGCGATCCTAATATTTCGGACATTGCGAAGAAGGCGGTGGGCTGGTCTATTTTTGTGAGCGTGGTGATGATTGTGGCCGGAATTCTGGCGATTGCCTTGCCGTACGAGGCCGGTCTGGCCGCGAATATTTTCGTGGCCTGGATGTTGATATTTGCGGCGGTGGCGCATTTTGTGTTTGCGTGGTATACGCGGCGCACGGGAAGCGTGCTGCTGAAAGTGCTGCTGGGGATTTTGTATCTGTGCGTGGCGATTTATTTGCTGGATCATCCGGCACGCGGGCTGGCTACGCTGACTTTAGCGCTAGCCTTTTATTTATTGATCGAGGGAGTTTTTGAGATTGTGCTGTTTTTTCAGCACCGTCCGGCTGCGGGCTCCGGCTGGTTCCTGATGGATGGCATTGTGACGCTGGTGCTGGGCGGAATGATTTGGGTGACGTGGCCTTCGAGCACGGAGTGGGTGCTGGGGACTTTGGTGGGGATCAGCATTTTCTTTAGCGGCGTGACGCGGTTGATGATTTCACTGGCGGCGCGGCGGGTAGTGACGAAAGTCGCTTAGCGGCAACGAATATGTAGCGGCGGTCCCGCAGAGCGGGACCGCCATCAATCGCTAGCGCACCAGCGATGCGCAACACACCACCGATCCATGCCGCAACACGGATGGCGCACTGAAGTGCGCCGCTACAAATTCTTTTCCAAGGGCGCAGAGCCCCTCTTGAATTTTTTGTGTTGAATACCCGCGAAAATTACGCTTCTTGATCGTCTTTCTTTGGCGCGTAGGGATACTTCGGGGGTTTCTGCATGTGGGAGGTGCGGTAGGCTTCCAGTTCCGCGTCGGTCAGATTGAAGTGCGTCTTGATGGGATGATTTTCCGTCGCGGCTAGTTCCAGGTGCAGGCGGTGCGAGCAGATGTCCGGCGCATCCTGAAAACGGACGCGGCGGGTGTTAAACGCTTCATTGGGAATGGTCAGGGTGAATTCGCGCGGCTCGGTCGCGGTTTCGCGGACGGTGAAAGTATATTCACGGCCCTGAGGTTTGGCTTCGAAACCTACGAACTGCACGATTACGCTGTTATTGTTGTTGCTCATTTTCCGGCGGCCGCAACGGCCAACGGGGCCACGACTTTCTTGACGCGCTTGGCGCGCTTGCGCTTGGGCGGCGTGCCTTCGGCAATTTCGACCACCATGATGCTGGTGACGAACTTCTTCATGCCGTGCAGGTCGAAGTCAATGGAGGTGCGATCATTGTCGGATTCGGTGATTACGCCAAGGCCGTATTGGAAATGCTTGATGTACTGCCCTTCGGGAAGTGCTTTCAACGAGGCTCCTAAGACCGATGATGCGTGTGCGAAAAAAAAGGGCGAACCGGCTAAAGCCGGCTCGCCCCTCTTCGACTAGAGGCTGGTGACGTTCGCTGCCTGCAGACCCTTCGGTCCACGGGTAACTTCGAACTCAACCGCTTGCCCTTCGTTCAGCGACTTATAACCTTCCGCCTGAATGG
>Ga0308309_10001481_pt1 | contig 13971 bp, 10 predicted proteins | sample HubBroMetageWFT5_FD_192491 | JGI IMG/M metagenome (GOLD analysis project Ga0308309, IMG submission 192491) | Warmed and freeze-thawed soil microbial communities from the Hubbard Brook experimental Forest, New Hampshire - Hubbard Brook CCASE Soil... | ecosystem: Environmental > Terrestrial >...
AAGATTACAGCGCGAACGGCGACGCGTGGAATTATTTTCCGCACGATCACGCGCGGTCGCGAGCCTATCGTTGGGGAGAAGATGGCATCGCCGGCTTCTGCGACCGCCACCAGCACATCTGTTTCGGCCTGGCAATGTGGAACGAAAAAGATCGCATCCTGAAAGAGCGGCTTTTCGGGCTTACCAACGCGGAAGGGAATCACGGCGAGGACGTAAAAGAGTATTACTATTATTTGGACGCGACGCCCACCAGTTCCTATCTGCAATTCCTCTACAAATATCCGCACGCGGCGTTCCCTTATGACCAGCTGCGCGAAGAAAACGCCAAACGCACGCGCCACCAGCCCGAGTACGAGCTGATTGATACCGGAGTGTTCGCGGAGAATCGCTACTTCGACATTTTTGTGGAATACGCGAAAGTTACATTCGAAGATATTGCGATCCGCATTACCGCATGGAATCGGGGTCCGCAAGCGGCGCGGCTGCATCTGCTGCCTACGCTGTGGTTTCGCAATCGCTGGGACTGGGGCGATGCGTACAACATGCCGCAAGCCGCGCGCGTGGCGGGATACGAAGGCGGCGAGTTATTGGAGCTGACCGAATTCCATTACAGCCAGCGCTGGCTGGTGATCGAAGGAACTCCGGAGCCTCTGTTTACAGATAACGAAACTAATATGGAGCGGCTGTTCGGGCAGAAGAGCAAGACTCCATATGTTAAGGACGCCTTCCACAGGTACCTGATCAACGGCGAAAAAGGCGCAGTGAATCCCGCGATGACGGGAACGAAGGCCGCCGCGCATTTTGCGTCGGAAATCGCGCCGGGACAAAGCTGGACGATCCGCGCGCGGCTGACGGACCAGAACATCGCGGAAAATCGCACTCCGGCGCGAGAACTTTTTGGGCCGGAGTTTGATGCGACTTTCGACCTGCGCAAGAAAGAGGCGGACGAATTTTACGAAAAGCGCATTGACCCGAACTTGAGCGAAGATGCACGTCGTGTGCAGCGGCAAGCGTTTGCGGGCCTGCTGTGGTGCAAACAGAGCTATCACTACGATGTGCGCCGCTGGCTGGAGGGAGATTCGACGCAGCCGAAGCCCGACGCGAGCCGCAATTTCGGCCGCAACCACGAATGGACGCACCTCTACAATTCCGATGTGATTTCCATGCCGGACACGTGGGAATACCCGTGGTACGCATCCTGGGATCTGGCGTTCCATTGCGTTTCGATGGCGCTAATTGATCCAGAATTTGCGAAGCAGCAACTGATTCTGTTTCATCGCGAGTGGTACATGAGTCCCAGCGGGCAGGTTCCCGCGTACGAGTGGAATTTTTCCGACGTGAACCCGCCGGTGCTGGCCTGGGCGGCTTGGCGCGTTTATAAAATTGCCGGGCGCGTGGAGGGCCAGCAAGATCGAAAATTTCTGGTGCGAATGTTTCACAAGCTTCTGCTCAATTTCACCTGGTGGGTGAACCGCAAAGACCCGGAAGGGAAGAACGTGTTTGAAGGCGGTTTCCTGGGTCTGGATAACATCGGCGTGTTCGACCGATCGTCGCCACTGGGACCGGGAAATTTCATCGAGCAGTCTGACGGCACCAGTTGGATGGCCATGTTTTGCCTGGATATGCTGGCGATGTCTATGGAACTGGCGCACGACGATCCGGCGTATGAGGATGTGGCGAGCAAATTTTTCGAGCACTTTGTGTACATCGCGCAGGCGATGAACGACATCGGCGGTGAAGGAATCGGCCTGTGGGACGAAAAGGATGGCTTTTATTACGACGTGCTGCATCTGGGAACCACCAATCTTTTGCCAATGAAAGTCCGGTCCATCGTGGGCTTGACCTCGCTGTTTGCAGCGGAGACGTTTGAACCCGAGGATTTGGCGCGGGTACCCGATTTCGTCAAGCGCATGGAATGGTTTCTGGCACACAATCCGGACGTTGCGGAGCACGTGGATATGTCTCAGCGCACGGACAAAGGCGCCCGCGTGTTTTTGTGCATTGCGAACCGCAAAAAACTCGAGCGCATCTACAAATATCTACTGGATGAAAACGAATTTCTTTCGCCGCACGGTGTGCGGGCACTTTCCAAGTATCACAAGGACCATCCGTTCGTTCTGAGTGTGAATGGGGTTACGCAGGCGGTGGATTACGAGCCCGCTGAATCCACGGGAGATTTGTTCGGCGGCAATTCCAATTGGCGCGGACCCGTGTGGTTTCCGCTGAATTTCCTGTTGATCGAATCGTTGCAGCGCGTGCATCACTATTACGGCGATGGCTTCAAGGTGGATTGTCCCACCGGGTCGGGACAACAGAAAACGTTGTGGGAGGTGGCTCAGGAAGTTTCGCGGCGGCTTTCGCACATCTTTCTGCAGACGGATGGGCGGCGCGCGGTGTACGGCGACGTGGAACTATTTCAGAAGGATCCGTACTGGCGCGACCTGATCTCGTTTTACGAGTATTTCAACGGCGACAACGGCGCGGGATTGGGCGCGAGCCACCAGACTGGCTGGACGGCGCTGGTGGCGAAACTGATCGAGCAGAGCGGAGAATAGCGCCCGTTTTTTGAGCGGCGCGGCGCGTTCAGAAATCGGTGACCAAGCCCAGTCCCAGCGAAACGCGGTTGATGTAGTTGAAATATGCGACAGTGAGGACTGTTTCGCGCACAGCAGCGTCGTCCCAACCGGCTTGTTTCACTGCGTCAGCATCCGATTCTTCGATGTCATCCGGATGGCGCGTCAATTTGTCCGCGAAGCGGAAAAGCACCTTCACTTTGGAATCCACCGGCGCATTTTCATAATCGGCGGTGAGTTTCCGCGCCACGGCCTTATCCACGCCAAAGCGCCGCAGCAACTCCATGTGAAACATCACGCAGTACGTGGAAGAATTGATGCCGCTGACTACCAGGCCGATCTGTTCTTTCACGATCGTGGAGAGCGCGCCGTCGCCCATGACCGCTGCGCTCATCTGTAATTGCGCTTCGATTACTGCCGGCTTGGCGCCGAGCGTCTTGAAATAGTGCGGCAGAAATCCCAGGTTTTGTTCAATCTTTCCGTATAGCTCGCGCAGGCGTTCGTCTGCCTGGGCCTCTTCGATCTCGTTTACGAATGGCATCGTGTGGCTCCTCGCATGAAATAGACGCGGAATAAGAGCGAAATTTAGGCGTTCGCGGATTGTATCACGCACAAATGAATGACAGGTTACACGAAACTATCGCGTGAATGGATGCGATGGATTGATTCGGGGGATGACGCTTGCGCGCGACAGAGCCCCGCTCTAGCGCGCGGCTTCTACCAGTTCGATGAGAACCTTTTTCGCGTCGGGCGCGGTAGCCAGAAAGAAATTGACACGCGTGCCGTCGGCGCCGGGGCGTGTGGCGGGATAGAGCGGTGCCAGCGCGAACCGCGTACGCAGGATTTCCGTAGCGCGATCCACATCGCGAACATAAATTTCGATCTGCTGGATTCCTTCGCCAAATTTTTGCAGGAAGCGGGCAATCGCGCCGGGGCCGCCAGGCTCGCGCGTGGTGAGAATATCGAATTCGATGGATGCCTCCAGGTGCAATTCGAATTCCTGGGCATCCTGATCGGCCGGCACGTGTGCCAGCCGCGGAGAATTATTGGCGGTGCGAATCTTCTGGAATGTCTCAGGCTGCACGGCGATGCCCACGACGATGGCGGACGGCCCGAAATGGGCGTGCGTCCCACCAGCCGGCTTGCTTGGCAAGGTCAGTTCGCGGAATTCAGGATCGGAAACCCAGCGCGTAAGCAGCGGCGTGCATAGGCTGACGCCCGCGAGGTAAAGCCGCATGCCGGATTCGGTCCTGAGCCGCGCGTCCGAGCCTGCGAGGTCCTGAATCCATCGAGCGATGCCCGCGGCGTCCGTCATAAGCGCCCGGCGTCAGGGTGCCGCGGCATGTGCTGGTTTCACAGCGTTGATATTGGTGAGGGTGACGTAGCTGGGTTGGCCGAGGCGGACTGTTACCGGCACGTCCCAGCGTTCGCGCGCGTCGCCTGCCACGGCGTCGATATTGAGCGTGCCGAGCCAGTAATTTCCAGGAGGGATTCCGCGGAGAGCGCCTTGGCCTTGCATATCAGTCTCGGCGCGAGCCACCAGATATTTTCCGCGTGCCAGGTCCGCGGTTTCGCGGTTCAATTCAGCGAGATTTTTCGCCTTGACCATGTCCCATTTGTGGCCGGGGTTCACCTCTTCCAGGCTCAGGTCCAGGCCATCCTTGCTGTCGGGATCGGCGATAATGAATGCGCGAATGGCGTCGTGATATTGGATCACCAGGCGATCGTACTTCGCCGGATCCTTTTCGCGATCCCCAAGCTTGTATTTCGGAGTCGGAAATCCGGCGGTGCGGTCGCCGACCATGCGCTCGACGTAGGCGGAGAAATATTCGGGAACGTTCATGATGTCATCGGCCTTGAGCATTTTGGTGAAGTCTTCGCCCGCGAGGTTCACGCGGTGGTTGGTCTTCATCCAGGCTTTCAGTTCCTTGGAAACGTCCAGCGAGTCTATGAATTTATCCTGATTCGCGGCGGGTGAGGCGGCTTCGGCTTCCTTCTCAATATCGGCGTAGCTTTTGCTCAGCAAATAGAAGGGAAGTGTGCGCACCGGCTCGTCTTCGCCGCCTGAAGGAGTGACGCGCGCCACGAATTGCACCGACCCAGTCTGCGCGGCCGCGCGCGGAACTTTCGCCATCACGCCCGCGATCAGGAAGAGCGCAGAAAGCGTGGAGACTGAAATCCGGGAATAAATTTTCATAGCGCCCATCGTAGCAGATGCGCGGATGCTCAGATACGGGATGGTCGTGAAGGTAAACGCCCGGGTGCGAACGGATGTCGCAGACGAAATGAGATCAGTAGAGGTGGAAAGTTACTTCGATGGTTTGGCGCACTGGCGCGGGCCTGCCATTCGGTCCTGCGGCCGGCCTGAACCGCCAGGTTCGCACCGCTTCGATGGCTTTTTCGTCGAGGCCCAAACCGAGGCCCTTGAGCACTTGGATGTCAGTGGCTTTACCTTCCGCGGTGATGATCGCAACCAGCGTGACCGTGCCCTGATATTTCGCTTTCACAGCTTCGTCGGAATATTGCGCTTGCGGGCAATAAATACAAGCTGGGTAGCCGTAGCCGCCGGTTCCGGCATTGAACGGGCCGCCGCCGGTGCCGCCGCCTTCTCCCGGACCCACCCCACCCCCGCTGCCGCTGCCCACGCCGGTACCGTTGCCCGAGCCGATACCATTGCCGCTGCCGGGGCCGTTCGAATCATTGATTACTTTCGAAAGCGGGTCGCCCCAGTTGTTCATGTTGGGGCTAGGCAGCTTGAGTTCCGGGGGACCGAGAACAGTGGGAGTCATCGCCAGGCGCGCGTTTGGATTCGTGACCACCTTTGGCGGAGTGAACTGCGTCATAGAGAATTTCGGAAGCTTGCCGCGGCTCGCGGGCAATGCTTCGTGTCCGCCGCCACCGCCACCTCCGCCGGCTTTCTTCGTTCCCGGAGCCAACTTGGGCAAGAACGGCGAAATGGTAGTGATCTCGACCTGCGAATTCGCTTTGGTCGTCGAAGGCGACGGCAGCACCAGCAGCAAAGGCCCGATGATCAGCACCAGGATCACGACGTGGACAGCCAAAGACAGCGCCTGCACGCGAGTAAATTGCGTATTCTTCGACCACAGCTCCGGCACAGCCACCGGCTGGCTGGTGGTCTTCAGCGGCGCCAGCTGCGGCGGCGAAATGATGTCGCGCAAGTTCTGCCAGAAGCCACTAAATCCGGCGTTCCAATTGATAAGCAGGTCGGAATTCACCGGGCCGCGCGGCGCCGAACGGAAAAACTCGCTCAGGTTGTCGCGCAGGCTTTCGCCAAATCCGGGAGTATTGAATACCGTAGGTTTCACGCCCTTCATGTTTACCGGGCGTTCAAAGAGGAAATCCCTCACGTTGGAAAAGAAATTCCGGAGCTCGGAATCGGCGACGGGGGACTTGTAGCGCCCTATCTCCAGGGTCGGTTCCGTCTTGTTGCCGCCTGCATCGCTAATTGGCGTTGTAAGGTCTGCCATGTGAGCTGCCTGGTGTCTCCTGCCGTAGTCCTATGTACCCTTAGACGCGCCGCCACGGAAAAGGATGTCTGGCCGGGCGCGGCTGACACCATCCAGAAAGCATTGTAACATATGAGTTGCAAGTTTCGTTGTGCAGCAACTCACAACTGTGCTTCGCTGGACCGCTCCTGGAGCCAGGTGTTTCAGCTGCCCCGCGCGCAACTCGATCTCGCAAGATAGAAAGGCTTCCGAACCCCTAGAGATGGCTAAACCTGTGGATCTGAAAAGCACGCTGAATCTTCCGAAGACAGATTTTCCCATGAAAGCCAAGCTGCCCGAGCGCGAGCCGGAACAGCTCGCTGCTTGGGAGGCTCAGGGATTGTATTACCGCATTCTGGAATCGCGCGCGGACGCGCCGCTCTTTGTGTTGCACGATGGGCCGCCTTATCCCACGGGTGAAATTCATCTGGGCACGGGACTGAATAAGGTTGTGAAAGACATGATTGTGAAGTCCAAGACCATGTCTGGCTTTCGTGCGCCTTACATTCCTGGCTGGGATTGCCACGGGCTGCCCATCGAAACGAAAGTTGAAAAGGAACTGGGCGGGAAAACCAGCAAAGTGCCGGCTGCGGAATTTCGCCGCATGTGCCGCCGGTTCGCAGCGGGTTTTGTGGAGAAGCACAAGGTTGAATTCAAGCGCTTGGGAGTGCTGGGGCAGTGGGACCGGCCGTATCTCACCATGGACGCGCGCGATGAGGCTTCCATCGCCGCCGCGTTTCTGGATTTTTACGAAAAGGGCTACGTGTATCGCGGACTGAAGCCCGTGTATTGGTGCATTTTTGACCGCACCGCGCTGGCTGAAGCCGAAGTGGAATATGAGGATCACACCAGTCCTTCAATTTGGGTTCGGTTTCCTGTGGTTGCCGGGGCGAAAGCGAAAGAGCTGGGTCTGGATGGCGACGTCAGCGCTTTGATCTGGACGACCACGCCTTGGACTTTGCCTGCGAACCGTGCGCTGGCGTTTCATCCGGCGTACGAGTACGTCGTGGCGGATACCTCCGCAGGAAAACTGCTGCTGGCGAAAGAGCGCGTGAACGCGCTGGAAACCGAACTGCACATCGAAGTTCACGAAGTGCACGGCAAGTGGAAAGGCTCAGCCTTCGAAGGCGTCAAGTTTCAACATCCGTTTTTGGACATGCAGTCACCCGGTGTCCTCGCTGATTACGTGACGCTCGACCAGGGCAGCGGCATCGTGCACACCGCTCCGGGCCACGGCGCGGACGATTTCCGCACCGGGCAGAAATATGGACTGGAATCCTACGCGCCGCAGGACGACGACGGCCGTTTCATCGAGGGCTTGCCGGAATATAAAGGCAAGACTGTCTTCGAAGCGAACCCCATCGTCATCGAACTGCTGAAGAAGCGGGACATGCTGGTCGGCGAAAAGAAAATCACGCACAGCTATCCGCATTGCTGGCGCTGCCACAATCCGGTGATCTTCCGCGCTACCGAACAGTGGTTCATTCAGATGGATGCCGGTTCGGCCGCGATCCCCGCTCCGAAGGCACCGGCGCTGCGCCCGCGCGCACTGGAAGAAATCGAAAAAGTGAAATGGCTCCCTGCATGGGGCCGCGAACGCATGCGCGAAATGATCGCTGGGCGTCCGGACTGGTGCATTTCCCGCCAGCGATTCTGGGGCGTGCCGCTGATCGTTTTTTACTGCGATGCCTGTGGGCTGCAACTGAAAGATCCCGTCGCGCTGCGCCACGTGCTGCCGTTCTTTGAACGCGAAGGCGCGGACGTGTGGTTCACGCGCACGGCCGAAGAGTTGCTGCCGCCTGGAACGAAGTGCTCTTGCGGCCACGCGAAATGGCGTAAGGAAACGGACATTCTCGACGTGTGGTTCGAATCCGGCTCGACGCATCTGGCCGTGCTGACGCGCGACAATCAGCGCTGGCCGGCGGATGTTTACATGGAAGGTCCGGATCAGTATCGCGGCTGGTTTCAGAGCTCGTTGCTCGTGGGAATCGGCACGCGTGGCGGCGCGCCATATAGAGAAGTGGTTACACACGGCTGGACGCTAGACGAAAAAGGCGCGCCGATGTCCAAGTCACTCGGCAACGCCATTTATCCCGCGGAAATCTGCGCGAAGTGGGGAGCGGATCTGCTTCGGATCTGGGTGGTGTCGCAGGATTACACGACGGACGTGCGCATCTCCGAAGCGATGATGACGCAGTTGGCGGAAGCGTACCGCAAAATCCGCAACACGTTCCGCTTCGCGCTCAGCAACCTCTACGATTTTGATCCGGCGCGTGATTCCGTGGCCGATGCGGACCTGTGGGAAATGGACGCGTGGATGCTCCGGCGCACCGGCACCCTGGCGCGTGAGTGCCGCGAGTGGTACGACAAATTCGAATTTCATCGCGTCTATCACGCGCTGCACGATTTCTGCACGGTGGACCTCAGCTCGTTTTATTTCGACGTGCTGAAGGACCGCCTCTACACGTTCGCCCCGAAAAGTCGCGGCCGGCGTTCCGCGCAGACCGCCGTGTATCGCATCGCCAGCACGCTGCTGCGGCTCATCGCACCGATCACCGTGTTCACCGCTGAAGAAGTGTGGAAGCATTTGCCGCGCGCTGCTACTGAGCCCGCCAGCGTGCACATGGCGACGTTTCCGGTCGCCGCGGAACTGGAACGCGTGCTGGACGATGCGCATGCGAAGAACTGGGAGCGCCTGCTGCAAGTCCGCGAAGAAGTGCTGAAGGCGCTAGAGCCGGTGCGCGCCGCAAAGACGATCACCTCCGGCCTCGAAGCGCGCGTGACGCTTGCGACCAGCGCCGAACTCGGTGAGCTACTGCAGAAATATGCAGCGTTCTTGCCCGGCCTGTTCATCGTGTCGCAAGTGGAAATAGCTTCTCCTGGTTCATACCTCGAAGGTTTCGATATTCGTGTCGAGCGCGCGCACGGCAAAAAATGCGAGCGCTGCTGGAATTATTCCACGCACGTCGGCGAAAACACCGAATACCATCCTGCCATCTGTGAACGTTGTGTCGCCGCGCTGCAAGAAATCGAACGTGAAGGTGGCCTGGCTGCCGGGAGTTCGCAGTCCTGATGCCAGCCGCCTCGCGTTTTCGTGGCCTCGCGCTGGGAATCATTTCGCTGGGCGCGCTGGCGGCGGATCAACTCAGCAAACACGCGGTGGAAAAATATACGACGGTAGGCTCGCTGCGCGTCGTCATACCGGGCTTGTTGAATCTGGTGCACACCACCAATGCCGGAGTCGCGTTCGGCCTGTTCGCCGATTCCGAAAATCCCTGGCGAGGTCCGCTGCTGATCGCTTTTTCCGTAGCCGTGATCGCCATGCTGCTGTGGCTGCTCGCGACGGGCCGCGCGGGCGGACGCTTCGGCGAAGCCGGCCTCGCGCTGATTTTGGGCGGCGCACTGGGAAATGTGGCGGACCGTTTCCTGCGCCACAGAGTCACCGACTTCATTGACTTCCACATCGGCGCGCATCACTGGTACACATTCAATCTGGCGGATTCCGCGATTGTGCTGGGCGCTGCGCTGGTGGTGCTGGAACTCTTTCGCGAGCAGGCGCATCCTAATCAGGAGCCGGCATAGGCATGCATCCGATAATTTACAATTTTTTCGGCATCCCGATTTACTCCTACGGAGTGTTGGTCGCTACGGGTGTGCTGATCAGTTTGTGGTACGGCCGCCGCCAGGCGCCGCGCGCCGGCATCGATCCCGACAGGCTTTGGAACATGGGGATTTATTTCGTCCTGGTGGCACTGCTGGTGGCGAAAATTTGGCTGATCCTGAGCGCGTGGGATTTCTACATGGCGAATCCGCGCGAGATTTTCAGCGTTGCCACGTTTCAATCGGGCGGCACGTTTTACGGCGGCGTCCTCGGCGGCGTGCTGACGATTCTGCTCTATACCCATTTTCAGAAAATGCCGCTGCTGCCCACTCTCGATACTTGCGCCGCAGCGCTTCCGATCGGCCACGCTATCGGGCGGCTGGGATGTTTCGCGGCGGGTTGCTGCTACGGCAAGCCAACCACAGTGGCGTGGAGCGTCGTGTTCAAGAATCCCATGGCCGAGCAGCTGGCCGGCACCCCGCTGGGAGTTCATCTGCATCCGACGCAGCTCTACGAAGCGGGCCTGGAATTTCTGAATTTTCTATTCTTGATGTGGTTGGGCAAGCGGCAGCGTTTTGTCGGCGAGATAATCGGAGCTTACATGATTCTGTACGGCACCGAGCGCGGCATCATCGAATTTTTTCGCGGCGATCCCGGGCGCACCATGATGTTTCACGACAGCGTCTCGTTGATGCAGATCACGAGCCTGGTGTTGATTCTCACCGGCGCGTTCCTGTGCTGGCGCGGGCTGCAAGGTAAGGCGCCGATTCAGCCGGTCACGCCAGCGCGCGCCGCAGCAGGCGATTAGCGCGGCGTGGCCTGTAGCGCGCGAAGCAGAACAAACGAATCCCTTCATGCACGATAATTCCGACACCGACACCGACGACAATTTCGACGCGCCAGACGATTCTCTCCGCCACCATGAATTCGTAGTCGCCAAAGAGGACGCCGGACAGCGGCTGGACCGTTTTCTCGCCGCGCAATTTCCCGACGTGAGCCGCACGCACGTGCAGACGCTGATTGACGAAGGCCGCGTGCGCGTGAGCGGCATCGCGAAAAAACCCTCGCATCACCTGGAATCCGGCGAAACCATCACTGTGGAAATTCCCGCGCCGCCGCTGCCCGGCGTGGAACCGGAAAATATTCCGCTCCGCATACTTTACGAGGACGAAGACATCGCCATCGTGAACAAGCCTGCGGGAATGATCGTCCATCCCGGCGCTGGCGCGGATACCGGCACGCTCGTCGCCGCGTTGTTGCATCGTTTCGGCGTCGAAAAAGGCCTTTCCAGCGTCGGCGGACCACTGCGTCCAGGAATCGTGCATCGCCTGGACAAGGGGACTTCCGGAGCGATGGTAATCGCGCGCAACGACGCGGCCCATCTGAAGCTGGTGGCAGAATTCCGCGAGCGCCGCGTGCAGAAAACGTACATCACGCTCTTGCACGGCAATGCTAAGGGCGAAAAAGGGCGCATCGAATTGCCCGTGGCGCGCGATTTGCGCCGCCGCTCGCGCATGACCGCCCGCCGCAGCGAAGGCCGCGAAGCGCGCACCGACTGGCGGCTGCTTTTGCGGCTCGGTGCATTTTCATTGATCGAAGCGGACTTGCACACTGGGCGCACCCACCAGATCCGCGTGCATTTTTCGGCGCTCGCCCTTCCCGTTGTCGGCGACACGCTTTACGGAGCGCCCCATCAGGAATCCATCGGGCGCGAGCAGCTGCCGTCGCTCGGACGCAACTTTCTACACGCCGCGCGCATCGCACTAGAACATCCTCGCACGGGCCAGCGCATCGAGTTTCGCGCGCCGCTGCCGCAAGAGTTGCTGACGTACCTCAGGACTCTCGGCTCGCTCACGAAATCGGCGCCCGGCGGGATTGACGCCGCATTGCGGGATTACCTATGATGATTCGCGTGAGACCATTGCGCACGATGGCCCTGCGGTCAATATTGTCGCTGCCGGCGCTCTTCCTGATTTTCGCCTGCGCAGCCCGCGCGCAACAAACACCGTCACAAGCGCCACCACCTCCACCTCCGCCAGCCGCCCCCAGCGACGCGCCGACGCAGAATCCGGAACAGAGCACCTCGAAGCCCACGACTCCGCAAGCGACCACGCCGCCGATCACTTCCACGACGGGACTGGTACACCTGGTCGCCACGGTGATGGATCGCCGCCACGAGTTCGTGACCGACCTGGATCAGAATGATTTCAAAGTCCTGGAAGACGGCACGCCGCAGCAAATTCGCTACTTTGGACGTGACACCGACCTGCCGTTGCGAATCGGCATCCTGCTGGACACTTCCAATAGCATCCGCCCGCGCCTGGAATTCGAGAAAGAAGCGGCCAACGATTTTCTGCAGCACGTGATCCGCAGAAACAAGGACCTGGCGTTCCTGATGACCTTCGACAACGAGCCGGAAGTCATTCAGGATTTCACGGGCGACCTCGCGCTGCTCTCCGATGCAATTCGCAAACAGCGCGCCGGCGGCGGCACCGCGCTGGACGACGCCATTTATCGCGCCGCCGAAAAACTTTCCAATCCTCCGCTGCCGAAGGGACCGAACCCCGAGGTGCGCCGGGTGCTGGTAGTCATCAGCGACGGCGACGATAATCTAAGCGATCACGCCTTGAGTGAATCCGTGGAAGCGGCCATTCGCGCCGAGGCCGCGATTTATTGCGTCAGCACCAATACCGACTGGCTGGCCATTGACGGCGACAAGCCGCACAAGATGCACGTCGAAGGCGGCGACAAAGTTCTAGAGGAATTCGCGGATCAGAGCGGCGGGCGGGTTTTCTATCCTTATAAGGTGGACGATTTGGCGCAGTCGTTCGTGGATATTGGCACGGAGCTTCGCAGCCAGTATTTCATCGCGTATTCGCCTTCGAATCCGCAATCCACCGGGAAATATCGCAAGATCGAAGTGCAGACAGCTCGCAAAGGCCTGAACGTGCGCACCCGCAAAGGCTATTACGCCACGTCGCCGACCGCCCCCCCGTCGCCAGGCAAGTGAGCCCACTCACGAGCGCGTTTTCTCTGCGCCCTCTGCGTCTCTGCGGTAAATTCAAGTCAGCCACGAAGTACCGACAACGATCCGCTACTTGAACGGCGCGTAATATCCCTTGCGCGCCAAAACCTTCACATCGGGCCGCGCCACGGTCACCTGAATCTTGCGGAACACGCCATCGCGCTTGATGTTGGTGGGATAATATCCCAGCACATACTGCGAGCGCAGTTCTTCGGAAAGTTCGTCGAACGCCTTTTCCAGAGACTTTTCGTTGTGCACATCAATCACGCGCCCGCCGGTGTCTTCCGCCATGCGGTGCGCCACGCCGGGTCCCGTTCCGAAGGTCGCCATGCGATCCGAAATTAGCAGGACGTGAATTACGGCGTCCGAGCGCTGGGCGGCTTCGATGGCGTCCTGCATGCGCAATTTGCTCCCGGTGTCTTCCGCGTCAGTCAGAATGATCACGCCCTTGCGGCCCGCTTCGGTCGCCAGTTCGTCGTGGCAGGCCAGGTAAATAGCGTCGTAGAGATCCGTGCCGCCGCTATTATTTCCTCCCGGAAACGTTCCGGGCGTCACCACGCCACCTCCGCCCACCGAATTCACACGTGTGCTGCGAATTGCACTGGCGAGCACTGAAGTGTCTTGCGTGAAATCAGCGACCAGGTCCACGTCGAAGTCGAAAGTAATCACCATGGCTTCGTCTTTCGGGCGCATCACCTCCCGCAGGAATCGCGATGCGGCGTCATGTTCCGCGTCAATCATCCGGTCCATGCTGGCGCTGGTGTCAATCAGCATGCCCAGCGTGATCGGCATATTTATTTCCTTCGCGAAAAATTCCACCTTTTGCTCGACGCCGTCCTCGGTGATCTTGAAGTCTTCCTTGTTCAGGTCGGTGACGATGCCGTGCTGCTTATTGCGCACAGTGGCGAACACGTTCACTACTTTCGTCTCAACTTGCAGAGGTCCCTGCGGTCCCTGCTGCTGTGGCGCATTCTGCTGATTCGATTGCCGGCCCGCTGGTTGATTGGCCCGCGCGTGCGGAATCGGCTGCGCGGCGCCTTTGGCCGGCGCCTCCGTCGTGACCCCGATATATCCCGCCAGTGCCAATGTGAAAATGCCTGCCGCGAGGCTGGTCAGCCGCATTGTATAATCTCCCTGTAGCCGGTTGCGTTTGGTACGATGCACCCAGCGCGCCAGCGGATGTTTCCGGAAAGTGCCCGCTGCGGAATGAGCACACGACTTTAACTTGGCGCCGTCCGGCCGAAACGAGAATCTCTGATGACGCGA
>Ga0308309_10001482_pt1 | contig 13955 bp, 15 predicted proteins | sample HubBroMetageWFT5_FD_192491 | JGI IMG/M metagenome (GOLD analysis project Ga0308309, IMG submission 192491) | Warmed and freeze-thawed soil microbial communities from the Hubbard Brook experimental Forest, New Hampshire - Hubbard Brook CCASE Soil... | ecosystem: Environmental > Terrestrial >...
GGTCATCCGGCCGCCGTCGAGCGGGAACGCCGGTACCAGGTTGAAGAACAGCAGGAGAATGTTCCAGAACAGCAGCCAGCTCAGCGACAGCAGGACCGGCGTGATCTGGACCGTGTTGTCGAGCTCGGCGGCGTGCACCAGCCGGTGAGGGCCAACGATCGCGAGGTCGACCGCGAGGCACAACAACACGAACCCGAACGTGGCCAGCGGGCCGGCGGCGGCGATCTTGAAGTCCTCGGCCGGCGTGGCGGCATCCCGGCTCATTTCGGTGAGCCCGCCGAACAGGAACAGGTCGATCCGGCGGACCGTGATCCCCTCTCGCCTGGCCACCAGGGCGTGGCCGAGTTCGTGCACGATCAACGACCCGAACAGCACGAGCACGGTCACGACCGTGGTCAGATACGCAACAGCGTCAGAGCTGTGCAGGGCCTGGCGGAACTCCCCGGACAATAGGAAGATCACGAGGAATAGGATCAGGAACCAGCTGCGGTCCACGCCGATCCGGAAACCGAACAGGTCCATGAGCTTGATCGACGACGACCGGCGCCACATGCTGCAATGGTCGCATAGGCGCAAAGGCGACCTAGCGTGAACGGGACCCGGGGAGATACAGATGGCAGATCCATTTGAACAGCTACGCGAGCGAATGGCGGCGCTGGCGGACATGAGAAACGTCGCCCAGCTGCTGGATTGGGACCAGCAGACGATGATGCCTCCACGGGGCGCGCCCGCTCGTGCCGAGACCGTGGCCACCGTGCAGCGGCTCAGCCACGAGATGTTCGTCTCTGTGGAGACCGGCCGGCTGCTCGAAGCCGCGGCGTCGCATCTCGACGGCGCGCCGCCCGACTCGGACGACGCCTCGCTCGTCCGGGTCACCCAGCGCCAGTGGGACAAGGCGCGGCGCGTCCCGTCCGAGCTCGCCGCCGACCTGGCGCGTGCGTCATCGGTCGGTCATGCGGCGTGGGTGACCGCCCGCGAGCAGTCGGACTTCGCCCGCTTCCTGCCGTACCTGGAGCACAACTTCGAGCTGATTCGCCGCTACGTCGACTGCTTCGACAACTTCGACTGCGCCTACGACGTGCTGCTCGACGACTACGAGCCCGAGGGGCGGACCCGCGAGGTGGCCCGGCTGTTCGACGAGCTGAAGTCGGAGCTCCGGCCGCTGATCGCGATCGTCGAGCAACACCACGACCGGGTGGACGACTCGCTCCTCTACGGCGACTTCCCGGTCGTTCGCCAGCGGCAGCTGGTCGACTGGCTGTTGCGGCAGATGGGCTTCGATCGATCCGCCTGGCGGATCGACGATGCCGTCCACCCGTTTGCCACGGGATTCAGCAATCACGACGTTCGCATCACGACGCGGTGGGACGAGGGCTTCCTGCCGACGTCGGTGTACGGCGCGATGCATGAGTGCGGGCACGGCCTGTACGAGGAGGGCATCGCGCAGTCGCTCCAGCGCACGCCGCTCGGTCACGCCGAATCGCTGGCGCTCCACGAATCCCAGAGCCGGCTGTGGGAGAACATGGTCGGTCGCGGACGCCCGTTCTGCGGCGTGCTCGCTCCGCAAGTCGCCCAGGTCTTCGGCGATGGTCTCGCGGGGCTCGAGCCCGACGCGCTCTACCACGCCGTCAACCGGGTTGCACCCTCGCTGATTCGCGTTGAGGCCGACGAGGTCACCTACGGTCTGCACATCATCATCCGGTTCGAGCTCGAGCAGGAACTGGTCGAGGGGCGCCTCGCGATTCGCGACCTTCCGGAGGCGTGGAACGCGCGGTACAAGGAGTACCTCGGAGTGGAGGTGCCCGACGATGCGCACGGTGTGCTTCAGGATGTGCATTGGGCGGCCGGGCTGATCGGTTACTTCCCGACCTATGCCCTCGGGAACCTCATCGCCGGGCAGATGTTCGAGCGCGCGCACGCTGACCTTCCAGATCTCGACGCGCAACTCGGCGCTGGCGAGCTACACGGGCTGCGCGAGTGGTTGCGCGAGCATGTACACCGCCACGGCGCCAAGTTCACGACCACCGAGTTGCTCAAGCGGGTCGTCGGCGGCCCGATCGCGGTCAGCCCGTTCGTCGACTACCTGAAGGCGAAGCTCGGTCAGGTGTACGACCTCGACCTTCGCTAAGGCGCGGCGCCACCGCCGTCGCCCCGCGACGAGCAGCACGATAACTTGGCGGGACAACCCACAAGGAGATGAACCTCAGTGACTGATTCGCCCGTACGTGTAGCCGTCACCGGAGCCGCCGGCCAGATCGGTTACGCGATCCTTTTCCGCATCGCCAGCGGCCAGCTACTCGGTCCCGAGACGCCCGTTCACCTGTCTCTGCTCGAAATCCCGGACGCGCTGAAGGCGGTCGAGGGAACCGCGATGGAGCTCGACGACTGTGCCTTCCCGCTGCTCAATGGGGTCGACATCACAGATGACCCGAACCAGGGATTCGACGGCGTCAGCGTCGCCCTGCTGATCGGCGCGCGACCGCGCACCAAGGGAATGGAACGGAGTGACCTGCTGGAGGCGAACGGCGGGATCTTCAAGCCGCAGGGGAAGGCGCTCAACGATCACGCCGCGTCGGATATCAAGGTGCTCGTGGTCGGGAACCCCGCCAACACCAACTGTCTGATCGCGAAAAGCAACGCGCCCGACATCCCGGCCGAGCGGTTTACCTCGATGATGAGGCTCGATCACAACCGTGCCATCGCGCAGCTCGCGGCCAAGGCAGGCGTCCCGGTTGCGCAGGTCACGAACATGACGGTCTGGGGAAATCATTCGCCCACCCAGTACCCCGACATCTTCAACGCGAAGGTCAACGGCCGGGACGCCGCCGACGTTGTCTCCGACCAGGAGTGGCTCGAGAACGACTTCATTCCCACCGTTCAGAAGCGCGGGACCGCGGTGATCGAGGCGCGTGGCGCGTCGAGCGCTGCCTCGGCCGCCAACGCGGCCGTCGATCACGTGCATGACTGGGTGCTGGGCACGCCCGATGGAGACTGGGTGTCCATGGGCATTCCCTCCGACGGCTCGTACGGCATCGACGAAGGCGTGATCGCGGGCGTTCCCGTCACCTGTTCGGGTGGCTCGTACCAGGTCGTGCAGGGACTCGACCTAAACGACTTCTCACGCTCGCGCCTCGACGTGACTGTCAAGGAACTCAAGGACGAGCGCGAGATGGTTAAGCAACTCGACCTGATCTGATCTTGGAGACTGTCTAAACGTCTTGGAGGCCGCCTCGCCCGTGCCGTCCGGCGCTGGGGGTGCGAGGCGGCTCTCCCGGTCCTTACACCGACTTGACGTCGGTCAGCCGGCCGGATGCCAACCCTGGCCCTCGCGCTTTACCTGTCCGTCGCTGAGCAGCCGGGGCATGACCCGGTACAGGTAGTTCGGCTCGATACCCATCTTCTCCGCGATCTGCGGAATCGTGATGCCGGGCTGGCTGCGCACGAGCTCCAGCGCCTGGTTGGCACGTGTACCACCGCGGCTGCGACCACGCGGGCGACCTGGGCGGCGGCCCGTGCGGCGGCGGGTGGTTGTCGTCGACGCCGCGGCGCGTGCAGCACGCGGGCGACCCGGGCCACGGCGGGTCCCGACGAGCGCGGAGCGCGCCGCCTCGAGCTTCGAGACTTCGTCCTTGAGTTCGCGGAGTCGGTCGTCTATTTCCTTCACGGTGCTGTCGACAAATCCAGCCAAATGCCTCTCCCTCCTAGGGATGAACGATAAAACTGCTCAATACGATAGCGGTAGTTACTGACGGTGCGTCAAGTGCGTTCGAGCAGTGCCTTGAGGCGAGCCAGTGAATTGTTCGCCTCACGCTGGGATGTGGCCCCGACAATGAACCGGCTGGCTACGCTGCCGAGCCGCCCACCGGGAGGGGCAAACTCGTTCGTGTAGTCGAACTTCGTCGGTCCGTCTCCGTCGCCTGAAAGCTCATACCGGATCCGTGCGAGCGAGTGCGCGGGGCCCTGGCCTTCCCATTCGGCGTGCCGGGGAGACGTGACGTCGGTCAGCGTCCAGTGAACGTGAAACGAGACGCCGCGGATGTGGAGTACCTGCTCCATCGTTGAGCCCATGCGCAGCGGCTGATCGGAGACGTCTCTCACCGAGCGGTGAATCGTGACCCAGTCCTTGAGGTGATTGGGATCCATAACCGTGTCCCACACCCGCTGTACCGGCACGTCGATCTCGATCGTCGCGTGGACAGTGCTCATGATCGCGCAGACACTAACGAGCGGCGAGCCGCTCGGTTGCCTCCCACTCGGCGAGGGCGTGCTCGATCGCGGCGTCGAGTGAGTGGAGCCTGACATCCAGCAACTCGACTGCCCTGTGGTCGCGGGGCAGCAGATCCTGGTCGAGGCTCTCCATCAACGGGCCGATCAGCGCGTGCTGTTCGCCGGCAATCACCGCCGACACCCGGCTCGCAATTGGTGTAAACGTGAGGCGCTTGAAGCTGATGGTCGGTCGCGCGAGGAGCAAGTGGTCGCCGATTCTGTCGATCAACTCGCCGTAGGTAACGACGTCGGGTCCTCCCAGGTCGAGTGATAAGCCGCATACTTCCTCGCTCGTCGCCGCGCGCGCCAGCATCTCGGTCACGTCGCGCTCATCGATCGGAGTGGTGACGTGGGTGCGCCAAGCTGGCACCGCGAGCACAGGCAGCCGCTCGACCAACCTGACCAGGAACCGGAACGACCGGGATCCGGCTCCGATGACGATCGACGCGCGAAAAGCCACCGAACACGGAGCGCTGGACAGCAGGATTTCCTCGACCGCGAGGCGGCTCCTGAGGTGAGCTGATACGGGGCCGCCGGCGGGGACCAGACCGCCGAGGTAGATCACTCGTCTCACTCCTGCGGCGGCGGCCTCGCGCGCGAAGTTCTCGGCGGCGGCCCGCTCGCGCTCGCCGAAGGCGCCGGCGTCTCCGTCGCGCGATGCGACGTCGGCGACCGCCTCCATCGAATGCATCAGGAAGTAGGCGACGTCGATGTCACGCATCGCCTCGGCGAGGCCATCTCCGGACACGGCGTCGCCGACGACGGTCGGTATGTCCGACCCCGCGTCAGGGGGCCGGCGGCTGAACCCGCGCACGGCGTGCCCGTCACGCTCGAGACGGGGCGCCAGCCGGGAGCCGACGAAGCCGGTGATGCCGGTCACGAGGATGTTCATCGCGCCGCGGGCGCGGGAGTTGAAGTGCTGGGCGCCATCCGGCGAGGAAAGCTACGGAAATTGCACGAGGTTTCCGCTCGGCTTCTAAATATCCCGCTGTTTGCAGGTATTTAGCCAAGTGTGAAGTTCTTGCGATTTCCGGAATTCGACGTTGCACGAGGGGGGAGAAGTCCGCTTTGATGGTCGCAGTCGAGGTCGAGCTTTACGCGAGGAGGACCGGGGCGTGAATGACGTACGCACGCGTGCGAAGAAGGTGAGTTGTGAGGATTGCTTCTTCCACCAGAACCTCCTCTGTGCCGTTTCGAACGCGGGTCCGTGCGCGACGTACAGACCCAATCATCCGGACGGTTTGCGGCCTCCGAGCCAGCTGCGGTTCGTGTTCCGCCAGGACCGCCGGCTCCAGGTGGCGTGGGCGTTCCCGTCCGCCAGCGAGCAGGTCGCCCTGCACGCCGGCGTGTAGTGTTTGCGGCCATGTACTGGCCGCTGATCGCCGGATTCATTGCGGTGGTGCTGGTCACGATCCTGATCGGCTGGATCGTCGAGGCGCCGCGCCGGCGCGACGCGGACCGAAACTGAGCACCGTTTCGGCCGTCCCGGAATTCGCGATTCCACGTCCGTTTTGACCACGCACGTGCTCGAGCGTCTTCGTACCAAGCTGTCCGGTCCGGTGCTCTTCAAGCCGGTCGTTCGCGGCGACGATCGCGGGTTCTTCTTGGAGACCTACAGGCAGAGCGTCCTCGCCGAGCACGGCATCTTTGACGAGTTCGTCCAGGACAATCACTCCCGGTCGCGCGGCGGGGTTGTACGTGGGATGCACTTTCAGCCCGGCATGGCCAAGCTCATCCGTTGTGCGCGCGGCGCGATGTACGACGTCGTCGTCGACCTCCGGCGGGGTTCCCCGACGTTCGGCCACTGGGAGGGGTTCATGCTCGACGACTCAGCGCATCACCAGGTCTACTGCCCGGATGGCTTTGCCCATGGATTCTGCGTCCTCAGCGACGTCGCCGATGTCGTGTATAAGACCTCCGCCTATTACGACCCGGAGCTCGAGGGCGGGTTCGCCTACAACGACCCTGCGGTCGGAATCGTTTGGCCCGAGGGAGTGGCACTGTCCGCGTCGGCGCGCGACTCGTCCGCGCCGCCACTGGCGGCGATCGCGGACTCGCTCCCGTTCGAATATCGCTGAGCCGCAAACCATGCAGCGGCACGGTCGCCGCGAACCGACGATGAGTCTCTGCACGAGCGACTAGAGTGGCGCGTCGATCTAGAGAGGAGAGGCGTGCGCATCACCGTTCTGGGGAAGTCGCCGGCGTGGCAGGACGCCGGCGGGGCCTGTAGCGGGTATCTGGTTGAAGAGGACGGATATGCCCTGCTGCTCGATTGCGGCAACGGCGTGTTTTCGAAGCTACGCCGCTACCGCGACTACGTGAACGTCGACGCGGTCCTGATCAGCCACCTGCACGCCGACCACCTCCTCGACCTCATCCCGTTCAGCTACGCGCTTTCGTACGCGCCGCGCCAGCAGCCGGTCGCGGTCGCCGGCTGGCCCGGGACCGACTCGCCGGCGCGGCCTCAGCTGCACGCGCCGATGGGCGCCGGCGATCTGTTCCGCCAGCTGGTGTCGATGTGGGGCGACGAGGCGCTGATCGAGCGCGCCTTCGCGCTTAGCGAGTACGACGGCCCTGACGAGCTCAGCCTCGGGCCGATCAACGTGCGCTTCTGCGAGGTGCCGCACTACACGCGCACGTTTGCGGTCGAGCTCCGCGCGCCGGGCGGGCGGTTGACCTACAGCGCCGACTGCAGTCCGAACGACCAGCTCGTGGAGTTCGCCGGCGGTACCGATCTGCTCGTGATCGAGGCGACGCTGCCGCGACCCGAGCGGACCGGAGTCCGCGGTCACCTCACACCGGGGGAGGCGGGCGACCACGGGCGGCGCGCCGGCGCGCGGCGGGTCGTGCTCACCCACTTCTCCGACGAGCTCGACGCTGAGTGGGTCGGCGCCGAGGCCACCGCCACCTTCGGGCGCCCGGTCGAGCTCGCCCACGATGGCGCTGTCTACAACGTGCCGGCGGAACTCGCGTAGGTCGCGTGCCCCGCGCCGGGCATGGATGCCCGGCGGAACGGTGGACGCGGCGACGGCCCCGCTCGGCATCCATGCCTCGCAGACGGGGCCTGCCGCGCGACATCCGACGGACGCCGAGCGCAGCGAGGCCCAAGCTAAGCTCCCACCCATATGTCCGAGCGTGACCTTTTCGCGAACTTCGAACGGATGCGGCGCGAGATGGATCAGCTGTTCGGCGACGTGTTCGAGCGCGCCGGCGTGGCGCGCAGGCGGGTTGGCTTCATGCCGGCGGTGGACGTGGCCTACACGCTCGACCCGCCGCGGGCGATCGTGACCGCCGAGCTCGCCGGGATCGACCCGTCCGAGATCGAGCTCGAGATCGAGGGCCGCAAGCTGATTCTTTCCGGCGTCCGTCGGCCCGGGGGCTCGCACACCGACGTCTACCAGCAGGTCGAAATCGAGCGGGGTCCGTTCCAGCGCGTGGTCGAGCTGGGTGCCGACGTGCGCGCGCAGGAGGCCAAGGCCACGTACGAGGACGGGATCCTGCGAGTCGAGCTGCCGCTCGTACGGCGCGAGGTCGCGGCGCGCGCCGTGCACATCGCCGACCTGGAAGAGCGCACATGATCGAGGTCGGCACCGCCGAGCGCCCCGCCCAGGAAGTGGCCATCGGCGCGACGCGCGAGCTGCCGCACGAGGTCGGCGTCCTGCCGCTGCGCGACACGGTCACGTTCCCCGACATGCTGGTGCCGCTGAACGTCGGGCAGCAGCGCAGCGTGCAGCTGATCAACGACGTGCTGAGCGGAGACCGCGCGATCGGGATGGTCGCGAGTCGCCACACCGACGTCGAGACGCCCACCCCGGATGATCTCTACGACGTCGGCGTGCTCGGAACGGTGGCGCGGATGATTCGCGTGCCCGACGGGACGCTGCGGGTGCTGATCCAGGGCGGCCAGCGGATCCGGCTCGTGCGCTGGGTCAAGACCGAGCCGTACCTGGTGGCCGAGATCGAGGAGATGCCGGACGTCGTCCAGCACACGCCCGAGCTTACGGCGCTGATGCGCAACGTCCAGCACACGTTCACCGAGATCATCGAGCAGGTTCCGTACTTGCCCGAAGAGCTCCAGATCATGGTCGCCAACGTGGAGGACCCGAGCGTGCTCACCCATCTGATCGCGGGTGCGCTCCGGATCTCGACCGAGGAGAAGCAGGAGTTGCTCGAGGAGGTCGACGTCTCTAAGCGCCTGCGCCGCCTGTCCGAGATCCTCGCGCGCGAGCTCGAGGTGGTCGCGATCGGGTCGAAGATCCAGTCCCAGGTCCAATCCGAGCTCGACAAGGGCCAGCGCGAGTACTTCCTGCGCCAGCAGCTCAAGGCGATCCAGGACGAGCTCGGCGAAGCCGACGAGGTCCAGGCCGAGGTGAACGAGCTGCGCTCACAGCTCGAGGCGCTCGAGCTCCCCGAGGTGGTCCGCAAGCAGGTCGATCGCGAGCTCGCGCGGCTTGAGCGGCTACAGCCGGCGATGGCCGAGTACGGCGTCATCCGCGCCTACCTCGAGTGGATCGCAACGCTGCCCTGGGACAAGGAGACCGAGGACGACCTCGATCTCCAGCATGCGCGCAAGGTGCTCGACGAGGACCACTACGACATCGAGCAGGTGAAGGAGCGGATCCTCGAGTTCCTGGCCGTGAGGCGGCTGAGGGGTGGGCGGGGATCCCAATCTTCGGGGTCGATCCTCTGCTTCGTCGGTCCTCCGGGGGTGGGGAAGACGTCGTTGGGTAGGTCGATGGCGCGGGCGCTCGGACGCAAGTTCGAGCGGATCAGCGTCGGGGGTCTGCGCGACGAGGCCGAGATCCGCGGCCACCGCCGGACGTACATCGGGGCGCTGCCCGGCGTGATCATCCGCGCGCTCCGCGACGCCGGCGTCCGGAACCCCCTACTGATGATCGACGAGATCGACAAGATGGGCTCGGATTTCCGTGGCGATCCGTCGAGCGCGATGCTCGAGGTGCTCGATCCCGAGCAGAACAACGCCTTCCGCGACTATTACCTCGACCTGCCGTTCGACCTCTCGGACGTGATGTTCGTGTGCACCGCGAACACGCTCGACACGATCCCGGGTCCGTTGCGCGATCGGATGGAGGTGATCCAGCTCGCCGGCTACACCGAGGAGGAGAAGCTCCAGATCGCCAGGCGTTACCTCGTCCCCCGCCAGATCGAACGCAACGGGCTCAGCCCGAGCCGGATCGCGTTCAGCGATTCGGCGCTGCGCGCGATCGTCGCCGACTACACCCGCGAGGCCGGCGTCCGGCAGCTCGAGCGCGAGATCGGCACGATCTGCCGCAAGGTGGCCAGACAGGTGGCGGAGGGGAACGCCAAGCGGAAGGTCACGATCACCGAGCCCCGCGTCCGCGAGCTGCTCGGCAAACGGCGATTCTTCTCCGAGACCCGGCGACGGACGGCGCGGCCGGGCGTCGCAACCGGGTTGGCCTGGACGCCGGTCGGCGGCGAGGTGCTGTTCATCGAGGCGACCGCCTTCCCGGGAAGGGGCCGTCTGACGATCACCGGCCAGCTCGGCGAGGTGATGCAGGAGTCCGCGCAGGCGGCCTTGTCATACGTGCGGTCGAATGCGGCCGAGCTCGTCCCGGATCTCCCAGAGGATTGGTTCGCTACGCACGAGATCCACGTCCACGTTCCGGCCGGCGCGACTCCGAAGGACGGGCCGAGCGCGGGTGTCGCGATGGTCACCGCGCTCGTGTCGTTGCTCACCGGACGCCTGGTCCGCTCTGAGGTAGCGATGACCGGCGAGATCACGCTGACGGGGCAGGTGCTGCCGATCGGCGGCCTCAAGGAGAAGGCACTCGCCGCCCAGCGAAACGGGATCCGGATCGTGATCGCTCCGGCGCTGAATGAGCAGGACGTGGACGAGATCCCCGAGCACCTGCGGAAGGACCTCGAGTTCCACTTCGTCTCGACGATCGAGGAGGCGCTCGAGGTCGCGCTCCAGCGAAGGACCACCCGCCGCCGTCCGAAGGCGCTCGAGGCCGCATAAGCCGGCCTTCACCGGGTAGTCAGTTCGAAGGGGTGCGGATGCGGGAGAAACGTCCGACGGCGAGCCCTATTCGCGTATCCTGACCTCCACGACCCCACGCAACGAGGGAGACCTATGTCAGCGAAGCGCAAGAAATCCATGGCGGCTCCATTCAATGCCGTGGACATGGACACGATCAACAAGGCGAGCCCGTATATCCGGCGTCTGGTGCAGGACGCCCAGCTGCGGGAGAACGTGAAAACGGCTTTCGACTCGAGCAAGAGTGCCTACTCCCGCCTCGCCAACGGCAAGGCTCCGACAAAGGCGCTGCTCGAGGACAAGAAGCTCCAGCGCGACCTGCATGTTGCGATCGAGGCGCTTCGGGACGCGACCACCGCGTTGACCGAGGCTCCGAAGAAGGAGAAACGGCGCAAGAGCCGTGGGATCGGTCGCAAGCTCATGATCCTGTCGCTCGGGTTCGGACTCGCTCTCGCGGGCAGCGAAAAGCTGCGGACCAAGGTGCTGGACGCGGTGTTCGGCAAGGAGGAGGAGTTCCAGTACACCCCGCCGCCGAGCACGCCGTCGACCCCGCCGAGCTCACCGGTCGGAGCCGCTTAGCCGGACGTGCGTCGATATCGACCACCTGGATCGGAGGCGCCCACCGGCGCCTCCGGCGCTTTAAGGCCCCGCAAGGGGCACTAGAATCGTGTGTCTTGGAGGCCGCAACCGAACCAGGCGCGTCGAGGTCTCGTGAGCTGTCGGGCGACAAGGCGGCGCGGATCGTCGAGGCGATGCGGACCAGCGTCGCCGCGCGCGGCATCGCAGGATCCACGTTCGACCACGTCGCGAACGAAGCGGGCGTGTCGCGCGGGCTACTGCACTACTACTTCGGCACCAAGGAGCGGCTGTTAGTCGAGGTCGTGCGCCGCGAGTCGGACGTGCGGATCGAACGCCTCGAGGAGGCGATCGGCGGCGCCACCGACGCCGAGGACGTGCTCGATGCGCTCGTGCGGAGCTTCGAGGAGTGGCTCGGCGACGGGCCCGCTCCCGTGATGATCTACGAGATGCTCACGCTCGCGCAGCGGAACGACGAGATCGCCGCGCAGCTCGCGGAGCTCGGCCGGCGGACCCGGTCGCACCTCACGGACGCGCTCGAACGCAAGCAGGAGACCGGCGTGCTGTCGCTGCGGATCGAGCCGTCGCTCGCGGCGTTGTTCCTGTTCGCGCTCGCCGACGGCGTGATGGTCCGGCGCCTCAGTGAGCCCGAGCTCGATATCGGCCCGCTCGTCGAGCAGGCGACCGCCGCCGCGCGCGCCGTGTTGAGCTAGCCGATAGTTTGCGTCGCATAGCCGTTCTCGCCGTCGTCGGGGTCGTGCTGCTGATCCTGGTGGTCGCGCAGATTGTGCTCCCCGGAGTCGCGGCGCAGGAGCTCCGGAACAACCTCGAGCAGTCTGGGACGGTGCTCGAGGTCAAGGTGAGCTCGTTCCCGGCGATCAAGCTCCTCTGGCATCGGGCCGACACCGTCGTCGTGCGGATGGGCCGCTATCGCGCCCCCGTCAGTCGCCTCGGGCAGACTCTGGGTGGCGCAGGGGACGCCGCGTCGCTCGATGCCTCCGCGCAGGAGCTCATCCTCGGACCGATCACCCTGCGCAACGCCACGCTGCGCAAGCGCAGCAGCGACCTGGTCGGGTCGGCGACCGTCACCGAGGCGGACCTTCGCTCGGCGGTCTTCTTCCTCCAGAACGTCGAGCCGATCGCATCGGAGAACGGTTCGTTGACGCTGCGAGGAAAGGCGAGCGTTCTCGGGCTGACGGCGACTGTCGACGCGACCGTCGCCGCTCAGGACGGGGCACTTGTGGTCGCGCCGAACGTCCCGTTCGGCGGGATCGCCACGCTGACGCTGTTCAACGATCCGCACATAAAGGTGCACTCCGTGAGCGCGACGAACGTGACCGGTGGGTTCCGCGTGACCGCAGATGCGACCGTGAGTTAGGGGTCCGGTTACGGGTCGGCGGTGATCGCGGCCACGCCGGGCATGTTCCCGGCCGAGAGCATCGTGGTCAGCGCTCGTCGTGTCTGCTTGAGGTACTTGTTCAAGAAGTCGGTCGTCACGCGCTCGACGATCCCGAGCTGAGGTTCCTCGGTCGTGTACGGCGGCAGGTGCTGGGCGCCGGTGAGCGAGAGGAGGAACTTCGGTCGCGGGGCGGCGTCGAAGAACGCGTACGTGTACCGAGGCTGGTTGGTCGTGTCCGCGGTCCCCTGGGCTGCGAGCAGCGGGGGGCTCGGCGCGGGAAAGTCAAAGCCGCCGACGCCGGGGATCTCGGCGCCCGACAGGATCACCGCGGCGTGGACCCGACGATCGAGGTAGTGGCGGTCATAGGCGACCGCGAGCGCGGTCTCGCCGCCGTCCGACTGCCCGGCGACCGCGATCGCGTGCGGAGCGATCAAGCCCTGGAAGGCGCTGCCCTTGGTCGCGTCGAGTTCGAGCATGCGCGTGATCACGAGGCTCATGTCCCGTGGCTGGTTGACGATGTCCGACTCGTTTGGGCCTCCCAGGGCGTTGGCGTTGCCGAGCGGGAAGATCGGCGCAGCGACGACGTAGCCGGCCCGCGCCCAGGCTTGGAGCAGCCGCGCGTACGGGGCGGGTGTGACGGCGAAGCCGTGCCCGAAGACGATGAGCGGAAACCGCTTTGTTGTCCGGGCCGGCTGTGCATTCGGGAGGTCGGTGCCCGAGCGCGGCCCGGTGGCGGGGTAGCGGATCACGGTGACCAGCGTTCGCGGCTCTGGCGGCTTCCCCGGGAAGCGAACGGTCCGGCTCGGGTCGACGAATGTGACCGTTCGGATGCCGACCGCGAACGTCGGTCCGGGTGTCGCGGGGCGGGTCCGCGCGGTCGCCAGGGTCGCGGTCGCCTGGGTCGGCGCGGTGGCAAGGGTCGCGGTCGCTTGGGTCCGCGGGGCGACCTGGGGCGACACGCGCGGGGCGGACACGGACGCGCCGGCGCAGCCGTGAAGCACGGCCAAGATTCCCGCAGTCATCGCCGGCAGCGCGCGCACTCGGTGACTGACCTGTATAGGGCATTCCACGGGAACCTAAGAGCAGAGTGAACGGGGTCTCATCTGCGGTCCGGCACCCGGAGCTCTACGCTGTGTGTCCGCCGCGCTACGCCTTCTGTCCCGCGCGGTCTACCGGAAGTTGCGTTGTGAGATGTAATCGCCGCATCACGCGCCGCGCGGCGCTCCGCGGGGCCGCGGTCGCCGGCGCCGCCTCGCTCGTGCGCCCCGCGATCGGGCTCGGCGCCAACAGCAGAAGCCCCGTGTTCAGCCGTGCGCTCGGATCGCTCGCCGGCGAATCGGCGATGATCCCGGCCCCGCGACAGTTCGCGCTGATCGGTGTCGAGTGGAGCGGGCCGGTCCGTGCGCAGATCGAGTTACGGACTCGGCGTTCGGACCGAGGAGCTTGGAGTCCCTGGACGGGCGCTTCAGTGCTCGGCCACGGCCCGGACCGAGTTGTGAGCCGCAGCACTCACTTCGGCGAGCCGATCTGGACCGGCCCGGCCGACTACGTGCAGCTGCGTAGCTCGTCGCCGGTCCGGGGCGTCCGGCTGCATTTCGTCGCGGCCGGCGCGGGCGGCGTGGGCGCAAGCTCGGGCGGGTCCGCGCACGCGGCCCAGGCGTTCCCGATGGCCCAGCCGGTCCTCGACGCCGGCCC
>Ga0308309_10001484_pt1 | contig 13948 bp, 13 predicted proteins | sample HubBroMetageWFT5_FD_192491 | JGI IMG/M metagenome (GOLD analysis project Ga0308309, IMG submission 192491) | Warmed and freeze-thawed soil microbial communities from the Hubbard Brook experimental Forest, New Hampshire - Hubbard Brook CCASE Soil... | ecosystem: Environmental > Terrestrial >...
GCTCTCGCCGTGCAACTGCTCAGAGCCCTCGAACCGCAGCTGGATCCGCTCCTCGAAGAACCCGCGGGCGAAGCTGCGCCGATGCCCATCAGCGTGGCTTCGCCCGCCGTCACCGGGCTGAGTAAGAGCGGCGAAGGCAGCGCCGACTAGCCTATGACGACCGGGCGACGCTCTGCAACAGGTCGACCTTGCGGTTCAGCGCCGTCACGAGACCGTCGACGCCCTCGCGCTGCAGGATCGAATGGAATTCCGATCGATGTACGGCCAATTGGCTAATCGTACCGTCGAGATAGACGTCGGAAATACGCCAGGAGCCCTGATCCTGGCGCATCAGATAATCGAGTCTCGTCGCCTCGCCGTTCGACTTGGCGATCTTCGTCTGCACCATGACTTCCGTGCCGTTGGGCCGCTCGCCGGTGACTTGCAGCTCCTCGCCCGAATAGCTGTCGAAGCGGTCGGCATAAGTTGCGGCGATGTAGTGCGCAAATGCCGCCAGCAGCTGTTGCTGCTGAGCTGGGGAGAGAGTCCCCCAAGCCGGGCCGATGGCGAGCCGCGTCATCGTCGGGATGTCGAACGTCCTATCGACGGCCGGCGCCAGTCTGGCGTAACGTCCGCTTTCCCCGAGCATTCGACCATCCCGCATCGTGCCAAGCAAAACGCTGTAAAAGCCTCGTACCTGGTCCTGTGGATTAGGAACGGCAGCCCAGCCCGGCGTAAATATGCCGAAGGTAACAAGCAGCGCGAGCCATAGGCTCGCAATTTTGCCTGTCCAGACATCTCGCATGTTCAGACCAGCCATATCTCGGTCTCCTCATAAGCTTGCACTTCCCCCTCCCGCTGAGCCCGAAGGGCACAGTACAACGCTACGCAATCGCCAACTTATCCCCTCCTGCAGTCACGACTCGTCAAGAGGGAGGATTTGGGACGTGTCGTTTGCCCCACGCAACCCAGGTCAAGCGAAGAGTTTTTTGCTTGTAAACAAAAGAGATGATCAAAAGACTCAACGAACTGGCTATTATCCCAAAATTGCCACTATCGATCGGTGATCATTGCATCGTTAAACGTGCTGCAGAGTGCGGGACACTTCAACCTATTGGATGCGATCCCGATTCGAAAGGGCGGACTGAACGATTCTCCCCGTCTCAATGTTTGGAATCAGTAGTGGATTTTGTTGGAGATGATCGATGCGAACACTGGCAACAGCAGCGGTTGTCGGGCTCGGATTGCTAGCAGGAACGGCGGCAGCCAGCCATGCGCAGTACTACAATTATTATAGGCCGCCCAACACGTATGCGTGGTCACCTTACAATTACCCGGGGTACCAGACCAGCATCTCGGGCAATCCATGGTATTATTATTACCCTGGGTATGGCTACGCGTACAACTACCCGACTTATAACTACTATATCGGATCACCGTTTCCGGCCCCGAAGGCGTATTGGGATCCATACGTCGCCGCACGCCCCTATTCGGACAACGCCGGTCCGAAGGCCAGCGGGCACGGCAGTCCGTAGTCTTGATCACTGTTTGAGTGATTGCGCGGCCGCGCCGTCGGCAAGCAGCGGCGCTTATTGCGGAGTGGACCCCGACATCCGGGCCTCGACCCAGATGGCGGGCTCGTGTGTACTGCGCGAAGATGGGGGATGTTGCCCGGGCGATGGATGAGGGTGGGAAAACATCAGAGGACGAGGCGTTCTGGCGTTTCTCGCTGGCCTTTTACGAGCGGCCGGGAGTCGCCGACGCACTGATCGCGCTGCAGGACCGCGACGGCTTCGACGTGAACCTCGTTCTGTTTGCGCTGTGGGTCGGCATCTCCGGGCGCGGACCGCTCGAAAGCGATGCGCTCGCGGCGGCAGAACGAATTGCCGGCACGCTCCGAAGCGAAATTGTCGAACCCTTGCGCAACCTGCGCCGAAAGCTCCGGCACCATCCCGACGGCGACGTCCAGCGGTTGCGCGAAGGCGTGAAGGAGCTCGAAATCGCCTGCGAGAAACTGGTCCAGGAACGCCTCGCCCGGCTCGCGGGAAGTGGGTGCGCCGGGACGTGCCCTGGGGGCCGGCGAACCGCCGCCCACGCCAATCTTGCTCTCTATCTCGGCGGGGAAGGGGTCCGCAGCAAGGAAGCGGCGGTTATCGAAGAAGCCCTCGACGCATTCGCGCAAGATCTGTGAACCGGACCGTCTAATCGCCCGTGCCGCGCGGCTCGGGGCGGTCTTCCGCGCCGGAGGGTTCGCCCCACCGTTTGACCACTCCGGAATCCAGCCCGAACAGGTCGAGGACGCGGCCCAAGGTCTGGTCTATCATCTCTGCGATGGTCTGCGGTTTGGCATAGAAGGCGGGCACCGGCGGGGCGATCACCGCGCCCATCTCCGACAGCGCCGTCAAGTTACGCAAATGGCCGGTGTGAAGCGGCGTTTCGCGCACCATCAGGACGAGGCGGCGCCGCTCCTTGAGCACGACGTCGGCCGCGCGGCTCAACAAGGTCGTCGTCACCCCGCTGGCGATCTCGGCCATGCTGCGGATCGAGCACGGCGCGACCACCATGCCGATCGTCTTGAACGAGCCGGAGGAGATCGGCGCTGCCAGATCGCCGATCGCGTGGACGACGTCGGAACGGCTGCGGACAACCGCGGGTTTAAGGTCGGTCTCCAGCGCCAGTGTCACCTCGGCGGTCCGGCTCATGACGAGGTGCGTCTCGACCGGCAGCGGACGGAGCAGTTCGAGGAGGCGCGCGCCGTAGATTACGCCGGAGGCGCCGCTGATTCCGACAATCAGGCGAGGATGCCCGGATCTTTCTGCCATGCCACCCTCTGTGAATTTAATCGTTCCGTCATATCTCCGTCCGAGGGTCGACGACCCTATAGCCGGGCGCTGCCACCGGCGTTACCATCGACGGGCGTTACCGTCTAGAAGGAGGACCGTGCATGTCGCTGCAGGATCGCATCGAGGCGCTGAAGGAGAAGCATGCCGCGCTCGAGCGCGCTCTCGATGAGGAAAACAAGCGTCCGCTTCCCAATCAGGACGCGGTCCACGATCTGAAGCGCCAAAAGCTCCGCATCAAGGACGAAATATGCCAGCTCGAGAGGCACTGACCGCAGCCATCTCATACGAGCCAAATCCTCAAAAGCCGGGAGAGCTGCCTCACCCGGCTTTTTGTATGAAGATTAGTCGGTTCATCGACCCTGCAAGGCAGGGTGTCACCGCGCTCGTCAGCGGTTGATCATTAGTGGCGGATTCTCGAGGTAGGCTTCCGCCAGATGCCGTCCGGTCTCGCGCAACAGCCGCCGATCTGTCGCCGCGGTTTCCGCCGGCGGCACATGCACGATTGTATCGTTACAGTAGGTCGGGATGACTTCGCCGGCGCTATGGCACAGCCCGACGGGGTCGCGGCCGGCGCCGACGGCCCGGATGCCGCGTCGGACCTGGTTGCGGAACATGCTGACGCCGCGATCGGTGGCGCCGAGGTGCTCCAGCCCGTGGATCGCGATCGGCCGCTGCGAGACCTGGGCCTCGTAGTCGCCGGGGTGCCGCTGGCTTTCCTCGTAGGATTCCGAGGCGAGTTGGCCGGGGAGCATGATGTCGCGGTCGGCCCACCATGCCGGGGTCCTACCTTCGGTCTCGCTGACATGCCGGAACTCGATGAACATTGTGTTCGTGTCGTCCTGGGGGACGATCCAGCGGCTCATCATCGGGCCACTGAAGGGATGCTCCTCGCGGCCATCTTCCCAAATCGGCGCCACCTGCTGCAGGTTGGGCAAGACATTCTCGACCATCCGCGCCCAGACGTTGTCCCCGACCCGGCGGGTGGCGACATAGATCATCCCCACCGGGGTTTCGACAAAGTCCAACTCCGGCAACACCCCGAACTCGTTGGTAAATACGGCGCCGCTGACAATCGTATGGAGAAATGCCGTATGGACCGGGTCCATGGTATTTTCCAGGATCTGCAGCCAGTTGCATGGATAGAAGTATTTCTGGCCCGGGATCAAACGATAGCCTGGCCGGCTGAAGCTGTCGTACATCGGGAACGGTGGCTGCCGGTCGGGCGGCCCCAAATACGCAAAGACGATGCCGTTGTACTCGTGGGTAGGATAAGCCCCGTGATAGAGCCGATCCTTGAGGGTGCTCTCCACCGGCTCGCCGGGTGTCTCGAGGATCGTCCCGTCCGCCGCGAACAGCCATCCGTGATAGCAGCACCGTATCCCTTTGGCGTCGATCAGCCCGAACTCCAAAGACGTGCCCCGATGCGGGCAGTGCAGTTCGAGTAGACCCACAGCGCCGCTCTGATCGCGGAACGCCACGAGGTCCTCTCCCAGGATCTTGACCCGGCGCGGCAGGTCGCGCAGGTCGTCGGAGAAGCAGATCGGCTGCCAGAAACGGCGGAAGTATTCGCCGCACGGCGTGCCCGCGCCGACATGGGTGAGTTCGGCATCCTCCGCGGGGACTTCGCGGTGATAGTAGCCGCCAAATCGTGTCTTTAGAAACGGAGCTCTGGTAACCATAGTCTTCCTCCTTTCAACGATCAGCCCGAGCGAGCGGCTCTTCTTGAGAGTTCGGTCTACCTGCTCCAGACGCTTCGAACACGGTCGAGGATACGCCAGAAGTCGCCCGGCAGCACGTCAAAAGCCGGCTCTCTCACGGACCCGTTACCGGCATGACTGTGAGCGGCGTGATGCGATGCGATCTCCACTGTCAGAGTCATGACCGCAAGCAGGGTTGCGACAGCCAAGCAGCGCCACCTGCGCCACCTGCGCCGCCGGCATCGGTTTGGGCTTTGCGCGACCATCAAGATTTGATGCCAAGAGGGCGCTGGTCTCCGGAACCGGTCATCATATTCGCCGAGATTCATTCGGGACCGGCAATTCTCAGTACTGGGCGAAAGACCAGCATCGATCCGCCCGCTAAAATCCAAGCGATGACCACTCCCGGCCAAAGGTCGCGCGGAAAGTCCGGGACCGGATACACGCTGTTGTAAAGGGGCCAGATCAGGGCGAGTGTTCCAGCGAGACCGGACAGAGCCCAGGTGATTTGGCCGGCGTTGAGCGACTCGGCGAGTTGAGCGCCAGTCACGCCCACATATACGAGAATGAGTGCCTGTGTGCCGATCGTCGCAAGATTTCCGTAATAATCGGCTGCACTCACGAAGGGGGCCCAGACGAGAATACCGATGAGACACAGACCTCCGCTGAGGACAACAGCTAGGCCAGGTGTGCCCCGAGAGGCGTCCACCCTGCCGAGGTGAGGCGCCAGCCCGGCTCGGGCGAGCGCGAAGAGCAGGCGAGCAGCAGCGCTGAGCGCTCCGATAACGCAAGCGAATGCGCTGATGGCAGCGGCAAGGTCGATCGCGCTCGCAAAATTCTTCGAGACATATCTTATTGCGAGATCGTTCAGCGGCGCGTCGGCATTGCCGAGCGCCCCTATTTGACCCACACCGTAGCCGACCACCTGAGCGTAGGAGACGAAGACAAAGAAGACACCCGCCAGAACCACGGTTCCCGCGATCGCCATTGGTATGCTTCGGCGCGGGTTCACCACCTCCTCGCCGAGTGTCGCTGCACTCTCGAATCCGGCAAAAGAAAGGACTGCGAACACCAAACCGTAGCCGACACCCGACCATCCGCCGAATTCCGTTGCAGGCACAAAGGGTGCGGTCGGAAGCCCGGCTTCCAACGCGACTTTGGTTACGACTATTGAGCTCAGCGCAAGGATTGCGACAAACGACAACCCTTCGAGAACCAGCAACAGCCGTCCGGTCAATCGCATATCGCGGTAGGCACAGAACGTGGCGGCAACGATCGCGGCGACACCAAAGAAGACCCACAATGTGGAGAACTGGAGCCCGTAATTCTGCACTGCCGCGTCGAGGAAACTCCCGACCAGGGCGCCGGTGCCTCCGGCGTAAGTCAGTAAGTGAGAAGCAATGTCCAACCTGCAATAAAACCGCAGCGGCGTCCGAATGTGTGACCGACAAAGGCATAGACCGAACCGGCATGAGCAATGCGACGGCCAAAAGAGACAAAGGACACTCTGACGGTTGCCATCGCCACTGTCCCAATAGCAAAGGCGAGCGGCGCGGCGCGGCCTGCTGCCTGCGCTGTCAGCGAGACATTGAGGGCCATCGCCGCAGTGGGTGCAATGATGGATATCGAGAGGCCGATCACCTGAAAGAGACCCAGCTTTCCCGCCAATACTGTCATGCCTTCTCTCTCGATTACGTTGCAAACCGGCCGCTCGCAAGGACTGGTTTGACCTGCAAGCGGCCGGGTTCTCTACAGATGACCAGGGCGCCCGATTGTGCGAATTGCAGCCCGAGCAGAGCCCGGTCCGCCGACACTTATAGGAATTTTACGGACGCGGCGGAGAGGTTCACCTAGAACTGCTTCAAGTCGGACGGGAGTAGGCCGATACAGGGGCCTTCCGGAGTGATTGCCTGAAGGAACGTGAGGTTGGCGAAGACTTTAAACCTTCCAGGCGCGAAGGTGGAGACCAGCACTACGTTGCTACTACCCAAATTAAAGACTTTGGTGTTCGTGTTGTTGAAGACACCGGCCGCCGGTGGAAAGGCTAGCCTCACCCATTCACCGAAGAAGTTTACTGACGAAATAGGGCCCAAGAACGAGTTGATGACGACCTGTATTCTTCCGAAGCCTCCCCTAGTTGGCAGCAGTGTGAGACTCACCATGCCACAATTGCTGACCACGGTGCCCTCCGGAACCAATTCCTGGGCTGTTGCGCACGCCTTCACCAGCTTTTCGGGATTTTGCAATCGCAGGGCATGCGTTTCAGCTGCCTCCAGCGTCTCCATCGGATTTTGCTCCGAGTATTCCAGGTGACTCATTTTCGAAACTCCATTTTGCGTGGGCTTGTTGACGGGGCTGCGGAGGATGATGCAGTCCATCGTTCGCACCGCAATGCCCCGCGTAATAGCATCGTGCTACCGCCGCTGATCTGCATGCGAAAACGCGTGAAATCGCGTGAAAACATCGCTGCAGTGCCGATCGCATGTCCGATGCCGCCGGCGAACCTCGAGTGCCTTCGCATCAGTACGTTGCGCCAACGGCTCGAATTGGGCCCACAGCCGCCAATGGAACTCGGCGGCGTGCTCCTGGCGGTCATTGCGGACCCCCAGGCTCGATTTACCTTGCACAGCAAGCGATGGCTTACCTCATCAGCGAAGCGGTCATGCCACTGCGCTGTCGCTGAGATCTGCGAGAAAGGAAAATGCGGCTAAACCAGCTGCGAGCTGCCTATGAACGGCAGCGCTGCCGAACCTTCATCCAGGGGTGACGGTCACTAGTTTCGGACGCTGCCGGCAGCTCCTACGTCAGGGCGCTTTGAGGGGGCCGCACGCTCAAAAAAAGATGCTGACGTTTTTGGCCAACAGCCCGCTCTGGTCGAGAGCGAGCTTGCGGTGGGCGATCTTCAATGCGCCGTCGACTCGCCGCAGCACATCGTGTCGCGCACCGACATAGAAATCCTGCTCGGTTTCCGCGCGGCTGCGGTAGACGATGAAGTTGCAGTAGACCTTGAGCTCCGACACCGTGTCGCTGGGCTCCAACTCGATATTGGCGATCAGGTGGCGAGTGCGTGACGGCGGGTCCTCCGCCCAGGCCATACCCGTCTCCAATCGTGCAATACGCCTGGCGAGCGTTTCCCTAGTCTCGTCGAGGATGGCCCAGTTCGTCTTCCCTGGTCAGGTCGTCCTCGACGTATCGGCCGCGGTCGAGGATTGCAATGGCCTTGCTCGCCTTCGGAGAACGGTTGCTGCTTCCGCCCATCCAATATCGGGCGTCTTCAGTGAAGAGCTCGAGCCACTCGTGGAAGCGTCGCTCGTCCAACAGCCGGGCTTCCCGATAGAGAAACTGCTCTACCGACGGGTGACTTCCTTATACGTGCTTGCCTCCTCCAGTCGCGTCCCAGTTCGGCACCTGCGCCCAGCGGTCGGCCGTCATCAGCTGCGCCCAGCGTCGATAAAATTGCCGATGATTGCTCTCGCTCATGCGGAAATCGCTGGACCAGGCATTGAGGTCATGGTCGAAGCCCTCATGCCCGAGCCCCATTTAAGTGTTCAAGAACGCCCAGCGCCGGCTAATAGAGCTTGGCGGCGGGGTGGCGCGATTGCCGCATTCCGCCAATTAACCTCTGCGCATTGCGGAGCAAATCACCTAGTCAGCGACGTCCTGCGCGCCTTTGCGCGCTCAGATTGGCGATTGGGGGGAGGAGCTTGTCGTCAGACCAGCCCAGTCTGTTCTTATTGGAAGAGAGGCCATGCCGGTCGGATCGGGCCTCTCCGTCTGAAACCCACACCGCTTTCGTCCGAGCAGTATCAAGAGATGCGTGTCGGGCGAACCGACTCTTTCCGGCTCCGTCGCTTTCGTATAATGCATGTCCTCGAGATCATTCCCCACAGCTCGAAGAAGGCGGTCTTTGGTTACAAAAGTTATGTCGTGTCCACTTCTCGCTGGATCTTTGTAGCGCGCCATCTCCTGCTCTTTCCCAGGAATCCATTCCATTAGCGCGTTGTTGAAGTCGTCCGAGCTTCTCGCAGAGACACAGAAGTAAGCGCCTTTCTCCATGCATGTCATTGCATTACGCGTCGCCTCGCGGAAATCAATCTCGCTTAGCAAATGGAGGACTCTGTTCGAGAAGAAGGCACGCACTCTTTGTCCTGTTCGGCACTTGAAAACCGAGTGCAAATCGCCAGCATGAAAACTAGCGCTGCCCAACAGTGGCATGCCGCTTGCCTGGCGTTGCTTATAAGCGTCGCGTGCCAGGGCAACAGCCTTTTCCGAGACGTCAATTCCGATGACGTCGAAACCGAGTTCGAGAAAGTAAAGCGAATCTCGCCCGTACCCGCACCCCCAGTCAACGATCTCAACGCGTTCCGATCTTCGGGGGTTGCTGTTCAAGATCGCCTGGGCGAGTATTCTTGCCGTCGGACTCGGCGAAAATCCCCATAGCTCATAGCCCCGATCTTCATAGTATTGCTGCCACGTCTTGGCGATCCTCGCTTTGTCCAAAGCGCGCAGCGCGTCCGGCCGCGCTGCTCCATTCGTGAGGTTCTGCTGCATGTGTGTGACTCCAAACAGGCAACTTGATTTACCGAGCACAGGCTTGACGTGGACAGTCCCGCGCCTGCGAGCACCCAACAATGGCGGCACCGACCATTGAACATCGTTTCCATTTGCGACAAGTCAGGAGCATTTCTTCCTCACGTTACTTAAGGCCCTCAATTGGGCTGTCGCTTAATATCTTGTTGCCACCACCCGGCATCTCCACGCGAAAAAGTGTGAAATCGCGTGAAAATCTGGGCTACTATCCCCCCCGTGGATCCCGTGTCCGAAGCGCCGGCGAGCGTCGAGTTCGGCCGTTTCAGGATCTTGCCGCATCGCCGCGAAGTTCTTGCCGACGGCCGGCCGATAGAGCTCGGCGGGCGCGCCTACGACGTGCTGATGACGCTGATCGAGGCCAACGGGGCGGTCGTCAGCAAGGACGAATTGATCAACCGCGCCTGGCCGGGCCGGATCATCGAAGAGGGCAATCTGCGCGCCCAGATCAGGGCGCTGCGCATGGCCTTGGCGGATCGCGACCTGATCCGCACGGTCGCCGGTCGAGGCTACCAGCTCACGGCCGAAGTTCGCTCGCGCGGCAGGCGCGGCCAAGCTCCAATCGAGCAGAAGGTTATGGATGCCGGCCCGGCCGTTGCGCCACGTCTCTCGATCGTGGTCCTGCCCTTTATCAATTTGAGCGACGACCGCGAACAGCAATACTTTGCCGACGGCATCACCGAGGACCTGACGACCGATCTGTCGCGGCTCGCGGATATGTCCATCATCTCGCGCAATACCGCATTCACCTATCGGAACAGGCCCTCTGATACGAAGCAGATCGGTCGCGAGCTCGGAGTGCGCTATGTGCTGGAAGGGAGCGTCCAGCGATCGGGCAACCGCGTCCGTGTCAGCGCCCAGCTGATCGATGCCGAAACCGACACACATCTGTGGGCCGACCGCTTGGATAGAGACGCCGGCGATCTGTTCGCTCTGCAAAACGAGATTACAAGCCGGCTAGCGGTCGCGCTCAATGTCGAATTGGTCGGTGCAGAGGCCGCCCGACCGACCACTCAGCCTGATGCGTTGGACTACATTCTCCGCGCACGGGCGTTATACCTGGGAAAGGTGCCGACACGCCAAAATTATGCGGAGCAGATCGCACTCTACGAGCGCGCACTGACGCTCGATCCCGGTTCGGAGAAGGTACAGAGCTTTTTGGCGTGGCGGTTGGCGGCGCGCGTGCTCGATCAAATGACCGACTCGGCCGCTTCCGACCTCACACGTGCGGAGACGCTCGCCGATCGAGCATTGGCGGCATTCCCCAGCACGGCGCTTGCGCATTATGCCAAAGCCCAAGTGCTGCGCGCGCAGCAGCGGTTCGAAGAGGCCATTTCCGAATACGAGACGGTACTCGCGCTCAATCGCAATTGGGTTCAAGCAATAGCGGCTCTCGGGTATTGCAAATTCGTGACCGGGTCGATCGAGGAGGCAATCCCGGCCCAGGAGCGAGCCATCCGCCTCAGTCCTCGCGATCCGGAGATCTGGTTGTATTATTACTGGATTGGACAGACTCATCTGCTTCAGTCGTGCGTTGACGACGCGATCTTCTGGTTCGAGAAGGCACGCAGCGCCAATCCGGAACACCCGCTTCCCCACGCCTACCTCGCGTCAGCCTACGCTCTCGAAGGCGAAATTGGGCGCGCCGCCGCTCAGCTCGCCGAGGCCCGCGGGCTGGGCGGTGATGATCGATACACGAGTATCGCCCGGCTAAAGGCCGTGGGGCCTTTCGGAGTGCCGAAAATCCGTGCTTTGTTCGAAGCAACGTATTTCGCTGGTCTGCGCAAGGCGGGGATGCCCAACCAATAAGCGCCGCAGGGGCTCAGACGTTCGCCTTCGCGCGCTCGCGCAGCACGAATTTCTGGATCTTTCCGGTCGAGGTCTTCGGCAACGGGCCGAACAGCACAGTCCGGGGCGCCTTGAAACGCGCGAGATGCTCGCGGCAGAAGGCGATGATCTCCTCGGCCGTTGCCGACGCTTCGACCTTCAGGGTGACAAAGGCGCAGGGGGTTTCGCCCCACATCGGATCGGGGCGGGCTACAACCGCGGCTTCGAGCACGGCAGGGTGGCGGTAAAGGACGTCTTCCACTTCGATTGTCGAGATGTTCTCGCCGCCCGAGATGATGATGTCTTTCGAGCGGTCCTTCAGCTCGATATAGCCGTCGGGATGCATGACCCCTAGATCGCCGCTGTGAAACCAGCCCCCGGCAAACGCTTCCTCGGTGGCGCGCGGGTTCTTCAGGTAACCCTTCATCACGATGTTGCCGCGCATCAGGACCTCGCCCATCGTCGTGCCGCCGGCGGTGACCGGCACGAGGGTGGCCGGATCGGCGACGGTCAGCTCCTCGAGCACCGGATAGGTCACGCCTTGGCGCGCCTTGAGCCGTGCCCGCTCGGCGGCGGGCAGCGCGTCCCACTCATCATGCCAGGCGCAGACCACCGCGGGTCCATAGACTTCGGTCAACCCATAAACATGGGTGATGTGAAATCCGAGGGCCTCCATGCCTTCGATGACCGCGGCGGGCGGCGGCGCCCCGGCCGTCATCATCTCGATGCGGCGGTCGAGCGCGCATCTCAGCCCCGGGCTGAAATTAAGCAGCATGTTCATGACCACCGGCGCGCCGCACAGATGGGTTACGCCCTCGCGCGCGATCGCCTCGTAAATCGCCGCGGCCTCGACCCGGCGCAGGCAGACATGGGTGCCAGCCATTGCCGTGATCGTCCACGGGAAGCACCAGCCGCTGCAGTGGAACATCGGCAGGGTCCACAGATAGACCGGGTGCTGACGCATGCCCCAGACAAGGACGTTGCCGAGCGCGTTCAGATAGGCGCCGCGGTGGTGGTAGACGACGCCCTTCGGGTTGCCGGTGGTGCCCGAGGTATAGTTGAGCGCGATCGCCTCCCACTCGTCCTCGGGCGTGATCTCCTGGAAAGCCGGGTCGCCCGTCGCAAGAAACTCTTCGTAATCCATCTCGCCGAGCCGTTCGCCGCCGGGGCCCATCGGATCGGCGATGTCGATGACAAGCGGTTTTTGCTCGAGCTGCGCCAATGCCTCTGCGATCACCGGCGAAAATTCGGTGTCGGTAATCAGTACCTTAGCCTCGCCGTGCTCGAGGATGAAGGCGATGGTACCCGGGTCGAGGCGGATGTTGAGCGCGTTCAGCACCGCCCCGGCCATCGGTACCCCGAAATGCGCCTCGAATGCCTCGGGGATGTTGGGCGCCATCAGCGCGACCGTGTCGCCGCGCTGGATCCCGCGCGCCGTCAGCGCCGACGCCAGCCGACGGCAGCGTTCGAGCGCCTCGCGCCAGCCGTATCGCCGCTCCCCGTGCACGACGGCGAGCCGGTTTGGATATACCGACGCGCTGCGCACCAGAAATCCGATCGGGGTCAGCGGCACGTAATTGGCTGCGTTCTTGTCGAGCCCGATATCGTAAGGGTTGGCTGACGTGCTCATATCGCCTCGGCGGCCCGTGATGGGTTTCGCGTCGCTCGACCCATCCTACCACATCGCCCGGTTCGGCGTCGGATGGGTTGAGCTATAGCGAAACCCATCGAATTGGCGGAAAATCCGGCTGGACGTGAGGAGGAAACTGATGACGGGCTATGCCGAGACCTATCGCCGCTCGCTCGAGCAGCCTGAGGAATTCTGGGCCGAAGCCGCCGAGGCGATCGATTGGGAGCGGCGGTGGGACCGGGTGCTCGATGCCACCAGGCCGCCCTTCTTCCGTTGGTTCCCGGGTGCCAGGCTGAACACTTGCTGGAACGCCGTCGACCGTCATGTCGCCGCAGGGAGGGGCGAGCGGGTCGCGCTGATCTGGGACAGCCCGGTCACCGGGCAGATCCGGCATTTCACCTATGTTGAGCTGCGCGACGAGGTCGCGCGTCTGGCCGGCGTGCTGGCGAGCCTCGGCGTCGTCAAGGGCGACCGCGTGCTGATCTATATGCCGATGGTGCCCGAGGCGGCCTTCGCGATGCTGGCCTGCGCGCGCATCGGTGCGGTCCATTCGGTCGTGTTCGGCGGGTTTGCCGCGCACGAGCTGGCGACGCGCATCGACGACGCGAAGCCGCGCGTAGTCCTGTCGGCCTCCTGCGGCATCGAAGTCAGCCGCATCGTTCCCTACAAGCCGCTGCTCGATGCGGCGATCGTCGAGGCGCGCGCGAAGCCCGAACATTGTGTGATTCTGCAGCGGCCGATGTGCCATGCCGAACTGCTCGCCGACCGCGACCGGGATTGGCAAGAGCTCGCGGCGGCCGCTCAGCCGGTCGATTGCGTCCCGGTGCTCGCGACCGATCCGCTCTACATCCTCTACACCTCGGGCACGACCGGCATCCCTAAGGGCGTCGTCCGCGACAACGGCGGCCATGCGGTCGCGCTCCACTGGTCATTGCGGAACATCTATGGCGTCCAGCCCGACGAAGTGTTTTGGACCGCCTCCGATGTCGGCTGGGCGGTTGGCCATTCCTATACCGTGTACGCGCCGCTGATCTACGGCTGTACTTCGGTCATGTACGAAGGCAAGCCGGTCGGCACACCCGATCCCGGCGCGTTCTGGCGGGTCATCGAGCAGCACGACGTGCGCGTTTTCTTCACCGCGCCGACCGGCTTTCGAGCAGTGAAGCGCGAAGATCCCGATGGGATCTTGATCCGTGCGCGCAATCTCGCGCATTTCCGCGCACTGTTCCTGGCCGGGGAACGGGCCGATCCGCCTACCATCGCATGGGCCGAAGAGCATCTCCGGGTCCCGGTTATCGACCATTGGTGGCAGACCGAGACCGGCTGGCCGATCGGCGCCAATTGCCTGGGCATCGAGCGCTTGCCGGTCAAGCACGGCTCGTGCT
>Ga0308309_10001485_pt1 | contig 13947 bp, 9 predicted proteins | sample HubBroMetageWFT5_FD_192491 | JGI IMG/M metagenome (GOLD analysis project Ga0308309, IMG submission 192491) | Warmed and freeze-thawed soil microbial communities from the Hubbard Brook experimental Forest, New Hampshire - Hubbard Brook CCASE Soil... | ecosystem: Environmental > Terrestrial > Soil...
GCCGAGGTGATTACGGCGGGCACATTGCGAGGAAGGCGAATTCGGCGATAACGGCGGTAGCGGACCACGTCACGCTCTGGAATTGCGTCGAGTGGCGCGAGCGCTAGAACATTCGCATCGAGCCCGGATTGAGGCAGGAACGCTTTCATCCATTCCGGATCGAGCTTCATCAGCGATTGCGCAGCAGCGGTGCGAATTTCTTCGGGATATTCCCAGCCGAAGGTTTTCTTTGCTTCGACAAAGCGCCGGAGATGGCCGACAGCCGCAGGCAAACGCATGCGTCCGAGTGCCTCGATGGCTTTCACGCTAAGATATTCAAGCCCCTCAACAGGAATCTCTCCTTCTGCCAAGCGCAAAAGCTTTGCAGCCGTCCCCGGATCTCCGCACATCCCGATTTCATCGAGCGCCAAAGGGATAACCATGGGGTCCAATAGCTCAAGCGAATTCGCAAGCAGGCGGCCGCGCTCCGGCGCACCTGCAATCGAAAGCTGCCGGACAACGGCATCGTGGAAGCTGCGGCCACCATCGCGCAGGCGAAAGGGAAGAATTTCCTCCACGACGGCGGGATCGAGACGGCTCAAGAGGCCCACGACGACGGCTGCTTTGGCCGGCTGCTCGGATTTCAGGAGTTCCTTCAAGTGCCGGCTGCAAGGCGGACCGACCGCCGTTGCCAATTGAACGATATTTTCGCGCTCGCTGCGGCGTCCGGAGCGCGCCAGGCGGATAGCCAGTTGTTCGGCGGCGGCTTGCGGGACGCGCATGAGCACACCCACGAGCCCTTCGGGCATGGCTTCGGCGGTCAGCGCTTCCTCGATGTATTCGGGAACGCGATTCTCGATTCCGGTACGCGGGCGCAAACTCTGCACCCAGCTGGGACGCAACTCCTCAAGATCGGCAAGGGAATCAAGCGACTGCTGCATGGCACGGTAATAACGGCGGGAAGAGGATTCCTGACTGAGCCGGACAAAGGCCGCGCTGAGCAGTGTCTGAAGCTCCGCATCTTTTTCGGCGGCCATCTGCTGGCCAATCTGCAGAAGTGCATCCTGCAATCGTTGACTCGCGGCTTTGCTGTAAAGTTCCGCGAGCTGGGAAAGCCCGATGGCGGCCTTTCTGCGCGCTTCAGCGTCCTTGTTCCGGACGCAGGACGCGTATTTCAACAGGATGTCTCCGGCCGCGTCGGATTCACCACGACCCATCAACTCTTCCACGTATTGTTGAACGTTGCGAGGAGGGATGCACCACGCTTCGCTGGAGGTAAGCACCTGGCGCTTGCCGGATTCCGGAACGGCAGCCCAGAACTGGCGGTCAAGCACGTCCGCATGTGACTCGACGGATACACCCGCGCTGGCCAGCTTGTCTTCGCGCGATTTGAGAAGTTTGCGCAGCGTGTCCAGCTCATGACCCATGCGGTCGAGCATTTGGCGGACGGCATTGACGCGCACTTCGCCGCGTTGGAAACGGTCGAGCGCAAATTTGATGGCCAGATCTTCGGAAAGACGAAGCAGCATCGCTTCATCCATTTTTGACGAGGGGCTTTTTGCGGCGACTCCGGCCAGCGCCTGGCGCAATGTTACTTGCGCGTTCTGCGGAAGCAAAGCGAGCTTCTGTTGCCACGATACTTGATCCAGCTGCTCCGGATTCTTACCGTGCGTTGCCTCGCCGAGCTGCGCGAGCAAGTGCAGCAAACTTTGCATCTCGGCTTCTTCGAGGGGCGCAACCGAGGTGCCATCGCCTGACGGCGTTCCGGCAACGTAACTTCCTCCCAAGCCAGCAAACACCCCGCCGCCTTGAGATGTGCCCGCGCCGCCTCCTAGTCCGGTTCCCGATCCGCCGCCAACTCCCGTGCCAACGCCTCCGCCGGAAGTACCCGGAACTCCATCTCCTCCCGTCCCTCCGTGGGCGCCTTCAGCCGCGGCAATCAACTGAATCATCTTCTCCGGGCTGCGGAACCAATCCTGAATTCGATCGGCATCGGCGCCGAGAGTCTTCACCGTTAATTGAGCGGCGACACGAGCGTCGGAAAAGGAAGCATCCTCTGCGAAAAATCGGATTTCATTTACGCGAATTCCGGAAGAATTGTTCTTTCCGAAATGTTGTTCAAGGCGATCGGCAAGCGGAGCGGACTTTGGACCCGTTTCCATGAAGACCCGTACGAGGTTGGCAAGCTCTTCCCGTTCGACCGCTCTGGTGAACGCAATGCTGGCGACTCCGGCTGCGTTGAGGAGGTCCGCAAAGCTGCGCTCAGCGGCCGTGGATTCGAGGGGTTCGCCGTCAAGGAGGAGCTGAGAACCAGAGGCGCCGAGGAGGAGCCCCATTTGACCCGATGTCTGGACAGCCTCCGACAATTCGCTCCATGTCGAGTCAAATTGAGCCGTAGAGCGAGCGTGCTCTAAACCATAGAGCCGTACATACTTAAAGAGCACATTCAGGCTGCGAATGAAGGCGCGCGCGTTCGGGGCCGTGGACTCCCTGGACAATGTCAGCTCATTTGGAAGGGGGGCCATCTGGGTAATCTCACATTTAGTGTACTAGGACCATTGGAGGGGGAAATGGTACGTCCGTACCGATGTTGCTGTCATGGAAAGAGGGAGAAAGCAGTTCAGGAGGGCAGGCGCACCTCCACGGTGAGACCCTCGAGCGCGGGTCGAACCCGTCGAATCACTTCGCTTGCCCAAAGCTTCTCACTGAGCAGAACTAGCGAGCCATCATCGAATGAACACACACCGCAGTAGTAGTAATTTGCGTATACAGAGTGATAGGCGTCCACGCCCCGACGAGCCAACTCTCCCTCCAAGCCAGGGTCTCCCTGGATGACTAAGCCGCCGGCTCGCACGCCGAAAGTTTCACTCTGGAAACGATTCACGAGACTTTCGAGTGCGGCTGCATCTGGCGCGGGAATTACGATTGAGCGCTGGCTGGCATCGCGGTAAGCGATTTTGTGTACGCTGCAGAATTCGCGAACTCGATCGAGATGGCTAAAAAAATCAAGCACCCAGGTTTCTTTTCCTGCGATCGCTGCCAGCGCACGGCCCCAGATGATTCCGGCATCTTCTCCGCGGACGGGTTCACGGTTTTCATCCGCCTCGACGAGGTCGAGACCCACGGCACGAACGTCGGGGCCAAGATCGAGGGGTTCAACATCGAGCAAGTACACCTATTCCTCCTCGAGGGTTCCTTGGGGGAATTGTTTCAAGAATTCCGCGGATTGCTTGCGGACTTCGAGCCAGTCGAAAAATGCGTCGGGGGTTTCCAACCAGATCATGAACCAATGGGCGATTTCCTCTTTTTCGGCGCGCTTTTGGGAATCCACTTTGTGGTTCCGGGCGATCATTTCGGCGCGGCGTTTGCCGAGTCTCGCGACTTCGCGGGCGCGTTCGGCAGCGGGTTTTTCGTCCTCGGCAAGAAATTTCCTCAGCAGCTCATCCAGCCGCACCAGGCACATCTCCGCTTCATCGAGAGTTGAAAAATGCAGCAAGTCGCTGAACTCTTCTTCGTAACGACCCTCGGTGTCCGATTGCGTGGACCAAACAACGCGCAGGCCCGCTTCTTCAAGCACGCTAACGATGTAATCCGAAGACGTCTTGCCTTGAGCGCCGAGTTGCGCAATCAGCTTGCGGCGGATTTGCTCGATTTCGGCCGGAGTGAAACGGGGGTTTCCCAAACTTCGAGCCACCTCCAAAATCAGCGCCTTCTTCGTGGGAGATCCCGCGTGCGCGCCGTCGTCGGAATGGCTCAGATTCAAGAGCGGCCTCGATGTTTTTCTTTCTTGGGTTGGGGGTCTGGCGGAGGAGCATCTCCGGCAAGAAGGTGGCGATAGCGAACGACGTTGCGGTTATGTTCAGCCAGCGTCTTGCTGAAGAAGTGCCCGCCTTGATCATTGGCCACGAAATACATGTAGTCCGTCTGAGTGGGTGCAAGGGCTGCTTGAAGTGAGGCCTGGCCCGGGTTCGCGATTGGTCCGGGAGGCAAGCCACGATGGTGGTAAGTATTGTAGGGCGAGTCGATAGCCAGATCTTCGGGCCGAACATTCTTTTCCGGATGGCCCGCCAGATACATCGCGTACTGCACTGTGGGGTCGCATTGCAATGGATTGTTAATGCGCAGCCGGTTGTAAAACACGCCCGCCACCAAAGGCCGCTCCGCCGGGTTGGGCGTCTCCCGCTCCACCAGCGAGGCCAAACTTACGACCTGGGCAAGAGAAAGCGACATGGGGAATTGTTGCGATCCCGAAGGATTGAGGGTCTCCCAGACCGCCCGGAAATGGTGAACCATGATTCCAGCGATTTGCGTGCACGTGGTGTGGCGCGTGAATTCATACGTGGAAGGAAACAGGAAGCCTTCAAGTGAGTTGGCATGCGGCGCAAGGTCGGAAATCAGGGACGGATCGTTTGCTGCCGCAAGGAAACTTTCACGGCTACAAATACCCTGCCGCTCAAGCTCGGAAGCAATGTCGAACTTCGTCCAACCTTCGGGGACAGTAACGACGTGGACAAAAATCTGGCCGTGGGCGATCTTCCAGAAAAGTTCTCTCGAATCCAGCTGGTGGTCAACGAGATATTCTCCGGCTTGCTCGGGAGTCCGGACATGCCACAAGCTGAAGAGTTCGAATGCAACGCGGTTGCGAATTACGTCATCGCGGCGAAGAATTCCCGCAACGCCCCAGCGCGACGTTCCGTGAGGAATATCCACGAATACTTTTTCAGGACGGTGTCCGCGATAGGGCCTGCTGATCTGCGAATCCAACCACGTCGCGCCCGCGCCGATCGTTGAAAGTGCCAGGAGTGCAAGCAAACCAAGCCGCCGCATCGTGAATTATTCCTCGTGCCCGAAAGAGTCGGGCGCCAGGCCGCGAGCCTGATTTAGATAATCGCGCAGCAAGACAGCCGCGGCGACATCGTCCAAGTGCTTGTTTTTTCGCCGTGACCTCTGATTCGTACTGCCCATCAATTGTTCTGCCTCCCAGCTCGTGAGACGTTCATCCACCAGCACAACTCCAATTTTGAGATCTTTCTCGAGTCGCGCGGCAAACCGCTCCGCTTCCCGAGCCATTTCGCCGGCTTCGCCTGTGATATGCACCGGGTGGCCGACGACGATTTTCCCCACCGCGTGCTTGCGGCAGGTTTCTCGCAAGCGGCGAAGGTCGTTCCGCCGATTGGTTCGAATCATGGTCGCGAGCGGCTGAGCCGTCAGGCCGAGTTCATCGGAAAGCGCCAGACCAATTCTCTTGCGCCCATAATCGATTGCGAGAATTCTCGGCAGGCCAGCATCGGGCACAACTATAGCAGGGTAACCGCCCGCAGGTGCTCGCGCCGAACCCATGACCATTCCACTCATTATACGCGAGGGGCGCCGTAATGCGGAATCCGCACCCTTTGTAAGGCGCGCTGAATGAAGCGAGAGGGGCATTGAAATTTATGGCTTGCGGCCGCGCTCGCCGGTCTCCCACAAGGGCCACAGAATGGAGGAGCGCAGGGACTGTTCGAGTCCGGTATCTTTCAAAAGCTGGTCCACCTCAGCACGGCTCTGCCGCGGGCCGATCCGTTCCTCGGTGTCGGCCAATGCGAAAGCAGCTACGGCGGTTATGGCCACGTTGTGTTTGAGCGCAGGAATGTCCACCTTGTCAAAAGTGTCGGATGCGGCATGGTAATTGACCATATAGTTCGCCGGCTCCTGATTGGCAACGAGGGTCGGCACGCCTTCGAGTAGAAAATCGAGATTATCCGTGTCGCCGTCGGCCTCAAAGGTGAAGTCCGTCGCTCCGAGCGGCGCGACTGGGCCCAATGCATTGCGAACAGCGGCTAAGATGTCTCTGCGGCCACTCAGCGAAAAGCCGGTGACAGCGCCAACCCCGCTGTCGAAAATAACGGCGGCAACCATTCGGTCGAGTTCCGCCCGGTGCGCGTGCGCATAGGCCGCCGAACCGAGCATTCCCTGTTCCTCTCCCGTGAACAACACAAACCGGATCGAGCGGCGGGGAATCGTGCCGGAAGAATGAATAATGCGGGCTGCGTCAATGAGCATGGCGACGTTGCAGCCGTCGTCGAGAGCGCCCGTCCCAAGATCCCAAGAATCGAGGTGCGCGCCGATGACGACAAAGTCTTCGGGCTTCTCGCGGCCTCGGATCTCTGCCACCACATTTTGGGATTCGACCGGTCCACCCGCATGGTTTGGCATTTCGAAATGCACGCGAACTTTTTGGCCGCCGCCCAGGAACCGCGCAATCCGTTGGGCATCCTCGCGCGCCACCACAGCCTGAGGCAACCTCTCCAATTCTCCATTTACAGAGATGTTGTGACGGTAAAGCAGGAGATTGGGGCGTGTGGACATCCAGAAAATCGCCGCGGCTCCTGCCTTTATTGCGCGTTCGACGATTGCGGGATGAGCGGTGTATTCATTGGAGAGATCGTCCCAGGTTACGAGCAAGCTGGAATGGACCAGAACGATGGCGCCTTTTGCTGCTTCACCCGCTCTTGTGAAGGCCGCTTCGTCTCCCGAACCAACATCCACAACTTCCGCCGTCAGCCCCCCCTCGGGTATGGGAGGCGACCAGCCGATAGACACCAGGCGAACGGGGAAAGGTTCCGGCGAAAGTACTTCGACATGGGTGCGGCCTTCGCTCCAACTGACAGGTATGTTGAATTTTTCGGTGTGAACTTCGTCCACGCCCGCGTGGCGGAATGCTTCCACAGCCCAAGCCGCCGCCCTGGCTGCCGCCGGGCTCCCAGTGACGCGCGCCCCAATCGTGTCGGCGAGATAGCGCAGATTATCTTCCAGCGGAGAAGGGCCAAGCGCGGCCCGAATCATCGCGGGAGCAAGTTCAGCGCAGGATTTCGCGACCGAACATACACCTGTTCCCTGAGGAACCTGGGGCACGAGAGGAGCCGGCTTTGTTGGAATTATTTGCCCAGGCGTTGCATACCCACACAGGAGTAGAAGTGCGAGTGCGCCCCATGGATGCCTAAGACCTCGAATGAGCACCATTTGCCTCCGGTTTGTCCTAATGCCGCGCGGATTATATCGGGCTGGACATCAAAAATGCCAATCATTGCATGGAACAGAACAAGCTCAGATCATGCGCAGGCGGAAGATTTTTCTGAATTTGGGAAGATTCTACCTATGAGAATTTGCCTGCGTAAATCCAGTGGCATCATATCATTCTCAATTTGAGTCACTTACCTGATTGGGGCTTTGGCAGACGAACTGCCGGGGCCAAGTAGCTGGTTTCAACAACAATTTGTGGACAAGCGGTCTGGCTCTGAGGGCGATCGCATGCTGAATTGTTTTCGCGTCCTCAGAACCTCAGCTCTTTCAGTTTTTCTTGTTAGCGGCAGAACTTACCGTTTTGAAATGCAACCGTAGTAAAAATCAAAAACCGCTTTGCCGAATGCAGTCCTGGGCAGACAGACGGGAAGGCCAACATTGAAAAGAGTTCAAGCACTTCCGAAATTGGATCATCAGGAAGAGAAGCAGGAATCAAACCGGACTAACCCCTTTGTTTTCTGCGATAAATCCACGTTAGTAACGCGCTTCCAGGCCGAAGGCGCCGACAACTCAGATTTTTCCATCGAACGCATTGCTGGCGTGCTGGCCATGCAATGCCTTGTCCGCGGGCATGAGCCAGAGGACTTCATGGTTCTGGTACCCGCCGAGCAGGCTCTGGTGGGGCGCATGGTTTCGCGCGCGAGGGAAATATTGAATGAAGGGCGCGCGATCTCGGGCCCACCCAACTTGAGCCCCCGGCAGAAGGAAATCCTCCATTCCGTAATCTGCAATCGAGCAAACAAGGAAATCGCATCGAAGCTGAACATCACCGTGCGAACAGTGAAGTTCCATATTTCGTCCCTGTTGGACAAATTTGCTGTGGAAAACCGCTCTGAGCTTGCCCAGCGAGCAGTAGGAATGTTCCGGCCCGCCGTTCTCGAACGCGAGACAACCACCGAGGAGCAGCGATCGATTGACCAAAGGCGCCGCGATTTTGGCCCTATGCCCCTGCGAACGACCCTTCGCGTTGCGGCAAAGGGGCGGAGCGTTCGCTTCCCGGGGCGAGTTCTGACGGCGTAGCCGCTCGCAATTTGACCTTGTGGATTTCAGGACGGTTGCACGAGCAGGAGTGAAGAAAGCTTGCTGGCCTGTTCGTGCCCTGCTATTTTCCTTAAACACATCTATTGAACACCGGCGAGCGCCCGGATTTCTCTCTCCTGATTCCAGCAGCGATCGAGATTTGCCTTGGCGCGTAGCTCCACGTATATGAAAATGTAATGTCTCACTCGCGCTGCCTTAAAAATTCAATTCATTCTGGAGTCTTGATTGAAGATCTCGATCATTGGGACCGGCTACGTCGGCCTGGTGACTGGTGGATGCCTGGCGGAAATCGGGCATGAAGTGGTATGCACGGATAGCGACGCGTCGAAATTGCATACGCTTGAATCGGGCCGCTTGCCCATCTACGAGCCGGGACTTGAGAACGTAATCGCCCGGGCGCGCAAAGAAGGCCGCCTGAGTTTCCGCACCAATCTCGCGGACACAGTCACGGCGAGCGATACAATTTTCATCTGCGTGGGCACGCCTCCGATGCCGAACGGCGACGCGGACTTGAGCGCCATTGATCACGTGGCCCGGCTGATTGCAACCGAGGCGCGGTCGCCGAAGCTGGTCGTCGAGAAAAGCACCGTTCCGGCACAGACGGGACAAAAACTTAAGCAGGCCTTGAGCGTATATGGCCGTAATTCTGGCGTCGCTTTCAGAGTGGCTTCGAATCCCGAATTTTTGCGCGAGGGCACGGCCGTCGGCGACTTCCTTCACCCTGACCGGATTGTCATCGGAGTGGAGGATTCGGAGACGGAGCATCAGCTGAAGGAAATCTATCGTCCCGTGCTGGAACGGACATTCAAATGTCCGATGCACTCGCCCGCATGCCCCAATGCAGCGCCGCCCGCGTGGCTGGTGACCACTATCAACAGCGCCGAGCTGATTAAGCACGCTTCGAATTCATTCCTTGCTCTGAAAATTTCCTACGCGAATATGGTGGCAGATTTGGCCGAACGGCTCGGCGCGGACATTGGAGAGGTAGTTCGCGCAGTTGGATTGGATCCGCGCATTGGCCCGAGTTTCTTGAACGCCGGCCTTGGATTCGGAGGTTTCTGCCTTCCCAAGGACTTGCAGGCCTTCGTTCACCTTGCCGAACGGTCGGGCGTGGATTTTGCGATGCTCCGCGAAGCGGAGAAAATCAACCGGAAGCGGATCGATCGTTTCATGGAGAAAATTCGCAGCGCTCTTTGGGTGGTCAAAGGTAAACAGATTGCAGTCCTCGGCCTTGCTTTCAAGCCGAATACAGACGACATTCGCTTCGCGCCCGCAATAGACTTAATCCACCAATTGGTGGCGGAAGGAGCTCGCGTTCGCGCTTACGATCCTGAAGCCATGGAAAAGGCACGAGGCGTGTTGCCCCAGATCGAATATACAAAATCAGCTTATGAAGCTGCGCAAAATTCGGAAGCGCTGCTGATTGCGACGGAATGGGATCAATTTCGAACGCTGGATTGGGAGCGCATCCGGAATTCGATGGCGCGGCCGCTGATTCTTGATGGCCGCAATTTGCTTTCTCCCGCAGAAATAAAGGCGCTCGGGTTTGAGTACCGTTCTCTCGGCCGGCCGGATTAGTTCCCGCTGAACGTAGTTCCGCGAGATGCCCACATATCACGGGCTCAACAAGTTCATGAAAGTATTTCCGCTACTTTCTCCGCCACATACTCTGCGATCGCAGGCGCCGACGTGAGTCCGGGTGACTCGATGCCGATCAATTGCATTACGCGGGGGAATTCGGGATCGCGCTCGATGATGAAGTCCGCCGCCGCTTTTCCCTTGGGTGCATCTCTCGAGGTCTTTGATGGCGGAGTCAGTTTCGCGCGAATCCCGGAGTAAGCCATGACGAGATCGTCGCGTTGGAGTTCGGGCAAGAGCGCCTTTGCGCTCTCGACGAAATCCTCGACGGGCTTGCGGTCGCGCTCGTAATCGTTTTTATCGTCAATATAGCGTGCGGTGGGACCAAGCAATACGTTTCCCCAAAGAGTCTTCGTGAGGTGCAATCCCAGACTTAATCCTTGCGGATGAGGAAGTGGATACACCAGGCCGCGAACCCAGTCCTGCTTGGAACGCACGAGTTCGCAATATTCGCCTCGCACGGGATAGATCGTGTGCTCCGCCATTTTGGAGCCGAGCATCGCGGCGATTTCGTCGGCGAAGAGGCCCGCGCTGTTCACCAGGCATTTCGTTTCAATTTCTCCCGCGGCGCTGGTCACGCGAATGGCATCCCGGAGAGGCTTAAGATTTTCAACCCGCGCGTGCGTGACAATATTCGCACCCTGGTCTGTTGCAATGCGCGCGTAGGCTTTCACGAGTTCTTCGCTCGCCACAATTCCCGTCGAAGGAACTTCGATTGCCTGGTAGCCATCCACATGGGGTTCGCGGGCACGAATGGCGGCACGATCAATTATGCGCATGCCTTCCACGCCATTCGTCACACCGTTTTTCATCAGGGCGTGAAGTTCTTCTGTTCCGTCAGGGCTCGATGCGACGACAATTTTTCCGATGTTATGGTGTGGGACGCCATGAGCGGCGCAAAACTCATACGTCAGTCGATTGCCGCGGACGCATAGCTTGGCCTTCAGGGAGCCGGGAGTGTAGTAAAGGCCGGAATGAATGACTCCGCTGTTCCGCGAACTTGCGCCCATGGCGATCTTCGGGAGTGCTTCCAAAACCAACACGTCATTCCAGCGTTTGGAGAGCGCCCGCGCGATGGCACAACCCACCACGCCGCCGCCAATAATCACGATGTTCGCCTGTTCCATCAATGCCCGCCGGACTTTAGATTCGCGAATCTACTTCCAGAATACCATAGAGGTTTTTACGTCCGCGAACGCGGTGTTTCGCCCTGGCACATCCGAGTTAATCCACAAACTTCCTCCCACCGCGAGGAAAAACCCGAGCGCGATATCCCCGATCGATCGCGTTCGACCAATAAAATGAACGAAAATGATCTCCAATACTATTGGCGGAATAACGAGGGCGGCACCCAATAGGAAATACATTACGATTCGCTTCGTCGATTGCCCGCGGCATGCGATCCCAAGGAGAATTCCCGCAGGAAAGAACAGGAGAGCATAGTAGATATATTTGTACCCTTCGAGTTCGCTGGGTTTGACTCTGCGGATCAGCCTCGCGAGAACCGTCCCGGGCCCCAGCTCGTACTTTTTGGATTCTTTCTGCCCGTCAACATAAAGAGACAGATTCGCTCCGTCATATGTGAAAAGAATGTCGCGTTTCTGATTGGGCGCAAATGCATTCGGTATGTACCAAGCAAGAATCGCATGACTCGCCGAGAGCGGATTGCGGAACCAGAAAACGAGGTTGGCATCCTCCTGCCGCAGATCCAGATCCATCAAACCAGACGCCCGCGAGATCGTGACAATCCGGCTGTCCACTCCCTCAATCGATGAGGGCGCACAGACCAAATGTATCGAGAACTGATTTGCCTTTTCGATATTCCTAATGAGCTTCGTGACCGGGACCGCGGAAGTCAGCCAGGACTTCCCGTCCATAATATTCGGGGTCGTGTTCAAACTTGTGGCGACGCTCGTCTTCCAGGCTAGATCGGGAAGGTTGCCCTTTGCATCCTTATAAGGACCGGCGCCGGAAAACTCATAGTCCGCAGTCGAGCCAAAAGAATTGACTGCCGTCCTGTCCCCGGTTGTGAGTTTCCCTGCTATATCGCCGGGAATTGCGTGCTCCCAAAACTCCAGGCGATCGAACTCTCCCCTCCACCCGGTGCCCGGCCGGCCCGCGGCCGCATTCCCGACAACCAGCAGGCAGCTAGGATCCCAATTCCTTGGCTCTGCCTCCCTTTGGAGGTAGATCGAGGCACAAAAACAAATAACAAAATAGAGGCATATGACCCACGCTGCTCGCCAGGGGATGAGGAGCTTCGCAAGCGCGCTTTCGACAGTCGCGAGAAACCGCAGCGTCAGCTTCCCGAATAACTCAAAAGCCGCAAACCCGGCCACCGATCCAGCGGTGTTGGTAAAGACGTCATGCCACCCGGAATCACGAGACGGGACGTAATTCTGCAAGAATTCAATCCCGTAGGAGAATACTGCGCCGGCTATAAGCGCCAGAATTAGCGTCGTTCGACCTGAAAACCCCCTTCGCCGGAACTTTGCCGCGAGTCCAAACCCGAATGGGGCGAATAGCAAAATATTCAGAAAATCGTCGTAGACACCCCCACCTTTCATCCCGCTTTGGAGGAGGAAAGGAGAGGCATTTACGGGCAGTTTGACGTGAAAGTCGAACCAGAAGGGATACAGGGTCATGAAGAGTATCCCAGCTACGGCGAGGATCAGAATTCGGTTGGACCAGTCTGGGGCGATCGGTTTTGGCCCCGCCTTGGATGACTTTTTCATTTCATTCTTGAGGCGAAGCCTTTGCAAACGAACGAAAGTCTATCATGAGTCCGAATTCTACCTGTACTTAAGGATTTCCTGCTATGTATGTAGCACGTCAATATTTTCCATTAACTCATTAATTCACAATAGCTTACAAGAAGGTCAAAAGCAGGTATCAAAGCCGATAACTCAGTGCCTGATAAGCCCGTCAATGGCCCAACTGAACAGGTCAGTTTGCCTGCCCTTCATTTGTCCTTTCGACCAGTAGTCCCCGCTCTATGGCTATCCCTAGACTGGGCGGGCCATGAAATCACGCCAGCCCAGTCAGGATGTTGAAGCCCGAAGAGTACCAGGCCCGATCCGAACGAAAAACCCACTCAAGCACAGCCTACTCTCTTTTATTTCGCCTATGGCTGTGGTGCTCGTCGTCATCGGCCTCTCCAGCTGCGCTGGATATACGAGTCCAGGGGGGCAGTTACAGAACCAGGGTGCGGGGGTCCTCTCCCCTAGCGCCTCCAGCCTGAGCTTTGGAAACGTCGCAGTGGGCAGCAATGGCACACAAAGCCTGAGCATTACCAACACAGGAACCGCCGCAGTAAACATTTCGGCGGCCACGATTTCAGGTACGGGATTCACCGTGATCGGTGGAAATCCCGCTTCATCCATACCGATTGGTCAGAGCAGCACCGTCCAGATTCAATTCGCGCCGCAAACCTCAGGCGCGGCCTCGGCAAGCTTTGTAATCACAAGCGATGCCTCCAATTCGCCAGTTACGATTTCGCTTAGCGGGACGGGCACGCAAGTCGGCATGTCCGTATCACCATCTTCTCTCAGCTTTGGAAATGTGACGGTCGGCCAGAGTGGTTCCCAGACGGTCACTTTGACCAACACCGGCAATGTAAATTTGGTTTTAAGCGCAGCCACCGTTACTGGCGCAGGTTTCGGAACCACAGGGCTTTCGATGCCCGCAACGATTACGCCGGGGCAGGGTCTTCCTTTCAGCGTTCAATTTTCGCCGGCCGTTTCCGGCGCCGCCACAGGGACGATCCTATTCACAGATAATGCCAGCGGTTCGCAGCAAACGATCACGCTCGCTGGGAATGGTGTTCCCGCGGGCGCGACGTTAACCGCCACCCCAGGCAGCGTCAATTTTGGAAATGAAGTTGTTGGCAGCTCGGCTAATCAAACGATAACTCTTTCGAATACGGGAAGCGCGAGCGTGACTGTCACTTCAGTGACGGCCAGCGGCACGGGATTCAGTGTGTCTGGAATCACGACGCCACTGACGCTGGCGGCAAGCCAGACCGCAAATTTCACGGCTGTATTTTCACCAACAACCGCAGGCGTTGCTTCGGGAAGCATTTCGATTGTGAGCACTGGAACAAATCCCACAGTTGCGCTGACGGGAACAGGAACTCAGGGCGCGCTCTCTGCTAATCCCGCGAGCATCGCCTTTGGCAGCCTTTTGGACGGCAGCACCGGTTCGGTCCCGGTCACATTGACGAACACC
>Ga0308309_10001486_pt1 | contig 13945 bp, 10 predicted proteins | sample HubBroMetageWFT5_FD_192491 | JGI IMG/M metagenome (GOLD analysis project Ga0308309, IMG submission 192491) | Warmed and freeze-thawed soil microbial communities from the Hubbard Brook experimental Forest, New Hampshire - Hubbard Brook CCASE Soil... | ecosystem: Environmental > Terrestrial >...
CTGAAATATTTTGCGGCGCATCGTGTTCGAACGCGGCTCGATCGCGGCCCAAATTTTTTGTCCCGGCCAACGTGTGCGGGTGGCCTCCAGAGTCAGCTTGATGGCGGTGGGATGGTGCGCGAAGTCTTCCACCACCAGCACGCCCCGCGCTTCGCCTTTAATTTCCATTCGCTTGCGCACACCTTGGAATGTGGCGAGCGCCCGTTCGATGGCTTCGCACTCAACTCCGCGTCCGTAGGCTAAAGCTGTTGCCGCCAGAGCGTCCAACACATTATGTCTTCCAGCCAGGGGCATTCGTACGCGGGTTACTTCACTGCCGCGAAAAACCAAACGAAAGTCCGTGGCGGAGTCCTGCCACGAGATATCTCCCGCCTGCCAGTCACAATCGGCCGTGAGTCCAAATGTCTCGACCGGACAAAACGCTTTCGCGCTGACGTCTCGAAGCTCAGCGCTCTCACCCCATATCAATACGCGTCCACGTCGAGGTACCAGGTTCACCAAACGACGGAATTGCAACGCAATCGCAGCTAGATCCGGAAAAATGTCGGCGTGGTCGTACTCCAGCGAAGTAAGAATCAATTCGTCCGGGCGATAGTGCAGAAATTTTGGTCCCCGATCGAAGAACGCCGTCTCGTACTCGTCGCCTTCGATGATGAACTCTTCCCCACCGCCAAGTCCGTAGCTTTTGTCACCGAAATTCGGGACTACACCACCCACCAGAAAATCCGGCCGACGGCCTGCCACATGAAAAATCCAGGCGAGCATCGCGGTGGTGGTGGTTTTACCGTGCGTTCCAGCCACCACAATGGACGTATGCCCCGGAATGAAGTATTGCTCCAGGAGCTGCGGCATCGAGCAATACGGAATTTTTTCGTCGAGGACATACTCCATTTCAGGATTTCCTCGCGCCACGATATTGCCAACCACTGCCAAGTCCGGCGCGGGCTGTAAATTCTCCTCACGAAATCCTTCGTTCCATCGAATGTCGAGGGAGTCCAGCAAGGTGGAGGCAGGCGGATACACGTTCACGTCAGAGCCGGTAACACGAAATCCGCTTTCTTTTAACATGCCCGCTACCGGGGCCATTGCTGAACCGGCCACGCCGAGTACGTGCAGGTGTTCGGGTTTCCGGCCTATCATCCTCGCCTCGCTGACGGTTCTGTTCTCATGCGCTGCATGCCGGTTCCAGTGTTTCGAGTCTCGCGCCTTTGCCTTCCGCATCGTTCGCAAAGAGCCGGGCGCGAACACCTAATGGCAGAGTGAGCATAGGCCGCGTGGTGTGTCCGATGGCCGCACCCCATACGATAGGAAATCCAAAAAAATTCAGGATCCGCTGCGCCACGTCTTTCACCGTTTCTGTTCCGGCCGGCCCTTCGCATTCGGGAAATTCTCCGAGCACGACTGCGGAAACTCCGCGAAACTTCCCGGCCTGTTTCAGATGCATCAGCGCGCGGTCCACTTGCCAAGGCTTCATGCCGCGATCTTCGAGAACAAGAATGGAACCGTGCGTGTCGAGTTCCCAAGCAGTACCCAGAGTCGTTTCAATCAGAGTAAGACAGCCGCCCAATAGCGTGCCGTCAACTTTCCCGGGAACCAATGTTTCCGTACCCTTCAAGTCGATTACCCATCCATGGCGCGTCTCGGAAACGGCGTGAGTGAAACTTTCGCGGTCGTATCCTTCAGAAGCCCCTTCTCCCTTGTCGAATCCGGAAGCAACCATAGGCCCGTAAAAAGTGACCCAGCGAAATTTCTGCCACAGAAAAATTTGCAGCGAGGTGAGATCGCTATAACCCAGCAAAATCTTCGGTGCGGCGAGCGCCACGCTCAACCCATCGAGTAAGTAATTCGAGCCGTAGCCACCGCGCGTACAGAAAATAGCGCGAGAGTCTGTCTCGGTAAGGGCTTCTTTTAACGCTGCCACGCGGCCGGCCGCCGGTCCCGCAAAGAAACCATCGCGAGCCAGAGTGCTGGGTTCGTCAAATTTTATCTTGTAACCCAAACGCGCAAGCTCATGACTTCCTGCTTCGAGCCGGTTGCCATCCACGGGACTTGCTAGAGAAATGATGCGAACAGCATTCTCTGGTTCAAGCGCTGGAGGCTTAAGTGTCTGCGGCATGGGCGCAAACGAGAATAAGGAATTTCGGACAGGTAGTCCAGCCAGCAGGCGCGTGAGGTTTACATCCCAGCAGCGCCCTATTTAGTGGGATCAAAAGGTAGTCAGAGTGAGTATTACGTCCCCGTATCCGCTTGTGGGGGCTGTGGGGACTGGCGAAGTGGAAGAAAAAGCCGCCACCTGGCCGTTTGAAATAATCGGCACGGGGAAAAATTGGTCCACGTTCAATGCCGCAGTGTGCGATGCATTCGACGGAGCCGCGACCGCGACAGTGCGAGCGGTGCAGGAACTAGTCACGCCGAAGCAGGTGTCGCGAACGAAAAGATACGTATCCACGGAATGTTGAAGTTTCGCGCTCATCGAGATTCCGGAAATAAAGCTGATGTACCGGCCGGAGGCGCTGATCCATGGCGCGAATGCGAAGGAATTGGTCCGGACGCCGGCGGTTTCCGGATCGATTAAAGTTGTCCTAGGAGCGCACCCATCTGGCGCAGTAGCACCCAAACAAGTGTCGCGCAGGAAAATACTCGTCTTCGATTTTGAAGTCTCGGCCACCAGGTCAGAGGCGCTCGACTGAAAGACAACAAAACGGCCGTCACCGCTCACCGCGGGGGCTGAGCTTTGCGCGTTACCGGGCTGTCCAGTTGAAGTAATTGAAATTTCGGTCGTCGAAGGAATGCAAGACGCCGGAACGCTGGATCCCGCACAAGAATCGTGGAGGAGAACCTGATACGGCGCCGAGAATGAATTGGTTCCGAAAACCACAAACGCGACATATCGCCCGTCGGCGGAGATTGACGGAGTCTCGCCCTCAGATCCGCTGGCGGAATATTTGGCTGCGATCGCAGTCTGTTCTGTTCGCGCAACACATGACTTCGCAGCGGTTGGTCCGGCGCAAGTGTCACGCACAAATACCTGAGAACCCGCGCCGGTTTGCCCGGCAACGAGATTGGCAGCCGATGAAGCAAACGCGATGAAGCGGCCGTCGGCGCTGATCGAGGCAAATCCGCTATCTCCACCGCTTGCTAATTCGCCTGAAGCATCCAGCGATACCGCATAGGTCTGTGTCGTGCATCCAGATGGCGCGTTAGCTCCTTTACAAAGGTCGCGCACGAAAAGATTCATCGCGCCAGCGGACGATTCCGAAGAGTTACGCAAGCCCGAGACAAGATTCGTGGCTTTGGATTCGAAGACCACAAATCTGCCATCCGCGCTCATGGCCACTTGATTGCCTGCCGCTGCATTAGGCGCGCTTCCATCCGGCGCGAGATCAACGGCGGCGGTCTTGGCGATACAGCCGCTAGTCCCCATGCAAGTGTCCCGAACAAAAATATTTCCGTGCGCGCCGTGCGCCACGATATTTTTTGCTGTTGAGAAGAACGCGAGATACCGGCCATCGGTGCTCATCGCTGGCGCCGCACTTGCTCCATCAGCGGCACCACTCGTTGCACTCACCGATGCCACCTGGGGAAAAGCGGAGCCGCTTGTGGTGTAATTAAAATCCACGGACGGTGAATACAACTGCGTGTCTCCGGGCGTTGTGTTGTAAACGCTTATACTCGCGAATCCTGGAGAAGAGATATTAGAGCCAGGCACGCTCGCCGTGAGTTGTGTGGAACCCACGAATGTAGTGGTCAGAGGCGCGCCGTTCCAGGCTACCGTTGAACCAGCTATTTGCGTCACGCCGTTTACAACAACGGGCGCCACATATCCCGAACCGTTCACGGTGAGAACGAACGTGCCGCTACCGGGAGAAACGCTTGTCGGCGAGAGACTCGCGATGAAAGGCGTGCCGTTCTGGACAGGGTTAATTATAAAACTGGATGCGAGTGAAGGTCCGCCGGGTTCCGGATTCGACACCGTAACCGCGCCGACGCCAGCAGTAGCAACGTCTGAAGCCATAATCGTGACGGCGAGTTGCTGGGTTGTGTTATTCAACACGCTCGTACGCATTGACCCATTCCAAAACACTTGTGACTGCGGGTTGCTGATAAAGCCCGTGCCGGAAATGAATACAGTGAACGTTTGACTGCCCGCTGTGATGCTCGAGGGAAATAGGCCGGTGATAACTGGCGTAGGATAGATTGGCGCTGATGTGCTGGTGCTCGAACAGCTCGCGAGTGACAGGGCGCATATTAGGAGTGCCAGCAAAACAGTCCACCGCAAACGCATCAGTGACGTCCTCCTATAATTTGCACGGAACCCTGCGGCCGCTCTTGGTGACAACTTTGTCGAGCGCAACGGGAAAACCGAAGCATCTAAAAATGTAGCAAAGACTTAGAATTGATAGCACCCCATGCGCAACCCGTCAACTCGGATTCAATATTACCGGCATTGGTTGGCCGTCATGGCATGTGCATAAGAGGCGTCGGGGAAATCCGTCTGTCATACGGGCCGCACATCGCAGTGAACTTTCAACGCCGCTAGCTTTTCCATCAGTTCCCGTTCTTGCGGATAGGTCACGTCCGCGTCGAACTCTACGACGTTCCCCTCATCGCTGCGATGACTGTGCCAGCGATGAGCCTGAATCCGGGACTCTTCCGCGATCTGATGCGCACGCGGCAACACCGTGGGATCCTCCGTCCTGAGACGGAAAGTCATCAGGCGCATGCTAAGGCCGAAGCGCTCCTCCGCCGCTCCAAGAAAGACAAGCGCGACCAGAAGAATTAGCGAAGAGAAAATGGCGGTCATCAACATGCCGGCGCCAACCGCCATGCCCACACTGGCCATTACGAAAATCGTCGCGGCACTGGTAATCCCCACAACGCCGCCGCGCCCGCGAATCACTACTCCTGCCCCAATAAATCCGATCCCTGGAATGATTTGGGCAGCAATGCGGGTGTGATCGCCGCCCACGGTTCCCGCCATTTCGTACGAAATAATCGTAAACAAAGCGGCGCCAAAACAAATCAGCATGTTGGTGCGCAGGCCGGCGGGCTTGTGACGTAACTCACGTTCGAGCCCGACCAATCCTCCAAGAACACCCGCAAGCAGGAGCCGAGCCACGATGTAAGAATTCAAATCGTGCAGCATAAATTCAATCAACTACAGCTTGAACGTTGTAAGTTTCAGGAAGCGACGCGCCCGTCCGGTTATTTCTCGGCGTGTTAATTTCGTCAGGCGCTCAACACCGAATCGTTCGACGGCAAAGCTTCCCAGCACTGAGCCATAAACCATCGCGCGGCGAAGCGTTTGGTCATTAATCCGTCCTTCGCCCGCCAGATAACCCATGAAACCGCCCGCAAAACTGTCCCCAGCTCCGGTCGGATCATGCACCTCTTCCAAGGGAAAACCCGGCACCGAAAACAGAAAGTTATTGTGCACCATTAAAGCGCCATGTTCACCGCGTTTAATGACCAGAGTGCGCGGGCCCATTTTGAAAACGTGTTTAGCTGCGCGCATCAAATTATGTTCGCCGGTCAGCTGGCGGGTTTCATCGTCATTAATCATCAAAATCTGCGTGTGTTTAAGAATTTCGCGTAATTCGGCGGGAGTGCGCTCGATCCAATAATTCATGGTATCGAGCCCTACCACTTTGGGCTTACATTTCATCTGCTTCAGAACGGATCCTTGCAGCGTTGGATCGATATTGCCGAGAAAAATAAATGACGAATCGCAATATGCTGCCGGCAAAGTGGGCTTGAAATTTGCAAACACATTTAAATCGGTTACCAGCGTCGTGCGCTCGTTCATGTTCTTGCTGTAGCGGCCGGACCAGAAGAACGTCTTCCCTGTCGCGTGCTCCAAGCCTTCCAGGTCGATTTCCCGCCCGTGAAAGACAGCCTTGTCTTTGGCCGTGAAATCGTCGCCAACGATAGCGACCACGCGAACCGGAGTGAAATGGCTGGCCGCAAGCGCGAAATAACTCGCGGCTCCTCCCAAGGTGCGTTCCACTTTGCCGTGCGGAGTCTCCAGAGCGTCGAAAGCGACCGAACCAACCACCAGTAGTGACATTCGTTCTCCGTTAGGAAATATATTTACCGATGATGGGAGCTAAGCGCCTCTTGGTGGCAGCCGGGATCGCCGAGCGGTCGGTAATAATCGCGTGTGCCAGCGCGGACCCGCACTTGCAGCTCCGTGCCTCCGGCAGTTCGCGCACAACTTCGCGCAACACGCGCTGTACGTTTGAAGTATTGCGATTTAAATTCTGAATAACTTCGTCCAAAGTGACAGCGTCGTGATTTGGATGCCAGCAATCGTAATCCGTGACCATTGCGATGGTGGCGTAACAAATCTCCGCTTCACGCGCCAGCTTAGCCTCCGTCAAATTGGTCATGCCAATCACGTCGAAGCGAAGCTGCCGGTAAGTATGTGATTCCGCCAAGGTGGAAAATTGTGGACCCTCCATGCACACGTACGTTCCGGAGCGGTGCGCTTTCACACCGGCGGCGTCACACGCATCGGAAAGGTGCGCCGCCAAAATCGCGCAGGTAGGTTTGTCGAATCCCACGTGTGCCACAATTCCACCGCCAAAAAAAGTTGCGATGCGCAGCCGTGTGCGATCAAAGAATTGATCGGGAATTACAAAATCGAGCGGTGGCAAATCATCACGAAGCGAACCGACCGCGCCGACAGACAAAATTCTTTCCACTCCAAGGATCTTTAGCGCGCATATGTTCGCGCGATAATTTATCTCACTCGGAGTTAAGCGATGACCGCTTCCATGCCGCGCCAGGAAGGCCACACGGCGCCCTTCGAGTGTACCGGTGACGATTGCGTCAGACGCATCGCCAAACGGCGTCTTCACCCGAATCTCGCGGGTATCCGTAAGTCCCGGCATCGAGTAGAGACCGCTTCCCCCAATAATTCCAATGCGAATTGGTTCTTTCGCGGCTTTACTTGTCTTCCTTTTCGCCCTTCTTGCCATTTTCACCTTTCGATCCGTAGAGCTAATCAATCGTCACTGGTTCCGCTTCCCATTTTCCGTCGCGCTCACGCAAATATGCCGCCGGCACGTTCGCATCGTGAGCGAAAAGGGCAATCCATCCTTCTTTGATCGCCTCCGGAATCCATTTCTTTTTGTTTTCGAGCGTAGTCATCGGATACAAGTCAAAGCCCATGATCCACGGCAGCGCTAGATGAGCCGTAGTGGGCACAAGATCGGCGAAGAAAAACGCTGTCTGACCGCCGCCGCTGAGTTTCACGCACTGCATGTTCGCGGTATGTCCCGGAACACGAATCAACTCCACTCCCGGCGCGATTGCACGGTCATCGACAAGCAGGGACCATTTTCCCGCCCCCTCAAGTGGCACATAATTTTCGAGTATGTAGCTTGCGTGATCTCGCTCGTTCGGATTTTTCGCGTGCTCGTATTCACCGCGCTGAACGACATACCGCGCGTGCGGAAATGCAGTAACAGTCTTATCTTTCTCCACGCGTGTGTTCCCGCCGCAATGATCGAAGTGCAGGTGCGTGTTGATAACGATATCGATTTCGTGCGGATGCACGCCATAATCGCGCAACCTCTCCGTCAAATGTGGGCCATCCAGCGCAAAAATATCGCGCCGTTTTTCGTCCCATTTCTCGCCGGCGCCGGTCTCCACCAAAATGGTTTTGCCACCAGCCCGCACCAGCAAACAATTCATCGCCAACTTGATCCGGTTCCTGCCATCAGCGGGAATTTTCTTTTCCCACAGGGGCTTCGGGATAACGCCAAACATTGCGCCACCGTCCAACCCTAAATGTCCGTCCACCAAAACGTGAAACTCCAGTTGCCCAAGTTTCAAGATTTATCTCCGAGTCCCACGCGCGCTAAAATCTGATTCACAGCGCCGTAAGGATCCATTTTTCGTTCCGCTACCTGCGAAGCAATGCTATCCAACTCGCCTTCGCCGAGTTGGTCGCCGACGACGCGTTCCAGCAATCGCGCTTCAAGAAGTTGGAGAATCCATTCCTTCCAATGCGAAACTTCGCGCGTCTTTCTGTCATGAGTTTGCTCGAAATGCGCTTTGAAAAGGGAAATCTGTCGCGCTAGCTCGCCCACACCTTTGCCTTCTGTAGCGACTGTGCGCACAACGGGTGGCTTCCATCCTTCTCGTTCAGGGACCAGTTGCAAAATGCCCCGCAGCTGTTGTTCGTAACGGTCCGCGCCTTCGCGGTCACATTTGTTCAGCACAAAAATGTCGCCAATTTCCATCAAGCCAGCCTTCAGGCTCTGAACATCGTCGCCCATGCCCGGCATCAGCACGACGATGGTGCAATCCGCGAGACGAACGATTTCGATTTCACCCTGGCCCACGCCCACCGTCTCGATCAAAATCATTTGCTTGCCAGCTGCATCCATCAACAGCGCCGTGTCTCTTGTCGCTTGCGCCAATCCGCCCAAGAAACCTCGCGTGGCCATCGAACGGATGAATATGCCGGAGTCGTTTGCGTGGCCCTGCATCCGCACGCGGTCACCCAAAATTGCTCCGCCCGTGAAAGGACTGGAGGGATCCACCGCAATAATCCCGACCGTCTTTTTCTCGCCGCGATAATGGCTCGCCAGCCGATCCACTAGAGTGCTTTTGCCCGTACCCGGTGCGCCGGTGATTCCAACGCGATATGCGCGCCCGGTGTAAGGGAAAAGCTGACGAAGTATTTCTTCGGCCTCGCGCGCGCGATTTTCAATTGCAGAAACTGCGCGCGATATCGCGCGCACATCTCCCGCGCGCACCTGCTCGGCCCAATTGTCAACGGAAACAGTCATAAGAATTAGGCGAGCCGCTCAGAGAGGAATTCGTTGCGCAGAACGAACGAAGTGGAACTCGTCGTGGTTTTTGCAGGCACTAAATTTAACCTTTTCCCAAAATCTGCCGGGCGATAACCAGTCTTTGAATTTCGCTGGTGCCTTCGCCGATCGTGCACAGCTTCACATCCCGATAGAATTTTTCGGCCGGGTAATCCTTAGTGAAACCGTAGCCGCCGTGAATCTGCACCGCTTCGTTCGCCACGCGTACAGCCACTTCACCGGCGTAGAGTTTTGCCATGCTCGACTCGCGTGTGAAACGCGCATCGTAGTTTCCGGCAGCAATCGCTTGGTCCGCGAGCCACGCGGCTTGATAAGTAAGCAGTCGCGCCGCTTCGATCTCCATGGCCATGTCCGCAAGCTTGAACTGAATGGCCTGAAATTCAGCGATCGGCTTGCCGAACTGTTTGCGTTGTTTCGCATAGCGCAGGGAGGCTTCGTAGGCACCCTGTGCCATTCCAAGCCCGAGGGAAGCAATCGAAATGCGGCCACCGTCCAGAATTTGAAGGCTGTTTACGAAGCCTTCGCCTTCTTTTCCCAACAGATTTTCCGCCGGCACTTTGCAATCGCTGAAAACCACTTCACTAGTATCGCTGGCTCGCAGTCCGAGCTTGTTTTCTTTTTTTCCTGGGCGGAATCCTGGAGTGCCTTTCTCGATGACGAATGCGGAAATCCCATGACTTTTCTTGGCCGGGTCCGTTACGGCCATGCCGACGCACACGTCCGCATAATGACCGTTCGTAGTAAATGTTTTTGATCCGTTGACAACCCAGCCGCCATCTTTCTTCACTGCGGACGTCCGCGTTCCTCCGGCATCAGATCCAGCCTCCGGCTCAGTCAGCGACCAGCAGCCCAGCTTTTTCCCTTGCGCCAGAGGCAGCACATATTTCTTTTTCTGCTCTTCCGTTCCAAACTTATAAATGTGGTTGGTGCAAAGCGAATTATGCGCGGCCACAATAATTCCGACAGAACCGTCTACGCGCGACAATTCTTCAATGATGATGGCATACTCGATGTAACCCATTCCCGCGCCGCCATACTTTTCGGGAAATATCACGCCCAGAAAACCCATCTCCGCCAGTTTGGGAATGAGCTCAGAGGGAAAACGGGACGCTTCGTCCCATTCCATTACATGAGGAAGGATTTCGCCCTCGGCAAACGCTCGAACGGTTCGCCGGAGCTGCTGCTGTTCGTCGGTTAGCGAAAATTCCACGACACCTCACACAATCCTGGCGAATTTAGCGGCATGATGCATGTCATTTATACCATAGGAGTTTGCGCGTCGATAACCGCGCGTCCGGGGACCGCTTGTCGCGAAAGGGTTCTGAAATCTCCCAGCGTTGCGAGCGATTTACCAATCGACTTTGTGGCCCTGGTTCTGCTCGTCTAACCACTGCTTCAGTGGCGCGTAGTATTCAAGAATTGCGGTCGCGTCCATTTGCTTTTCGCCGGTTAATACTTCCAAAGCTTCCGGCCACGGACGGCTCTGTCCCATAGCGAGCATTTTGTTCAGACGTGCGCCGGCTTCCTTATTGTTGTAAATCGAGCATCCATGTAGCGGTCCCTTGTAACCTGACTCGCGGCAAAGCGCGCGGTGAAACTGATATTGGAGAATCGCTGCAAGGAAATAACGGGCGTACGGAACGTTGGCGGCCACGTGATACTTCGCGCCCGGATCGAAATCCTCTTCGCTGCGCGGGGAAGGTGGCGCGATACCTTGATATTTCTCGCGTAACTCCCACCAAGCTTTGTTGTAGTTCTCCGGCGTCACCTTGCCAGAGAAAACCTCCCAGCGCCACTTATCGATCAGCAGACCGAACGGCAGGAACGCTACTTTGTCCAAGGCGCGCTTCATCAGCAGCCCAAGGTCTGACGAAGCCGGCGGAACATTTTCGAGCAAACCAATTTCTTTCAGGTATTCGGGAGTAACGGAGAGAGCTATGGTGTCGCCAATGGCCTCGTGGAATCCGTCGTTTGCGCTGTTGCGAAATAGCAGAGGCTGAGTGTCGTATGCGCGCTGGTAAAAATTGTGGCCCAGCTCGTGGTGAATGGTCGTGAAATCGTCAGCCTTTTGCTCGATGCACATCTTGATACGCAGGTCTTCCACATAGTCAATGTCCCAGGCGCTGGCGTGGCAAACCACTTCGCGATCGCGTGGCTTGGTGAACATCGAGCGTTCCCAGAAAGTTTGCGGGAGCGCGGCGAAACCCAAGGACATGAAGAAGCGTTCACCGTAGTGCACCATTTCCGCCGCTTCGATTTGTTTGGCCTTCAAAATCTCCGTCAGATCGTAGCCGGGATCGGCGTTTGCCGGCGCCAGCAGCGGATAAATATGGGTCCAATCCTGCGACCACATATTTCCCAGCAAATGCGCGGGAATGGGGCGGTCTTCACTGATCACGCCAAGGCCATATTTCTTTTCGAGATTCCAGCGTACGTATGCGTGCAGCGAAACATAGAGCGGTCGAACCTGCTGCCAAAGACGATCGAGTTCCGCGGCGAAGGCATCGGGAGACATATCGTAATTCGAACGCCACATTGCTCCGACATCAGCGAACCCGGTTTCACGGGCGCCTTTATTGGCCAGCTGAACCATTCGCGCATAACGTTTGCGCATCGGGGGCGCAATCGCATGCCAGCCTTGCCAAGCACGCTCAAGTTCTTTCGGATCGCGGCTAGTGGCCATCAAGTGATCGAGGTCGCTCAATGAAAGGCATTTTCCCTGCGGTCCATCGGGACACCACTTCCCTTTTCCGTAATCGCTTTGCAACGAAGCATTGAGTTGCGAAAGCTCGGTGCTTTCAGCGGTGCCGCGTGGTGCAGGAATATCCACCGAAAATTTTATTAGCTTCAGCTTACGCGCGACATCCTCCGGAAGTTGCAAGCCGTCATAACGGTGAGCCTGTGCCGCGAGTTCCGCGGTCGCGGCCTTCACGGCCTGGTCCGCCTCCGCGGCCATCTCCTCCGTGTCGGGCGTAATGAAGGTCTCTTGCACCCACGACGCGCGTTGTGCCGCGACCCAGAGCGGCAGCAGACGATTTTCGGCGCCTTCCACAAATTGCCGGGCCTCTTCCGCCGTGGGCGCCGCCGATTTCATTTGCGCGGGTTTAGTTGCTGCCGCGCTCTTCGGATTTCCAGTTTCAATCGTCATTACGTTGTTATTTCTCCTCGCTGCTAGTAGCCCGGATGCGACGATCAGACAAAATATTCCGGCGCTTGCCGTCGTCCACCGAACAGCTCGTTGAGAACTCATCGCTCTTGTGTCTCCGATTAAGCCAACCAGCCAATTTTAGCCTGGCTAGGAATGCGCCGCCGCGGGCGCACTTGCGCTCACGCCTAGAACTTCGCTGACGGCCATTAACGCCCTTTCAATCCCATCGCGTTGAACATCGCAATGTGTGACCATGCGAATGGAGTGTTTATCCGTGGGGCCGCAAAGAATTTTCTTTTTGCCAAGCTCGGCGGAGATTTCGGCTGCAGCGCGGCCGGTACCGCGCACATCAAAAATCACGATATTAGTGACAACTTTTTTTGGATCCAGCGAGATCCCTTTTATGCTCGCGAGTCCGTTGGCCAGGAACTTCGCGTTTTCGTGATCGAGGTGCAAATTCCTGGGAGACTCCTCCAAGGCAATGAGCCCGGCCGCCGCGAGGACGCCTGCCTGGCGCATGCCACCGCCCAACAACTTGCGCGCGACATGCGCTTTCTGAATAAACTCCTTTGATCCGACTAGCATCGATCCCACCGGCGCGCCCAGACCCTTGGATAGGCAAAACATCACCGAATCGCAATTCTTTGTAATGATCGAAACACTTTTTCCGAGCGCAACAGCAGCGTTAAATATACGCGCGCCGTCCAGATGTACTTTGAGTCCCGCGGCATGAACGCGTTGGCATACATCTTCCATCACAGCTGGCGGATACACCGTGCCGCCGTGCATATTGTGAGTGTTTTCCACCGCGACCAATGCGGTTTGAGAGTAATAGTAAGTTTTGGGACGGATCAGCGGCTCAATCAAGTCCCACGTAAGAAGCCCATCGGGCGCGGGAGCCGTACGAGGCATGCATCCGGCAAGGGCGGACATCGAGGCGAGCTCATACTGATTAACGTGCGCGCGCTGCTCACAAATTACTTCCATGCTAGGCTGGGTGCAGGTTTTGATCGCGATCAGGTTTCCCATCGACCCGCTGGGGACAAACAATGCCGCTTCACGTTCGAAGATTTCTGCAGCGCGTTCCTGCAAGCGATTGACCGTGGGATCCTCGCCGTAAACGTCGTCGCCGACTTCTGCTTCCGCCATAGCTCGACGCATCGCGGCAGACGGTCGCGTGACCGTATCACTGCGAAGATCTACCAAATCCGCCGTGCTTTTGTTTTCCGAAGCTGTGAACATGCTATCTCCTTAGCCCAGCAATTCCACAAAAACATCATTCGAAATAGACAAACTGTCTGGTGCGAGCCGCAACCACGGCCCATTCAATTGCAAGAACCCCTGTTCAGCCAGCGGGGAGATGCGATCTCGCAAACTCACGTGATATTCACGCTCAATCCGCTCGAGATCAACTCCGTTGAGTTGCCTCAGACCCAGAAATAATTCTTCTTCCAGCGCTTGCGCTGGTGTCACCGTTTCAATTTGTTCGCGCGGCGAAGCTCCCTGTTCGATGCAGGCCACGTATCGGGCCGAATCGTGTACGTTGGACCAACGCTTCTCGCCGCCAAACGAATGCGCCCCGGCTCCGAAACCAAGATAAGGTTGGCGTTGCCAGTACTTCGAATTGTGTCGCGACCGCATTCCCGGCTGCGCCCAGTTTGAAATTTCGTAATGCTCGTATCCTGCTTCCGCCAGACGCGCGCACGCCGAATCGTAAAAATCCGCAATCGAATCGTCCGCGGGAATTTCAGCAGCGCTATACCGTTTGCCGCCCACCAAAGATTCGGCACCTAGCCTGCTGCCTTCATCAATTTCAAGCATGTAAATCGACAGATGTTCCGGCCGCATTTGCAAGATTTGTTCGACCGACTCTTCCCACGTTTCGCGGCTTTGATGTGGCAGCCCTGCAATCAGGTCCAGACTAATATTTCGAAACCCGGCGTCGCGCAACATC
>Ga0308309_10001491_pt1 | contig 13939 bp, 13 predicted proteins | sample HubBroMetageWFT5_FD_192491 | JGI IMG/M metagenome (GOLD analysis project Ga0308309, IMG submission 192491) | Warmed and freeze-thawed soil microbial communities from the Hubbard Brook experimental Forest, New Hampshire - Hubbard Brook CCASE Soil... | ecosystem: Environmental > Terrestrial >...
GCATGCGCGGGCCGACCCGGGCGCGGGTTTTTCTTCCGCTCAAGCTGGCCGAGAGTCTGCATGTGATGCAGCCCACGGACCTGCGGGAAATTTCGCGCGCGGCCACCGGTGAGCCAGTCAATTCCTCAGTGAGCGTGCGGGTGAAAAATCCCGGCCAAATACAGACGGTTGAAGACGCGGTCAAGAAAATGGGCTTCAACACCTTCTCGATTCTCGACGCCAGCAAAAGCATCCAGCAATTCTTCAAAGTGTTGGACGTGTTTCTCGGGATCTTCGGCAGCCTGGCTCTGGCGGTCGCTTTCATCGGAATCGTGAACACACTGGTGATGGCCATTCTCGAGCGCCGCCGCGAGATTGGAATCATGAAAGCCATCGGCGCCAGCGACGGGGATGTGAAGCGGCTCTTCTTTGCCGAGGCCGGCGCCATGGGCATTCTCGGGGGCATTGTGGGGGTCGCGCTGGGCTGGGCGATCGGACAGGTCATCAACCTGGGTACGAACATTTACCTCAAGAGCCAGTCTTTTCCGCCGGAACATTTCTGGTCGGTCCCCTTGTGGCTGGTGGCATTCGCCATCGCGTTTTCTTTTTTCGTGAGCCTCGCGGCGGGGCTTTATCCGGCGGGACGCGCCGCCCGGCTCGATCCCGTGCAGGCCTTACGCTACGAGTAAACTGAAGGGATGGATCGCTGTCTCCGAATCGTTATCCTGTTCGCCGCACTTGCGGTTTCGCTTCCAGTTCGCGCGCAGAGCCGCATCGATTGCAACGCGCTGAACAGCCGGATTCTGAAACACCCGGTCCACTACTGCGTTTACCTCCCTGCCAGCTATGACGCCGGCGCAACCAAGCGTCCTCCGCAAAGCTATCCTGTGCTTTACTTCCTGCACGGCCTGGGCGACAACGAGCAAACGCTCTTTAACAGTGGAGGATGGACGCTCCTCGACGATCTCCGGCAGCGACACAAAATAGGGGAATTTCTTATTGCCGCGCCGGAAGGCGGGCGAACTTTCTACATCAATTCTGCCGATGGCTCGGTGCGCTACAGCGATTTCTTTCTACAGGAATTCCTTCCGCTGATCGAAGCCAAATATCGAGTCAGCAAGGGTCGAAGCGGTCGAGCAATCAGCGGTATTTCTATGGGCGGCTATGGCGCGCTGCGTTTCGCTTTCTCGCATCCCGAAATGTTCTCGGCAGTGAGCGCGCAAAGTGCAGCCTTGATCACCGAATCTCCCCAAGAACTCGACACCGCGGCCAAGTCGGGTGCTCCAATGGGAAAGCTGCTGGCGACGGTCTTCGGAAGCCCGATCGAGGTCGCACACTGGAAAGAGAATAGTCCGTTCGTTCTAGCGAACCGGAATCAAGCTGCTTTGCGACACTTGGCCATCTACTTCAACTGCGGCCAGGATGACAACTACGGATTCGAAAAAGGCGCAGCCAAGCTCCACGAGCAGCTGCAAAAAGAAAAGGTGGAGCACGAATATCATCCGTATCCCGGCGACCACAGCCTCACTTATTTCCTGGGGCACTTCACCGAGGTTATGGAGTTTCACTCCCGGGCATTCGGTCTTCGATAACCAGGTTTGTCCTACTCCAGGTTTGTCCCGCTAAAGAACTGTAGTAAAACTGTAATAGCCGGAGAGGTGGCCGAGTGGTTGATGGCTCCGGTCTTGAAAACCGGCATACCCGAAAGGGTATCAGGGGTTCGAATCCCTTCCTCTCCGCCAGTATTTTTTGTTATCAGCCCCTTGCAATAGCCGTGCCACACTCGAGCGGAGAACAATCCGAGTCCCGCTTCACTTCTTCTTTGCCTTCGCGGGCGCAGCCAGCGCCACAGAGGCCTCGCTGGTGAGCAGGAGGAAAGTGAACGTCTCCTGCAGGTACAGGCGGACAGCGGCGTCGGTGTGGCTGAGATAGCCGATGGAGACGTCCTGGCCGATGTGGAGATCGAAATCTCCGCCACGGGTGGTCAGCACAAAAGCTCCGGCAATCGCGGGAGCCCAGATGATTTCATCCTTGACCAGCCGCTTGACGTGTTCGAGGACCGGGTATCCGTGGTCGCTAGTCTCGGCCAGGGCGGTATAGCAGTCGGCGCCGAGCAGCACAGAGTAAGGACCGTTGACACCTACGAGACGCAACTGGCTCAAGCTCTGGGCAATGGCGTCGGGATACTCTCGCACGTCGGCGGGGAGCGTCATGATTGGATTGCTGGTGCCTTGACGGATGCCTTCTATCCCGGCGGCGGCATAGCCATCGAATATGGCCGCGTCCTCGGCAAAGGCAATCTGCCGCGCGGCGTCCTTGGCCGGTTGCCAGTCTGAGTCGTTCGCGCCACGCTCGACGTCATCGATCGCCTGACGATCCAATTCGAACGGAACACGGATCTCGACCATTGCATTGACCTCGCGCTGCCTTGTGAGGATGCCTTTCGCTGGGGCGGTGATCGTCCGCAGATGGCCAGTGCCGACGGCAGAGAGCGCGGTGCCGGCGGGTCCCTGCACGTCGACGACACGGCGTCCGGCAAGGTAGCGCTTGAATGTGCGCGATGTTTCCTCCTCGATCTGAGCCCATGCCGAATCGGAAATGGGGGCAAGCTCACGATGAAGATTATTCATGTCTTATGTCTCCTTTGAGAGAACCGATGCCGAGGGAACCGTCGCGCACCGATGGAATGGAGGACGAACTTTCGGCCACCGCCGGCGCTGCGTCGGATTCCTCAGCCTCAGGCTGGTCTTCGGCCAGGGTATCGAGAAATGTAGACGATGGTACGAAGAAAAGATTCCCGGTGACGGCGCGGCTGAAATCAAGCAGCCGGTCGTAGTTGCCGGGTGGCCGGCCGATGAACATGTTCTCGAGCATCTGTTCAATCGTGCGGGGCGAACGGCTGTATCCGATGAAATAAGTGCCGAATTCACCGTGGCCAGGCTGGCCGAAGGGCATGTTGTCGCGCAAAATCTTGATCTCTTTTCCGTTTTCAACGATCGTGGTAAGAGCGTTGTGCGCTGACGTCGGCTTCACGGAGTCGTCCAATTCGATGTCGGACAGCTTGGCGCGGCCGATAATGCGTTCCTGAGCTTCGGTGGGAAGCGCATTCCACGCGCCAAGATCATGAAAATATTTCTGGACGATGACGTAGCTGCCACCGACAAAGCCGGAGTCCTCGTCGCCGATAAGCACAGCGTCGACGGCTGCCTCACCGCGGGGATTCTCCGTCCCATCGACGAAGCCGATGAGATCGCGATCATCGAAGTAGCGGAAGCCTTGGACTTCGTCGACCGGGGAAACGGAGTTCCCGATACGCGCCATAAACTGAGTGGCCAGCTCGAAGCATAGATCCATGCGCTTGGCGCGGATGTGGAACAGTAAGTCGCCCGGCGTGGAGACAGCATGGCGCCCTCCCGCGCGAATTTCCCGGAAGGGATGCAACTCTGCCGGTCGCGGCGATCCAAAGAGGCGGTCCCACGCGTTGGATCCAAACCCCATGACGCAGGAAAGCCCTCCCTCCAGATCACGAAATTCCACTGCGCGTACCAGCGCGGCGAAGTCGCTGCAGAACGAGCGCAGGGTGGAAAGATGCTCAGGGCCCGGTTTGAGCGTCGCGACCAGGAAGATCGCGGCACGAGTAAGTGGCGCGGCTACTGCCTGCGCGACGAAAGGCAATCTACCTGCAGCTTCGGGCGTGCTTGTCGGATCGGGCTCCATCGGTATCAACCCTGAAAACACTACTGCAACTGCACCTCAAACCGTGTCTCGTGCATCAGGGCTCTAGAAACATTACAGGAATTTGTCTCGATTTGCATCGGTTTGATTCGCGAGGACAGGGCATGAAATCGCAAACGAGATTTCGGGAGTCAAGGTAAGGGACCGGTAAGCGACCGGGTACAACAGAACGCGAACGCCCTCGGGATGTAGCAGGAAACAGGCCCCAACTGATGGACAGGCGCTGACCATGAGTTCGCGCCATCGGCACGACTGAACGTCGTGCCCTTCCGAACCCCGCTCGAATCAGAGTCTTTCCGCAGCGCTAGGAGCGCTAATACGGAGTCACTACTGCGTCCTCCGGATAACCCGGCATGCCGAACTCGGGAACGTCGAGGCCTTCCTCTTCGACCTCGGGTGCTACCCGCATGCTTTTCGCTTTGTTGATGCACCAGAAGACGGCGTAGGTTACACCGAACGCCCAGGCTGCGTACAAAGTTGCTCCCATGAGTTGGCAGAGGAACTGACGCGTATCGCCGTGGAGCAGGCCGGTTACGCCCAGGCCGGGTCGTCCCAGGTAGGAGGTTGCTCCGACGCCGTTCCATCCTGTGCCGTAGGCACCGTCGGCAAAAATTCCTACACAGACCGCGCCGAGCCAGCCGCAGTAACCGTGCACCGAAATCGCGCCGCAGGGATCATCGATCTTCAAGACCCGGTCATTAAAGAGCACGCCGCCGCAAACCAGGCATCCCGCTAATATGCCGATTACTACCGCCGAGGTTGGGGACACAAAGGCGCACGGTGCTGTGATCGCGACTAATCCCGCCAACATGCCGTTACAGGCCATGGTTATGTCGGGTTTGCCGAACCAGAGATACCACAAGAGCATGGCAGCTGCCGAACCCGCGACTGCAGCCAGATTGGTGTTCACTGCGACTACAGAGATGCGAAGGTCGGTTGCTCCAAGAGTGGAACCGGGGTTGAATCCCATCCAACCAAAAAGCAGGAGAAATGTTCCGGTCACAACGTAGACGATGTTGTGCGCGGGGAAGACGCGAATCTTTCCGCCGGGACCGTATTTTCCTAGACGAGGACCGAGAATAATGGCGAGAGCCATGGCGCAGAAGCCGCCCACGGCATGCACTACGGTGGAACCGGCAAAGTCGACATACCCGTGGCCAAGATTTAGCGTAGAACCGACTTGCGAAAGCCATCCTCCGCCCCACGTCCAACAGCCAGAAATCGGGTACAGGATCGCACCAATGAAAAGTTCACACAGCAGGAATGCCCAGAAGGTAATCCTCTCGCAAACAGCGCCGACGATGATGTAGCCGGCCGTCTCCATAAACACGACTTCGAAAAGCGTCAGGCAGTTGCTGCTGGCGTCATAGGCCGGACCGGTGAGAAAAAATCCTTTCCCGCCAACGAATCCCCACTGGCCGCTTCCCACCAGAAAGTGATTGAGAGTGGGGATGCCGCCGAGATTGGTAGGAGCGGCGTTGATGGCGACGGCTCCAAACTGGAATGCATATCCGACCGCGTAATAAGCCAGAAAGGCGAACACGTAGGCCGCGAAATTCAGCATCATCAAGTGGGCGGCATTTTTCTTTCGAACCAGCCCACAGGTCAGCAAGGCAAAACCGGCCTGCATGAATAGCACCAGGTAGCCGGTATTCAGGGTCCAGGCAAAGTTAGTCGCCACGCGGACGTGACCCACGCTGTCCGCCAGCTTGAGGGCGAGAGGCTCTCTCGCCGATTGCGCCTGAAAGTCGTCGAATGCCTTCTTGTTCGCAGCATAATCGGAAGCGGACTTGTCGGTGGGCTCGGCCACCACAAAGGAACTGCCGGCAGCGTCCACGGCAGAAGTCTTATCCCCGGTGGCTGTGCCCGATGGATCTGGCTTGGGCGCATCGTTGGCAAAGCAAGGCGTGGCTAGACCCGCCAACAATCCAGCGGCTAAAACGATGGCGGCACTGGCCACTACTGTCGCCGACAATGTCGCTCTCAGTGTCGGCCTCAGTGTCGGCCTTACTAATGACAGGCGCAGGGAGTGGCCGCCGGATCGCTTTCTCATGTCTGGTTGCTCCTGTTTCTGAAGGGTGGGCAATTCTCTGGCGATCGTACCTGCGCTGGAACGGAGATCGCAACTGCCGATACGACCGCACTTTCACATATCTGGAAGCAAGGGCTGACCCGGGGAAGTGAGCCGGCCCCGACGAGCGCCGGTGCGTTCAATCGACAGTCCTCTCCCTAATCCGCAGACGATAAAGGTACGCATCCAGCGAGTCCAATTCATATTTCTTATAGGGTCCATCAGATGCTCCAATGACACGCTGGGAAATGGCGGCGTCATCTCGAGCAGTTGACGCTGTTGCTCCGCCTGCGGAAAGTTCTGCGTAATGAGCGTCCACAAGAGCAATCGCTTTCGCCCAGTACCCTCCTGTGAATTGTGCAAAGGTGGAGAACAACGAGTCATGCAGCGCTCGTTGCCACGGGCGATTCAGGTACCTCGGCCCCCTAGCGAGTTGAGCTCGCCCATCCTCCAGCGTCTCTGGAGAGAAACGGCTCTGCTATGCAAATGGCTTGCACACCAGGAAGTAACCTGAGTAACCTCCGCCTGGACACAAAGTAATCATTTTAAAGGCCTTAGTGGCACCTTGGGGCCATTCTCTACCGGCCCGGCAATTGCGATAGTACAGGTACGGGTGGCCAATGCTCGGCCCCCACTAAGGTCATGCGGACAAACTGGCTGGGCGCGATCCTCAAATACCGGGTGGTCATTTTGCTCGCAGTTCTTGGTTTGTGCCGGCCAGCGCTGTCACAAGAAGTCTCTGTCGCGCTGCTTCACCCGGACATGATAGAACCCACTCCGATGGCCCCGGCTCCGGTGGTGAAGACGTTCCAGCCGGCGACGTTTCCCGAAGCTCCCAGCCATCGATTTTGGGACCGCGAGAATTGCGTTTTGTTTGCGACAAGTGCCGCCTTCAGCGCCGCCGATTTCGTCGTCACCAAGGACAACCTACGGGGCGGCGGTCAGGAACTCAACCCTGTAACTCGCGTGTTCACCGGCAGTACCGCCGGACTTGCAGTGAATTTCGCCGGCGAAACCGCTGGCGTCGTCGGACTCAGCTACTTTTTCCACAAGATCGGACATCACAAACTGGAGCGCGCCGTTTCCATGCTGAACATCGGCGCCTCAGGAGCAGCCGTAACCTACGACCTGGCCCATCGATAGGCTGCATCTCCTCAAACAGCTCTTGTCGCCCGGTTCCCCGGGTTCTCCTTTTCGCCTCCACGCAGAATCCAAAGCAACAGGAATGTCACTCCCAAAGCGATTAGAAAAAAGATGATTCCACCCTGCCGGTGCAATCTTCCGGTCAGAAAGCTGGGGTCGACACGGGTTGCGAGCATTGCGATGACAAATATGCGAAGCCCGTTCTTGGCAACCGAGAGCGGGATTGCCACCAGGATAATCAGGGCTTTTCGCCAAGGTGAGCGCAAAAGGAGCTGCGCCAGAACCATGGTGGTGACAATCAGCATGGAGCTGGAACGGATACTGCTGCATTCCCGGGCAACCTCCGCCGTCAACCCCGGAATGTGGACCAGCACGCCCCATTGCTCCACCGGAACACCCGCGGCTACGAAAAGCAGATGGGCGGCTGCGGCAGAGCCCTGCTGCAGCAGGTTCACCGCTGGGTTCAACGCAAAGTTGGGAAAGGGAACCAACCAAAGTAAGAAACAAAGCGGAAAGAGGGAACGCCGAAAAGCGCGAAACCCGAAACAAAGAATAAAAGCAGCGATCCACCATACTACGAGTGCCAGCATGTTCGCCGAAAGCCGCTCATCGGGGGAGATTGCCACCACTCTCCACTTCATAAAGAGAGTCACGGAAGCGGTCACAACCAACAAGACGGAACCAAGGACCATGCTCGGTCGTTTGAAAGGCTCAGGCGGTTTCCAACCCAGAAAGATCAAGGCGGCGCTGATGGGTAGGATCAGCAAAATGTGCGTGTACTGTTCGTCGTGGAGTGCCAGCGCAAACGAAGACGTGAGCGGGGACCACCAGACCGTCAGGGAAATTGCGCCGAGGACGGAAAAGACTGCGACGGGCAACGGTTTGAAGGTCGAATCTCGGTACGGAGCACTCGGCACGATGTAATTCTAACCCGGCTGGTCGCGCAGCTTCGGCGAGCTCCATAAGAAAGCAGACTTTACGGTAGCGCTAAGGTACCACTACCTCCACGCGGTTCGAGTAGTCACTTTCCTTCCCCTTTGAGTTCACAGCGGTCGTGGCGTAGTAGTAGGTCGTTCCATGGACTACGGTTGCATCCGTATAGGTGGTATTGGGATCCACTTTTGAGTTGATCTTGGCATAGGAACCAGCCAGAGACGCTTTCCGGTAAATGTTGTATCCCATCACGTCGGGGGAAGAGCTCCCGATCCAGGAGAGACTCACAAAGGGCAGGGTGGCCGTAGCGGTCAAGGCCGAGCGCGCTAGGGAATCCGCGGCATTGCTGGTGAACGAAAGCGTAGCAGACGGCGTCCCGCTGCTCTGCGGCGTGAAGGCGATATTGAGAGATACGCCGTTCCCGGCCGGAATCGTCAGCGGAAAAGGGGTGTCGAGAACTGCAAACTGCGAACTGCTGCTGGAGACCGAGGAAATGGTTACACTTCCACCGATGGCACTCAGTTCCACCGACCTCTTCTCTGTGGTTCCTACAGCCACCTCGCCAAAATTGAGCGTGGCGGGGGTAATGGCCAGTTCCGGCTTGCTAACGCCAATGCCAGTAAATGCTATGTTCAGGTTCGGACCGGCGACAAAAGAACTGCCGCCGACCGGGCCCACTGCTTTCGGTTTGAAAGTGACATCCAACTTTAGCGCTTGTCCCTCTGCCAGGATGAAAGGGAATGTGGCACCACCCACCGAAAATCCCGCGCCTTCGGTTTGCAAGCCGCTGAGGATCACCCTTCTCCGGCCGGTGTTGGTTAACACAACCGCCGAGGTTGAACTCGCGCCCACCGCTACACTGCTGAACGAAAGGTTTTGCGGACTTACCGTCACGGCCTCGCTGGACACACCAGCACCTGCCAGTGCCAGGTAGATTGCCCGGTTGGACGCGTTACTAAATAAAATGATCGACCCGCCGGCCCCGCCTTTTGCCGTCGGCGCGAAAGTCACGCTGACCGGAAGACTTTCTCCCGGGGCCAGAATCTGCGGCAGATCCAAGGTCGAGACTTTGAATCGGCTGTCGGTCGATCTCACTCCTGAAACCGTTACCCTCGATTGCCCGTGGTTGGTTGCAACCACGACAAGGGTTTCGGTCTGGCCGACAACGACACCGGCGAAACGTAAGCGAGGCGCCGAAAAACTCATTTCCGGTGCGGCCGCTCGCAGCCGCGGGGACAGTGTCACCAGAATCGACAGCGCTACTACTATAGGAATGGCAGTCGCAGACAGGTGTCGGGCCTTCGACCGGCGGAGTCGCATAAGCCCATCAGCTTGACAAACTTTGCGCAGGTGCGCCTAGATGCCAGAAGGACATCCGGGAAGGCCGGTGGCACTGGTGTCGCCGACAACGGCTCAGATCGCCGATGGTCTTGCGATCCGCTGGTAGAGGCTTGCTAGGCGGCCGCTTGCCTCTCTACCGCGCTGGGAAGCTCTTTCTCTCGCGGGGTAAGAGCGCGGGCTTCCGACGCCACACAGATGATGAAGCAGGCTACGCTGATTTCAAAGAGATTCCGCTTGCTCAGGCTTATCGCCGTGAATAGGGCTTTGCCGACGTTCAGTTGCTCCAGCCCCCCACATAACAGCGCTATCCATCCTACGTAATAGGTAATCTTTCCAACTAAATGCAGTCGAATCGATCGGTCCATGTCAACCCTCCTGGCTTTCTGTCTTGGCCGCCAAATATGCCCCAGAACAGGTGCAATTGACGAGCAGTGAGGAATTGTACACCCTGTTGTCAATCCTGGTTCGGAATGCCGGAACTGGGACGTTGGTAGTCCCCTGCTCTCGCTCGGCTGGACGAGAGCAACCCGAAGGCGACCGCTGACGACTATTTCGGTCCCGCGGGCTCCCGACACAAGGGCGGCGAGGCCGTGGAAGCAGAGGTAGAGGGAGCGCTTTGCCTCGGAATCTTGGCAGGTGCCTCGTTGGAAACGATACTAGTCACTCCGTTGGCACTGATTGCACGCACCACGTAATAGTACTTCCCGTCGTTGACCACCAGGTCGTCCGCGCATCTGGTGCCTGGAAATGGCGTGTTGTTGAGCAGTACGGGCGACGGGTCCTTTTGCTTCAAGCCGCGATAGATACAATACCCGACTGCGACAGCATGCTTGGAGTCACCAGGGGCGCTGGCTCGCCACGAGAGAGTTACCCTGTGTCCTCCCTTTTCTGAAGGCCCCGCGGGCGCGCCGAAAGAGCCGAAGGTGGGGCAGGTGAGAGGGGTGACCGGAGGGAGACTAGTGAGAGCTGCGGCTTTCCGAAGCCCGTCCTCTCGCAGCGCTTCTTCCAGTCGCTGGGTGGGCGTTGGTCTGGGAGTGATCAGGCAGCTTGTGCAGCCGACCTGTAGGACGCCGGCGATGCCAAGAACCACAACGATTGCACGGGCTTGATGATTTGACCTGACGCCGGGCCTATGGATCATAGGATTGCATCTTTAGTTATACAACTCGCGCGAGTCAGCGCTCACAGTGATTCGTCATGTGTGATTCGCGACAGCCACTACTTTGGTTGCGACGCGCAAGCTCGGTTGCTGATCGGAGCACCGCGCACTCCGCCCGAACGTTTCAAGACCACATGCTCCAGTCAGACGGTCGCATTCATGATCCCGCCGCGCTTCGTGCTGAGGACACTCTCTTGTTGGCCAATCTGACGCAAGAGGGAGAGTTGCCCCTCTTCGTCCCTGATGCAATCGTCGAACACTCCATCCCGCTATCTTTAATTGGTTGCCTCCGGAAGGACATTCGGACGGTTTATGTGTGAGGAAAAGCGTACGACATCATCGCTGCCAAGGGGGTGAGAATTCGAGTGACGCACCGGGAACGTCTGCGATTGCTTTCGGCGATGTGGAAGGCGGCCGGACAGCGGTCGATCGGAAGATCGGCCTGGTTTGTGCTTGTAGCCAGGCAGACCCTTCAGCGGATGATCTTCTTTTGTTTCCGATGTCTGCGGGTTGGTCTGCCACTCGAGGGTGGTTACTTTGCTCACCCCTAACTACCTAACTCTGCCGGATCTGATCTCAAACTCGTGCGAATTTTCAGGCCGCGAACGGGCAGTGCATGGTCGGAGGTTGCCCGCGTTCTTGTATAATGGAGGTAGTTTTCGAGGGTCGGTACTACCCGGCCGTCTCTCGTCCCCCTCCATTTTCTTCAGTCTGATGTCAGATCATCGTTGGAACGGTATGGAGCAGCGATCCCAATGAAAACCGGCTGGCGAGGAATTGGCGTCCTATCGACGTGCCTGGCAGCCGCGGCAATGGTGGCTTGCTCGCATCCCGTCGCAAGTGTCTCCAACTCATGGGATCCGAGAGCAGCTGCGGCTTACCTGGATTATCGGGAAGGCTGGTGGATGGGATGGACAGGATCCGCCCGTGATCACGATACCTTTTGCGTCTCGTGTCACACTGCTTTGCCTTACGCTCTCTCCCGGCCAGCGCTGCGCGCCGCGCTCACGGAACGAGGCCCGTCAATCAATGAACGCAAACTGATCGAGAATGTCACCAAGCGCGTTCGTCTCTGGAAGGAAATTGGGCCCTACTACAACGATCAGGGATACGACCATAAGACCGCCGAGTCCCGAGGAACTGAGTCCGTTCTCAACGCTCTGATTCTTGCCAGCCGCGATGCTCAGAATGGACAACTGAGCGACGACACTCGCGCCGCGTTCAACAACATGTGGGCATTACAGCAGACCGCTGGGGAAAATAAGGGCTCCTGGCTTTGGCTCCAGTTCGATCAGGAGCCTTGGGAAGCAAACGATTCCAATTATTACGGCGCAACCCTAGCCGCGATGGCAGTGGGAACAGCCCCGGAGAGCTACTCGTCGGCGCCCGAAATTCAGGATAATCTCGCAAGTTTGCGCGAGTACCTGAATCGGGAAAGCGCAGGACAATCCACCATCAATCGTGTTTTCCTGCTCTGGGCTTCCACCAGGTTGCCTGGGGTTCTCACGACAGAACAGCAAGGAGCGATTATTCATGAAGTGCTGAGTAAGCAGCAGGCAGATGGGGGCTGGAGGCTGGCTTCCATGGCCTGGAAGTGGAATGGCTGGAGTATTAAGTCGTTCGAGAACATGTGGTTCCGGGAAGACGGAACCCCGATGGAAGGGAAAAGTGACGGTGTGGCGACCAGCCTCATGATCCTTGCCCTGCAAGAAGCGGGCATACCCCGCGACAATGGCCAACTCAAGCGTGGAATCTCATGGCTGATGAGCAACCAGAATACGACGGACGGTTCCTGGCCGGCGTCATCGGTGAACAAACGGCGGCACAAGTCTTCCGAGACGGGACGCTTTATGAGCGACGCCGCAACCGCTTTTGCGGTGCTCGCCCTGACTGACAACCAACGGACAGCGAGCCAGGTGGCGTCGGCGTCCAAGCGCTGAGGGAAGCCTCCGCATAAATTGCACAGGAGCCCATGAAAGACTGCAAGAAATTCTACATCGACGGGAAGTGGGTCGATCCGGTTGAAGTGCGCGACTTCGCGGTCATCAATCCTGCCAACGAAGAGCCCGTTGCGACCATTTCGCTTGGCAGTGCCGCAGATGTTGACCGGGCCGTGGCCGCAGCCAAGCGTGCCTTCGAGTTGTATTCGGAAACAAGTTTGCAGGAGCGCTTGGACCTTCTGCGCCGGATCATCGAGGTGTACCAGTCAAAAATGGAGGAGATGGCCGCCACGATTTCGCAGGAAATGGGCGCACCCAGCTCGCTATCCCGCAAAGCGCAGGCTCCTGCCGGGCTCGCGCATTTGTTGGAAACTGTGAAAGTGCTGGAACACTTCAAGTTCGAAGAGCTCAAAGGCTCAACCCTCATGCGGAAAGAGCCCGTCGGGGTCTGTGGACTTATCACGCCGTGGAACTGGCCGATGAACCAGATCGTCTGCAAAGTGGCGCCTGCCCTCGCTGCCGGGTGCGCCATGGTTCTTAAGCCCAGTGAAGTTGCTCCGCTCTCGGCTTACCTATTTGCGCAGATTCTGCATGAAGCTGCTGTCCCGCCGGGAGTCTTTAACTTGGTGAACGGCGATGGGCCCACGGTTGGTGCCGCTATTTCTTCGCATCCTGACGTGGCCATGGTCTCCTTCACTGGGTCTACGCGAGCCGGTGTCGCAGTGGCCGTGGCCGCTGCTCCCACGGTGAAGCGGGTGACACAGGAACTTGGCGGCAAATCGGCCAACATCCTTCTGGATGATGCCGACTTCGAGAAGGCGGTCAAGCAGGGCGTGCAGGAATGTTTCCGTAACACCGGACAATCCTGTAACGCTCCGACGCGCATGCTGGTTCCGCGATCCAAGATGGCGGAGGCGATCGTAGCAGCAACGCAGGCCGCGGAGATCGCCAAAGTTGGGGATCCGCTTGCAGAGGACACGGGCCTTGGTCCGCTCGCCAGCAAGACCCAGTTCGACAAAGTGCAGCGCCTGATCAACAAAGGTATCGAGGAAGGCGCAACGTTAATTGCAGGTGGTCCCGGGCGTCCCCAGGGTATCAACAAGGGCTACTTCGTGAAGCCCACTATTTTCGCGGACGTTAGCAACGACACGACGATCGCGCGCGAGGAGATATTCGGACCTGTTCTTTGCATCATCCCTTATGAGGACGAAGATGATGCGGTCCGAATAGCGAATGACACTCCCTACGGGTTGTCGGGTTTTGTAACATCGGGGAACAGGGAGCGGGCAGGCCGGGTCGCGAAACGTATTCGATCAGGAAACGTCCACATTAATGGAGCGAGAGTCGACTTTGGTGGCTGCTTTGGAGGCTACAAACAATCTGGCAACGGTAGAGAATGGGGCGAAGCTGGCCTCGAGGAATTCCTCGAGTTGAAGGCGATCTTTGGTTACGAGGGTCGTTCGAAATGATCGGAACCGATTGGTCCAAGACTTGGACCTATTTCGAAGGAGGCTGGCACGAGGGCAACATCGGTATCATGGGCCCACGCACCCATGCCGCATGGCTGTGTTCCGTAGTGTTCGACGGCGCTCGAGCGTTTGAAGGCGTTACGCCCGATCTTGACCTCCACTGTGCGCG
>Ga0308309_10001492_pt1 | contig 13935 bp, 18 predicted proteins | sample HubBroMetageWFT5_FD_192491 | JGI IMG/M metagenome (GOLD analysis project Ga0308309, IMG submission 192491) | Warmed and freeze-thawed soil microbial communities from the Hubbard Brook experimental Forest, New Hampshire - Hubbard Brook CCASE Soil... | ecosystem: Environmental > Terrestrial >...
AGCTGGTCGAATTCCGCCAGAAGAACGGCACGGTGCATGGCTTCCCTGGCGCCGAGCCCTACGATCCCGCCGAGTTGCTGACCACGGACTGCGAAATCCTCATCCCTGCAGCCACGGAGAACGTGATCACCTCGCGCAACGTGGATCGCGTTAAGTGCCGCATCCTCGCCGAAGGAGCAAATGGCCCCACAACCTCGGTCGCCGACGATGTTCTCACGGAGAAGGGCGTATTCGTAATTCCCGATATTTTGGCCAACGCCGGCGGCGTCACGACTTCGTACTTCGAGTGGGTGCAGGATCGCCAGGGCTACTTCTGGAAAGAGTCGGTGGTCAATGAGCAGTTGGAAGAGATCATGATCTCGTCTTTTGGAGATGTGGTCCGCTATGCCGAGACCCACAAGGTGAACAATCGCATCGCCGCCTACATGCTGGCCATTGACCGCGTGGCCTATACCATCCGCCAACGCGGAATCTACGCATAAGGAGTATCCATGAATTGGACGAGCATGAATTGGACGCGCAAGACTTTTCTAGCAAGATTTTGGCCGCTGCTGCTCGCCTTCTGCTTCCTGCAAACGGCAGTCGTCCCAGCGCAGGCCACCCCAATCGCCACACCGCAAACCGCTGCGGCGGATAAGCTCGACCTTAACACCGCGACTGCCGACCAACTAAAAGCCTTGCCCGGCATCGGCGATGCCTACTCGCAAAAAATCATCGCCGGACGTCCTTACCGTACGAAGCTCGACCTGGTTCACAAGAAAATCATTCCGCAAGCCACCTACGACAAAATCAAAGACCAAATCATCGCCAAGCAGCCGAAGCCAAGCGCGAGCACTCCGACGGCACCAAAATAGTTGGAATCGACTCAAACCCCGTTTTCCGACCTCGCGCTGTCCCGGCGTCTTGAACGCGCGGAGGGTTATGCGTGCCGCTCGTTCGCCGACGCGCGCCGTCGCATCTTTCCCGACGGCGGCTCCGAATGGATTGAGTGCGCGGGAGCATACGCAATCTTCGATGGCATCGATTCTCCCACCACGCAGAGTTTTGGCCTCGGCCTTTTCGAGAAACTGACCACCTCCGCACTGGACACGATCGAGCGCTTCTTTCTCGACCGCGGCGCTTCTGTGCTTCATGAAGTAAGCCCGCTCGTCGGCGTTCCTGCATTGGATTTGCTATGCGCCCGCGGCTACCGACCGATCGAGATCAGCAATGTCCTCTATCGTCCGGTCGACCCTCAAACCACTCAAAACCCCGGCAATATCAGGGTTCGAGTCACCGGGCCGGAAGAAGCGCAACTCTGGAACAACATCAGCGCGCGAGGATGGGCGCACGACCATCCGGAGCTTGTGGATTTTCTCTTGCAATTCGGAGCCATCTCGACCGCTCGTGAGGGGAGCGTTTGCTTCCTTGCCGAAGTGGATGGTCAGCCTGGCGCTGCCGGCGTGCTCTCTATACACGAAGGGGTAGCGCTCTTCGGCGGCGCGGCGACGGTGCCAGAGCTGCGGCGCCGCGGCCTGCAATCCGCGCTGATGAGCGAACGTATGCGCTATGCTCATGATCACGGCTGCGATCTTGCCATGATGGTCGCGGAGGCAGCCAGCAATTCTCAGCGCAACGCCGAGCGCAAAGGCTTCCGCATCGCCTACACCCGCGCAAAGTGGCGCCTGTATTCTTGAACGAACTGCGATTGCGTTCCCCACCCCCGTGGAGCATAATCAAAACATCTCCTGGCCGCCCTTCCCGGGAGACTCTTTAGGTTTTGCGGTGAACCTGCCTAATTCCATCACGCTGGTCCGCATATGCAGCATTCCCTTGCTGATCTGGATCCTGTCTTCCAATCATTTCAGCAGCGAACACGGCGCTAAAGAACTCCTCGCGTCAGCGATCTTCATCGCTGCCTCGATGACCGACGGTATCGACGGTTACCTCGCGCGCAAGCGCGGCCAGATCACGACCATGGGCATATTGCTAGATCCCATGGCCGACAAGCTTCTCATCGCCGCCGCCTTCGTCACGCTGGTGCAGTTCAATCCCAGCCTGGTTCCGGCCTGGATCGCGGTTCTCATTATTGGCCGCGAATTCCTGGTGAGCGGCCTGCGATCGATCGCCGCGTCCGGTGGTTTTACGATAGAAGCCAGCGAATTGGGCAAGTTCAAAATGGTGGTACAGATTGTTTCCGTTGTCGCGGTGATTCTCGATCATCGCTGGAAGGAATGGCCAGTCTACGGAAATTTCATCTTCCCCGTGCACTGGATCGCTTACGCCGCAATCTGGTTCGTGGTTTGTGTATCTCTGGTTTCGGCCATCGATTACTTTGCCGCCTTCTGGTCGAAGATCGATCGCCGCGTCTCCAAGCGCCGCCGCCGCGCTTTTGTTCTGAGCCGCCGCAAGGCGCAACCGGGCCCGCGCGCAGCAGATGCCGATGTCGCCCCTACAACCTAATTCGCCGTCCGAAGTGGATTCGTTGCCGCCAGAAAGGGTCGACGAAGCCAAGCCGGAAACCAGTGCGAGTGCCACCCAGGAATACTCTCGCGACGAGCGCACCTCGCTGATTCAACTGGCGCACGATTCCATTATTTCCACCCTTGAAAACCGGCAGATTTCAATGGCCGCACCAACACCCCACCTTGCCGAACTGCGCGGCGTTTTCACATCACTTTACCTTCACGGTGAGTTGCGCGGTTGCGTTGGCTACATTCTGCCTAGTTACACCGTCTACCGAGCCGTCGCAGAAACCGCTCGGGCCGCGGCTTTCAACGACGAACGGTTTCCACCTGTGACGAAAGAAGAAGCTCCCCATCTCCAAATTGAGCTGAGCATACTCTCGCCCGCAAAACCCATTCGACCGGAGGAAATTGAAATCGGTCGCCACGGTTTGCTCATCGGCTGGCACGGTCGCCGTGGGCTGCTGCTTCCACAAGTCGCCGTTGAACATAATTGGGATCGGGAAACTTTTCTGGAACAAACCTGCTGCAAGGCGGGACTGCCCTCCGACGCATGGCGGCAAGGCGCAACCATCGAAGCTTTTACTGCGGAGGTGTTCGGGGAGAAGAGCGGACGATGATTTACGCTGGCCATTGAAAAGCAAAACCGGGGACGGTTTCCCGTCCCCGGCTGTTACGCTTCCAAGGAGTTACTGCGACTGCGACTGCGTCTGGTCGTCCAACTCCACACCGTCGCCGGCGTGTACGTCTTCCATGGCAAACACAATCATTCCGGTGGCCGTCGTGGGCGTTGTGCCAATCACAACGATCTCACCAACCGCCCGCCGAGGCAGATCCCTCACGTGAATCACCGGACCATTGCCTCTCTCCCACAGACCCGGATCAAACGAAGGCTGCTTCATCTGAGTGTCCTCACTAATCGCAGCCCGGAATGAAAGAGAGTCAACCGGGTCGTTCAGGTCCGCATCATAATTCCGGACAGCCCGGAAGTAGTCGCCCACCTTCACGCCCTGGTTCGCTCCCACGTTGAAATAAATCTTCTGGCCCGTTCCCAACTCCGAGTCGAAATCCTTGCCCATTACGATCCGGCCAGAAACCTTGCTTCCAGTAGGCAGAAACCGATCGAAGCGGAGTGGGGCGTGAAACGCCACCATTGGCTTCTCGGCGAAGGGGATAGCCGTATCTCCAGGATTGATCGGATCGCAGGAGTATTCAACTTCCGCGACCGCAGCCTTGCTGCGAGTGTCGATGACCCGCACCCGCCCGACCTCCTCATACGGCTGTCCCGTAGCCTTCATCAGCTTCTTCTGCCCGGGGAACATTTCATATTCGTTGATGTCGCGAAGCGCGCGGATGATCTCGTACTCGGCTCCCGGAGTGTATCCCGATCCCTTCAGATAGATGACGTCGCCGCGAACAAACTTCGTGGTCTGCGGCGTTTGTAACCCGCCCTCAACAAAGTTAGCGTCCGGCAAGGTCTGCCGATTGATGAAACCGGCGCAATACACATCCGCGTAGGTGGGCATCAGGACTCGTTGAATTGGAAAGTTCGCCGAGGTAGCCACCGTTCCTTGCGGAGCGGCGAAATCCGTCAAACTCCTGTTGATCTCCGACTGTGCCCCTGCCGCGGTTGCTGCCAAAACCAATAAAATCCCTATTTTCTTCATGTTATCTCCGGGAAAGGAGCCCACATGGCTCACTCTCAAGCAGAAATGCCACCCACCCTAGCTTCACTAGGACGGTAACAAGGGGGTAAGAGGGGGTCAAGGTTACGAGGGTGTCAGAGACCCATGTAAAGTAGGTTTTTTCGGCCATTTCGTGAATCTTTGTTGCATCTGCCATTAAGCCCCTGTAAGATTCGCTGCCGAACCTATTCAAACATGTTCATTCAAACCGTTGATTCAAGATGATTTCTGCTGCCAATAACCATCCGCTCCGCCCGCTGCTGCTAAGGTTGCCGCGGGTGTGTGTCGCCATCACTGCCGCAGACCCGTCAGAATTGATTGAAAAAGCGGAGGGCCTGATTCGTGATAACCCCTTTCTGGAGTTCAGACTAGATTACATTTCGAAGCCTGGCTCGGCGCTACCCAAGATCAAGCATTTCTTCGAAACTCACCCCGGTGTCACGGTCATCGCGACCTGCCGCCGCGCCGCCAGCGGAGGCAAATTTCGCGGCTCCATCGCATCTCAGCTCGACATTCTCGCCAAAGCCTCAGCCGCTGGATGCCAACTCGTCGACCTCGAACTCCAGACCGCCTTAAAGTGCAAGCCAGCACAGTTGCAAAAGCTGCGCAATCGCTCCGCGTTGATTCTCTCTTTTCATGACTTCCGGGGAACCAAGAAGCTCGACGAAACTCTCGAGAAGATGCGCGCCTTCCCCGCCGATTACTACAAAGTGGTCAGCACGGCCGCCACGCTTTCCGACAATGTTTCCATGATTCAGTTCCTGGGGCGCGAAGCCGACAAACAATCCATGGTCGGCCTGTGCATGGGCGAGCAAGGCATCATAAGCCGCGTCCTCGGAGTCCGTGCCGGCAGCGTCTTCACCTTCGCCGCCGCTAGCCCTGGGGAAGAAACTGCTCCCGGGCAGACCACCGCCCAGGAACTGCGCAGCGTGTACCGCATCGAGCAGGTCGATGTTGCCACTCGCGTCTACGGCGTTGCCGGAGACCCCGTCGCACACTCCCTTTCCCCGGCCATCATGAACGCGGCCTTCCGCCGCGAGAACGTGAACGCCGTCTACCTGGCGCTACATGCCAAAACGCTCAAAGATCTTCTGAATTGCGTGCGCGAGATTCCCATCCACGGCCTCAGTATCACCATGCCCTATAAGGAAGCGATCCTTCCTTACCTGGATAACACCGACTCTCACACCACGAAGATCGGAGCTTGCAACACAGTCGTTCGCGCCCAGGACGGCAAACTCTATGGCTTCAATACCGACACTTCCGGCGTGGTGCGCCCTCTTGAGCGCCGCCTGAGCACGTTGCAGGACGCGAAGATCCTCGTCCTCGGGGCGGGAGGAGCGGCCCGCGCCGCGGTATTCGGTCTTCGCGAGCGGGGAGCGGAAGTCTACATTCTGAATCGCAGCCTCGAGCCAGCAAAGAAACTGGCACGGCGGGCCCACGCCCGAGCCATCAAACGCGCCGACTTGAAGAAATATTCGTTCGACGTGATTATCAACGCCACGCCGGTCGGCATGGGCAACACGCGCGAAACTCCACTGCAGGAGAAAGAAATCAACACGCGCTACGTCTTCGATATGATTTACGATCCTGCCGAAACTCAACTGCTGAAATTCGCAAAACAGCGCGGCGCGCAAATCATCCCCGGGATCGAAATGTTCGTTCACCAGGCCGCCCGGCAATTCGAAATCTGGACCGGCAAACCCGCCCCGCAGGACGACATGCTTCAGGTCGTAACCTTGGCCATGCAGGAACGGGCTGCTAGAGCCGCGACAGCGGGCGCGAAGAAAAAGTAAGACTTTGATTTTAAGTGAGGCTGAGCTTTACGTGGACCACCGAGTGCCGCACTACGCTTGCACTTTTTCCAGCTTCTGACGCCGAACCTTGATCTTGCTCTCTTTCTTACGCGCCTGCGCCAGATCATAGGCAAGCTGCATGCGCAACCACGTTTCGGCCGTACTGCCAAATGCCTTCGACAGCCGGATCGCCATCTCCGGACTGATGCCTGACTTGCCGTTAACCACGTTGTTCAGCGTTTGCCGGGTTACCCCCAGAACCTCCGCTCCCTCAGTGATGGATAGACCCAGAGGCTCCAGGCAGGCGTTTCGGATGCTGCGTCCGGGATGCGGCGGGTTTTTCATCGGCATGGTATTGCTCCTAGTGATAGTCGATCAGTTCTACGTCAAATGCATCCCCGCCCTGAAAGCGGAAGATGATCCGCCAGTTCGCCCGGGTGGTCACCGACCAGAACTCCCTCAGGTCGCCTTTCAGCGGATGCAAACGATAACCCGGCAGATTCATAGCCTGCATCGTCTCTGCTTCATCTAGCCGGGCCAGTATGTCTTCAACGGCATCGCGCAGATCAGGCCGTATTCCGCTACGGTCGTTGCGTTCGTACAGCCGCTTCAGGCCGCGATGCTTGAAGCTTCTGATCATTAGACTACACCGTAAAGTGTACATTGTCACTTGTCAATCGCCACGGACAACAGGCGCGGCCACAAAGCGGATTCACGACCTAGGGCAAATGCCTTAGGCCATCCGAGGGTCCTACTGATATCTAGACGCGTCTGCTCACATTTGTAACCCTCTGTTTCATTATGGAACTCCCCCAGTCCAGGTCTTACGGCATTTCTCTGTCTGCTTTTGTACTCCTAGTAGTCCTGTTGGCACTCCCGGTATCGATGTCAGCGGCCAGTTCTGGCTCGACCCTTAAGAGGGCTGAACTGACAATCAGTCCCCAGAAGCTTGCTTTTGGCGATGTAGTCGTGGGAAAAACATCCACTCTGACGGTGGTGCTGAGTGCCGTTGGTGGAGATGTCAGCGTGTCCTCCATCTCCAGCGACAGCTCACTGTTTGGGCTGCCGGGTTTGAAATTGCCGCTGAAAATTCCGATGGGCAAAGAGGTCATGGTAAAGGTCACCTTCACTCCCCAGAAAGATGGGAACGCGTACGGAGACCTGGGGGTATCTAGCGACGCGGGCGGCTCTCCGATATCTGAACCGGTCGGTGGTACGGGTACAGGCGGCGCAAAAACTGACCTGACGATCAGCCCTCAGAAGCTGGACTTCGGCAATGTAGCGGTGGGCACAAGTTCGAACTTGACGCTGGGGTTGAGTGCTAGGGGCGGAGACGTCGAGGTGTCGTCGATCACCAGTAACAGTTCGCTCTTTGACGCGTACGACGTGCAGTTCCCGTTGAAGATCTCAATGGGAAAAGAAGTCCTGGTAAACGTGACCTTCACTCCGAAGAAGGACGGGAATGCGTCCGGTGACCTATCGTTCATCAGCAACGCTGCCGACTCTCCAACATCAGAACCTTTGGTCGGCACAGGCACGGCCCCGTATGTTAGCCTTTCGTGGATTGCCAGCAAGTCGGAAGGCGTGCGCGGCTACAACGTCTACCGAAGCACTTCCAAAAACGGCAGCGGAAGCAAAATCAATTCCAGACTCGATTCTCAGACGGCCTACAACGACAAGACCGTTGTATCGGGGAAAACTTACTACTACACGACAACGGCCGTGAATGCGAGCGGTGAGGAAAGCAAACATTCGGAGCAGGTAAAAGTATGGATTCCCTAGGATTGGTCCTGTGCAGACACTTGCATCCGAAAAGTTCGGCCGGATTCTGCGCACGCGTTCATTGTGAAATCGCGACGTAATTTCACGAAATGCATGGTCACGGGCAGTCGCGAGTATGGGGTCGCTAGAATGATAATGCCAATAAACCACAAAGCCGGGCTGGTTGGCCCGGCTTTCTTTACGTGGAACTGGTCCGAATATCCTTGTTTGACTGTCGGCCCAGAATGTTAAAAACTTGAACCGTCGCGGTTTCTAGCCTACACCGTCGTAGGTTCACTCCGAGCGTCTCAATTCCTGGTGCGAAGTCTCGACCGAAGTCTCACTTTTGATCAGTCGCTGTCGCACATTTGCGTCGCAGGTTCACCGTTCCTGCGCCGCCCCGCCTTACATCACTAACGCAAGATTCTCAAGCTCATGCTGCAACACCGGCAGAGCGCACCCTGCCATCTCAACCCGGCCAGCCGCATCCAGAGCCGCTTTGGGCGAAACTCCGTAACCACGGCCCATCAGAAAAACCTGCAACAGCTCGGCTGCTTCGTACGAATCGATCATGCCACCTTGCAGCAGATCGCTCCGCAGCGCCGCCAATTCCGTCGCGGTAAATCTGTCCTTATCGTTGTTGATTCTCTCGTTCATTACCGTTCCTACCCCAGAGTTTTCAAACATGGCCGTCATCACCTCCGACTCCGACCTTCGCCTGCATTTGCCTATTAGACTCATCGGCAGCCACGCAAGTTGCATGCAATTCAACTGCCGCAGCCGCCATCTACTTTCCTATACGTAAAGCGGCCTCCGTTAGATTCATAAACCCGTGTGAATATCGGAAGTTGCACGCAACCTTACCAGACCTCAACCGCTTCGCGAGGTGTTACTTGTGAGTCCTCGGGTCAACAAATGGACATAAAGTGTCATTTGGGGAACGCACCGGTTCCGCTGAAGGTCGGGCGAGGTAGCGACTCGCAATGTCAAGGTTTGTAAACGGAAGTCAGGGATCCGTCGTTAAGCGCAGGAACCGAAGTACTTTAGTCCAATGGAAATCAGTCCAGGATAAGTCGGTCTACTCCTCGATCCTCGACTCCTCCACAAGCATGATCGGGATGTCGTCTTTCACGGCGTACACGCGCCGACATTTCTTGCACTTCAAGCTCTCAGGCTTCTCCCTGTACTCGAGCTCCTGCTTGCACGCGGGGCAGACCAGAATCTCCAGCAAGTCCTTGGCAATCATGGCAGCATTGTACTCGACTCAATGGTCCAGGATGAACACAGAAAGTTTGTAATGCACCGCCAATGTTTAATGTTTGTTCCGTGATTCGACGCCTCGTACTGAGATGTTTCTTCCGATGCTACGCTCGGTGTCTCGGCGGTGTAATATTTCCTAGCCGAAGCCAGTCACCAGACGCTCGGTACCCGAATGCCCGCCACAGTCCTCGACGGTATAAAAATCGCCAACGACATCCGCAGCGAACTCGCCGCGGAAGTCAAAATCATGGCCGCAGCCGGCGTCCGTCCTGGCCTTGCCGTCGTCCTCGTTGGCCACAACCCCGCGTCGGAGATTTACGTCCGAGGCAAGGTCAAGGCCTGCCAGGAAGTCGGCCTCTACAGCGTGCAACACACTCCGCCCGAAACTTCCACTACCGCCGAACTTGTTGCCCTGATCGAAGACCTCAACCGCCGGGAGGAAATCGATGGCATCCTCGTGCAGTTACCGCTCCCGCCCCAGGTCGACTCTAAGAAAGTCCTGCTCGCCGTCGACCCTTCCAAAGACGTTGACGGATTTCACCCAATGAACGTTGGCCTCCTCTCGACGCAGCGCGATGGCCTGGTCCCGTGCACGCCCGCAGGCATCATGGAGATTCTCCGCCGCAGCCACATCCCTGTTGCCGGCCAGGAAGCCGTCGTCGTCGGGCGCAGCGACATCGTCGGCAAGCCCGCCGCCATGTTGCTGCTCAACGCCAGCGCGACCGTCACCATCTGTCACTCCAAAACTCGGGACCTGCCTGCAGTTTGCCGCCGCGCTGACATCCTCGTCGCCGCCATCGGACGCGCTGGCATGGTCACTCGCGACTTCGTGAAGCCCGGCGCGACTGTCATCGATGTCGGCATGAACAAAGTCACCGATCCGGCGGAATTCGAGCGTCTCTTCGGCGGATCACCGCAGCACTCTAAACGCGTGGAAGTTTTCCGCGCCAAAGGTGCAACCCTGATCGGCGATGTTCATCCCGAAGTGGCAGAAGTCGCGGGAGCCCTGACTCCCGTCCCCGGCGGCGTCGGCCCCCTCACCATCGCCATGCTGATGTACAACACCGTAAAAGCTGCGAGAAAGTGCCGCGGCATCAGAGTGCCGGCGCTGGCCAAATGAAATACGCTCACCACAGAAACACCCTTCGGCTTCGCTCAGGGCAAGCTCCGCCACTGGGAGGAACGTTCTTTCTTAGGTTTTCTCTGTGCCTCTGTGTCTCTGTGGTGAAGATTTCTTGTCCGGCGGTTGTATGCTGAAGGTCGGACTAACCGGCTCCATCGCCTCCGGCAAATCCGTCGTAGGAGAAATGTTTGTGGCCCTCGGCGCGCACCTGACCCAGGCGGACCAGATCGCGCACCAGCTCATGCAGCCCGGCGAGCCCGTCTACGGCCAGGTTGTAGCTCACTTCGGCCTTGAAGTTCTCAGCCCCGACGGCACCATCAACCGCGCCAAGCTCGCCGAGGCCGCTTTCGGCTCGCCCTCATCCGCCGCGAATTCAATCCCATCCCGCCTCGAAGAGCTAAATCGTATCGTCCATCCCGCGGTCGTTCGCCGCCAGGACGAATGGATGGATTCCGTCGGCCTCCAGCACCCCCAAGCTATCGCTATCGTCGAAGCCGCCCTCATACTCGAAGCCGGAGCTGCCAACCGTTTCGACCGCCTCCTCGTTGTCACCTGCACGGATGAGCAGCGCATTGCCCGCTTCGCCGCCCGCCACAATTTGTCAATCGACGCCGCCCGGCAGGAAGTCTCCCGGCGCTTGGCTGCGCAACTTCCCGAGTCGGAAAAAATCAAGGCAGCCGATTTCGTGATCGACAACTCCGGATCAATCGAGCACACACAAGAGCAGGTGCGGGAAGTGTGGAAGAAATTAGTCCCAGAGGCTATGAGTTAGCCATTCGGTCAACATCGTTCTATCGAGAGAATTTATTTTACGCAGAGATCCACAGCCCTAGGTCTGCCAGTACTTGTGATCTCTCAGGAAGTAGTCGTCGTTCCAGTAGTTCATCGCAGTCCATAGGAAGAGCCATCCGACCCGCAGGTGTCCCATCTTCTGGAAGCGGCGGTTGGTGGTGTAGACACCGCCGCGGACGATGCCGAAGCGCTTGCGCTCGACCTGCTGGCTCAGCAAGTAGTCCTCGGCAAACAAAACCTGCTCGTTGAATCCGCCCAGCTCGCGGAATTTCTTCACATCGAACAGCATGAACATCCCCGTCGCAAACGGATGATGAATGCAGGAAAGATACTGAAAGAAATCGTTGCCGGCATAGAACAATTTGTCGAGTAAGCTGCCATCGCGACACAGGATATTGGTGGTCACACAATGAAGCTGCTTCCGCTGCGCAGTTTCCACTGCGCGTCGAACCACGGACGAACTAGCCAGCTCAATATCCGCATCGAGAAACAGTACGAAATTGCTCTCGGCATGCGCTGCGCCAAGGTTGCGCCCAACCGAAGGCATTCCTCCACGGATCACGCCCACGTTGAGGCGGTCGCTGAAACTCATCACAATTTCGGGAGTGCCGTCGGTCGAATTCGCGTCAGCGACCAACACCCTCGTACTCGACATCTTCGAGTAGTCCTGAGTCGTCAGCGAAGTCAGCAAACGAGGAATCAGCTTCGCCTCGTTCTTGGCTGGAATCACGATCGTCAGCTCGCTCTGGTTCATGCTGGTTGTATTCATGGATGCGAACCTCCTGTTCATCGACGGTCAAATACGTCAGCCGGGAATCGACCCAGCCTCCGGCGTTGTAGTAATCAATTCCGTTTTCAGCGACGTGAAGCGCCTCGTGCGTATGCCCGCAAAAAATGCGATCCGCCTCGTGCTGGCGCGCATATTCGAGCGCCCCCGCGGAAACCTTTGGAGACATGCGCAGCCAGCGTGTATTCAGCCGGTCGATCAGCCGCACGATGGGCTTGCTCTTGAAGTCGAGCTTCTGCAGCTTGAGATACAGCGCAGTCCCAACTTTACTGAGCCGCACATTGTTGACCTGGAAGCCATCGAACTGATGCCCATGAATGGCAATGTGGCGGTGTCCGCCCAACTCCCACTCGTAGCTCTGGTAAACGCGGACTCCGACCAGATGCGACATAATGTTCGTCAGTCCGTGATCGTGATTGCCTTCGACCCAGACAACCTCGACGTTGCGTTTGGGATTCGAGAGCTTGCGGATGAAACCGAGGAACTTCCAATGATCTTTGGTGAGGCGGGCGAAGTTGAGGTCGGCAAAAATGTCGCCCAGCAGGATCAGCCGTTGAAAACGGTTTTCCTTCAGCACCCGCGTGGCCTCGCGCGCGTGACTGGTTTCCGCCCCCAAATGCAGGTCGGAAAGGATCAGCGTGTTGTAGACATGCAGATCCACACCTCAATTGTTGCAATCGAATGTTAAGAGGTGATGAACATTGCATCAATTTTGGTGCATGGTTAGTCCGGGAGTAACCTGAGTAACTTGTGGGTAAACATGAGGATTTGCTGCGCCCACCAACATCTCAACAACATGAATCGAGCTATGCTTTTCGCGTAGACTGAATTTCCCATTTTGAAAACCATCGGACATCTTTTGGCGCGCTATACCGCCTGGATCTGGATGCTGCTGCAACATCTTGGCATCTGGGGAGTATTCGTGATCGCCTTCGCGGATTCGGCTCTGCTCGGCATGCCGGTTGACGCAATCGTAGCAACGTACGTGTACAAAGATCCCAAGCGCCTGCTCTTCTACGTCGTGCTGGCATCTCTCGGTTCGGCGCTTGGCAGCATTCCGCTTTACGTCATAGGCTATGTCGGAGGTGAAACCGTGCTGCGGAGGCGCATCTCAGAAGAACGGTTTCAGCGAATTCATCGGTCCTTCGAACAACACGAGTTCTGGGCGCTGATGTTTCCCGGAATGCTGCCGCCGCCCACGCCCTTCAAAATCTTCGTGCTGGGCGCTGCGGTTTTTGAGATGAAGTTTCGGGATTTTCTCGCGGCCGTGTTCGCGGGAAGGTTCGTACGCTTCCTCGTTTTGTCCTTGCTCACCTTGTGGTTCGGTCCGCAGATCGTGGGACTGATGGGCACGGTTATGCGGAGGCATTTTTCCTGGCTGTTGGGCGCTATTGCCGGGGGCTTGCTGGTATGGCTGTTGATGCTGAGGAGTCGGAAACGGAAAGCCGTTGTGTAAGCGGCTTGGCTTGCGATTTCCTCGAACGAAGCTCGTTTCGCTGCTAGACAGCCGCAGTGGGTATTAGGCCGCGGCAGCGTGGTCCCCCGCTCGATTCATCCAGCGGGAAAGCGCCAGCAGGAATACCGGTGTGCCAAACATCGCGATCGAGAAGAACAGATCGCTCTCAACTGTGCCCCGGAAAAACGGAAGTCCAGCAGCGTAGGACATCATCAAGCCATTGAAGCCCCGCGGATACATGTTCGGCCAGGCGGCCCACACCGCGAAATTGCTGATCAGGAAAAACGAAACGGAACTGGCCAGGGCCGCGCCCACAACTCGAACTGGCCCGGACTTCTCCCGGAGATTGGTGCCAAGCCACAAAATGGCCGCATACCACGCCCAAGTGACCAGCTGATCCCAAGAGAACGTATACGCATAAATGAACTTGGTAAGGATCACGTCAGTCGCCGCAAGCAGTGTCAGCGGGATCCACATCTGCCGTCGCGAGCCGCGGGCTCCGAAAAACAAGAGTGACGCGGCAAGCGGCGTAAAGTGCCACGCGTGCGGCAGGACATTCAACGGGCCGGCGAACGGCAAAAAACGTACCGCAATGGCGAGTAGGACGAATAAGTACGGCAGCATGAGGCACCTCAGGAATCAGGTACTATTCTGGGCGCGGGGAGGCATGTACGTCAAGAGCAGCGTCGAGGCAGTGACGTCCTTGCGTTTCGGCTCTCAATCGGGCTCGGGCGTAAGAGTCTGCTTCTTCCCGGACCCATACACATCCCCGACCACATGCAAATTTTTGTCCAGTTCAACACCTGCGCCCAGCGCCCTTCGCGCTTCACC
>Ga0308309_10001493_pt1 | contig 13933 bp, 10 predicted proteins | sample HubBroMetageWFT5_FD_192491 | JGI IMG/M metagenome (GOLD analysis project Ga0308309, IMG submission 192491) | Warmed and freeze-thawed soil microbial communities from the Hubbard Brook experimental Forest, New Hampshire - Hubbard Brook CCASE Soil... | ecosystem: Environmental > Terrestrial >...
CAGGCGCCGAACGTGGCCAGGAAATCCGCCGGCGTCACGCGCAGCTCCCAGTCCGCCACCACGCCCGCCGCGAACTCGTCGGGGGTGCACCGACCCGCCTCGAGCTGCTGGACCCACGGGCAGCCGAGCCAGCGCGCCCACAGCTCCTCATCCGTGTCGATGCCGCTCAACTCCCGCATCGGCGCAACACCGCCGACCTCGAGGAGGACGCCTCCCAGGTCGAACAGGACGATCTCGATGGGGTCCGGGGCGGCCACCTCTGCGAAAATAGCGCCCATGAAAATCTCGATGACGCTGAACTACGCCGGCGGCCACGAGCAGTCGGCCAAGCAGGCCGTCGAGCTCGAGAAGGTGGGCCTCGACATCGTCTGGGTGGCCGAGGCCTACAGCTTCGACGCACCGACGTTCATGGGCTACCTGGCCGCCAAGACCCAGCGCCTCGAGATCGGCAGCGCCATCCTCCCCATCTACAGCCGCACGCCCACGCTGATCGCGATGACGGCCGCCGGTCTCGATGCGATCTCGGACGGTCGCGCCGTCCTCGGGCTCGGCGCGTCGGGCCCCCAGGTGATCGAGGGCTTCCACGGCGTCCCCTACGACCGTCCCCTCACCCGCACGCGCGAGATCATCGACGTCTGCCGCAAGGTGTGGGCGCGCGAGGCGCCGCTCACCCACGACGGCCCGGCGTACCACATCCCGCTGCCCGAGGGTCAGGGCACCGGCCTCGGCAAGGCGCTCAAGATCATCAATCACCCGGTGCGCCCGCGCATTCCCATCTGGGTCGCCGCGCTCGGCGAAAAGAACGTCGCCATGACGGCAGAGGTCGCCGACGGATGGCTGCCCATCTTCTTCGTGCCCGACAAGGCCAAGGAGGTCTTCGGCCCCTCGCTCGACACCGGCACCGCCAAGCGCGATTCCTCGCTCGACACGCTGCAGATCGCCGCCGGCGGCATCTTCGCCATCGGCGAGGAGGCCGACGTGGCCCCGATCCGTGAGCTCGGGCGGGCCGCGGCCGCGCTCTACATCGGCGGCATGGGCGCCAAGGGCAAGAACTTCTACAACGCGCTGGCCCGCCGTTACGGCTACGAGAAGGAAGCGGAGGAGATCCAAGACCTCTACCTGTCGGGGAAGAAGGACGAGGCCGCCGCTCTGATTCCCTCCGAGCTCCTGGAGGCGACTTCGCTCTGCGGCCCGGAGCCGTACCTGAAGGACCGGATCGCCGCCCTCGCCGAGGTCGGCGTGACGCACCTCAACGTGACGCCCGTCGGTGCCGACCCGGTGTGGATGATCGAGAAGCTGCGCAGCTGGGTCTGACTGGAGGGAGTTGCACCTGATGCGTGGGGGAGAGGAAACCACGTCGCCCATCGTCGTCGTGGGCGGGAGCGTCGCCGGCCTCGCGACGGCACTCGCTCTTGGGCGCCAGGGTCACCGGGTGACCGTGATCGAGCGCGATCCTCTGACCGAGTTCGCCGACGCTGAGGCGGCGTTCGCCGCCGAGCGACGCGGCGCACCCCAGGCGCACCAGACCCACGGGTTCCTGGCCCGGCTCACCGTGACGCTGCGCCGCGACTTCCCCGACATCTGGCAGGCCCTCCTCGACGCGGGCGCCGAGTCGATGACGCTCACCCGCGGCCTCGGGCCACCCGAGGACGGAGACGACGACCTCAACGTGCTGATCGTGCGGCGCACGACCTTCGAGTGGGCGCTGCGCGAGGCGGTGCGCCACGAGCCGTCCGTGGAGTACGTGCCCGGCACGGAGGTCGCCGGCCTCGTCGGCCGCCCTGCCACGTCAGGCGCCGCCACCTTGCCGCACGTCACCGGCGTGCGCCTGGGGGACGGCATGGAACTGCTCGGCGACGTTGTCGTGTGTACCGGGCGGCGCGGGCCGTTGGTCTCGTGGCTGGCCGGCCTCGGCGCAGCGATCACCGAAGAAGTGGCCGACACCCACATCGTCTACCTGACGCGGTGGTATCGGCTGCCGCAGGGGTCGCCGACCGACGTTGACGCGCGCCTGGGCGGCAACTTCGGCTATCTCAAGTATCTCGCCGTGCCCTGCGACGGCTCGACGTTCTCGGTGACGTTGGCGGTGCGCTCGAGCGACGACGAATTGCGCAAGGTGTTGCTGGACGGCGACGCCTTCGACCGGGCCTGTCGCCTCCTGCCCGGTCCGGATCGCTTCATGGGGTTGGGCCCCGTCGAGTCGCTCGGTCCGGTGCGCCCGATGGGTGGCCTGATCAACCGCCTGCGCCACTTCACCGACGCCGGCGGACGCCCACTGGTCACCGGCCTACACGTCGTGGGCGACGCGCACACCTGCACGAACCCGATGTACGGCCGTGGCTGCGCCCTCGCATTCGTCCAGGCGACGCTGTTGGCGCAGGCCTACGCCGTGCATGGCTCCGATGCCGCAGAGCGCGCCGTCGCCTACGAGGCGCTCTCGGCGCGCGAGGTCGAGCCGTGGTTCCACACCTCGGTCGCGATGGACTCGATCGGCGACAACGACGGCATACCGAAGGAGCCGGACCCGATGGCACGCCGGTTCGGTGCGCTCGTCGCGGACGTCATGCTCGGAAATGACGTGGACCCGGTGGTGGCGCGGGGTCTGCTGCGCATGATCAACACGCTGGTCCGCCCGGACGAGCTCATGGCCGATGGGGATTTCGTGGGCCGGGTAGCCTCGTATTTCGCCGGGCCGGAAGCGGATACGTCCGAGCTCGACTCGCTGCGGGTGAGGCGGCGCGACTTGTTGCGCGCGCTCGCGGCCTGAGGAAAGGGGCAACGCCGATGCACGACCTGGTCATCCGAGGCGGCACGATCGCCGACGGATCGGGCAAGCCGACCCGCGTCGGTGACATCGCCGTCGACGGCAGCGTGATCACCGCGGTCGGCGAGGTCGACGGGGGAGCGAAGCGAGTCATTGACGCCGACGGCCTGCTGGTGACGCCCGGTTGGGTCGACATCCATACCCACTACGACGGCCAGGCCACCTGGGACCCCGAAGTGTCGCCGTCGGGCTGGCACGGCGTGACCACTGTCGTCATGGGCAACTGCGGCGTCGGGTTCGCGCCGGCGCGCGACACTGACCGTGCCTGGCTCATCCAGCTGATGGAGGGCGTCGAGGACATCCCGGGCACGGCGTTGGCCGAGGGGATGAGCTGGAACTGGGAGACGTTCGCCGAGTACCTCGACGAGGTCGACCGCACGTCACGACTTCTCGACGTCGCCAGCCTCGTCCCGCACGGGGCCCTGCGGGCCTACGTTCTCGGCGAGGGCCGTGCCAACGACGTCGCAACGGCCCAGGAGATCGCCGAGATGGCGGCGATCGTGCGCGAGGCCGTCCAGGTGGGCGCCATCGGGGCGTCGAGCACCCGCACACTTCTGCACCGCGCGAAGGACGGCGAACTCGCTGCGGGCACCACTGCTGCCGCCGACGAGCTCATTGCCATCGGCGAGGCGTTGGGCAAGGCGGGGCACCGCGTCTTCTCGGTTGCGAGCGACTTGTGGGATCTCGACCACGAGTTCGCGTGGATGTCGGAGATCTCAATGCGCGCCGGCGTGCCCGTCACCTACCAGGTGCTCCAAGCCGACTTCAATCCGGAGCTTTGGCGCGAGTGGATCAACCGCGGCGTGGCGGCCAATCGGCGCGGCGCGTGGCTCGTGCCCCAGGTGGCTGGGAAGCCGACGTCCCTGATGGTCGGGTTCCAGTCAGTCACCCACCCCTTCGCGCACCACCGGGCCTACCAAGAGATCGCGCACCTGCCCCTCGACGAACGGGTGGCGAAGCTGCGCACGCCGGAGGTGCGGGCGGCCATCCTCGGAGAGGAAGCGGCACCAGGCGGCTTCGTCGAGCTCCTGCGGCGGAACCTGCACAAGCTGTTCCCGCTCGGCGACCCGCCCGACTACGAACCGCCACCGGAGCGGAGCGTCACCGCACTGGCCGAAGCGCAGCGGCGCCCAGTCGACGAGGTCCTCTACGACCTCATGCTCCAGCGTGACGGACGCGAGCTGCTCTACCTGCCTGTGCTCGACTACTCGGCGTGCAACCTCGACGCGGTGCGCGAGATGCTCGTGCACCCGGCGACGGTCCTCGGGTTGGGCGACGGTGGCGCCCACTGTGGCGTCCTGTGCGACGCCAGCCTGCCGACGTTCATGCTGGCGCACTGGGCCCGTGACCGCAGCCGGGGCGAGAAGCTGCCCGTCGAGACGGTGGTCCACCTGCAGACGCGCCGCACGGCGGAGCTCTACGGCTTCCGAGACCGAGGGCTGCTCGCCCCGGGCTACCTGGCAGATCTGAACATCGTGGACCACGACGCGCTCGTGCTCGAGTCTCCCGAGATGGTCTACGACCTCCCGGCCCAAGGCAAGCGCCTCGTGCAGCGGGCGCGCGGCTACGTGGCGACGATCAAGTCAGGAGTCGTGACCCGCGAGCACGACGAGGCGACGGGAGAGCTGCCGGGGCGGCTCCTGCGCGGGCCACAGCCCCAGCCGGTCCTCGCAGGCTGAGCTCGGCGGTTCCAACGGATTCGGAGGTAAGTCCATGAGTGACGCGCGCAAGGGTCCCGTTGTGGAGCACGCCGACGGAGATGTCAAGGTGAGCGTGCACGGTCGTGTTGCTGAAGTGACCATCGACCGGCCGTCGAAGAAGAATGCGTTGACGCAGGCGATGTACCAGAGGATGGCGGACGCGCTGCTCGAAGCCGACTCGGATCCGGGCATCGGCGCCGTGGTCATCAGCGGAGTCGCCGACGTGTTCACCGCGGGCAACGACCTCGCCGACTTCACAGCGGGAAACAGCCTCGACGAAACGCACAGGTTCCTCGAAGCAATCTCCTCGGTTCACGTCCCGGTGATCGCAGCCGTAAATGGCTTGGCCATCGGGATGGGTCTGACCCTCCTGCTCCACTGCGATCTCGTTTTCGTCGAGCCGACCGCCGACCTCTCGGCTCCTTTCGTCGGTCTGGGACTCGTGCCGGAGGCCGCGTCGAGTCTGCTGCTGCCGCGTGTCGTCGGGGAACGCCGGGCCTCGGAGATCTTCTTGACCGGCCGGCACGTCAATGGTTCGGAGGCTGTTGACTGGGGACTGGCGAACGCCGCCGCCAGCCCGGTCCTGCCGGCTGCCCTCGAGGCGGCCGAACGTGTCGCGGGACAGCCTCATGGCGCTGCTCGCGCGTCGAAAGCCCTCATGCGGTCTCATGAGCTCACGGTGCAGGGCCGGATGGCAGAGGAGATGGCTGCGTTCGCTGATGCGTTGAAGGGCACCGAGTTTGCAGCCGTTATGGCTGCCCGAAAAGCACGCTGACACGTCGGCACCACCCGAAACAACGGCGGAGCGAGTTCAGCCAGAACCTCTGACGTTTGAGGCGAGGGCAGCATCGCCCTCTCCCGGCAAAAAGGACGCGTCCGCATCGACGGGCCCAATGGCTCTGCGGGGCACCAGCGACTCATAGACAGCGCCGCCCGCCGCGAGGACGCAAAGCGACAACAACACAGAACCGAGGGCGTCGAACGGCACGTGCCACTGAGCGCCAACAACGGCCACGGACATCAGCAGGACCCAGACCGCACCGAGAAAGAACGTCACGCGGCGGGCCCATCTCCCGAGTAGCGGGCGGAGCGCGAACCAGATCGCTACCGCGGTCGCGCACACAGCCGTGACGCGTCCGGACGGGAAGCTGAGATGGCCAGCGATCGTCTCATGATCGAGCGGCTTGGCTACGTGTTCGTTGATGAGAAAGGTCACGGCAGCTAATCCTGCGTAGACCATCACCCGCGCCACGGAACGTCGCAAGATGCCGAAGGCGAGTGCCAGCGCGAGAACGGCGACGATCGCTGGGGCGCCGACCAGGTCGGCGATGTCTGGCCAGGTGTGGATAGAAAGCAACGAGCCCGGTGATCCGAGGTACGGAGCGCCGAAACGGTACAGGCCTCGGTCACTTGCCAAGACGGAGCCCAAGAGCGCGAACGACGACAGACTCACCAGAGCAATGACCGCGAGTGTCGAACGTCGCATGGGCACAAACTTAGACGGGGTGGTTGATGATGCGTCGTCGCCTCGGTGACATCGCCATCCGATCTGGGTTCCCTTCGATACCAGCGAATTCGGCGCGGTGTGCGCGCGAGCAGTGTGTTCAGCCCGCGTCCGAGCCAGCCTCCAGCGCGTCGGCGAAACCTCGCACGCAGAGCGAAGAGATCCGGCCGTCCTCGAGCTCGAACACGTCCCGCACGCGGCTCTCCGCGCCGCCGATGTGAACGTCGATATCGACGGTCACCGTGGAGCCTTCGACGTGCAGCGGCTGTGGCGCGGGGCGGAAGTCGTCGAAGGTGAACGTCCGCTCGGTGTAGTAAGCGAGGATCTGCTCGTGCCCGGAGCGGATCTCGCCGTCGACGTCGAAGGTGGCGTCGGGAGCGAACAGCGTGCGCAACAGGTCGGCGTCGTGGGCCGTGACGGCGGCGAAGTAGTCGCTCATGATCCCCGCCGGACCGGCCTGGCGCGTCGGGAGGCGGTAGATGCCCCTGGCATTCAGGCCCAGCACCTTGGCCTGGGTGGCCGTCGGACACGGCGCGATGGTGTGGCGCAAGGCCTCGACCGCCCCGGGGAAGGTGGCGTCGTGGTGTGGGTAGTCGCTGCCCCAGACGATGCGCTCCGCTCCGACGAAGGGCGCCAGCGCCGGCAATGTGCGCTCGTCGACCTCGAAGCTGATGGCGCACTGACGGGCGAAGTACTCCGACGGGCGCAGCTTGAGGTCGGGGCAGAAGCCACCGAAGGACTCCGCCTGCTCGTCCAGGCGGTCCAGCCAGAATGGGGCCCAGCCGCCGGAGGACTCAAGGAACACCACACGGAGCGCCGGGTGGCGCTCGAGCACGCCGAAGGTGATGAGCTGAGCGCAGGCCAGCATCTCCTCGAACGAGTGCGAGACGGCGTGCAGGATCATCGGGTTGAAGGGTCGGTCGGCTCCCAGGGTGGGCACGATGACCGAGCTGCCCTCGTGGATCCCGATCGGCACATCGAGCTCTTCGGCCGCGTCCCACACGACGTCGTAGGCGCGGTCGGACAGGGAGCGCCCGAGGACGGGGTTGGGCCGGACGAACCCGGCGACGAAGCCGAGCTCGCCGACGGCGCGGCGCAGTTCCGCGGCCGCCGCGGGAGGGTCCTGCAGGGGGAGCATGGCCGCTCCGAAGAGCCGGCGCGGGTCCGCTGCGCAGTAGCCGGCCAGCCAGTCGTTGTAGGCCGCAGCCAGCGTCACCGCAGCCGCCGGCTCGGGGACGACACAGAAATACAGCCCGATGCTCGGGTAGAGCACGGCCTGGTCGATCCCCTCGGCGTCCATGTCGGCCAGGCGCAGTGTGGCGTCCCACCCGCCGGGCCAGGCGTCGGCCAAGGGCCGGAACGTGGCAGGGTCGTCGAAAGTGGACCCGGGGCGGGCGAGGTTGCCGAGCGGCACGGCCAGGATCTCGGTGCCGCCGACGACGACGTGCTCGTAGCCGTGCGCGTCACGGGTGATGCGAGGCCGGACGTCCTCGGGGAGACCGGCCCACGCCGACTCGGGTTCGACGACGTGGCCGTCGGCGTCGACGATCGGTCCGGCACGCGGCGGGAGCGGCAACGAGCCGGTGCCGCTCCCGGTCACGCGACCGCGGTGCGCCAGTCGTCCACCGGCGGCAGCGGGTGGCGGAACAGCCGGGCCGCGTTGCCCCCGGCCACCGCGCGCAGCTCGTCCTCGGGGAGCGAGCCCCAGTTCTCGACGAGGATGCGCTGGGTGTCGGGCCACGACGAGTCGGCGTGGGGATAGTCGCTCTCCACCATGATGTGGTCGACACCGATCTTGTGGCGCTGGACGACGGCGGAGGGGTCGTCGATCGAGCAGAACCAGAAATTCCGCCGCAGCACCTCGCTCGGGAGCAAGTCGCTCGGCCACGAATGGCTCTCGGAGCCCGAGGCCGAATGGGTGAGCACGTAGTCGGCGCGGTCCATGAGCATGGTGACCCATCCGATCCCGCCCTCGGACATCGCGATGTTGAGCTTCGGGAAGCGCAGTGCCACGCCCGACCACAGCCATTCGCCTGCGGTCAGCAGCGCGTTCACCGGGAAGAAGGTGGGCCACAGTTCGAAGGGTCCGTCGTTCGACGGCAGCGGGGCCCAGCCGGCCGATCCGGTGTGGAGGCACACGACGGTGTCGGTCGCCTCGCAGGCGGCGAAGAAAGGGTCCCACTTGCCGCTGAAGATGGAGGGCAGGTTCATGCGTGAGGGGAACTCGGGGAAGCTGACGGCCTTGAAGCCGCGGGCGGCGTTGGCCTCGACTTCGGCCGCGGCGATCTCGACGTCGTTGAGCCAAGTCAGCTGCAGCGGGATCATGCGTTCGGGCGCGTGCGCCGCCCAGACATCGATGTGCCAGTCGTTGAACGCATGCATGCAGGCCAGTCCGAGATCCTTGTCCTGGGCGCGCGAGTAGACGGCACCGCAGAAGCCCGAGACGAGCGAGGGGAAGCAAAGCCCGGCCCAGATGCCGGCCCGGTCCATGTCATCGATGCGCGCGGCGATGTCGAAGCAGCCCGGGCGCATCTGGTCGAAGCGGGCCGGGTCCATGCTCCACTCGTCCTTCGGGCGGCCAACCACCGCGTTCAGGCCGATGTTCGGGTAGAGGTTGCCCTCGAAGACCCATGTCTCCGCGCCACCCTCCAACTCGACGACCTTCGGCGCGCCGTCCTGCAACGCGGCCGGCAGGCGTCCTTCGAACATATCGCGCGGCTCGATCAGGTGGTCGTCGACGGAGATCACGGGCACCCGCACGGGTCGAGGCTCGGGGTCGGGCAACAACGTGACCCGGTGCTCGGCGGTCGTTGCTGCGCCCTTCGCCTCGACTGGTCCCACGGAAAGGTGACACTATCGTCAGGGAACTCGTGAGGCACGGGGGTGCGCATGACCACACACGTCGAGGACGTCACTACGCACGTCGGCCTGGTCATAGACGGGCAGGTCGAGGGGGGCGGTGCGGGGTCCTACCCGGTCACGAACCCGGCTCGTCCGTCCGAGGTGGTGCTCGACGCGCCGTCGACCTCGCCCGAGCAGCTCGACCGCGCCGTGGCCGCGGCCCGGCGGGCCCAGCCTGCGTGGGCGGCGCGTGCCATGGAGGACCGCGCGGTGGCGGTCCTCGCTGCGGCGGAGGCGGGGGTCGCGTTCGTGGAGGCCAACGACCTGGCGCGCCTGCTCACGCGGGAACACGGCAAGACGCATCTCGAGGCGATCTTCGACACGGCGACGATGGCCGGGATGGCGGCAGCCTTCGCGCCGGTGGTGGCCGACGCGTTGGCGGGGCGCACGGTGAGCGGAGGGGCAACGCGTGTCGAGTGGGTGCCCCATGGCGTGGTGGCCGCGATCCTGCCGTTCAACTGGCCCGTCTCGGTCATGGCCAACAAGATCCTCCCGGCGCTGCTCGCCGGCGACACGGTCGTCGTCAAGGCTCCGCCCACGTGCCCGGCCACCGTGCTCCTGGTGGCGGCCGCCATGGCCGCGGTGCTCCCGGCGGGGGTGGTGAACGTGGTGAACGGCCCGGACGCCGCGCTCGGCGCAGCACTCGTCGGGCACCCCGGCGTCGACATGGTTTCGTTCACGGGCGGCGTGGGGACGGGCCAAGCGGTGATGGCCGCCGCGGCAGCGACCACCCGACCGGTCGTGCTCGAGCTCGGCGGCAACGACGCCGCCATCCTCGCCCCCGACGTGATCGGCGACCGGCCGCTGGCCGACCGCCTCGTCGAGGCGGCGTTCGTGACGTCGGGCCAGGTCTGCATGGCGATCAAGCGTCTCTACGTGCACCGAGACCGGGTCGACGAGACGGTGGCCGCACTGGCCGACCGCCTGGCCGGCGAGGTCGTGGGCAACGGGTTGGCCGAGGGCGTGACGATGGGACCGGTGCACACGGCGAGCGCGCGCGACCGGGTGGAGGCGATGGTGGCCGAGGCAGAGGGTGCAGGTTCCGCCGTGCTGCGGCCCGGCCGCGTCCGCGCCGAGGACGAGGGGAGCGGCGGCTACTTCGTGTCGCCGGCACTGGTCGTGGCGCCGCCGACCGACGCCCGGATCGTGAGGGAGGAGCAGTTCGCGCCGGCCCTTCCGGTGATCCCGTACGACGACATCGACGAGGCGGTGCGAGCGGCGAACGCCACTGAGTTCGGGCTGTGCGCCTCGGTGTGGAGCAACGACGACGCGCTGGCAGCGGACGTGGCGACCCGGCTGTCGGCGGGGACGGTGTTCGTCAACACGCACGGCATCTCGTCCATCGACATGTACGCGCCAATGGGCGGATGGAAGCAGTCCGGATTCGGCGTCGAGCTCGGACCCGAGGGCATGCAGGCGTTCGCCCGCCAGCGCGTCACCGTGGTCCGGCCCGGGCCGGCGGAACGGGGGGCAACGGCATGACGGTCGTTATCAGAGGAGGCACGGTCGTCGACGGCACCGGGGCGGCGCCTGTCAGGGCGGACGTGGTCGTCGAGGGTGAACGCGTCATGGCGATCGGCGCCGACGCGGGGGCCGCAGCCGGCGACGCCACGGTGATCGACGCCGGCGGCATGCTGGTGACGCCCGGCTTCGTCGACCTGCACACGCACTACGACGCGCAGCTGTCGTGGGACCCCTACGCCAGCCCTTCACCGCTGCACGGGGTGACGACGGTGCTCGGCGGCAATTGCGGGTTCTCGCTCGCCCCGCTCGGCCCCGAGCACGCCGACTACATCAGCCGGATGATGGCCCGAGTCGAGGGCATGCCGCTCACCGCTCTGCAGGCCGGGCTGCCCTGGGACTGGACGTCGTTCGGGGAGTGGCTCGGCCGCTTCGACGGGCGCATCGCGGTCAACGCCGGATTCCTGGTGGGCCACTCCACGCTGCGCCGTCTGGTCATGGGGGCGCGCGCCGTCGGCGGTGCGGCGAAACCCGAGGACATCACCGCCATGGTCGCCGCGTTGCACGCCGCACTCGACGAGGGCGCATTGGGATTCTCGACCTCGCAGGTGCACACGCACAACGACGGGGACAGCCAGCCGGTGCCCTCACGCGCCGCCAGCCGCGACGAGATGGAGCGTCTGGCGGCCGCCGTACGCGAGCACGAAGGGACCACGCTCGAGCTGATCGTGGCCGGTTGCCTCAACGGGTTCACCGAGGAGGACATCGACTTCATGTCGACGATGTCGCTGCTGGCCGACCGCCCGGTCAACTGGAACGTGCTCGGTGTCTCCGCCATGAACCCCGACGGCGTCTGGAGCCAGCTGGCGGCGGGTTCGGCGGCCGCCGAGCGGGGCGCCACGGTGGTCGCGCTGACGTTGCCGCACTCGATGCAGATACGCCTCAGCTTCGAGCATGGCGCCATCCTCGACGGCCTGCCGGGCTGGCGCGAGGTGTTCGCCCTGCCCTTCGACGAGCGCATCGCCGCGTTCTCGGATCCCGCGACGCGCCGGCGCCTTGACGCGGGCGCGCAGTCCGAAGAAGCCGGCATCCTGCGGCACCTGGCGGTGTGGGACCGGCTCATCTTCGACGAGACGTTCGCGCCCGAGAACGCGGGGCTCGAGGGCCGCACGGTCGGGGAACTCGCGAAGGAGCGCGGCATCGCTCCGTTCGACGCGTTGCTCGACGTTGTCGTGGCGGACGGGCTGCGCACAGGGCTGCGGCCACCGATCCCGACCTCGGAGGAGGACTGGGCGTTCCGCGCGGAGGTCTGGAAGGACCCGCGCGCCATCGTCGGAGGATCCGACGCGGGGGCGCACCTCGACACGATGTGCGGCGCCATCTACTCGACCTCGCTGCTCGGCGACGGCGTCCGTGCCCGCGGCCTGCTCAGCTGGGAGCAGGCGGTGCGCCTTCTGACCGACGTGCCGGCCCGCCTCTACGGGCTGCGCGACCGGGGCACGCTCGTACCGGGCGCCTTCGCCGACGTCGTGGTGCTCGACCCGGCCGCCATCGGGCACCAACCGATCAGGACGCGCGACGACCTGCCCGGTGGCGCCAGCAGGCTCTACGCCGAGGCGACCGGCATCGGCCACGTCCTCGTGAACGGCGCGGAGATCGTGCGGGACGGCGAGTTCACCGGGGCCACGCCGGGGCACGTACTGCGCTCGGGACGGGACACGGACACCGTGCACGCCGGGTCGGACTGGGCCGGCGCTGCGGCCTGATCCGCCGGCTCAGAGCACCCGAACCGGCAGCGCGACTTCTTTGGTGACGCCGCCCTGCCGCGTGAGCGAGTAGGCGGCCCTCCCTTCGACCTCGGTGAAGGCCTCGGCCAATTCCGTGCCGAAGAACACGAGACCTGTCCCGTTGTCGGTGGCGTAGCCGTCGGGCAGTGTCCCTTCGGCAACGAGCCGGTGCATCAGCGGGCGACGCTGTTCCTCGACGTCGTAGTGCGGGCTGTTCGAATAGGGCAGGAACCCGAGCCCGTTGGTGATGGGTTGGAGCGTTGGGCCGAACGAGTCCGTCGTCCCGCCGACGTGCCAGCAGATCGACCCGGCCGACACGCCCTGGAGGACCACGCCGGCCTCCCAGCATTCGCGCAGGATTGCGTCGAGCCCGTGGAGGCGCCACAGCGCGAGCAGGTTGGCCGTGCTGCCGCCGCCGACCCAGATCACGTCCTGGGCCAACAGGTGGGCGCGCACGTCGGGGTAGTTCGGCATGGGAAACAGGGTCAGATGCGAGCTGACGAAGCCGACCTTGGCGAAGGCATTGTGGATAGCCGCCAGCCGAGGCAGGTCGTCGCCCGTCGCGGTGCCGAGGATGCACACCTTGGGGTGCTCACCCGCCCGGGCCAGGTCGGCGGCCATCCGGTAGGAGGGCCCTGGGCGCAGGTTGGTGGGATCGGGCCCCTCCAGTTGGAAACCGATAGAGGTGGCGACGATCGTCGGCTGGCGGGCGGCCATGGCAGGCGCTGGGAGAAGCGGTTGGGCGATCTGCCGGCGGTCAGCCCGGCAGGACCTCGGGGTTCACGATGTGCAGCGGGCGCGCACCGGCCATGAGGCGGCAGAGGTCTTCCGCGATGGTGCGGGTGTGGTTCGTCTCCGTGTCGTAGGTCGCCCCACCGATGTGCGGGGTCAGCACCACCTGCGGGAAGGTCGTCAGGGGATGGTCGGTGGCGAGGAACTCGCCCTCGAAGTGGTCGAGGCCGGCCGCGCCGACTTTGCCCGACGCCAGGGCGGCGACCAGGGCATCGGTGTCGTGGATCTTCGCACGAGCCGTGTTGAGGTAGACGACGCCGTCGCGCATCTTGGCGAAGGCGTCGGCGTCGATCATGCCCGTCGTCTCCTCGGTCACCGGCGCATGGATGGAGATGACGTCAGCGCGCGCGAGGAGATCGTCGAGGGTGCTCGTGGCGTCCGGTGCGTACGGATCGTACGCCAGCACGTCCATCCCGAGGCCGCGCAGGCGCCAGCGCAGGGCGCGGCCGACGGCACCGAGGCCGACCAGGCCGACGGTCTTGCCGGCCAGCTCCCAGGCGCGGTAGCGCTGGTAAGGGATCTTGCCGTCGCGGTAGATCTCGCCTTCGCGGACGTCCCGGTCGGCAGGGACCACGCCCCTGGTGGCCGCAAAGAGCAGCGCCACCGCCAGCTCCGCTACCGCGTCCGCATTCCGGCCTGGCGCCCGCAGTACGGGCACCCCGGCGGCGGTCGCGGCGGCCACGTCGACGTTGGTCGGGTCGCCACGACAGCTGCACACTGCTGTGATCGGCTGTTCGTAGAGGTCGGCGCCGCAGACGTCGCTCTCCACGATCACGATCGACGCCCCTTCGGCCGCCACCCGCTCGGCGAGCTGCTGCGAGTTGTAGATGCGCAGGGTGGGCTGGTCGAGCCACGAGTCGAGCACCAGGTCGGCCAGTTGGTGCAGCAGGTCGAGCCCGGGCCCGCTCACAGCCGCGGTCACGAGGGCCTTCTGCCGTGAGGGTGTCATGCGCTTCGTTCTCTC
>Ga0308309_10001495_pt1 | contig 13930 bp, 5 predicted proteins | sample HubBroMetageWFT5_FD_192491 | JGI IMG/M metagenome (GOLD analysis project Ga0308309, IMG submission 192491) | Warmed and freeze-thawed soil microbial communities from the Hubbard Brook experimental Forest, New Hampshire - Hubbard Brook CCASE Soil... | ecosystem: Environmental > Terrestrial > Soil...
AAAGCTTGACGTGTCTTCCGGTGCTAGACCGTTGAAGCTGGCGAAGGTCCAACCGGTGATCCGGTTATAGTCCACTCCCCAGCGGATGATGTGTGATCCATACACCTTGCTGCCATCGTACTTCACCTGGCGGTCGCTCTGGATCGTTGACTGTGGCGCCAGGAAGCTCGGCCCGCTCGCAAATCCCGTGCCCGAAAGAACGATCTCATTGGGAATCTCTGCAAGCGGTAGCGAGCTCCCCTGCACCGCGTCTGCGATGGTGTTCACGAACTTCAAATATTCGACGCGGAAGCTGTGGGTGAAGGAGCCCTGGTTAATGTCCACGCCGCCGCTCAGCGTCTTGGTGCGATCCTTATTGTCATAAACAGAGTAGTTGGCGGCACCGCCGAAGTTGCCGACGTCGGACGCCTGCCAGTAGGTGAATTTCCCGAATGCCTTGATATTTTTTGCGATTTGATAATCGATTCTGCCGATCGTGCTCGTGTCATGGAATGGCGCTGCAAAGGTACCTGAAAAGTCAGACAGGTTCGTTCCGTCAATGCCTGATGGAATCGAACCTACCAACACACCGCCAGCGTCGTGCGCCAGCAGTCTTTCGGCATCAGCGAAGAAAAACAGTTTGTCCTTAATAATGGCACCGCCAACGTCGCCGCCGTACTGACTGCGCTGGAATTGCGCGTCGGCCGGATAAGTCGCAGCCTGGGAATTATCGCGATACAGCCCGAAGCCCTCTCCGTGCAGGGTATTCGTGCCCGACTTCGTGACGACGTTCACCGAACCGCCCGAAGTCAAATCGTTCGAAATGTCCAGGTTGGACTGCGCGAGTTGGAATTCCTGGATCGCGCTGGAGGGAAGGCCCGTGGTCGTGGTGCCCACGTTCTCATCGCTGACGTCCACGCCGTCCACCGAAATTCGCGCGCTGCGGCCAAACTTTCCGCCGAATGAGATTGACGAGAAACCAATCTTGGTCGGATCGAAGTTGCCGCCATCCTGAATCTGTACGCCCGGCTCGAGTTGCGCCAGGTCCAAAAAGTTGCGTCCATTGACGGGAAGATTTTCGATCTGCTGCGAGGTCAGCGTGCCCGCGATCTGCGATTGCTCCGTATTAACCGTAACTTCCTGACCGGTCACTTCGAGCACTGTGGTCGAGGAGCCCACCTCAAGCTTGGTATTCACGGTCGAGACTTGTCCTACCACTACGACCGTGCTGATTTCCGCGGTCTTGAAGTTAGGAGCCTCAACACGCACTACATACGTCCCAGGAGACAGCGCGCTCGCGGCAAACTGCCCCGCCGAACTGGCTGCGCTATTGATAACGGCTCCAGTATCCTTATTGCTGATCGTGATCTTCGCATTCGGGACCACGCCACCCTGAGCGTCGGTCACAATACCTTGAATGCTGCCGGTGTTCATCGTCGCTTGTGCGGCAAGCCTCGTTGGCGTGAACATCACTGTTACGAGGAGCGCAAACATCACACCCAAAAACCCCTTCCAATTCATACACCCTCCTAGAAATTGTGGCGAGAAAATCGGAAAAGCTCTCAAGCCCACCCCTACCCCAGACTGCTAAACCCCTAGTCGGCGGCTACATCGCACGTTTGTTTCCATGCAAAATCAAAAATAAGAGCATTATAATCAGCTATTTAAAGACAATGCAAAAATACGTAAGTCTGCTACCATACTATTTTTCATATACACGCACGCAAATCTGTATGTTCTTCTGTACCGTTCGTGGCCGGTAATCTCCCTAAAATTCGACGAGCAGGATCCGTCCCCCCAAGTCGCCGTACGCTTTTCAGCAAACAGCCGTATGCGAATCGCCATATACACGCTTCCGTTTACATTTTCCAACTCGGATACAACGCCTACTTTTTCACATACAACTCGCAGGTAAACTGTTTGTTTTCATTCAGATAAAAACAATCCGTAATGGCAGGGCCGTTGCATTCGCGTCTGCGGGCAGTGGGACGGATAGGTGTCCGCACGAATACCGCGCGCACGCGAATTCGCACGGACCCTCCACTTAAAATCATGCTGCAACAGGAGCTACGAAGATGAAACTGAAGGATCTAAGACACCTCGTGACGCTTTTGGCCGTTCTGTGGGCCCTATCATTACATTGCGCCAGATTGGCTGCGCAAACCCAGACCACCGGCGACGTCGCCGGCGTGGTGACTGACGCCAGCGGCGCGGTCGTTCCCGACGCCAAAGTCGTCCTGAAGAGCAATGACCGCGGCAGTTCGCAAGACGTCACGACCAGCAAAGACGGCGTGTATCGCTTCTTCCTGCTGGCGCCTGGCAGCTATACCGTGCTCGTCAGCGCCGCGGGATTTCAAACCTCGCAGCTGCTGGTGCAGGTCAACCTAGGTCAAATCGCCACGGCAGACGTGCATCTGTCTGTCGGAGCATCCAACACCACGGTCACCGTCTCCGAAGAGGCCCCGCTGGTTGAATCCGAAAATGGCAACGTCTCCAGCACATTGTCTGAAAAACAAATTCAGGAGATGCCCAACTCCGGTAACGACATCACGTTCAACGCGCAATTGGCCGCCGGTTCGGTCTCCAACACCGCCGGCGGCGGCCTGGGAAATTTTTCCAGCTTCGGCATTTCGGCGACTGCCAATCTTTTTACGCTGAACGGCATGGACGATAACGATCCATTCCTCAGCCTGAACAACTCCGGCGCCACTAATCTGACGCTGGGCAACAACGAAGTTCAGGAAGTTTCCGTCACCGCGAATGGCTATTCCGGAGAATACGGAACGCTGGCGGGCGCCAATGTCGCGTTCGTCACCAAGAGCGGCACGAACGAGTGGCACGGAAAGGATTCCTACTATTGGAACGGCCGCGCGCTCAACGCCAACAGCTGGTTCAACAATGCCGGCGGCGTTCCGCGCTCCTTCGTTAACGCCAACCAGTGGGGCGCCGATATCGGCGGACCAATCGTGAAGAACAAGGTCTTCGGTTATTTCAATACCGAGGGTTTGTACCTGTTCATACCAGCGGGCGGAGAAACGATTTCCATTCCCAGCCCGCAATTCGCGGCTGCTACCCAGGCTTTCATCAACTCAACTTATGGCGCCGCCTCTCCCACCGGCACCTTCTACAACAACATTCTCTCGCTTTACGCCGGTACTCCGGGCGGTCCAGGCACATCAGCAGTGCCTTCAACAAAAGTGAATCCGCAAACCGGCACTCTTCTGGGAGGCGGATGCGACGCGTCGGCCGCGGATGTCGATGCAGCCACCGGAACCACGCATTTCGCTGGCACTTCCACGACGCCAGGAACACCCTGCGCCAACACACTCACGGCAGTCGCCAGCAATATGACGCACGATTGGCTGGTGGCCGGCCGCGTGGATTGGAACATCGGCAACAACGACCGAATGTTTACCCGCATCCAAAAGGAACACGGCTTGCAAGCTTCGGTCACCGACCCGATCAACCCCATTTTCAACGCCCAGAGCGATCAGCCCGAATATCAGGGCCAGTATCAATGGACCCACGCGTTCGCCGGCAGCGCAGTCAATCAGTTCATCGCTTCCGGCCAGTGGTACTCGGCGGTCTTTAACAACGTCAACCGCACCGCCACACTCGCCGCGTTCCCAACGCTTCTGAATTTCGGCAACGGCGCGTTCCAAACGCTTGGCGGATTCTTCGGCCTGGGTAATAACTTGCCGCAGGGACGAAACGTCACCCAATATCAGCTGTCCGATGACTACTCGAAGACCATCGGCGTCCACACGCTGAAAGTCGGGCTCAAGTTCCGGCGCAACGACGTCACCGATTTCGATCTCGGCTTCTTCACCGACGGAGTCGTTACACCTTCCAACCTGGGTGCCTTTTTCTTCGGCGGGTTTGATCCCGGCGCTGGAACCACCCCGATCGGCGGAGTCAGCAACCTCACGCAAGCCTTCACCCAGTCCACCAAATTCCCCGCCGCACTTTACAACTTGGGCGGCTACGTGGAAGACGATTGGAAGATCAAGAGCAACCTGACGCTCACCCTTGCCTTGCGTCTCGAGCACAATTCCAATCCCATCTGCACCACCAATTGCTTTGCAGCTCCGATCGAGCCCTTCCTCTCGCTCGATCACGACGTGAACACGCCTTACAACGCGGCCATCCAGACCGGGCGAAGGCAAGCATTGCCATACCTGACCACCGTCGCGCCGCAACCCCGCTTTGGTTTCGCTTACACTCCGCACATCTTTGGCATGAATGGCGAGACGGTAATTCGCGGAGGAATCGGCATCTTCTACGACGCGTTTCCGGGCATCGTAGTCGATAATTTCGCGCAGAACTCCCCGGCCTTCAATACATTTGCAATCAATTCGTCCCTGGCTACTCCCAACATCGCTCCGGGCGAGGTCAACAACCTCTTTGCCGCAACCGCCGCGTCGAACGCCGCGTTCCTTGCGGGTTTCAGCAACGGCGCTACGTTCCCTGAAATCTCCGCTACTGTTCCGGGATTCAGCCCGCCAGGATTGTTCTCGGCATCGCAGAAACCTTTGAATCCCCAGTACCAGAAGTGGAGCCTCGAAGTAGAGCGTAGTTTTGGCCAGAGCATGTCACTGGACGTCCAGTACGTCGGCAATCACGGCGTCCACGAATTGTTCTTTGACAACGGCCTCAACGCCGCAGTCCCTCTGGGCACTCAAGGTTTCACAAACGGCTTCAACGGCCTCCCGCTCACTCCACTCGATCAACGCTTCGGAACCGTCACCCAAACCATCTCCGGTGGCGTCTCCAACTACAATGGTTTGGCGATGACTTTCACCCGCCGTTGGAGCAGCGGAATCGTCCAAGTCAATTACGTCTATAGCCACGCGCTCGACGACTACTCCAACGGCGGCAATCCCGGCGTACCGTTCGTCAGCACCGCCTTCGGTGCCACCAATAGCGCCATCAGCTTTCCGGAGAATCCGTTCAATCCCCGCGAATTCAACTATGGCAACTCGGATTACGACGTGCGTCACTACCTCAGCGCCGACTACGTCTGGACCTTGCCGATTCGCAGGTTGCTCCGCGACCACGGGTGGCGCCCGCTCACCGACGGATGGCAGGTTTCCGGAACTGTCTTCGCTCGCAGCGGATTGCCGTTCACTCCAGTGGATCTCAGCACGAGCGGAGCTCTTCTGGGCCAGAACTATCCCGGCACGATTTTTGCCAACCAGATTTCCTCGGCCAATCTGTACATCACTTGCCCGGCGGGCCAACCACAAAAGAAGATCTGCCTCAACCCGAACGACTTCACGACGTCGCCTTTGGGCTTTGGCAACGTAACGCGTAACCAGCTCCGCGGTCCCAACTACTTCAACAGCGATTTTACGCTGATGAAGCTGACCAAGATTCCGGGCTGGGAGAAAGGACAAATTGGATTTGGGGCGCAGTTCTACAATGTGTTCAACCACCCCAATTTCCAGGCTCCGGTCGCGGACGTCAGCAACCCGAACTTCTTTGGAAGTATCGTAAACACGGTCAACCCGCCGACGACAGCTTTCGGATCAGGGTTGGGCGCCAACGCATCGCCGCGCATCATCCAGGCGAAACTGCAGTTCAGCTTCTAGGGCCATCACGAAGCACGAAGAAGCAAAAAGGGCGGCCTCGCGATGCGGGACCGCCCTTTTTCCGCTTATCCTCACTGCCTTTCAAAGCTGTCCGTGCCGCCGCTGTGTGAACCCGCCATCACTGCGTGGTTCGCACCGTACGAGTAGCCGTCTTAGCCGGATCAGCCGCCACAGCGATCGCCCGCGAACTGCTTACTGCGCGTCGGTAACCTTGCCTTTCACGAACGTTACTTTGAGGTCCTTATATACATAAATCTGCTTGGGGCCCAGGTTGAGGATCTTATCCGGCTGACCAAGGATCGCGGTGACTTGATCCGGCGTCTGCCCCATCTCCACCGTGGCTGGCGGTGCTGCCGGGGCTGCAGGCGCCGCGGGTGCAGCTGCCGGAGCGTCCGCCGCTGCGGGCTGCTGGGCATCGCCGCCCGCCGCTGCCTGTTGTTGGTTCCCGCTATCGCCCGACTTCGCAGAGTCGTCCGACTTCGCGGAATCGTCCGCCTGAACAGTCAAGACCTCCGCCACCAGGCTCAGCACCTGATCCGCGCTGAGGTTCGAGCCTTTCGGGTAAATGAATTTGAGCTGCGAGTAATACCGGACATCCTGATAAGGATCACTGAACAAGGTGAAAAGAACACCGTCCGGTTGCATCGCGATGCCCGTCACCCAAAATTTCTCGCCGGTAACAAATTGCCTCCCCTGCACGGTCTGCGGCGGAGGATGTCCGATCATGCTGCCAAAACCCTGCAGTTTTTGGTGCACTCCATACGCGCCCTCGGAGAGCCTACCGCCACTATAGGTGTTCACCGGCGGTATTTGCGTTGTAGTGGGGTACATAAGCAGCTTATCTTTCTGCAGCACCAGCACAGCGCCCGCGGTGACGATGTCGCTCTTGTCGTCCGTCGGCTTGGTGAGCTGGTACTTTGCTTCCAGTTGGCTCTGCACGGAACCCTGCGCTCCCGCCGTGAACCATGGAAAAATTCCCGCAACCGCCAGGACGGCGATTTGTATTCGAATCGGAAGTCTCGCCTTCATTGAGAAATTCTCCTCGGGCGTGGCTAGCCCTGCGGTTTTCTTCGGAATTCGTGAAATTCGGTGACGAAACTCGGTGGCTACGCTTCTTGCTTCGAACGTCGCTGAATCGGGAGCGCCAGTGGCTTTCACCACCGGCGCTCCGATCCTGTTTGACGGCTCACGGTGCTGCGATGTTAGTACCGTAGCCGCCGGCTTTGCTTTGTATTAGTCGTTGCCCTGGCCGCTAGGCGCCGCTGCCTGGTCCGATTGCACATCAGCTTCGGCCTTGTCTGCATCCGCCTGCTGCGCCGCCAGCTCGTCTTTCACCGACGTATCCGGTTTCACCTGGCCATCGGGATTTGGCTTGGTCTTGGTGTCAGGGGCTGCCGGCAATCCGTTTTTCCCTTGGTTGTCCGCCAGCGTCTTGAGCCCTGAATCCAGCTGCTCGCGGAAGTGGTTGTGCATTTCCTGCAGGTCGTCAACGCTCACCGCGACTTGCGAACCCGACGCGCAGTCGGATTTCTGGCTCGCGCTGACCAGCACCTTCACGCTCTTGTTCGCGTCCGGAGTATCGTCAATTCGTGTCACCACATCTCCGGCTGATAGTGAGCAGTCCGCCCCGTCCGGTCCCGTCTCATTCAGCACGTCGCTGACGATAAAGGTCCGGTGGTTGGGATCCAAAGCCGCCGGGACTTCTTCGGGCGGGTTTGCGTCCGCGGACGCATTTGCTGCCGCTGGCGCTGCTGCCGCCGCTGCCGGCTGCGGTGCCTGCGCGGCTGCTTGTTCCGCAGCCAGCTGGGCCTTCACTTCATCCGCGATCGCTTGTTTCACTTCGGGGGTGAGCGCTACACCGCCACCACCCCCGCCGTTACTGGCATCCTGTTGTGCGCCGCCGTCGCCTTGCGCTGCCGCGGCATTCGCATTCGCCGCTGCCTGCGCTTCATACGCTGCCTGCAGGTTCTGGCTGATTACGTAGTCCGTCATCCACAGCGCTGCGGTTGCGTAAGCCGGATACGGATTGAAGTAGTAGCCGTAATATCCAAACCACGGCGCTCCGCCCCAACCCCATGAATAAACCACCGGCGCAGCCCACGGATTGTAGGCCCAACCATAAAATGCCGGACCGTAGTAGTAAGCCGGCACATAACCGTAGTAGTAGCCTCCATGGTAGTAGCCACCGCGGTATCCATAGGCATAATAGTGCCCGCCACGGTAGTACGTTCGCCCCATGTAGCGGCGCCCGTCGCGTCCCCGGTAGCCACGCTCGCCGTAGCCGTATCCGTGGCGCCCAGAGTTCACCAGCCGTCCGCCGCCCCGCCGCTCTGACACGACCCTCGTGCTTCCGTGGGCGCCACGAGTAATCGTTGCGCCATGCGCGGTATGGATCGAAGTTACGTGGCCGTTCGAAACGCGCGCAGTATTGCCACTCTTGGTGGTCACAGTCTTGGCAGGCGCCGCGTGTGCTGCGCCGCCCTTGCCGGCTGTGTTCGTCGCACCCTTACCACCAGCTGCAGTCGTGCCTTTAGCGCCAGCCGTCGTCGTTGCGCCTTTACCGGCGGTGGTCGTCGTCGCCCCTTTGCCAGCAGTGGTCGTCGCTCCTTTTCCCGCGGTGGTGGTCGTCGTCCCTTTGCCAGCAGTGGTCGTCGTCGTGCCCTTATTCGCTGTGGTGGTAGTCGTTCCCTTGTTCGCAGTGGTGGTCGTGGTTCCCTTATTGGCCGTAGTTGTCGCACCTTTGTTGGCTGTGGTCGTCGTTGTTCCGTGATTGGCGGTCGTCGTTGTCGTGCCATGGTTGGCGGTCGTCGTTGTCGTGCCATGGTTGGCCGTGGTCGTCGTGCCATGGTTGGCAGTCGTCGTGGTGCTGTGATTGGCCGTGGTCGTGGTGCCGTGGTTGGCCGTCGAGGCGCCCCCACCGCTTGGATGGGAGCCTCCGGTGCTGCCACCGCTCGGATGCGAAGCGGGAGCCGATGGATGCGATGCAGGCGCTGGCGCACTACCCTTATTCTTCTGCCCCCAAGCCAGGCTGGGGACCGTGATCAGGCTTAGGATTAACAGCCACCTTGCCACGATGGTGGTGCTGGGCCGGGTCAATTTCATCGTAACTCTCCTCTCGAGATGTGAAATTTGGACTGTCACTGTACCGCCAAGAATGTCCGCTCCCTGAAAATTCCCCGATGCCCGCGGTGTCGGTCCTTGCAATCGCTGCCGCGCTGAATTCGGCCTAATGGGACGCTGTCTTTCACTCTCGTTGACGGCTTCAATGGTTGCGCCAGCACTGCCCGGAAGGATTGCATTCTGCAACGAGAATAATAGGCTGGTTGCGCACGACCTCCGCGCCGGATCGCCCCGAAGCGGCCCTCCAATTCACATTGCGCAAAAGCGTCAGAAAAACCGTCACTCCCGGGAAAGGTTTTCGCTCCAACCGCCGATTTACGGCGACCGCTGCGCCACTACCGGCGCGCACGCAAATCCGTGGTACACGCCCCAGGATGGCGTCTTCCGGCCGGATTAGAAGCTATGGTGCAAGAAGATAGGCCCGCTGCGCGCCCCTGTCAAGTCAGGAGAATCGCTCTGCCGTTCAAGACACACTACTCTCCGCCCGCTATCCCCGCCGAGTCGCGCCTTACCCACATGCTATACAGCAGACTCTTTCACTCTGGCGCAAATGTCGTATTATGTCCGCAGCTTTCGGGCCTCCTGGACCGATCGTTCTAAAACCGCAGAGGCCAAATGACTGACGACGTCACTGGCGCGCGTAAAGGCGACTACCTAATCCTCGGCACTCTGGGCGCCGGAGGCATGGGCAAGGTCTACAAAGTCCGCAACACGCTTTCCGACCGCGTCGAAGCCATGAAAGTTCTGCTGCCCGATCTTTCCGAGCAGCAGGAGCTCGCCGATCGTTTCTTGCGCGAAATAAAAGTTCTTGCCAGCCTGCACCATCCCAATATTGCCGAGCTGCGCACTGCGCTTACCATCGGCAATCAACTCGTCATGATCATGGAGTACGTCGAAGGCACCACGCTGGCCTGCCGCCTGCAACAAGGTGACGTCCGCTACGCGGACGCGCTCGTTTATTTCGATCAAGTGCTCGCCGCTCTCGCCTGCGCCCATTCACAAAGAATCGTGCATCGCGACATCAAGCCCGCCAACATCATGCTCGCTCCTTTCGGCGTCGTTAAGCTGATGGACTTCGGCATCGCGCGCTCCGGCAACGATATGGGCCTCACCATGACCGGCACCACGCTCGGCTCCGTGGCTTACATGTCTCCCGAACAAGTTCGCTGCGAACCTCTCGATGGCCGTTCCGATCTTTATTCCGTCGGCGTGTCGTTGTACGAGACAATCACCGGGCAGCGTCCGTACGTCAGCGACAACAATTTCGAAGTGATGCAAGCCCATCTGCAAGTGCCGCCGACCGCGCCTATAGATTTGAAGCCGGATATTCCGCCCGGCCTGAACCAGCTGATCCTCATGGCCATGGCCAAGAATCCCGCGCAAAGATTCCAGACCGCTGACGCGATGCGCGGCGCGCTGCGCAGCGTCGCGCCTGTGCTGGGCGAGCCAACTCCGTTTGCGCCGATGATTCCTCCGGAATCAACGCTCGACGTGGAAGCGCCGCAGACCTCGCGCCCTGCCACGCCCAGCGCTCCGCGTTCGGTGACCGCGCGGCCACTATCGGCTCAGCCCATCACCGCGCGTCCGGTCACGGCGCGTCCCGTAACTGCGCAGCCGCTTCACCAGCCGCCCACGACTCCCGCCCCGCCGCTTGCGCCGACAATTCCGCTCGCCGGTTCGGCCTCGCATTACGCGCAAGCGCAAGCTCCGGCCTCAGCAGTCGCAATAGCGCAAGCGAGCGCCGGCAATAGCCGACCCCTCTACATCACTCTCAGTGTTGTTATCGTGTTTCTGGTGTTGGCTGCGGCGGGATTTGGCGCGAAGCGCTGGATGGATGCGCGCTCGTCCGAGAGCTCCTCCACTGCGCCGGCAGACAATCCGTCGCCCCCGGCAGACGCGACGGCTCCGCCAGTGATGCCTGCTGTGCAGACGGATCCCGCGGCATCGACTGCGAACAAACCGGTTGAAGTGTCGAGCGGGAAGCGGCACGCGAGCACGCCGCAGCTTGCACAGAATCCGGCACCGCCGCAGAACACGCCACAACAGCAAGCCCCGCAGCCAGCGCCACTTGCCCCGCAGCAAACCATGGCGCAGCAAGCAGCCCCAGCAACGCCACCTTCAAACGCGCAGCCGGACCGTCGCGCCGCAGAGCAATCCACGCGGAAGGCTGTGGCATCCGTTGCGCAGCTCGCGGCATTGGAGCATGAGGAGTTCGACGAGCTTCAAGCGCGTGACGATAAAGTGAACGCGCGCATCGCGGCGTTGTCGCAGCAACCTGGCGCGGACGTCGCTATGTCACAGCAAATGGCGCGCAATGAATTGGTGCTCGCGCAACGCGCGCTGCAACAGGGCGATGTGCAAAATGCGCAGAAATACATGGAGCAAGCGGAGGCGGATATAACCAAGATCGAAAAGCTTCTTGGCCACTAAGATTGTTTCCGCCAGGCTGCGAAACTACTCTTTGGAAACGTTGACGAAATACAGATCCGTGGCCACATCGAATTCGTTTTTCTTCAGCGGCGCCTTCATCGTCTGCCAGTAAGTGGTGGCCTGAATAATCTGCCAATCCGTTTTTTCCCCCACGCGAATGGGCATCGCGAAATCCGGCTCGTCTGCCTGCCAGCGATAATCCACCGTGCCGTCCGCCTCGTTAAATTTCAGTTCCAACGTGGGAATCGCGGTGTGCCGCAGATACTGATCGAAGAGCGGCGTCAGATACCGCTGGGTCTGCTGGTTAAAATACGCCACCACATCCTCAGTCATGATGTTCTGATATTTGAAATGCTGGTAGAAATCGTGGATCAGCGCCCACCAGCGCGCGTCATCGTTGATCACGTTGCGCAACGTGTTCAGAAACAGTGCGCCCTTGAAATACATGTCCTGCGGCGGAGTGGCCGCGACGCCGCGCTCCGCAATGATCGGCTCGCGATTTTGTACCTTCGCCTTGTAACCGTTCACGTACTTCTGCGCGTCTTCGTGGCCGAAAGTGTATTCGACGTAGAGAACTTCCAGATAAGTGGTCCAGCCTTCGTGAATCCACATGTCCGAGCGGTCGGCAGCCGAGACGGCATTGCCGAACCACTCGTGCCCGCTTTCATGAATGATGATGAAATCGAATTTCGGGCTGACGCCTACGCCTGTCCAGTCCCGTCCCAGGTAGCCGTTGGTGAAATGGTTTCCGTAGGCGACCGCGCTTTGATGCTCCATGCCGGAGTAAGGCACCTCGACTAGCTTGTATCCATCCTTCTTGAAAGGATATTCGCCGAAATAATGCTCGTAGGCCTCGATCATGCCCTTGGCCTGCGCGAATTGTTTTTTGGCCTTCTCCAAATCTTCCGGCAGCACGTAAAAATCCAGCGGCAGATCGCCCAACTGATCTGAAAAGTGCACGTAGTTGCCGATGTTCAGCGCTACGTCGTAATTGTTGATGGGATATTGCACCAGCCAGTCCCAGCGCGTGTAGCCGTCACCTAAATCCGTCTTGCCCAGAAATTTTCCGTTGGAAACGTCCACCAGCCCGTTCGGAATCGCGACGCTGATCTGCATGTTCTCGACTTCATCGCGCCACTGATCCTTGTTCGGCCACCAGTCGCTCGCGCCAATGTCTTCACACGCCGTGTAAATCCACGGGCGCCCCGCGGGATCTTTGCCGAACGTGAACCCGCCAAATCGCGCGGTCTGCAGCGGATGTCCGGAATAATAAAAATCGATCGTGTATTCCTGCCCGGCGTGCAGCGTCTGCGGAAAATCGACGAACACCGCGCCGGAATCGCGAACATATTGCAGCGGAGTGGTGCCGAGCAGGATTTTGTCCACCCCGAGCGCCGGATGCAGATCCAGTTGGATGCGCGTGCTGTCCTGCAGCATCTTGAAGCGTATGGAATTCTTGCCGCTGACGGTTTGCTTCTCCGGGTCAACGCGGATATCGAGATGGTAGGACAGCAAATCGTTGTTGACGCGGTAAGGCCCATAAGCCCCGCGCAAAATGTCCGCGCGCGTCACTGGAGCGGGCGCTGGAGCTGGCGCGGTGGCGGGCGGCCGCTGCCAAGCTGGGGAAGAGGCCGGAGAAGTCGCCTGCCAGGCTGCGGAGCCGGAGACAGCTGCAGCCATAAACACCAGAAAAACCGCGAGTTGCACCAAGCGCTTGCAAAAATTCCATCCGAACATCCGGTTGGGTCTCCTGTGGGCCTGAGTGGCTGCTCCCGCTAGAAAAATAACACGGCGGGAATCTCCCTACCAGCGCGAGGAAAACCGGAGGGCACGGAGAATCCGCGCCGGGCGAGCATTACCATCTGGGGTCTGAACCGATCGTACAATTAATTTAAGCGCAGCTATTGCTTCCTGGACGACGCTCGGCTACAACTGCTCCCGCACTGTTGGCATTTCCCGGCAAAAAGAGGAACCCGGTAAGACGCCGCACCTGAAGCTGCGGAAAAATTGCGCGAGGAATTGCCAGCCACTGATCGCAAGGAAACCGATGAGCCGAACGGACGACATGCACGTTACGAATCGCAATGCACAGTTGCGCCGTGTAGGCGGCGCACGCTTACCCTGCCGACGATTTCACTTTCTTTGTGCGGCGATGGTGGCGTTGCTGTGCCTGGCGCTGGCCACTCGGCTGCGGGCCGACACGATTTCCGGCACGGTGAAGGATCCTTCCGGTGCTGTCGTGGCGGGAGCGCGCATCGAAATCAGCGGCGGCAACATAACGCAGCCGATCGTGCTCACGTCCGATGAAAGCGGCAAATTCGCGGCGCCCAATCTGAATCCAGGGAATTATTCCGTGCGGGTGTCGAAGGACGGCTTTGACGATGTGGTGAAGGCGGTAGAGCTGAAGGGCGCGGCAGAGCTCGCGCTGGGCCTGACCATCGCGCAGCAGAAAACCAGCGTGAACGTGACCGAGAAAAGCTCGGCGTTCGCGAATTCCGATGCGGGCTACCGCCGGCTGCGCGACATGGGCCTGGGCGACACCTACCGGCTGGAAAATTTCACGCTGAACATGGACCTGGGAACTTTCCAATTCAAATCCGGAACCATTACTTTTCTCGCGCTCGTAGATCGCGTCGAAACGGGCGCGATTTTCGTGGGCCAAGGACATTTCACGCTGCAGCCCGCCGACGACATCAATAAGCGCGAGATGCTGCGCCGCAGCGGCGCTGCGAGCGCGGAGGAAGATTTCAGCGAAGCGGTGTTTCGTTTCACTGGCAACCAGTATGTGCGATTCACGACGGAGCTGGGCG
>Ga0308309_10001496_pt1 | contig 13925 bp, 11 predicted proteins | sample HubBroMetageWFT5_FD_192491 | JGI IMG/M metagenome (GOLD analysis project Ga0308309, IMG submission 192491) | Warmed and freeze-thawed soil microbial communities from the Hubbard Brook experimental Forest, New Hampshire - Hubbard Brook CCASE Soil... | ecosystem: Environmental > Terrestrial >...
TTGCCTCGCTCCCAACAAAAGAGACCACGCGCGCATCTTTGGAAATACCCGAAGGCAAAAAGGTAGTAGCGGCGATCACGAGAGTTGAGATCGGCAAGGGCCTGCCGGAATTCCTCCACATGGCTGGCACCGTGATCCGGCGCTACCCGGACGTTGTTTTCCTTCTCGTCGGCGATGAAGGACCGGACGGCGGCACTCTAATTCGGGAACTCCGAAATCTCGTGCACTCCCTCGGCATGCATGAACACGTGGTTTTCACCGGCTGGCGCGACGACATTCCGGCGATCATGAACTGCGTCGATATCTTCGTGCATTGCCCCACTACATTTACGGAAGGCCTTGCGCGCACCTGCCTAGAGACCATGGCCGTCGGAATTCCCGCGGTTGTCTCGGAGAACGGTGGCATGCCGGATGCGGTCGTGAATGGGGTTACCGGTTTTGTGGTCTCCCCTGGAGACATCAAAGCCATGGCCAAATCCGTCTTGATGCTCCTCGAGAATGAAGCGCGCTGTCGTGAATTCGGCGAACGCGCCAGATTGCGCGTCGAGCAACTCTTCGACGCTGAACATAATTCTCGCCAGCTTCAAGACCAGATTTTGAAATATGCAAAGCCCGCGAAGATTTTGCAACTACGCGGCGCGCATGTTCGAGCATCGTGAAAGAGCCGAGCACCCATCGTGCCTGAATACGCTGTGCATCCCGCAGATCTCCAGAGAGACAGGCAAGTCATCATCGGCTTGTGGCGCCAGAACCTCGCCGACGTCAACCATCTCGAGGAGAAGTACGACTGGCATTTTCTCAATAACCCCTCCGGACCGGGGCAAATTTGGATCCTAAAGGCGGACGGGCAGCCAATTGGTACGACTTCTCTGGGCATGCGACCCTTGAAACTCAACGAAACCGTAACCACCGCCGGCGTAGCGTGCGACCTCGCCGTGAACAGGCAGCACCGCTTTCTTCAACCTGCCCTGTTGCTTCAGCGCGCGTTGCTCACCTCGGCGCGCGCTGGAGTTCGAATAATTTATGGCGTGCCAAATTCCGCTGGCTCCGCGGTTATGAAATATGTTGGGTATCAGGAATTTTGTTGTGTACACCGATACGTCAAAGTTTTACGGGTTTCTCACTACCTGCAGAAGTCCCGGAGCTTCGGGGCCATTGTTCCATTTATTGGAAGGATGGCCGACCAGGGATTCGCCGCCCTGCACTCGTTCGAACGGTGGCGAAGTAGAAGGCTCACGCAAGTCTTACCCTCTTTCGATGAGCGATTTGACGAACTCTGGAATCAGATTACTTCTGAGCCATGGGCCCTGACCGTTCGCGACCGGCAATTCCTGAAGTGGCGATATCAGGAATGCCCCCTGCGCCAGTATAAAACCTTGGGTCTTCTCACCGAGGACAAGTCCAGGTTACTGGGCTACCTGATCTACTACGTTGAAGACCATTCTGCAGTTTGCGCCGACTTCCTTGCATCGGGCGGCCCGGAGGATCTGGACTGCCTGCTGTCATCTTGGGCGGCCCTTGCTTTCGAAGGTGGACTCGCCTCGCTGTCACTCAGTTGTTCCGACGGCGTACTTGCTTCCAATCTACTTCGCCACGGTTTCTCGCGGCGATCGGCTTGGCGGCCAGGCAAGCCCGACCGAACGAGTCGGCACGAACACTGCAAGACGCTCTTCACTCACGAACGGCTCCCCGCCACGGAACATGCTGTCGCAGGCAGCTGGTATTACACAGAAGGAGATTCACCGTATTAGGTTTGCTTCCATTTTTTCCTGGTAATCCCCCAATGAGAATCGTCCAACTCTTACCGAGCCTGGAAGTAGGAGGAATGGAGCGCCTCGCCGTCGACCTCGCGCGCCAGCAGAAAGCCGAAGGCCACGAGCCCTCTATCTATTGCACCAGCCATCCCGGTCAATTTGCGGCGGAAGCCCGATCCGCACAGGTGCCTGTGTATTCGTTTGGGAAGACCGTTGGCTTCTCTCTTCGCCTGATTCGGGACCTCGCTTCCAGACTCCGAGTAGATCGCCCCGACGTGCTTCACGCCCACAACGCTCAAGTTCTTCACTACGCCATCGCCGCCGCGCGGCTAGCCCGCGTCCCCGTCGTTGTGAATACCCGTCACGGCGGAAATAGCAACTGGGATCCTCATTGCGAGCGGATCTGGCGCCACGCCGTGCGCTGGATTGATTCCCTGGTCTTCGTTTCGGAAGGAGTTCGCGAATTCTACGTCACCAAGGATCGGCTCTCCAGACGCAACACCTCCGTCATCTACAACGGCATCGATGTCCGCAAATTCACATCCCACCTCGCGCATCCAACTGCCGCTCTACCAACGTTTCGCATAGGCTCCGTCGGACGCCTTGTGCCTGCCAAGGACCACATCACACTGATTCGATCATTCGCGATAGTCGGCGCAGCAATTCCCACGGCGGAGTTGCACATCCTCGGCGATGGCCCCTGCCGCGCAGCCATCTCCCAAACGGCTGAATCACTGGGAGTTGCGAATCGTGTCTTCCTCCACGGTGCTAGTCTCGATGTGCCCGGGTTTCTCTCCGCCCTCGATCTCTTCGTCCTCTCCTCTATCGATGAAGGTCTGCCGATCTCCCTCATGGAGGCCCTGGCAGCGGGCCTGCCCGTTGTTTCGACACGGCTCCCGGGCCTAACGGAGTTGGCACCGGACAATGTAGTCGCAGGCTACTGCATCCCCGGTCATCCCGAATCACTCGCTGAGCAAATTCTGCGTGCCACCAATCGGCATGATCTTCCCGCCTTGGGAGAAGCCGCTTGCCGATGGGCGCAGAGGTTTGCTATCCGGGAAACCTGGCACCACTATCAAACCGTCTTTCAGGCCAGCCTTGCGAAGAAGAGGCATTATCAAATGAACCGTCAGCCATCCAGCGCGGCCGGTTTCGCGGCGATTAACCGCGGCCATTAGCGAATTCGACTCCCGAAAGGACATGAGTCTCCACCCAACATGAACATTTGCTGAAGGTTGCAAGCATCTTCTTGCGAGGCCATATGTCATACTTAACAGTAAAATATCTCTAGTGTATAATAGTAGATGGGTAATGGTCCGGTTTTACTCCGGAGCCGGTAGCACACCGCTGGCGTTTTCTGTTTTGCCAGCCCGTTTTTTTTTGCTAAGCCTTTTATAATCCGCACTTACAAGAAAGTGGGGGGCTCCCCACCTGAAATGAGCTGCAGCCAACCATGAAACTGCCCAGGCACAGCCAGATCTGGCTCTCAGGATACATAAAAGACAGGCTCAAGACCTTCGCGCGTAAGCCCGCGAAAAGGCTCTGGCTACTCTTTTCCGATCACTTTGAGCCTCTCTGGAACGGTGTCGACGAGGTTACGGGTGTTGAGCGTGTTGCTCGATGGGCAACCCGTTGGCCTGCCATCGCCGCGAAGTTTCAGGATTCTAGCGGAAGGCCGCCCCGCTATACCTTCTTCTATCCAGAGGAGGAGTATCGGCCCCGGCTGCTGGAACCTCTCGCGCGGATGACTTCAGACGGTATCGCCGACGTCGAGGTTCATCTGCATCACGACGGCGAAGGCCAGCAAAACTTTATTGACCGCATCAGTTGGTTCAAAGAAACACTTGTCTCCCGCCACGGCCTGCTGAGGAAAGACAAGGGGAAGGTGACATTCGGATTCATTCACGGCCTCTGGGCACTCGACAACTCGCGCCCGGATGGCCGTTTCTGCGGTCTGAACAATGAGCTGTCTCTTCTCCGTGACCTCGGCTGTTATGCCGATTTCACCATGCCCTCAGGAGCTTCGCCGACGCAAGCTCGCCTCATCAACACGATCTACTGGGCCGTAGATGACCCCTACAAGCCAAAATCGTACGACACCGGCGTTCCCGTCACTCCGGGCAGTACAGCCACGGGTGATCTATTGATGATTCCGGGCCCATTCGGAATGCGGTGGGGACAGCGCGTGATGCCGCGAATCGAATACGGCGAACTTTGTTCCTATGATCCCGCCACTGAATACCGCATCCGCCGTTGGCTCAAACTTGCCCCCCGTATTGGGGACGACATTTTCCTCAAACTCTTCACACACGGCACCCAGGAACGCCACTCACGCTATCTATTGGAGGGCGGCCTCGAGTTCACCCTCTCTCTCATCACGCGGGAGTGCCGCCGCGCTGGTCTCGATCTAAACTTCTCAACCGCCTGGCAAATGCGTCAAGCCGTCGATGCAGCCGCTCGAGGAGATAGCTGCGGCCCAGCGCATCTATCGGATCGTGCCAGCGTCCCGGAGTTGGTAGTGAACTGATTCAACAAACGGAAGTTTTTGGCTTGCCGCTCGTTCATTGGCCCGCAGCAGATTCGTCGTTGCAATTCGCCTGACTCAGTATCAAGATTGTCAACCAAGGAATGGTCGAGGGTGAACATCCCCCCCAATCTCTCGAACCCCTATTCTCGTCACGTTTGTAGAAAACATCAGACCTAAGGCAGTGAGGTTCCCATCATGAATGACCCAACCTTCAAGAACAACCAGCGCATGGAACACGACGCAAGAGGCACGCATTCGGCACCGCTGGATTCGCTCCCACCCTCCGGCGCCCCGCGCTCGGAAAGCCGCCGGAAGTTCCTAGGAAACGTGCGGGGAGTTGCCCTGGCCGCCGCAACGGCCGGCGCAATCGGCTTGGAGCCGCTCTTAGGCTCAAGCTACTCTCTCGCCCGTGCGGACCGCGATCATGGCGAATCCAAGGGAGACGAGCGCGCCGAAGAAGACGCGGAAATTCGCATCGAGGCTGCGAAAGCCGAGCGCAAAGTTTCTATTCCACCACACACAACCAACGGCGACGAGGAGCGCTATGCCGACAAGTGTGGCACCTACACCAAAGCCCTTCTGCAAGACGGCCCCGGCCGCGTGAATTTAAACGCCTACGAGAGCTTCAAGGATGCCTTGCATAGCGGCAACCCTGCCGACTTTGAGAACATCATTATGGGCGGCGCACGTAAGCTGACTGACCCACAAGCGGGCATGGCCTTTGACTTGGAGGGAACCGATTCTCGGCAGTTCGGTAACTCTCCTTGTCCCCGGAATCAGGAAACGGTCGTGGTTGTCCCGCCAGCACCCGCATTGGCCAGCGTCGCGTACGGAACCGAACTCATCGAAATGTACTGGGCTTCCTTGCTGCGTGACGTTCCGTTCACTGAATACCCCTCGAATCCCGTGGCCGCTCAAGCAGCTCACGAACTTTCGGGGCTGCACGAATATGCAGGTCCTCGGAGCAATGGACAAGTCACTCCGGACTTGCTGTTCCGCGGTGCCTTCCCGGGTGAAACGATAGGACCATACATCTCCCAGTTCTTCATCACGCCAACTTTCCTCGGCCAGCAGCCCATCACCCAGAAGCAGGTGACCTATGAGGAAAACGTTGACTATCTCACGGACCCCACTTCCTGGGCGCTCATTCAGAATGGCGGCAGCACCGGATTACAGAACCAGATCGAAGAGCAACTGCACTTCGAGCATTCTGGCCGTGACCTCGCCGCTTGGACTCACGTGGACGTGCTCTATCAAGCGTACTTCGTGGCCTACCTGGTACTTAACAGCATCGGCGCTCCCGTGAATCCCGGCAGCATGTACATCCACTCGAAGACGCAAGTTGGCTTCGCTACTTTTGGAGGACCGCAGTTCGCCGGAATGCTTGGGGAAGTCGCATGCCGGGCCTTGGAACGCAGTTGGTACCAGAAGTGGTTTGTTCATCGCCGTCACCGCCCGGAATCGGGAGGCGGAATCGTAGAATTGATCAAGACCGGGAAGGGAAGCAGCATCAACGGCAGCCTCCACAACAACGTCCTTAATTCGCAAGCTCTGCAGAGCAGCTTCGACAAATATCGCACTTATCTGCTTTCGCAGGCCTTTCCTGAAGGCGCTCCAACGCACCCGTCTTATCCGACCGGCCACGGCGTTGTCGCGGGCGCTTGCATTACCATTCTGAAGTTTTTCTTTGACGGTGACTTTGTGATCCCGGATCCCCTGGTGCCGACAGAAGATGGGCTCTCCCTCGTCCCGTACACTGGTTCGGATAGGAACCAGCTCACGGTAAACGGCGAGCTGAACAAGCTCGCGCACAACGTCAGCTTCGGTCATGGCATCCACGCAGGAATCCACTGGCGCAGTGACACCGACGTATCGATGGTGCTCGGGGAGGCCACTGCCATCAGCATCCTTCAGGACCAGGCGCAAACATTCAATGAGAAGTTCACCGTCCACTTTACCAAGCTCGACGGAACAACGGCCACCATCTCCAATCAATAGCGCAAAGTTTGACGGCAGGCTGACGGCGGGAATTTCGCCGCGAAACAGTTACTCAAAAAAAACAACAGGTCCGAGGATTCGGGTCTTACGGTCGGGGAAATTACGCGGAAGTGAGCAGGGAACTAGGAGAGGATCGATCGAGCTAACGTTTTACACATGACCCACCACGCCTGGGGAGATGCGGGCTGCATCGCGAGACGGCGTGCGGCTGGGCTTATCGCGGACCGCGGTTTCCCGCGCGAAAGATGACGCCCTGCCCAGCGACGATAGATGATCACCTCTTGTTCCCGGACCCCTTTCGCTCCGAGCAGCGCCGCGTGACGATGCACGACCTTAAGCATACTTACACAGTCCCGGTCGGAATCGCTGTTGGAAAGGGAATCGGGCAATTGGCTATACGTGGAGAGCGGCTCCGGTATGAGGTAAACGACTGTCGATGGAACCAGCCTGATCCAAAGATCGCGATCCTCCGCAGGCTCCAATCCCGAAACGAAGCGTTGATCGCCCAAGACCTTTCGCCTCACAAGCAGAGAGCTCGTCGACAGGTTCATGGCTACCTGGAAGGCCTCCGACTCAGATGGCCTGAACGTTCTGCCGAAGAATCCGGGGTCCGCTATCTTTGCAATGCTACGCGGCTGACCAGGACCTTCCGTAAAACATATACCGCAAACCAGTCCCGCGCCTTCGGAAAAGGCAAGTTGGCGTTCTAGTTTTGACGGCTCCCAGTAATCATCAGCGTCGAGAAAAGCGATCCATTCACCCTGCGCATGCTCAATCCCCAGATTCCGAGCGCTCGCCGCTCCGCCGTTGGGCTTGTGGATGAGTGTCACGGAAGAACCGAACTGTTTGATCGCACTGGCCGCGTCGTCAGGACTTCCATCGTCAACAATAAGAATTTCGTGCGGACGAACCGTCTGCCCCAACGCGCTCTCCACGGCACGAGCGATCGTGTGCCTCGCCTTGTAGTAGGGAATTATGACGCTGACTGTCTCCGGGTTCATGGATTGCTTCGACCTCTATTCCGCTTGTCCGAGCCAAAGCCTGTAGTAGAAAATTCGGCGCTTGATAGATTGAACCATAGGAGTCGACACTTTCACCGTGAGATTTGGCAAACGCCGGGCTTCATCGGCGAATTCACACAACTCATCGATGACTTTTTTCTCGTCAAACTCAAGCACTTCCACGGCTTCGAAGTCGTGAGACCAATCCAAAGTCACGATGCTGTGTTTCGGGTTGACGCGCTGGCTGGGCGAGAGGTGAATAACAATAGCATTCTTCACAGAATGTAGAACGTGTGGCTTGTGCCGGAACTCCAGTCCCTTCTCGCTTCGCGTAATGAGCCATCTGTGGTGGAAAAAACCAGCATGGCGGGGATTCTCAACACCTTTGGATTGCTCGACTACGCGGGAAGGCGATTCGATATAACCGGCTTTGGCGATTCGCCGCAGTTCCGAACAAACCCATATCGGGTCGCGGATGTCTTCCAGCAGATGCGAGCAAATCGCGAAATCGAACGACTTGTCTGCTATCGGCCACGGCCGGCGGTCACACAAGTCCGTTTGAATCCATCGCTCCGCGGAATAGCGCGGTTCGACTCCGAGTCTCTGGTGAATGTTTCCGTCGCTGCCCGTACCGAGTTTCTCGTACGGCATCGCATCAATCACGTAGTCTGCCCGCGGAAATGGCGCAGCGCCACCTCCAACGTCAACGACCTTCGCATCATCGGGAATGGTTTTTAGCAGCCGCCGAGCGTTATCGATGTCCATTAGGTTTCCTCGGCAGCCAGGGCCCGTCTTGAACGTCTATCGGAACCGCCAAGAATCTGGAGTTCAGCTTTTGATCGATGGCCCATTTATATTCTACTTCAGGTGAGCGCCCCTGGACGATGGGCATGTATCAGCGAATGTCCGAGCAAGAGGAAGAATATGATCGAAGTCCAGGCCAACAAGAAGCGGTTTACCGTCTCAACCGGAGCCCGGTTGATGGCACTCCACTTCCCCAAGGATATGGTCCCCTTGCTCCGCTGCAACATTGACTCTGGTGAACTCGCGCTTGGCGAAAGCCCGACCTGCGACGCCGATGGAATCTTGAACGCCGTTTTGCACTGTAAGATTTGCAGAGCCGAGTATCTCATCCAGGATGGAATCGCGTGCCTGCTGCCCGATTGGCTCACTCCGGAAGACACGCTCGAGATGGGCATCCGCGACAGGGTCGATTACGATTGTACAAATCCGGGCTCTTTCGTTCCTCCGGCCGAAGGCTGGAGATCGGTGCTCTCCGACATTCTGGAAGTTCCCGCTCACTTGGATGAACTGCAAACCTCGCCCTCCCATACAGTTTTGGAACTTGCCTGCGGCGATGGTCGCTTCACGTCGCTCATCGCAAAAACGGGGGCCAGAATTCTCGCCGTCGATTTTTCGATTAACGCCCTTCGGCTCCTTGCGCTGAGGCTGCCCGCTGGCGCCAGGGTAGGACGCGTCCAGGCGGACATCAATCAACTGCATCTCGCAAGCCGTGCGTTTGATCGGGCGCTCACTCTAACTCCCCTCGATTCCCGTGACGAACGTATGAATATGTATCGCACGATCGCGCATGCTCTGACGGACAGCGGACGATACGTCGGCAGTTTTGAACACGATGACTTAAATCGCCGCCTGTTGGGCCTCCCTCTTGTGAGGCGCTACTCCAAAGATGGCATCCTCATCGAGCATTTGACCACCAAGACGATGCGCCTCCAAGCGTCGCCCTATTTTTCAAAGCTTCGCATTCGCCCGATCCGCCCGCGTGTTCCGTTTGTCGCAAAACTGCCTCCACGTTTGGCACTCCCCCTCTTGCGCCTGGTAGCCGCACTGCCGTTCATGTGCCATTTTGGCGAATTGCTTTTGCTCACAGCCCAAGATCCCGTCCGCCTCCCCGTCGAAGGCCAACATCGTTCCGGCAACCGCGCAGCGAAAGGCGCTTACCGCTCCTACATGCGCAAAAAGAATAAAGAAGCTTCCTGGGGCGAAGAGTCGATTTGATCCCCCAACCGCCTTAACAACACTCACCCTGTGGTTGCCACATACGCTGGCTTGCGGCGCGAAGATTTCTATTAACAACCGCTTTCCCGCACCAGTCCCTTCTTAAAAGGCCCTGGGTTCAGGGTTGAGAAGTCTTGCCGATTTGTTGCGACCATCCTTTATCGGGAAGGCATAGCCTGCAATGAAGAAAAATAGAATCCTGCTAGCGGAAGACAAAGCCGATGTCCGCGTCGCGTTTCAGGAGGGTTTGGAAAACCACGGTTTTGAAGTGGCACCCGCAGGCTCCGTCAGCGAAGCACTCCGGTTGATTTCTACGGAAAACTTCGACGTGCTGCTCTCCGACCTGCACATGCCGGATGCTTCCGATGGATTTACCGTAGTCAACGCCATGCGCCACACGCAGCCCAACGCCGTGACTCTGGTCCTCAGTAACTACCCCGTGCTTCAAGCCGCCATGACCGCCCTCCTCCTGCAGGCCGACCAGGTCCTTCTGAAACCCATCGCGTTTACCGAACTTAACGAAATCATCCAGAAGAAGCTCGCGAATCCTTCGGCCCATATCGCTGTGAACAAAGAACGCGTTGCCGCCATTCTCGAGCGCGATCTCGACGAAACCATCCAAAATTGGATGTCTCGCGTCGAGCGCACCGATGAACTCACCGCCATCTCGTTGAACTACCAGGAACGCACCGGCCACCTACCCCTTCTCCTGAGCGACCTCGTTTGCCGTCTGCGTCTCCCGCCCGATGCAAAATCTCCCATTTCCCATGCCGCGCGCGAGCATGGAATTCTCCGTCGCAGCCAAGGTTACACCGTGCCCATGGTCGTGGAAGAATCGCGAATCTTGCAGGTCAGCATCTTCAATACTCTCCAAAACAATCTGGGCAGTGTGGATTTCGGCACTGTGTTGCTCGACGTAATGACTATCGCAGACGAAGTGGATTCGCAATTGAAGCAGGCCATGCTTGGTTTTATGGAAACCGCGACCGCCAAGTCGGCACGCTAGCCGCCCAATCCTTTGCTGCTGGCCACTTATCTATCCGGCAGATTCGTATCGCGGAAATGCTGACCTAGTCGTGCAGGATTACGCTAAGAAGGGACTTATCGATGTAAATCTCGCCGTGGTTATTGTACTGAATGAAGCCCAGTTTCCTGAATTTGTTCATGAAAAAGTTCACCCGGGACCGTGTTGTGCCAATCATCTCCGCCAACACCTCTTGGGATACTTTGGAAAGCACTTTTTCAGGCTGGCCCCGGGCGCCATAACGCCCGAGCAGCAGAAGTGTGCGCGCCAGGCGTTTCTCGCTGGAGTTGAATAGCTGGTCGATCAGGTCCTCCTCGGCTCGGAGGTTTCTTGCCAACATGTAGTTGATGAAGCGGTCGGATAGCTCGTGCTCCTCGTGCAGCGCCCGAATCATCTTGTCTTTTTCGATGACCAGCACGGCGGTCGGTGCAATCGCTGTTGCCGTGGCCATGCAAATCGGCTGACCTGCAAGGCATCCTTCTCCAAAAAAATCATTTGTCCCGAGGACCGCCACCACCGCTTCTTTGCCGGTTTCATTGACTACAGACAGCCTCACGCTGCCTTCTTGAATGTACATGACGTTCGTCGCGGGATCGCCCTGCGCGAAGACCGTTTCTTTTGGCTCGAACTTGGCCATTTTTGTGCCTAGTCCGGCCGAGCCGAGAAACAATTTCGCGTCGAACGCAGGAATTCGTGGATCTGCTTTTCTAGGTGAGCGGCGAACTGCGGGAGATACACGTCGAACTGCGGAGTCAGCCATACGTCAGAATAGCACGGGCGCCAATTCCGCTGGCTGTTCAATATTGCACACTTCATGCCAAGCGACTTCTGCGCCGTTGGCGCGACGCGACACTCCTACAAACCCTTGGAATTCATTGGCTTACAAGCAACTAGGAGCTCTGAAGAGCTCTCCGCAACGACCGGTGTACTTCCAGGCTCCCATTGTAGTCAATGAATCTTTTCTTTCTGAAGCGGTTCATGAACAGATTGACTCGCGAGCGCGTCGTGCCGACCATTTCCGCCAGTACCTGGTGGCTTAGTAAGGGAATCTGAACAACAGTTGGGCCTTTTCTATCCAAGCGGGCCAATCGAAGAAGCACGCGAGCGAGCCGTTGTTCCGCGGTCGAAGTCATCAGGTCTGCCACGTGATCCCTGTAGTGCTTGACGCTGGACAGTAGATAGTTCACCAGGGAGTTTGACGTTTTATTATTCTTTCGGCGAAGCATCTTGAGCATCTTCGCTTTGTTGATGGTGCGAATGGAGCTCGCAGTCAAGGCCACCGCCGTCGACAAGCGAAGTGGATAACCCGCAAGGCAAAGCTCGCCGAAAAAATCATGCGCGCCCAAGATGGCGGTGACTGCTGATGCATGATGATTCGACTTCGTGGTGAGCCGCACCCCTCCTTCTTGAATGTAGAAGAGGGTATAAGCAGGCGCACCTTGCTTGTAGATGTTTTCGTTGCCCTGATAGTGCGAAATCTTCCCACCGAGGCCAGCTCCCGAACCGAAGCTGGCTAGAGGAGTGGCCATCTTTTTCCCGTTTTTCATGTCTCGATCTGCTCCTAACCCGCACGTTGTCGCTAGCTTAACAAGCTCTTCCAAACCGGACTGTGCAAGAGTGAACAGGTGTGTGCAATAAGAGGCAATTCCCAGTATGAGGAAACCTGTCTTTGTCGCTGTCTAAATCGTTGGCTGCTTGGTCCACAAGAGATGTAGCCAGCTGACGAGAATTCCCGGCCAGCTGACCGCTCTTATCAATGGCTATCCGGATGACTGTGCCGCCAATTCCAGTACGTGTTCTGCTGCTTGTTATTCAGCTTGGAGTATTCACGATAGTTTTGGTGGTTGTCGCCAAGGTACTGGCGATAGGAGCGGTCTTCATTGTCATCCCAGTTGTGGTAGTCCTTGTGTGCGCGATCGTAGACACGCGTGTTCCTTTTGTCGTTGCGGTGGTCGTCTTGAGGCGCGCCGCTAGTCCTAATTGCCATGGGCGCGGCGAGTGCGGCGCTTAAGAAAAGAAAACTTAGGCATCGGTATCCGGCTTTCATTTTGTATTCCTCCTGAGGCTAAGAAATCCAAGTCTGGTTTTTTAGCTCCCAGACAGTATGCTCACAAACTCCCGCCTAAGATGTTCGATAGGGCACACCGCCGGAGAAGAAAAAAAATCAATGTCTGGGTGCATTGGCGGAGTGCCGGCACAATTTCCGATCAAGAAACGGCGTCGCTGGCAAACCCGCGCCGGTGGCCGCCGTGTTCAGCTTTCCCGCCTCCTACGTATCCGGCTGCAAATATTTGGCCAGAACGCGAGTGTGCAAATTGGAACAGACACCCGTCTTCGGCGCCCGTAGGATGACTGAACAAACGGCAAGGGGGAACGTCAGGGACCGGAGAGCAGGGCTGGGCCGAGTTCTTTTCACCCCCTCGCCATACCAAGAATTCAGTTTGGAGAATTCAGGTCCTTCGATCAGCAGGCGCTGCTAGCTTGCCGGACTTAATTTTCACCTGGCTGAGTTCAATTTGACGAACACCTCAATTAGGTCTTACCCCAGAATGAGGGGACCAGCTTCCGAGATCGCAATCGCCAGACCTCGAGCACGCTACGGTCCCCTCCCCCTTCTAAGGCGTCTGATCCTCTCTTGGTGCGCTTCGAGGCTGTTGGTTTTCGTGAGCGCCTTGATTCAACCAATTGGCTCTCCTCGCACTTCTCGGTGCCATGACACTTAACCTGGCTCAAATTCCCTAATGTGATTCATTTCGCACAGACTTCCTAATGTCCTTCTGCCAGATTGGTTTCTATACCGCTCGCCCATCGGAAAGGTGCGCAGAGGCTGCGCGGAATTTAGGATTGCGCGCTCCGATTGGTCAGCTCTCTTGCAGGACACTCACTCAATCGTCCGACGCTTCTCTCGGTACCTTCTCCGTGCATGTAAGGGCGCATGGAGCAATCACAAGGTTCGCCGCCTTTTCTGGGTTGCGACTGCATTTGCGGCTTTGCCGGTGGTTTTTGCGCTGCTCGCGCTCTTGTATATCAACTTCAGCCGGGCGAACGCGCCCGATTTGGATGCGTTTATCCGTTTTGAGCCTCCCACCATAGGCCACGTTTACGATGCGAACGGTCAAGTGTTGATCGAACTGGCACGCGAACGTCGGCAGGTCATCCAATACAAGGATATTCCTGAGGTTGTACGCCAGGCGGTACTCTCGGCCGAAGATGAGAACTTTTTCTCGCACTCGGGAGTGGACTATTCCGTCTTCCTCCGTGTTCTGGCCAAAACAAACATTCACGCCGTGTTCGCCCACGCCAAAAAATCCAATGGTGCGAATACCCGGGAACGCGCGCTGGTGTTTCCCCAAGGTGGCTCGACGATCACTCAGCAGCTCGTGCGCGGTTACTTTCTGCAAAAACTCACGAGCACAGAGAACGCCAGCATAGCGCAGCACCACGGCTTCGTCCCCGGTCTCCTGGCTTGTTTTATCGGGGTTCCCTCCACGAACAAGCTCCTCCGCAAAGTGGAAGAGATGCGTCTCTCTCTCTGGATCGAGCGGGAGATGCAGAAGCACTACGGGTCCAAACAGAAGGCCAAAGAAGAGCTGTTCGCGCGC
>Ga0308309_10001497_pt1 | contig 13924 bp, 9 predicted proteins | sample HubBroMetageWFT5_FD_192491 | JGI IMG/M metagenome (GOLD analysis project Ga0308309, IMG submission 192491) | Warmed and freeze-thawed soil microbial communities from the Hubbard Brook experimental Forest, New Hampshire - Hubbard Brook CCASE Soil... | ecosystem: Environmental > Terrestrial > Soil...
GGCTTCCTTGCCGGCATGATGGGGAACCGCCAGATAGTAACGATTGAGTTCGGGCACCAGAATGCCGGTCTTCGCCCGAAATGCACCGGGGATTTTGGCAAGAAGCGCATAGTGATCCGCATCCTTCTGCTCAAACACGTCGAGGAACCCGTCACCCGCAAGATAGATGCGTTTGTGTTGCGCGTCGTATGCGGCATCGTCCACCAAGCCGACGGCTGGAAGGTCTGCGATCACTTTTCCGTCATCGGAGTTGAGGACAATCAGCTTTCCGGGATTTCGCGTGACAACGAACAACCGGTGATTCGGCTCATCAAGGGCCATTGCGACATTGAGTTTATCACCGGCTGGCAGCGGCCACTTTGCGCTGAGTTCGGATTTGTTGCGGTCCATGACGCCCACCACATTCTGCCCGGTAATGTTGAGGAACATCCGGGGACCGGACTTCTCCAGCATGATCGCTTCCACGTGGTCCGATGGAATCTTGATGTCCCGCAGTTTCTTCGCGTTATTCGTGTCAATCACACTGATCAGCGAATAGGGCGTGTGCGCTTCCCGCCCGCCATTTACGACGTACAGGTATGAGGTTGTAGGATCGTACGCGATGGAATCCGCGTCGATGGAGACTTTTACTTCACCGAGCGGCTTGTAACTGTCGCTGTCATAGATTTTCACCGCCGACGCGTCGCCCTCAACCACGAACAGCTTTTTCAAATCCTGGCGAAATAGGATTGCGTGCGGCGCCTTTATCTCCTGCATGGTGTGGAGGCGCTGGTTCGATTTTGAGTCCAGAACCTCGAGCTTGTCGTTTTCTTCCCCCGTCAGGAATAAACGGTGGCCATCGAGGTCAACAGCGAAGTGGTCGAAGTCACCGTCTTTGAGCCCCGGTAAGGGAATGGTCGCTACAAGCTTCAGTGGCGTTTTCTCCTGTGCCGCCGCGACGAACGGCAGGGACATCAACAGTGTGAACAGGATTGAGAGTGTGCGCTTCATGCGTTCCGCTCCGAAGGAATGACGTGAACTGGCTCTTGGAGAATACAGAGGCACCAAAACCACGCGGATGCTACGCCACACCGGGAGGTGCGTCAACGCCACATCCCAATTCCTCCGAATCGGCCAGGCGCCCGTGGCCCGGAATATCCAGTGTTTGAAAGGGGTTTTTCGCTTCACTCTGCCAGGGCGGCTAAACAGAAATTAATGTTGCCTTAAGTTCGATTGGGCACAGATAGATATTATGCTCTGTGGTGCTGGATGCTCGTTGTAGCGCGAGCTCGGCACTCATCAGATTTTGAAATTTCGAGTGACTCTGCCTTCGGGGGAAAAGATGAAGAGAACGATTGTGATGTTGCTAGTGATGTGTGGTCTCTTAGTCGTGAAAACACAAAGTCAGGAGGTGGCGCCATTGAAACTGGTGCAGACTTATAAGCTTCCTGCGGATGTGAAGGGAAATTTCGATCATTTCGCAATCGATCTGGCGGGCAACCGGCTCTTCGCTACTCCGGAGGCGTACAAGGCCGTCCTGGTGTTCGATCTCAAGACGGGGAACATCATTCACAAGATTACTGGGATCGAAAAACCGCACGCGATCCTGTATCGCGAGGATCTGAAGCGCCTCTATGTCACAGATGGAGAGGCTGGTGACGTGAAAATCGTGGACAGCGATAGCTACAAGATTCTTTCCAGCGTGAAGCTTCTCGAAGACGCTGACTCAATCGGTTACGATCCCACCAGCAAATTCCTTTACATTGACAACGGTGGCGGCGACGTACATCAGACCTATTCCATGCTGAGCGTCGTGGATACGACCGCCGGCAAGAAGGTGGTTGATATTAAGGTTGATGGCGATACGCTCGAGGCCATGGTCCTGGAGAAGTCCAGTCCACGGATCTATCTGAACAACAAAGCCAAGAGCCAGGTGGACGTCATCGATCGCGAAAAGCGGACTCTTTTGGCAAGTTGGCCGATCACCCTTGCCAAAACCAATGTCGCCATGGCCTACGACGAAGCAAATCATCGCCTTTTCATCGCCTGCCGCAGCGGAGGGATCGTTGTGCTCGACACCCAATCGGGCAAAGAACTGTCCGTCCTGCCGATCACGAAGGGTGTGGACGACCTTGTTTTTGACCCCGCGAGCAAGCGCCTCTACGCCTCTTGCGACGGCGATGTATCGGTTTACCAGCAGAACTCCCCGGATAGTTACAAGCTGCTCGGGAAAGTTCCCACCGGGCCACTCGCGAGGACGGCGCTGTTGGTGCCCCAACTAAACCGCTATTTCGTGGCCGTGCCACAGCACGGAACCACGAACGCCGAAATTCTGGTCTTCGAGGTGCACTAGCACCTCGAACAAGACGAGGAAGGGTGGGCGGTTCGCCCGCGCCCACCCGCCTCGCAAAATGTTTGTGCGAGAAAATAAGAAAACTTGTCAGAGCTGGACTTCACATCAATCATCAGCGGTGATCTCTGGAGGAACGCATGAAATGTCTCAGATGGATTGCGATGAGTCTGCTTGCACTTTCGGCAATTGTCTGCCCAGCGCAAGGGCAGACCGATAAGGTCATCGCGATTCGCGCAGGCCATTTATTTGACAGCAAGTCCGGCAAGTTGCTCGACAATCAAATTGTCCTCGTCAAAGACGACAAAATCACCGCTGTAGGACCGTCCGACTCTATGCAGATTTCCGCTGACGCTCAGGTGATTGACCTCAGCAAGTCCACCGTGCTTCCGGGACTGATTGACGGACACACCCATGTATTCGGCTTCGGCCTCGATGGCATCAAGTCGGGCGGGCCTCCGTTTGCCAGTCCAATTAACGACACACGCGAATACCGCACCCTTCTTGCTCTCGCTAACGCACAGAAAGACCTTCGTGCGGGCTTCACCACCTTGCGCGATCTGATGAGCCATGGCGGCGGTTACGCGGATGTGGACATCAAGAAGGTCATCAACCGGGGCTACTTTCAGGGGCCGCGCATGCAGGTTTCCACCATGGGGCTGGTTGCAACCGGAGAAGGCATACTGGGCTCGCCGGCAGTGAATTTGCCGAGAAACTATCAGACGGTGGATGGACCGTGGGCCGCGCGGCAAGCCGTCCGCGAGCAGATCCACTATGGGGCAGACTGGATCAAGTTCCATTCGACCGCGGACTACGAATTTGAGCCCAACGGCGAACTGAACAGCGATCCGACCTTCACAAAAGAGGAAGTGGAGGCTATTGTCGACGAGGCGCATCGCCACGGGAAGAAAGCGGCCTGCCACGCATTCGGTGGCGAAGGTCTGCGGAACTGCGTCGAAGCAGGTGCGGACACCATCGAACATGCCATTGAACTCGATGAAGCCACTGCGGACCAGATCAAAAAGAAAGGCATCTACCTGGAGCTCACTGCATACCACTATTCCCTAAGCGACTACACGGCGCGCGATGCCAAATCCACCGGCGGAAAGTACAGCTTGCAGGCTCTGCGGGAAAAAAGCGGCCGTCTGGCAATTTCCCGCGGCCTCAAAATCTCCTTCGGCAGCGGGGTCGGTCCGTTTCCGCATGGTACGCAGGCCGCCGAGTTCGCCTACCTGGTCAAATACGGAATGTCGCCGAGCCAAGCCATTCAGACCGCAACCACAGTCGCGGCGGAAATGATGGGTTGGCAGGATCGGATCGGCTCCATTGAAAAAGGGAAGTTTGCCGACATTATCGCCGTTTCCGGTGACCCCCTGAAGGACATTACCGAGCTCGAGCGAGTAAAATTCGTTATGAAGGGCGGCCAGGTAATCCGGGACGATTCGAAATAGTTCCGGCTGCCCGGGCGGGTGTTTTCGCGTCGAGTAGTGCTATGATTTCCGCCTGCGATTTACGTTAGGAACGTCTGCTTATGCGCATCCTGCTGGTCGAAGACGAACGAAAGGTGGCCAGTTTCATCGCGCGAGCCCTGCGCGAAAACTCTTACGCCGTTGATATAGCGGAGAGCGGCGAGAAAGCACTGGAGCTCACCACGGACGTAACCTACGACGCCATTCTCCTGGATGTGCGCCTGCCGGGTCTTAGCGGCATTCAAGTCTGCCGCGAATTGCGCCAGCAGGGAATGGAAGCGCCGGTTCTGATGTTGACGGCCCGTGGCCTGGTCGAACAGCGCGTCGAAGGCCTCGACGCTGGGGCGGACGACTACCTCACCAAACCATTTGTCCTTGCGGAACTCCTAGCGCGCGTGCGTGCCCTCGTCCGACGTGGCTTGCATAGCGGCAACGCAAAGCTTCACTACGCCGATCTGGAACTCGACCGGCACCGCCGCCGGGCCACTCGCGGCAAAGTGGCTGTGCCCCTGACCTCCAAGGAATTTGCGCTATTGGAACTTTTCCTACTCCACGCGCCGGATTTGGTGACGCGCAGTGAAATCGTCGAGCATGTCTGGGATCGCCATTTCGACAGCGAAACCAACCTCGTCGAGGTCTACGTCAATCGCCTGCGCCAGAAGATCGATCAGAATCGCCCGGTGAAGCTGATCCACACTGTCAGAGGCATCGGCTACCGCCTCGGGGCGGTCGAACCGTGAAAACCAAAACTCTTCGCTTCCGGATGATGCTTCTCTTCTGCACGGTCGTCAGCGTGCTCCTCGTGGCTTCGTACCTGGCGTTCTGGGGATTGCTCGCGCACGAAATTCCTTCCCAGCTGAATCACCAGTTGCAGGAAAACGGCCGGCTTCTGATCGCCGACGTTGCCGCGGAGCCTGAAGCCCATGATATTGAACGCCTGGATATCCCCGGGGAATTTTTCGAATTGCTCGATGCGAATGGCCATGTTCTTCAGAAATCGAGGAATCTACCGGCGCCGATCACCCTGCTGCCTTTCGATCCTTCGGCAAGTCAATCCACATACCAGGTGGTGAATATCGGTGGAGACCAGTCCGTCCGTGTGGCGATTATTCCGTTCGAACAAGCCAACAAGAAGCGCTTTTTGGCCGTGGCCATTCCCACGTTCGGCACCAACCGGGTGCTGGACACGTTTGGGCGAATCGTTCTGATTTTGTTCCCCATCAGTTTGTTGCTTACTGCAGGAATCTCCATGATTTACGTGGGCCGAAGCCTTGCACCGATTACGGACCTGACGCAGCATGCCGCCTCCATGGCCAAGCGCGTTACTCAAAGCCAGGGATTCTGGGAGCCGCTGCCGGTCACCACGCCGCATGACGAATTAGGCAGATTGGCGGAAACATTTAATGACTTGTTCCGCGGCGTCGACTCCGCGGTGCGGCAATTGCGCCAATTCGTTACCGACGCTTCCCATGAGTTGCGCACACCCATCGCCGTTCTTCACGGAGAAACGGAACTTCTCCTCTCGAAACCGCGTACGGCAGAGGAATACCAGAAAACGTTGTCTGTCTTTGATGATGAGCTCAAAAAGCTCACGCGCATGGTCGAGGGGCTTTTCACCCTTTCAATTGCCGATGCCGGGCAGTTGCACCTGGAGTCCGAGCCGCTCTACATCAACGAAGTTTTGGAAGAGGCTTGCGCGCTGGTTTCTTCGAGGGCACGAAGAAAGGGAATTGCGATCCTCCGCCAACTCGACCAGGAATTTCCCTACACTGGCGACGAAGCGTTCCTGCATCAGCTTTTCCTGATCTTCCTGGACAATGCGATCAAGTATTCCCCGGAGAAAAGCATCATTCACGTTACGCTCGAGCAAGCGGAAGGCACCATTCGCGTCCGCATTCAGGACCACGGCATTGGCATCTCCGCGGAACACTTGCCCTTCATTTTCGAGCGCTTTTACCGGGCGGCACCCTCCAGTGCGGGTGATTCCCACAGCGGCGGACTGGGGCTGGCCATCGCCCAGGCAATCGTGCGGGCGCAGGGCGGGGCAATCGAATGCAGCAGCAATGTGGGTATTGGCTCAAGTTTTACGGTGGTTCTTCCCTTGACTCCTGCGAGCAAGATTGACGCTCCGGAGCCATCTAAACAGAAATTAATCATGGGTTAAGGCATCCATCGCTCCCATGCACTAGGCTCCGCCCAACGTGGAGGTGGGTCTGTGTTCTCGCAAAAAACCGCTAGCTTGTATTTGTTTGGCCGCACGACCGCCGTTTTCTTGATACTTGCCATCTTCTTTTCTGTTCCCACCCTCGCACAGGTGGCGGGAGGGACGCTCTCGGGAACCGTATCCGACACCAACGGATCCGGAATTCCGCAAGCGAAGTTGGTCATTAAGAACGTTGCGACCGGTGTTGAACGAACAGTTGCCACCAACGCCGACGGTTTTTATACCACGGTAAACCTGCTGCCAGGGTCCTACCAGATCGCTATTTCCGCCACCGGTTTCAACTCGGAAACGCGCCACGGTGTGACCATGTCGGTTGGCTCGCAAATCACGATCGATATCACCCTGCGCGTCGGGACGATCTCCAACAAAGTGGAGGTCACCGCCGCCGTTCCCGATGTACAGCTCACGAGCTCGGACATCAGCGCCGTCGTTACCGCTAACACCGTTCGTGAACTTCCTCTCAATGGTCGTAGCTGGACCGACCTCGCCGCTCTCCAGCCTGGAGTGGCAACTATCCAGACCCAGCCAAGTTTCGCCACTGGATCGGATCGCGGCAATCGCGGCTTTGGGCAGCAACTCACCATTTCCGGTGCTCGCCCGCAGCAGAACAATTACCGCCTTGACGGGATCAGCCTCAACGACTATGCCAATGGCGCCCCCGGCAGCGTCCTTGGCGGCAATCTGGGCGTCGATGCGATTCAAGAGTTCTCCGTTCTGACCAGTAATTATTCGGCGGAATACGGGAAGACTTCCGGCGGTGTGGTCAATGCGATCACGCGCTCCGGCACGAATGAGTTCCACGGCAGCGTCTACGAATTCGTCCGCAACAGCGCTTTGGATGCGCGCAATTATTTTGAAGATCCGACGCTTGGTAAAGCGTCTTTTCAAAGGAACCAATTTGGCGGAGGTATCGGCGGGCCGATCATTAAGAACAAGACTTTCTTTTTTGCCGATTACGAAGGAATCCGTCAATCCAAAGGAATTCCCAACAAAGATTTCGTTCCCTCCCCGGAGATTCGACAAGGTCCTGTTGACCCCGCAGTCCAGAAATACCTAGCTTTGTATCCGATTCCCGCGTCCTGCGGGCAAGATATATGCCCGGTCATTATTAATGGAAACCAAGTTGTGAACGAGAACTTTGTGACCGCGAGGGTTGACCATAGATTCTCAGAGAAGGACAGTTTGTTTGGCACGTACTTGTTTGATCGTACGCCTTACACCTCGCCCGATTCGTTTGGGAATGTCGGCCTAAGCACCCTTTCCTCTCGTCAGATTGTGGCGGTTGAAGAGACTCACAGCTTCACTCCCACCTTTGTAAACGCGGTTCGATTTGGATATAACCACGAACGTGTTGATAACGATGCCAGTGTGAGCGCTCTGAACCCGGCTGCGATGGACACCTCCCTTGGCGCGTTCGCCGGGAGAAACGCAGCTGTTGTCAATGTCAACGGGCTCAGTTCAATGACCGGCGGAGTTGGTGGCCTTCCTACGTACCTTTACCGCTGGAACTCTTTTCAAGGCTATGACGATGCCTTCGTTAGCCGCGGAAAGCATTCCATTAAGTTCGGCGGAGCATTCGAGCGCATGCTGTTACAGGTGACGGCACTCACAGACGCGAACGGGATCTGGTTTTTCAACAGTGTTACAGATTTCCTGGCGAATAATCCGACCAAGTTCCAGGGAGGAATCGCCAGTTCTCTTACACCCAGAAACCTCCGACAGTCCATCATTGGCGCTTATATTCAGGATGATTGGCGCTGGAAATCAAATTTGACCCTAAACCTCGGTCTTCGCTATGAAATGTCCACTGTCCCTACCGAAACCGACGGTAAAATTGCCAATCTTCGCCGCCTGACCGATCCACTGCCGGTTTGCGCAACAGTGGTGACGGGGCAATGTTCCGGCACGGGCCCTTTTTTCTACAACCCCACCTACCACAACTTTGAGCCTCGAGTCGGATTCGCTTGGGATCCTCTCAAAACCGGGAAGTTGGCAGTCCGGGGAGGAGCCGGACTGTTTGACGTCCTTCCGCTCCCTTATCAATTCATCCTTCTCACCACGCAATCGGCTCCCTTCTTTCAATACACTTCCTTGAAGGTCGTGCCGGGCGCTACTCCTCCGCTGACGTTTCCCCTTGTGGATCCGGCCCTCATCACCAACAACAAACTGCGTTCCACCTATGTCGAATCCCACCCCAATCGCAACTACGTCACTCAATGGAATCTCAACCTCCAATATCAGCTCACTCCCAATCTCGCGGCTATGGTCGCCTATGTCGGGTCTCGCGGCGTCCATCAACCCTTCCGCGTCGATGAAGCCAACCTGGTCCTCCCCACCAAGACCTCCGCTGGTTACGTTTGGCCGTTTGATCCCAGTTCTGGTGGTCCCCTCGATCCGCTCAACACCAATTTTGGCTCCATTCGTGGGATGTTTTATCAAGGCCGTTCTTACTTTAATGCCCTCGAACTTCAGCTGGCGAAAAGGATGAGTCATGGCTTTCAGGTGCAAGGTACATTCACCTGGGGCAAGAGCATGGATACCAGCTCCGCAACAGTGGCAGGTGACGCGTTTGGAAATTCGATTTCCAGTCTGGACTGGTTTGACACGAAATTGACGCGGGGGCTGTCCGACTTCAACGTCGGACGGACTTTCGTTGTAAATGGCACATGGGACATGCCTTCTCCCAAATCCTGGACAGGCCCCGCACACTGGCTGGCAAGCGGATGGGAACTCGGCATCATATTCACGGCCAGCGATGGCGTCCCCTTCACTCCTACATATGGCACCGGAGGAGATCCCGCCAACACCAACAGTAGCGACGATTTTGCATTTCCCAATCGCTTGAGGGGCCCGGGATGCGGAACAGCCGTGAATCCGGGAAACCCCATCAACTACATTCGGTCACAATGTTTCCAGCTTCCAACCGCCCCCAGCTTGGCTTTCTGGAATGCCAACTGCGACCCAAATCCTCCGAATCTCGGGCCGATCACGGACCCCATGCATCCGCCGACCACGTCAACAGGGGCGCCGCTGCCTCCACTGGTATGTTTTAACCTCAGAGGTAATTCGGGTAGAAACAGCATCATCGGTCCGGGAATCGCCAGCCTCGATTTTTCCGTCTTCAAGAACATCCCTGTTAAGAAAATCTCCGAGGCCTTTAACCTTCAGTTCCGCATCGAGATGTTTAACATCATCAATCATCCGAACTTCGCTCCCCCGGGCCCTGGTGATGGCAACACGGATATTTTTGCGGCAGACGGTTCGCCCTTGACAGCGGGAGTACCCTTGAACGCCGGGAGCACTGCAGGAGCGCTTGTTCGAACCACGATTCCTGAACGACAGATTCAGTTCGCGATCAAAGCTACGTTTTAATTAACGCCGGCTGACGAGTAAGACTCGGCTGGGTCAACACAGATCGGACGCAGGCACACCTACGTACCGACTATTCAGCAGTCCGAGATTAACTCAACATTGTTGGAGGATTGAACATGGGGGTCTCACGTCTGCAACTGACTTTTTGGAGTGCGGTGATTCTTTGCTCCGGACTGGCAGTGGCCGGCCGGCCTGACGGCGGCTATCACCTAGTGAAGAAATACGATCTCGGCGCGGCGCCCGGTGGCAAGGAGTATTGGGACTACATTACCTTTGACGCCTCTACCCGACGCTTGTACATCTCCCACAATACGGAAGTGAAAGTCGTCGATGCGGATAGCGGCGCGATTGTCGGCAGCATTCCAGACCTGAAGCGAGTGCACGGCATCGTGGTCATGGATGATCTGGGCCGTGGATTCATCAGCGACGGCGGGGCCGACGAGGTGGTCGTCTTTGATCTCAAGACGCTGAAACCGACAGGTCACATCAAGACGGGCGGCAATCCGGATTGCATCATCTACGATCCGGCGTCAAAACACATCTTCACCATGAACGGAAAGACCAACGACGCTTCGGTGATTGATCCCGGTTCGTTGGCGGTCGTAGCGACCATCCCCATCGGCGGACGTCCGGAATACGCCGTCCCCGACGGGCACGGTACGATCTACGACAACGTCGAAGACAAGAACGAAGTCGTTGCCATCGATTCTAAGACCAATACGGTGAAATCTCATTGGCCGATCGCCCCCGCGGAAGAAGCCACAGCCATCGATCTCGACGCGCAGCATCACCGGCTGTTCATCGGCGGCCGGAATAAATTGTTGGCGATCATGAATGTGGACTCGGGCAAGGTTGTTCAGACATTTCCGATCGGCGCGGGCGTGGATACGAATATCTTCGAACCGTCCACCGGCATGCTCTTCGTCGCCGCGCGGGAAGGCACGCTGCATGTCTATCACGAGATCTCTCCCGACAATTTCGGCGTGGTCGAAACCGTCAAAACGGAATTCGGCGCTCGCAACATGGCTCTTGATCCCAAGACCCACCAGTTATTCATAGACACCTCCGACTTCACCCCGGCCGCCGAGCCGACGACGGAACAGCCGCATCCGCAGCCAACTCCGGTTTCTGGAACGTTTCGGTTGTTGGTCTACGGCCGCTGAAACACAATCCCATCTGCAAGGAAGGGCGAATGCTATTCGGTTCTCGTTTCAGGTCCTCCGCTGTTGTTCTCGCATATCTCGGGGTGATGTTCTGCGGGTTAGCGATTGCGAGCACGAGGCTCGCGCCCCCACCGCAGCAGGCGGATGATCGCCAGGCGGCGGCTCTCGATTTTGAAACTTATCGCACGCGCGTTGAGCCAATTTTCCTGAAACAGCGGGAAAGCGGCGTGCGGTGCTACGACTGCCACTCCACCCTAAACACGCGACTTCGCCTCGAGCCGCTCCCGACAGGAAAGTCGTCCTGGACGGAGGAACAATCCCGCAAGAATTTTGCCGTCGTATTGCAACTGACCACGCCGGGCGAACCGCTGAAGAGCCGCTTGCTTCTGCATCCGCTTGCGCCCGACGCCGGAGGCGATCCCGCGCACACGGGAGGCAAATTCTGGAAAACGCAGAGCGACCCGGAATGGCAGATGCTCGCCGAGTGGGTTCGGCACACAAGTTCGGCGCCATCGCCGGCAGCAATAGCATCGAATTCCTCAGCCAAAGGCGAACTCGATTTTGAGTTATTCAAAACCACTGTTCAGCCCATCTTTCTTAAAGAGCGGCCCGGCCATGCCCGCTGCTACGGCTGCCATACCGCCTCCAACCGAGTGTTCCATCTCGCGGCGCTCTCACCGGGCCTCACCGATTGGACGGAAGAACAATCCCGCCAGAACTTCCAGAGCGCCTCGCAACTTGTGGTCCCAGGGAAGCCGCAATCCAGCAGGCTCCTGGTTCATCCCCTCGCGCCCGAAGCAGGAGGCGACGCGTTTCATTCCGGCGGGCGGCAATTTGCCTCTCAGGAAGATCCCGACTGGATGGTCCTAGCACAGTGGGCGCGTTCCGCGTCCGTCCCCAGTACAACTGCTACGACTTCAGGCACTGCTGCTCGAATCTACATAACCAACAGCGCCGGCAACACGGTGGACGTGATTGATTCTTCGACCAATCAGGTTGTGCAGGTCATCCGCGGGATCGAGCTCCCCCATGGCGTCGTTTTTTCTCCCGACGGAAAGCGCGTTTATATCAGCAACGAATCTGAATCGATCGTGGATGTCGTGGATCGCGAGTCGGCCAAAATCCTGAAAAAGGTTGTTCTCAGCGGCCACCCCAATAACCTGACCATTACCAAAGACGGCGGCCGGGTTCTTGTCGGCATCCGGGAAGATCCCGGATCAGTGGATGTAATCGACACCAATTCGCTCGAGCGCACGAAAAGCATTCCCGTCGACGGCAGCGTGCACAATGTATTCGTCACACCGGATGGCAAATACGCCGTAAGCGGTTCCATTGAAAACAAAGCGGCAACGGTGATCGACTTGAATGTGGAAAAAGCTGCCTGGGAGATTAAATTCGATCGGGGCGTCCGTCCAATGGCATTCGAGGCGAACCCCGACGGTTCAACGCGCCGGATTTTCGTCCAACTCTCCGGCCTGAATGGTTTCGCTGTTGTCGATTTTGCCAGCCGCAAAGAGGTTGCCCGCATCGTTTTGCCGGAACAACCGGGAGGGTTTGGCACCGCCGAGGAGCGCCTGGGCACTCCGTCGCATGGCATCGGTGTCGCCCCCGATGGAAAATCTCTTTGGGTCAACAGCACGGTCGCCAATGCGATTTTCAAGTATTCGCTGCCCGATCTCCAACTTGTGGGGTATTGTCCGCTGCCAGTCCAGCAGCTCCTGAATCGTGCACCAGCGGGAGCCGTGCCCGAATGGATCACGTTCACGCCGGACAGTCAGCGCGTATATGACTCGAACTCCGGCGCGCGATCCGTATCGGTCATTGATGCAAAAACGCTCAAGTTGGTGGATGTCGTGAATGTCGGCGAGGTTCCCAAGCGGATCAACACGCTCACCCTGCCATAGTAGAAGTAAGGACTCTCATCGGGCATTTCCGAAAAGTCCGCGCCAAGATGCCGCGATAGGGGTGGGCTGACAAAGTATTCCGCAAAGTCTGGTTCACCGAATAGGTTCGCTTCCCCGCAATCTCCCGCGGAGTCGGTCTATTCCTGCGTTTCTGGCTCCACTGGAATTTCGGTCTGTTCGACTCCGGCTTCTTTTTCCGCGCGCTTCGCGATCTTCCTCTGCTCGCGGCGTTCGGCTTTCTCGCGCTGCTTCTCCAGGCGCTTCATTTCCTTCTGGCGCTTTTGGAATGTGATGGCCATACAATCTCCTTAAACTCACACAACAACTGGCTGTTTCGAGGAACGCGCCGCGAGCTTTACCAGCGCGGTTCGCGGGGCTGGCGAGCGGATTCCCGGTAATCTTCGTTCGAGAAACGCTCCTTGCTTCCGCCGCGGTTCTCGAAGCGGGGCGCGCGTGTGGCTTCTTTCGGCCGCGCTTCATTCACCTTCAGGTTCCTGCCGCCAACCTGCTTGCCATCCAGGCCCGCAACGGCCTTCGCGGCTTCGTCGTCATTCGGCATTTCCACGAACGCAAATCCCCGCGCGCGGCCGGTCTCGCGATCCTTCACCAGGTTTACTCGGCCAACCTGCCCGAACGGCTTGAACAGATCGTTCAACTCGCTTTCCGTCGTTTGAAAACTTAGATTGCCTACAAATAGACTCTTCATCCTTCTTCTCCTTAAAAGATTTGCGCTCGTCGGCAATTCTCTCTGCCGCCGACCGCATGTACTTCAGCTCCCCTTCAATATGAGCCCCGAATAAATATCTGAAACCTGCCGGAACGCGACGGGTGCCGCAACTTGCGTAGCGCCTTTGCCTCAATCTGCCGGATGCGCTCCCGGGTAACCGCAAAAACTTCGCCGACTTCTTCCAGCGTGTGCTGGCTGCCGTCATCCAGGCCGAATCGCATCCGGATGATACGTTCCTCGCGCGGCGTCAGGGTCCTCAATATCGACGCAATCTGGTCTTTCAAGTTCAGGTCAATCGCCGCGTCAGAGGGGGACAACACGCCCTTGTCCTCGATGAAGTCACCTAAGTGCGACTCACCCTCGTCGCCCAGCGGCGTTTCAAACGACATCGGTAACTGCGCAATCTTTTTCGTCTTGCGCACTGCGTCCACGGGGATATCCATGCGCCTGGCGATTTCCTCGGAAGTCGGTTCGCGCCCCAATTCCTGTACCAGTTGTTGGCTCGTGCGCACCTGCTTGTTGATCATTTCGATCATATGCACGGGGACGCGAATGGTGCGGGCCTGGTCCGCGATGGCGCGGGTGATCGCCTGGCGGATCCACCAGGTGGCATATGTCGAAAACTTGTAGCCACGCCGCCAGTCAAACTTGTCCGTGCCGCGCATCAGGCCGATGTTGCCTTCCTGGATCAGATCCAGAAACTGCAGCCCTCGATTCGTATATTTCTTGGCGATGG
>Ga0308309_10001499_pt1 | contig 13914 bp, 13 predicted proteins | sample HubBroMetageWFT5_FD_192491 | JGI IMG/M metagenome (GOLD analysis project Ga0308309, IMG submission 192491) | Warmed and freeze-thawed soil microbial communities from the Hubbard Brook experimental Forest, New Hampshire - Hubbard Brook CCASE Soil... | ecosystem: Environmental > Terrestrial >...
CGAGCATTTCTCGGCTGCCTGCAGGAAGAGGTCCCAGGTCCACTTGTCGGCCAATTCCTTGTTGGGCGGCGCGCCGGCCGGGTACATCTGGGTCAAATCGAGTCCGACATGCTGCTTGAACAGGTCGATCCGCGCGCAGGGTGGTTTCGACTGGCTGCCGACGGTGGCCGGAACCGCGACCCAATGGCTTTTTTGTTTGCCGAGATATTCGACCGCTGCAGTGACCTTGCCGTATTTCTGGGCCAAGTCGTTGACGATGTCGTCGACCGGTTCGAGATTATCGGCATTGCCGGCCGCATACCAGGTCGGAAAGGCGAGGATGTCGTGCCCGCTGTGCGACTGCGCTTCAGCAGCGATCGTGAGCAGGTTCTTGTCGCCCTGCGAAGTGATGTAGTCGATCGCAACATCGACCTTCTCCTTGCCGCCCCACTCCTTGCACAGCTTGGTCAGTGTGTCGTTGGCGCCGGGCACCCAGTGATCCCAGAAGCCGCAGGCGAGTTTGCCGGCGGCAAAGGCGCCGCGCACAAAGGGCACCGACAGAGCGGTGCCGGCGAGCGCCGCAGCTCTGAGCAGCGAGCGCCGCGTCAAGTGTCCATTTTCCATCATGACCTCGCGATGACGTATGCGGCAAAACCGGCGGGTCCGGGACGCCGCCCCATGGCGGTAACGCGCGCCGCGCGAAAAGATTCCGTATCAGGGTGCGCCGGGGGTGGTCGATCGCATGATTTCGGCATACAGCAGCTCGACTGCGTCCGGCCGTCGGCCGCCACGCCGCCGCTCAGCCAACTGCCGTTTGGCTTCAATACGAAGCTTTTCCAGCCTCGCCAGCCGGAGATTGGCCCAGGCGGCCAGTCCCGAAGTACCCAGTACGCGGGCGCGATATCGCTCCACCGCCGCCGGAAATTTTTCGGCCGGACGCCCGCCGCCGATCCATTCGTCCAAATGTCCGGGCCCCCAATTGTAAGCGGCGATGGCATCGGGCCAGCTGCCGTAGCGCCGGAACATGTGAGCGAGATAGGCGCGGCCGAGCGCGCGGTTTTCCGTCTCGTCGAAACGATCGCCGCCCCCGACATCGGCGGCCGCCGCGGCGGAGACCTGCATCGGTCCCTGAGGGCCGTTTGGTTCGGGGCGCCACATTCCCGGATCGCCGCCATGGCTCGACTCTGCTCCGTCCACCCCATAAGCGATGCGGTCGAGAATGTCGCCCGCCGACGCGAATTGCGCGGCGCCTGTGATGGTGAGAATCACCAACAGAGGAAGAAGCCGGAAGGAAGCGGGATGGAGCCGCGGCATCGTCAGGCTCAATAATTCGAGATCTCGACCAGGTTGAGGTCCGGATCTCGAATATAGACCGACTGTATCGTGCCGATCGCGCCGGCGCGCGGCCCCGGTCCCGCCACGACCGGGACGCCGCAAGCTTCAAGATGCGCCGTTACTTCGGCGAGCGGGACAGATGTTATGAAGCACAAATCGGCCGAGCCCGGTGTCGGCTTATTGGCCACTAGACTCGGGATATTGTCGGCGGGATGCAGGTTCATCTTTTGCCGGCCAAAGCGCAATGCGGTACGACCTTCGCCAAAATGGACGACCTCCATGCCCAGCACCCGTGTATAGAACGCGCAGGTACGATCAATGTCCGCGACGGTCAAAACCAGGTGATCGAGCCGTTCGATGTGCATCAGTGGACCCCGCAAATCTCAGGACGATTCGAGATTGCCACGATCGGCGCGATGCGGCCAGCGCCGGTTGCCATCATCGCGTCACCGGCCGGCCGCTGACCTCGGCGCCGGCGTCGGGCGACATCTTCAGGAAGAACGGTATCGACAACAGCGAGATCAATGCGACGCCGACAAAGACCGGGTAGAAATCCGCCGCTGCGAGGGTTGTGCCGCCGCGCAGTGTCAGCACCGTGTGCAGCATCAATGCGGCGGTGGCGACGCCCGCAGTTTGTGACAATTGCTGAGCCATGCTCGACAGGCTGGTGGCTCGGCTCAGCATCGAAGCCGGCACATCGGCATAGCTCAAGGTGTTGATGCTGGTCATCTGCAACGAGCGGAAAAAGCCGCCGATGAGCAATGCCAGAAAAATCACCAGGTGCGGCGTATCCGGCCGGAACAGGCTATAGCCAAACAAGAACGCAGCGCTGATCACGGCATCGCCGACCAGCACGATGCGGAAACCCAAGGCCCGCAGGATGCGCACTGCCGTCGTCTTCATCAGCATCGCGCCGGCCGCGCTCGCGAAGGTCAACAGGCCCGAATTCAATGCGCTGAGGCCGAACCCGACCTGCAGCATCAATGGCAACAGAAAGGGCAGCGCGCCGAGCCCCATCCGAAACAAAAATCCGCCGATCGAGGCCGACGCGTAGGTCGGGATGTTGAAGAGCGCCAGATCGATGATCGGATGCGACACACGCCGGGCATGGCGGAGATAACCCATGAGGCAGATCACGCCGACCGCCAAGAGGCCGAGGACGCCCACGTTCGGCAAAGTGCCGCGGCCGACATTCTCGAAACCATAGGCGAGGCTTGCGAGCCCGACACCGGTCAGCACAAAGCCGCTACGGTCCAGCGGCCGGCGACCGGTCTCCTTCAAATCGCCGACCAAGAGGTTGACCAGCAAGATGCCCAAGACCCCGATCGGGATGTTGATGAAAAAAATCCAGCGCCAAGAGGCATAAGTGACAATGAGCCCGCCGACCGGCGGCCCCATGACCGGGCCGATCAACGCCGGGACGCTGACGAACGACATCGCCCGCACTAAATCGGATTTCGGCACGGTTCGCAGCAGAACGAGCCGCCCGACCGGTACCATCAGCGCGCCGCCCATGCCCTGCAGGATACGCGCGGCAACCAGGGCCGGCAGAGAGTTGGCCATGCCGCAGGCGATCGAGCCCAAGGTAAAAACCACAATCGCCGCGCTGAAGACCCGGCGCGCCCCAAACCGGTCGGCGGTCCAGCCGCTGATCGGGATGAAGACCGCGAGGCTCAGCAAATAGCAGGTGATCGCCACATTGAGGCGCAGCGGGGTCTCGCCGAGAGATTGCGCGATCGTCGGCAACGCCGTGGCGATCACCGTCGAATCGAGGTTCTGCATGAACATCGCGCAGGCGACGATCAGCGGCACCAGGATCGGACGGGAACCGCTTGCGGTCATCGGTTGGTATAGTCGCGGGCATGTCCCGATAGCAACCGACCGATGACCCGCGAGATCCCGTTTCGCTTATCCCTCGTTGTACCTCTCACTCTGGCGATGGCTGCATGTTCGGGCACCGCAATCGTCGAAAGCTCGGCGACGGCGGTCACCGTGCGCTACGGCAGCTTGGATGGGATCGACCAAGCAACGCAAATCGCGCAAAAGGCGTGCGCTGTCCATCGCAAGACCGCCCGCCTCCGCACCACCGCCAATTTCGGTCTCAGTGAGCGCTACGGCCATTTCGATTGCGTTTGACCTATGGCAGGGAGACCCTCACCCGCCTCGCTACTCTCCCGGTGAGGGTCAGTTCAAGCCGTAGAACCCCATTGCGCCGCCCGCCATCACCTGATGCTGAACCTCGGGGGACGCGCCCGCCAGTCGGTCCTTGATCATCTGGGGTGCGCCGGGGAAGAACCCGTCGCGGTGCGGGTAGTCGGTCGCCCACAGGATCTTGTTCGGCCCGATATATTCGGCGAGCACCTTTAGGCTGCCCTCGACCGGCTCGAAGGAGATCCAGCAATTGCGCCGGAACAAGTCGCTCGGCCGGTTCTTCAGCCCGGAATCGTTGAAGCCCTGATCGTCGAAATGGCGGTCCATGCGGTCGAGCCACGGCGCGATCCAGCCGCCGCCCGATTCGAGGAAAGCGACGCGCAACCTCGGATGGCGCTCGCAGACGCCGCCCCAGATCATGCTCATGCAGGCGAGCATCATCTCCATCGTGTGCGAGATGATGTGCTGGGCGCCGCGGCCCTCGAAGCGGTCGATGCCCACCGTCGGCATGCCGCTGTTGCCGCCCTCGTGAATGCCGATCGAGAAGTCGAGATCCTCGGCCGCGCTCCACAGCGGGTCATAGGCCGGGTCGTGCAGCATCCTGTTGTTGTACGGGTTGGGCCGGATAAAGCCGCCACGGAAGCCGAGATCGCGGCGCGCGAAGCGCATTTCGGCGATCGCGTGATCGATCGACTGCATCGGCAGCATGGCAATGCCGAACAGACGGTCGGGATAGGGCTTGCAGTAATCGGCGAGCCAGCGGTTATAGGCGCGGCACAGCGCGCTCGCCAGTTGCGGATCGTGCACCGCACCGGCAAACAGCCCCATGCTCGGATAGAGGAACGCCGCATCGATGCCGTCCAGATCCATGTCCGGGATGCGCTTGTGCGGGTCGAAACCGCCGGGGCGCCCCTCCTCGTAGCTCATCATCTCGGCCGAGACGACGCCTTGTCTCGCCCCGACCCCGCCGATGCCGCCCATCCCCTGCTGGCTGCCGAGGACCTGATCCTCGACCAGGAGGCGCTCCTTGCCGTCCTTGTCGATGACGAGCTTTGGCGCCCGGTGGCGGAAGTCCGGGTCCATATAGTCATTCCAGAGCGTCACAGGCTCCAGGATATGGCCATCGGAATCGATGACGTTGTACGCACGGGCCATGACCTTTCTCCTCTCGCTCAGTTGGGGCTCAGTGGTAAATCCAGTCTTTCTCGAAACGGGCGTAGCAATCGCGCTCGCCCGGCATCTTCACCCAGCCAGCGAGAAGCCGTGCCGTCGCGAGCAGCAGGCGATCGCGCAGGTGGGTCGAGTTGTGCGCGTATTCCTCGAAGGTCGAGATGGTGATCTTCTGGTTGTGCGGATCGTCCTGAAAGCGGCACGCCGCCAACGCCACGGTCGACTGGTACGCCTTGCGGTCGGCTCCCGACTGCAGATAGGCGTTGGCGAGGGCCGTGGCGCGCGGGAAATCGAGCGCCATGATCGCTTCGTCGAGATCCCGCAGCAGCGTATCGGGCGAGCGACCGCTGGTATCGATCCCGGCGGCCTCCTGCTCGATCACCGGGTTCTGCAGCTTGTTCTCGTGCGCCACGTCGTTGATGAAATTGGCCATCAGATAAAGGACGCGCGGCTGATACGGGTTGTCGCTCGTGCGAAACCAATTGTTCGCGACATTGCAGTAATCGAAAGGATGTTGGCCATTGGTGAACTGCCGCGGCACGGTCGTCCTGAGGATCAGCTCGGCGGCGCCGAGCTGGATCGTGTCGCCGAGGCTGCCGATCGACTTGCCGTTCTTCAAATGAGCGGTCAGCAGGTCCCACACCGTATCGGCGTCGGCCTCCATCATCTGCCGGACCATGTCCTCGACCTCGGCGGGGGTCAGCGGCGTCTGGTTGGTCTGCTTGAGGCTGGTCCCGCCATCCGGGAACTCGCTCGCCATCCTGACGCAGACGGCGTCATAGAGCGAGTAATAGAGCGGCCCGATCGCCATGTCGGGCACGCCCATATAATAGACCCCGTGCGAGCGCTCCCAGCCGATGAAGTCGGCGAGATCGGTGATGGAACGAGCGCGTATCGCCTTGTGGCCGGTATTGCGCGCCTTCCGGCCGATCACCGTGTCTTGCAGATCGATCAACCCGAGGAAGTTCAATTGATCAGCCAGGAGCGGCCGCACCTCTTGCTCCTCGGCAAGCCCAAGGAAAAGACCATAGGACCGCCGCGAGTCGCCGCTCACCGTGGCGATCATGTGCGCGTGCAATCGCTTCTCGATGGAGCCTTTTTCCCGGATCGGCTCCTTATCCTCCTGCCATACCACCGGACCATAGCTCGGCGGCGCAACATTGATGCCCTTCATCGTCGCGTACCGGCCCGGGTACTTGCCGAGCAGCTGGTTCCAGATGTCGAGCCCCGCGGGGATGTACCAGACACTCTGCAACAACGGCAGCAGCCGATACTTTTCGGGAAGGTACGGCATCAGGTAAGCGGCGGCGCGCAGCCCCAGGATCGTGTGATCGTTGTTGATCAAGGTGATCTGGCCGGCCCGCACATTGATATGGCTCGGAACCTGGACGAACGGCGCCTCGGCGGCGGTGACGACGCTGAGCGCATCGCCAAACGAATGCCCGTCCCGCGTCATCCGAAAGAACAGGTCGGTGGTGCGCGGCTGATCGCGCTCAAGGATCGCCTCGGTCAGCATGTCGAAGTATTTATCTTCCCGAATCTCGTCTCGGTTCAGCAGCATCGCGGCGATCCCTCCTTACGGCAGCAAACCCAGTATCGCTGAACCTAGCGATCCCGCGGGTTGCTGATAAAGCAGCCCCGAGGCAACAAACCTGCAAGGGTGAATTCCCAATCTCGCTCCAGTCAGGCCAGACCGAGCAACGCCGTCTTGATGTCACCACAATTGTAATCACATATGGCCAAACCGGTCTTCGAATGGTCAGCGATCAAACGGCTCGCAGTCCTGCAAGAGCGGGGTCTGGATTTCATCGACGGACAGTTACTGTTTGACGGTCGCCCGCTTTATACCGCTCCCTCCCGGCGCGGCGCCGAGATGCGGTGGCTGAGCATCGGTGAACTCAACGGGCGCCTGTGCGCGGTTGTGTGGACGGTACGGAACGATGCCATTCGGATCATCACGATGAGGAGAGCGCGCCATGGCGAAGAGGCGCGATATAGAACGCTATTCGGCTGACGACCTAGAAGCAAAGCGCCGTCGAGGCGAGAGCCGCACGGATTGGGCAAAGGTCGATGCCATGACAGAGAATGAATTGGAAGCGAGCATCGCGGCCGATCCCGACGACGTGCACGAGGAGCCGGATTGGGGCCAAGCGGTGAAGGGACTGCCGCCGCGCAAGGAACACATCAATATTCGGATCGATGCCGACGTGTTGGACTGGTTTCGAAACAAGGGCAGGGGTTACCAGACGCGCATCAACAATGTATTGCGCGCCTTCGTCGAGAGCCGCAGACGCACCGAGGGGTGAATCGGCTCCCTATCGCACTGGGCGTGGGACGTTGAAACCTGTGACGCACGCGCAGCTTTTTCCCCTCCTCACAACCGAACGGCTGGAACTTCGCGCCGTGCAATCCAGCGACGGCAGCTTTTACCATCAGCTGCTCTCGGTCGCGGAAGTCACCCGGTTTTCCGATCTTCCCGACAGGGCTACCAGGCCCCAGGCAGATCGCTTCGTCGACTGGATGTCAAAGTTGTTCAGCAGCGGTAGCGGCTGCGCCTGGGTGATCGAGAAGCGGAGCACGGGTACGCCGCTTGGAGCGATCCGTATCAATCGGATTCATAAACGGTGGCGATGGGGTGAGATCGGTTACGAGTCGCACCCGGAATTTTGGGGCCGCGGTCTGATGACCGAAGCGGTCCGCGCGGTTGTCGCTTGTGGACACGGTCATTTCAAACTGAACCGCATGGAAGCTTGGACCTTGCCGGGGAACGATGCCTCCGACAGGGTCCTCGTCAAGGCAGGTTTCCATTACGAGGGGACGCTGAAACAAAGGGCCTGGTTCAAAGGCGCCTTTCACGATTTCCGCACGTTTGGGCGTGTAGCAGCCAACCCGATCGACTAAGCGACCCCAGGGGTTATACGGGCTTCAGGCTAGCTGGCAGCGCGATATGAAAATCGGGTTCGGGGATGAAGAGCTCTTGCGGCTGCGCGACGCCGCGCAGCGCGTAGCGGCCGACTGAAACCAGCCGGCTTCGCATTTCCGGGCCTAGCGCGTCGGCAAAGCTCGACGACAGCAATAGATCCTGTTCGACCGACCGGCTCATCGCCAGGATGCGGCTGACCTCGTTGACGGCCGGGCCAATGACCGTAAAATCGAGACGATCCTTGCTGCCGACATTGCCGTAGAAGACGTCGCCGACATGCAACGCCAGATAGACGGCGGTGGTGGGCAGGCCGGCTTGGTTTCGGTTTTGATTGAGCTTGGCGGCTCCTTTGCGCACCTGCGCTGCCGCCGCGAGCGCCGCGAGGCACGCTTCCTGGCGGTTCTCAGTGGTGAAGATCGCGAGTATGCCGTCGCCGACCAGCTTCAGTACATCGCCGCCATGCCCGTGCACAGCAGAAATCACGACATCGGCATAGTCATTGAGTAGCGGGATGATCTGCTCCGGCGGGGCATTGTCCGAGATATGGGTGTAACCATGGAGATCGCTCTCCCACAGCACCGCGCCGATCTTCTCGGCGACGCCGCGGACGATGCGGCCACTCATCACCCGACGGCCCGGATCGCGGCCGAGATAGGTTTCGGCGAGCGTCCCGGCCATGCGAGCGAGCGCGGCCGATTTGATCGCCAGCTTCAGAAACGGAGCAAGCTGTTTCAGCGCGCCGACCGCGTTTTCACCGAAGCCGTCCGCCGCGTCGCTGGACCAGGCCGAATAGACGCAATCCATCTCGCCGATGACGCCCTCGGCGGCAAAGCGGTTGACGAGCACTAGAAAGTCCGTTGCCCCCTCGTCGCGGGCCTGCGCGATGGCTGGGAAATCGGCCGGATCACCGGCGGCCAAACAGCGCCGCATCGCCGTTTCGCCCGATTGCAGCAGATGAAAAAAGGGGCTGTTGCGCCAATTCTCCGCAGCCTCGCCTTCATTGGTCCGGCCATAGTCCACCGCCTCGGCCCACTCGGGCATATCCGAGCGCCAGCGGAAAACTCGGCCCTCATAGATCGGGTGAAGGGTGTCGAGGATAACAAGGCCGCGCGCCAACGGAACCCCGGCTTCGGCGAGGCGCCGGCAGAACCCGGCCATCAGCTCGCTTTCGCTGCGGCCGATGAGCCCGGCCTTGGTCACCCAGCCGGCGAGCTCGCTTAAGGCTGCTTCGTTCATATCGAATCCCTCCACGGGGCGGGGCCGCGCCGCAGCAGATGATGGTGGTCTGGGGCGTAAAGCCGGCTTTCGGGAGCGTCTCCGTCGCCAAGGGTCCGGCCGACCAGCACCAAAGCGGTACGAGTGATGCGGGCCTGTTTCACCTTGTCACGGATATCTGCGAGAGTGCCGCGGATCAAGCATTCGTCCGGCCAGCTGACCCGGTAGGCGACGACCACGGGGCAATCCGGCCCGTAACGCGGCGTCAGCGCTCGCACGACCCGCGCGAGATTGTTGATCGACAAATGGATTGCCAAGGTCGCGCCGCTCGCTCCCAGCCGTTCGAGGGCTTCGCGCTCGGGCATTGGCGAGGAGCGGGTCGCGGTGCGGGTCAGGATCACGGTCTGCGCGATCTCCGGCAAGGTCAGCTCGCGGCCGAGCGCGGCCGCCGCCGCGGCAAAAGCGGGCACCCCCGGCGTCACGTCGAACGGGATGCCGAGCGCCTCGAGCCGGCGCATCTGCTCGGCGATTGCGCCATAGAGCGACGGATCGCCGGAATGCAGCCGGGCAACATCGAGACCGCGGCGATCGGCATCGGCGAGATGGCCGACAATCGCGCCGAGGGTCAACGGCGCGGTGTCGATCACCAGCGCCCCCGGCGGAACCGAAGCCAGGATCTCGACTGGCACCAGCGAACCCGCGTAGAGGCAGACCGGGCAGCGCTCGATCAGCCGCAGCCCGCGGACCGTGATCAGATCGGGCGCGCCGGGACCGGCGCCGATGAAATGCACTGTCACGGGAAGCTGCGGTCGATATAGCCGCGGGGCGTGTAGAGGCGCGCGGGATCGCTGTCGATCCGGCGGGTCTGGCTGCTGCCGACCAGCACGACCGTAAGCATGTCGATATCGGCCCCGGCCAGTTCCGACAAACAGATGATGCGCCGCTCTTCCCCGTCACGCCCGAGATTGCGGCCGATGAAGACCGGTGCCTCGGGCGAGCGATGCCTCAGCAGAACATCCACCGCCTCGGCAAAGTGCACCTGCCGCCGCGCTGAGCGCGGGTTGTAGAGCGCGACGACAAAATCGCCCGCTGCCGCCGCCTCTAGGCGAGCCCGGATCGTTTCCCACGGCGTCATCAGATCCGACAGCGAAACCACGCAAAAATCATGGCCGAGCGGCGCGCCGGCCCGTGCGGCGGCGGCCTGAAGCGCAGAGATGCCAGGAATCACGATCACATCGATCGTGCGCCATTCCGGCTTCGCCTCCGTATCGAGAAGCTCGAAGACGAGCGGCGCCAGGCCGTAGATGCCGGCGTCCCCGGAGGAGACGAGCGCCACCGACCCTCCCGCCGCGGCGAGATCGAGCGCCAGGCGGACCCGCGCCTCCTCATCGCCGATCGCGCTCGGATGGCAACTCTTGCCCTCGATCGCGCGGCCGAGCAGGTCGAGATATAAATTGTAACCGACCACATCGCTCGCCTGCCTCAGCGCCGTGCTCGCCTCCGGGGTGCGCCAGCCCGGATCGCCCGGCCCGATGCCGATGACGGCGAGCCTGCCGCGCGGGCGGCCGATCGCCTCGGCAATGATCGGCTGCGCTGCACGCGCAATGGCGCAAGTCGCGCGCCGCGACTTGCGCTTTGGCACGACCAATACCCCATCCGGTCCGGCGGCGGCGAGCGCCGCACCTTCGGCGACGCCCCAACAGCCGGTCGCCCGAAAGGCAGCCGGCGATCGCTCCGACAGACGCGGCGTCTCGACGAGGAGCCGCGCCGCGGGAAAAAACCGCGCCGGCACCCCGAGTTCCGCTGCGAGCGCATGGATCGCCGGCTCGGCGAGTTTCAACTCGACCGATGCGACCGCCGCGACCGCACCCGCCGCCAGCCCCGCCTCGGCGAGCGCCGAGCGCGCGACATGCGCGATTTCTTCAGGGGAACAGCCGCGCTCGCATCCGATACCGAGGGCCAGGACCGGCGGATGAAATACCAGGGCGTCGGTTTCGGCTTCTCCGACGCGCTCCGTCACGACGACCCGTCGATTGGCCTGTGCCGCCCAGCGGATTGCCCCGGCAAGCAGCCATCCGGCGCAGCCCGTCTCGTCGACCAAGGAAACCGGGTCGTCCCGAAGGAGCGCCGACACGATCGGCTTCACCTTGTCCGGATCGGCGATACGCCACCCGGGCGGCGGTTCATCTAGCGCGATGCCGAGGCGCACATCCCCGGCGGTGGTTATTGCCGCGATGGCGCCGGTAAGCTCGGCAATGGCGCGGGCCAACGCGTTGGCGCCGCGATGCCCGCCGATCAGCGGCACCGCTACCGAGCCGTCCTCGGCGACCGCGACGACCGCCGGCTCCTCCTGCTTTGCGGCGAGGAATGGGGCGACAGAGCGGATCAGGATGCCGCTGGCGCAGATACCGACGATCGGCTGACCCGCTTCGAACAGCATGCCGATATGGGCCGACACCCGATCGTAGCTTTCATCCCAGTCGCCGGGATGGGCACGCGGCCCGTGCAGCCGAGCGCCGGCCAGCGCCGCCCGCAATCGCCGGCCGAGCGCGGCGCCCCCCGGGCCGAGCACAACGACCGCAATGTTCTCGGGTAGTAACCCGATCATTATCCGAAAACTTCCGGTAAGCCGAATGTATCCATCGGGCCTCGCGAGTTAACCGCGATTGCTGCAATTTGTCGATTGTCTGCGAAAATTATCTGCTAAAGTTTCGGCAGGGGACGCTTGGGGGGTTACACCCATGCGATTGTTTATCCGCACCTGTTGCATCGCAATGGTTGCTGGGCTCGTCCCGGCGGTCGCGCAGGAATTGACGCAGGCCGAGGCGGTGCCGGCGGTCGAGGCGAGCGCTCCTTTGCCGTCCGACTGGTCCCCCCCGGGCCGCGTCGGGCGGGTCAGCCTTGTTTCGGGAAATCTCGACCTCCGAGCCTCCAGCGGAAGCGCCTGGGTTGATGCGGAGTTGAACCAGCCGATCTTCGCCGGCGAGGCGGTTCGCACAGACCCGCGAGCCCGCGGCGAGATCCGGATCGGCGCGAATACGATGGACCTGTCCAACAGCAGCGAGATCGAAATCGCGAGCTTGCGCGACGGGGTCACCCAAATACTCCTTTCGCAGGGGCGAATCGGCCTTCATTTGCGCCAGGCCGGCGAAAATGAAACCGTCGAGATCGATGTTCCGCAGGGCGGCGTTTGGCTGCTGACTCCCGGCACGTACGACATCGAGGCCGGAGGCGGGGAGGCACTACTGCGCGTCGCGGTTTTCGACGGGAATGCGCAGTTCGCCGGGGCCGCTGGCGATAGACGTATCGAGGCAGGTAAAGTCGCGGTCCTGACCGAGTCGGGGGCGGCCGCCTCGATAGGACCGGCCACGGCGGACGACTTCGTCGCGTGGTGCCGCGACCACGACTACGACGAGACCCGTCTGACCACGCCCTATTACGTTTCACGATACATGACCGGCTATGCCGAGCTCGATTCCGCCGGCATTTGGAAGATCAACGAGCAATTCGGGCCCGCGTGGTTTCCGACCCAGCCGGAAGACTGGGCACCCTATCGTTTCGGGCATTGGAGCTGGATTGCGCCGTGGGGTTGGACTTGGCTCGACGATCAGCCCTGGGGTTTTGCCCCGTCGCATTATGGCCGGTGGGCGCTGATCGACGACCACTGGGCATGGGTTCCCGGGAATTATGTTGCGCGGCCGCTTTATGCTCCGGCGGTCGTGGCGTTCCTCGGCACGCCAGGTATCGGGCTGAGCTCGGAGGAAGGAGCCACGGTCGCGTGGTTCCCGCTCGCCCCAGGCGAGGCTTATTGGCCAACCTACACGCGAGATCTCGATTACGTTCGCAACCTGAATGTCGGCACTGTTCAAGATGTCGCGGCGATCGGGGTACGAGCGGACGGAGAGCTGCCTTTGGAAACGTTCAACGAGGATTTCGCCAACCGGCTGCTTGCGACCGTAGTCCCGCGCGTGGTGTTTACCAATGGACGCGCGGTCGCGTCCGCGCGCGTATCTTTACCCGAGAAGCGGTTGCAGAACGCGCCAGTGCTGATGGCTTCACCGCAGATAGCCCCGGCCTCGGCCCAGCGGGTCGCCCGCGCGGCGAATTCACCCTCCATCCATACGACTGCGCAGCTAATGCGCAAAGGCGGTGCCAAGCCGATCCACACCGCCTCGATACAGTTGCGGGGCCGGGCCCAGCCGGTTGTTCTGCGCGGCGCGCACCTCCACGCTCCAGCGTATGCCGGCCAGCCGCGCGGTCGGCAGATGGTCGTGCTCCGGGTGGCTCACTCCCGTGGCGGCCCCGGCAAAAAGGGATAAGGTTGCGGGCACGACCACAGAAGCGACCGCAATGATCGATTATCGCAGCGACAACACCGGCCGAGCCGCACCGCAAATCTTAGAGGCGCTGGTTCGGGCCAATCACGACACCGCCTTGGGGTACGGCGCCGACGAGTGGACTGCGAACCTGCAGCGGCGCTTTTCAGAGCTGTTCGAGACCGCCGTGCGGGTTTTTCCGGTCGCCACCGGGACCGCCGCCAATGCCATCGCCCTTGCCGCGCTCGGCCCGTCCTGGGGCATCATCTATTGCAGTGAAGTTGCGCATATCAACACTTCCGAGGCGAATGCTGCGGGGTTCTTCGGCGGCGGCCTCAAGCTGGCTGCGGTCGGCGGGCAACACGGCAAAATCGACGCCGTACTGCTGGCCGAGACGCTGGCCGGGATCTCGCCCGCGCAGCTTCACAGAGGCCAGCCGAGCGCGGTCAGCCTGACCCAGGCGACCGATCTCGGCGCGGTGTATAGCCTCGACGAGGTCCGGGCGATTGCCGAGGCCGCCAAGCGGCGCGGTCTCAGGCTCCACATGGATGGTGCCCGGTTTGCCAATGCCGTGGCGCGGCTCGGGTGCAGCCCGGCCGATGCGACTTGGCGATCCGGAATCGACATCATGTCGTTCGGGGCCACCAAGAATGGCGGGGCGTTGTGCGACGCGATCGTCGTCTTTGCGCCCGACCTCGCGGACGGCCTTGCGGTGCAGCTGCGCCGCGCCGGCCAGGTCTGGTCCAAAATGCGTTTCGCGTCGGCGCAGTTGATCGCCTATGTCGAGAACGATCTCTGGCTCGAGATGGCGCGGGCCTCGAACGG
>Ga0308309_10001500_pt1 | contig 13911 bp, 16 predicted proteins | sample HubBroMetageWFT5_FD_192491 | JGI IMG/M metagenome (GOLD analysis project Ga0308309, IMG submission 192491) | Warmed and freeze-thawed soil microbial communities from the Hubbard Brook experimental Forest, New Hampshire - Hubbard Brook CCASE Soil... | ecosystem: Environmental > Terrestrial >...
GAATCCGCCACTTGCCAAAGTGAAGTGGTCCCTACGCAATAACACGAACCTTGAAGAAAGCGGATTACTCCTTGGTCTCGACTACATGGCCCAGCATCCTCAGGAGTTTCTAAGCAATTTCTATCTCAAGAGCAAACGCTCTGTCGCCAAGGCTAAAACCGAGGGCCCCGCAGCCTGGGCCATTCTCAATGACGGCCGGCGACCGGCGCTGGCCGCACAGCTCGCCAATCTGCTGCAAAAACAGGGCGCCGAAGTGCAAAAGCTCGGTCAGGATTTTGAGGTGAAGCCATCTGCCGCCCCGCCGAAGACCGCAGACAACGAATCCAAAGCAGAGACGAAACCTGCGGACGATTCGAAGACCGAAAAACCCGACAACGCAGCGGACAAATCAAAGGACGACGCGGGTGACAAAAAGAAAGAGACAAAACCAATCAAGGTTCCGGCAGGCAGTTACATCATCCGCATGGATCAGCCGTACAGTCGAGTTGTCGACATGCTTTTGGATACGCAGTATTACTCTACCTCCGACCCCCGTCCCTATGATGACACCGGATGGACGCTGGGGCCGCTGCGCAACGTCAAGACTCTGCGGATCACCGACGAAGCTATCTTGAAGGCGCCCATGACCCTTGTCGACATGCCCGCACGTAATGGTGATTCCGGCATCGCGGCTCCGCACGCCACTAAAGGCAAATCGTCGGCGGGTCATAGTGGTGACCCGGTGAAATGCTACATTATTGAAGCGAACGCCGAGCCGGGCCTCGCAGCTCTGCGGTATCGTCTGAAAGATGCAAAAATTTTTGTCGCCGAGGAATCGTTTGATGCCGCGGACAAAAAGTTCGCCGCAGGCTCATTCATTCTTCCGCTAGCCACCAACTCATCGGACCTGGAAAGGTCGCTCCGGCAGGCAGTGGGCGATCTGGGCCTCTCGGGCGTGAGCGCCGCGCAAGAGCCGACGGTTGCACGACACGAACTCGCGGTGCCGCGCATCGCCGTCCTGCACACCTGGACGAGCACGCAAAATGAAGGTTGGTTTCGGCTGGCGCTAGAAGAAAGTGGCGTTCCTTATTCGTACATTTCGGATACCGTGGTGCGCACCACGTCGAACTTGCGCGAAAAGTTCGACGTGATTCTCTTTCCGCCTACCTTTTCCGATTTGCGCGAACTCCTAGCCGGCTTTCCCAAGCGGACTCTGCCCAACGGCACGGATGCCGGCCCTATACCTTGGCAAAAATCCGATATTACCCCGAACTGGGGAGGCATCGACGAAACTCCCGACATCCGCGGCGGACTCGGCTTTGATGGCGTTGCGCACCTGAAACAATTCATAGAAGACGGCGGGTTGTTTATTCCGGTTGGCTCGAGTACACATTTACCCGTGGACTTGGGATTGACCGATTCCGTCACCATCACGCAAACGCATCAGCTTCAAGCGCGTGGATCGATCCTCCGCGCCAATATTGCAGATTCCAAAAGCCCGATTACCTACGGCTACGACGAATCCGTTGGCGTCTATTTCAACCAAGCGCCGGTTTTCAAAGTCTCCCTATCCGGGGATAACGCACCCGAGGCTGGCGCCCGGCCCAGCGGACGAGGGTCCACGACCGATCCCGACATCCCGCAAGGCCGCAACTGGACGCCACCCGAGCCACCGCCGGACCGCAGTCGCGCGGAAAAGGAGCTTTACGTCGACCCACAAAACCGCGTGTTTTACAGCAGCGAACTTCCGCCGCCCTCGCTTTATCCTCGAGTTGTTCTGCGCTTCGCCGACGAGAAAGATTTGTGGATCAGCGGCATGTTGGCAGGAGGCTCAGAACTGGCCGGCGCTCCAGCGATTATCGACGTGCCTCTCGGGCGTGGCCACGTAGTGCTTTTTGCGAACAATCCGATGTGGCGTCAGGAAACGCAAGGCAGCTTCATGCTCGTGCTCAATGCAGTGCTCAACTACGATCATCTGGATGCGGGACGCAAAGCGCCTGTCGTCTCTACGGCTCCGGCGACGAAATAAGCACCAGGAGCCGGCGGTGGTATGCTAGCGCTTGGCCTATTTAACTCCATTTTTGTCATAAATGGGTTGACTAGGGGCTGGTAGGCGAAAAACAATTGCACAAAAATTGTACGGAATCGGGCAAATCGGTACAATTTCAACCGATTTCAGCGCAAGCTAAACTCTGTAAATTCAATGGAGCCGCTGATACTTTGAGTTCGATTCCCACCCGCGCCTCCATAAAATAGCCAATAAAAAATGAGCATAGAAATATACATCTATTTATTTGTTCCCGGATTGTTCCTGCAGTCGATTTGAAATGACCTTCAAAATCTCACGATTAAGGGCATCTTGCCGCGTTTTGACCCAAGGACTGTAGTGCCGCTCGGTGATTTTCATACTTCTGTGCCTAGCAAGATCGAAACGCAATCAAGCGATATACCTGCTTCAAGCAACGAAACCGCAAAGGTGTCGCGCAACCGGTGGCTATGGCCGTTCGAGATCTTAGCCGCTCGGTTCCCCATTAGTCGTCAACATGTCATCCGTCGTGGCAAAAGTGGATATTCTCAGCGGGATCATCACGGACTACTTCTCTCACTGTAAAGTATCTTGACATCAAGTATAAAATAAACGATAGTCGCAATTGGCGCTCTCGCGACCCATGGAAGCACTAATCACCGGAGGGTTCAGCATGGCCAAAGATGGTGAAATGAGCCGCGGTCCGAAGGAAATTGTGCGGGCGCTTTTGCAGGGCGTCCGAGATCAAAATGTCGTGAAAGAGCTCTGCGCGCCTGACGTAATCTACGTCTCTCTCAACTACACGAATCCTGACCTCCACAAAATCATGCCGTGGTGCGGCACCAACCGGGGGACGGAGGCTATCCTCAAAACGTTTCATGACGTGGCAAACTTCTGGGTTGTCGATTCCTTCGCGCTCGAAGAGATCTTCGGGGAGGCAGGAAACGTCGCCGCCTTTGGACGGTTCACGTACACCTCGACAAAGCTGCGCAAGACAGTGACCTCGCCCTTCGCCATTTTGTGTAAGGTGGTGGACGGGAAGATCACTTACATGCAGTTTATGGAGGATACGTTCTGCACCGCTTCGAGTTTCCGCTCGGGAGGAACCTGGAAATTTCAAAGCGATCCTCACGGTGTCGAAGTGGAAATCTGATGGCTGAAGCGGCGGATGGCTCTGCAGAATAACGCCGGGTCCTTGAGAATCGGACTCTGTCGCCCGGGATACTTGCAGCCGTCCGGGTCATATTTCGAACGGCCGGTAAGCCACAGATTGGCGAGCCACGAAACGTAGGAAGGAAAGAAAACGATTCTCGCGAGCTTCGGTGACGTAAAACCAATGCAAGGAGAATAGTATGCGTAAAAAATCAGTATCTGGTGGCCACTCAAGGCGGGATGTTTTGCGATTTGCCGCTGCGTCTACTGTTGGGTTTGCTCTACCTGGCGGACTCTCTGCCGCATCCGGTGTACTTGCCGAACCCACTGGTGTCTCCGGGCCACTTCGGTCAGCAGGCGTGCTGACTTTCGGACCCAACAATGTGCTATTCGTGGGCGACATCACAGGCGCCAAGCTCCATGCTTTTGCGCTCCGGGAAAAGGATCTGACGTCACAGATGGATCTAATATCCGGAAACTTTCACAACTTTGAAGGCCGAGACCGCGTGCAGGGTTTGGATCAGAAGCTGGCAGCGCTCTTCGGTACAACCATAGACAAAATCGTTGTCAATGACATGGTTGTTCATCAACCAACAGAGCAGATCTTCCTTTCGGTTGAACGCGGCCGCGGGACAGATGCCATTCCGGTGGTCGTGAAGGTGAATCACGGTCAGTTAGAGATTCTGGAGCTGGACAGTATTCCGCACTCTCAAGCTTCAATCCCAAGCGAACCCGATTCGAAGGCCACGCTGGAGTTTGACCCTCAGCAAATGTATGCGATTACGGATGTGGAATACTATAACGGCGAAGTATTTGTGACCGGGATAACCAACCAGCGGTTCGCCTCGACCCTGCACCGAATTCCTTATCCCTTCAATTCGAACATCGCAACGTGCACGGTGGAAATCTGGCATCCTGTTCACGGCGAATTTGAGACGCGCGCACCGATCATCCGAGAAGTCATCCGCGAGCTGAATGGCGAGCCATATCTGTTCGCGGTTTATGGGTGCACGCCTCTTGTACGCTTCCCTTTGTCCGCGTTAAAAGACGGTGCTCACGTCCGCGGGGACGTGATTGGAGAATTGGGTTACGGAAGCAATCCGGTGGACATGCTTACATTCACCAGTCCTGCTGATTCGAAGGAATATCTGTTAGTCACCATCGACACACGAAGCGCCTCACAAATCGCAGTCTCCGATTTAGCATCTGCGCCGCCTCAGCCGGCTGGTGGCGGGATTGATTTCGGACCAGGCGGCCTGGGTCGCACACAGCGTGCCCTGCCGATCAAGGCCGAGCATATAGCGATTCTGAACTCTAGATGGGCGGTTGTAATTTGGCGGCATCCAAGGACAACTTATCGCTTGGATATTAGTACGCTGGCGTTGCCATACTTCTTCGAACGTAAAGACGGTATGTCCGAAATGAACTGGCCAAATGGTCCGGACCCGTTCCACTACCGTGAACATCGGAACGAACTAAGCCATCAGTGAAGAGCCCGGCGTTGTCCACTTTTACTTCTGCATGCGCTCGTTGGTGAGGGAAGGATTTCATGAGCTCGCTAGTAAGATGCCAACCGACACTACGGGTCAACTCTGCCGCTTGTCCGCAGGGACTGGGCAGCGTGAGTGCTTGCTGCCTCGGTCCAGATTTAATCGCCTTCCTTGCAGGTTGCGCGCAGCCGGGTGACTTGCTGAAGTCCATCTTCCGGGTAACCGTCGCTCAAGCGCCTTTGCCGGAAGGCGACAGTCTTCCGGATGTGTCTGGTCGATACCTTCTTTTCGAAGATGAGGTGCGATTTATCCCGCACTTTCCCTTTGAAAAAGATGTGAAATATTGCGCGAGCTTCGACCCGCGAGCGCTCGGAGGTTCCAGGGCAGAGTCCTTGATACTTGAGTTCCTCATTGCAAAAGAGCCGAACGCACCCGCGCTTACGAAGGTCACGCATATTTTTCCTTCACGCGATCTGCTGCCTGAAAATCTTCTTCGATTCTACGTTTGCTTTTCGAACTGGATGCAGCGCGGACGAGCGTTGGAAGAGATCTCGCTCCTTGATTCTGATGGCGAGCCAGTGGCCGATGCTCTTTATCGGCCTCCCGTTGAACTGTGGGATAAAACCATGCGGCACCTGACGGTGCTGTTAGATCCTGGCCGACTCAAACGTTGGGTGGGTCCGAACGTTGAATTGGGTCCACCATTGAAACGCGGTCGCCAATACATTCTTGAAATTGGCTCAGGGATGATCGACTTGTATGATCGTCCGTTACGCGAGCGCTTCCGTAAGCATTTCCTTGTCGGCGATGCTATTCGGGAAGCTATCTCGGTTGAGCATTGGAAAATTCTGCCTCCGGTGACGGGTAGCCGAGAGGCTCTGGTGCTCATGTTCACAAATCCCCTTGATTGGGCACTGCTGTCGCAGACGATTACGATCGGATCGGCAGATGGATTAGTGGTAGACGGACAGGTTGTAGTCGATCAATGCGAAAGACGATGGAGTTTCACACCAAGTTCAGCATGGATCGCAGGGGTATATCACATACGCGTTGGATCCGGTCTTGAAGATGTGTGTGGTAACAGCATTACCGGGGTATTCGATAGACCACTTCGAAAGGGCCACAATCTAGTAGCAGAGACAAACGGTTCTTTGTTGACCTTTCAATTGATATGACGGCCATTGAGATGACGAGGTCGACGAGTTTTGAATCCGATATTTGTCCGATTTTTAGGAAACGAGACATTCATGCTATGAGCAAATTTGCGCTGGGAGCCGGTCAAGGAAAGTGACTCGGAAAGGAAGGCCCCATGTCGATGCCGGGATCCGATCATCAAAATGAACTCAAGTTTGTGGTGACGAATACGCTCATCGTTGCAAACGTACATCGCTCAGTGGCATTCTATCGCGACGTCCTTGGCGCCACGGTTTTGCGCGAAGGTGAGCCGACGTTTCTGCGGCTCGGCAATATTTGGCTCACAATCAACGGCGGTGGCGGCGGGACCGACGACAAGCCTGAGGTCGTCGCTTGGCCGTCGCACGATCCCAATACACTTAGCATCTTTCTAAACTTTCGCGTGACCGGCATCATGCGCTACTACGAACTTTGGTCTTCGCGTGGCGCGAGATTTATCACCAAGCCTAAAGTTCATGCAACTGAGCTTCGGTGTTATATGCGCGACCCGGATGGATACCTCATTGAAGTCGGACAAACGACCATGACCAATGGTCCGCTTGATTTGTAGGCCTAACAATTGTTAGGAATTTAGATGAAAGCGGCATGGTACGAAAAGCAGGGGCCCGCTCGCAGCGTGCTGGTCGTCGGCGAGATGCCGGACCCGATTCCAGCGGCGGGAGAAGTTCGCATTCGCATTGCTGCTTCCGGGATCAACCCTGGCGATGTAAAGAAGCGCTCGGACGCCTTTGGTGTCGGCATGCCGTATCCTCGTGTGATTCCGCATAGCGACGGCGCTGGCCGCGTAGACCAGCTCGGCGCAGGCTTACCCTCTGAGTGGATGGGCCGTTCAGTGTGGTGTTACGGAGCGCAGTCGTATCGTCCATTTGGCACCGCCGCGGAATTCACAGTGGTGCCCGTAGATCACGTTGCTCGTCTTCCAGAAAACGTGACGATGGAGCAAGGCGCCTGTCTTGGCATACCCGGTATCACGGCGCACCGAGCTGTTCATGTAGCAGGTTCCGTGAACGGACGCACGGTGTTGGTTCAAGGAGCGGCAGGTTCCGTGGGCGCTTGCGCGGTTCAGCTAGCGCGTTTCGCGGGAGCGAGAGTGATTGGAACGGTAAGGTTAGCGTCGGACGAAGCTACCGCAAAGAACGCCGGCGCCCACGATGTGCTTGTCGGCGATAAGGAACTCACTTCGCGCGTGAAAGCCCTGGCTCCCGACGGTATCGATCACATCGTGGAAGTGGCGTTTGGCGCCAACATCGAAGCCGACGTCGAACTGCTGAAGCAGGGCGGTTCGATCGCAAGCTACGCCACCGACAACGCGACTCCGAAGATTCCTTTCTGGCAAATGGTATTTAAAAATATTCGCGTTTTCTTGCTGGGCAGTGACGATTTTCCAAAGGAATCGAAGTTGCAAGCAGCACGCGATTTAGATGCCGCGCTCGAAGCTGGATGGAAAGGTTTCGAGATCGCCGAACGAATCCCGCTAGCGGATATCGCGCGCGCCCATGAGCTGGTGGAACACCCGGTACTCCGCGGTCGCGTGGTAGTTGTAGTGTGAGTATCTAGACTTCGAGTGTCGATTTCTAGCGCACCGCGCGAAGGCGCTCGGCGGCAGCTTCCTCTCTCCCTGTTCCCAGGCGCTTAAGGAGTTCCACTAAAACGGCGCGCTCCTCGCGAGAAAGAATACTCATCGATTTTTCCATGTAGATCGAGTGCTGGGCGTAGGCCTTCTCCATCATCCGCCGCCCTCGCGCGGTCAGTTCGACAAGCCGGACTCGCCGGTCCTCAGGATGGTTTTTACGGGCGACTAGCCATTTGGCTTCCATGCGGTCCACGGCGGTGGTAATCGAACCCGTGGTCAACTCCACTTTCTCGCCAATTACGTTGACCGGCAAAGGTCCCTTATGCAGTAGAACCTCGAGGACGCGGAAATCCGAATCGCAAAGCCCCAGGTTCTTTTTGCTTTCGTCATATTTCACAAGCATGGCGCGATAGGCTTTCCATAACACTAGAAATACATGAGTTGCTTCGGTTTTTTGTGGTAGGCGCGCTCGAACATGCATGGATCAAGTGTAGCGCCATAAAGAGACTTATTGTGAAGTATCTCGACGTCAAGACGCGCTGATTAAAACTCGCCTTGCTCGAAATTTGCCGCGGGAAGGCGTTGGCGCGCAGCTACCTGGCCATCAGCAAAGATCTCGGACGAGTGATGAGCCGGGTGAAGTCGATCTACCGCAGCTGGGGATCCCTTGTACCGGGAAGCAAGTCTAGGCACCACGCTATCGCTCGGAGTGGCTGGGCAGGATCCAGGAAGCCGGTGTACGACGCCGAGCGGAGTTCTACTACCAACTGATTTGGTATGCGGTTCGAACAGTTCTCGATATTCAAAATATATTGCCGTTTGATACAGAGGCTTACTCGTGGTTTAAACGATATTCTAATTCCCATCCGAGAGGACAGTGATATTCTCTGCTTTGCCATGCCCCTGCCCTCCTTGAAGAATAAAACCATTCCGAATGATAAGAAACCAATCACTGGACCGGAATGGGTCGCTAATCTGATTGCCATAGCCGCCCTCGCCTCCTCGCTTTACTCCGTTCATGTCACGCGCGTGATCGCCAAAGTTCAGGAACAGCAAGATCTCGAAAAGCGCTCCATGCAGTTCACAATCGCTTTGCGGTTCGATGTTCCGTACCATCCTCGCTTGAGTAGAGAGATGTTCTGTCTGTGCGTGAGACAAACGGAGCACGAGTAACTTGGCCTATCAGTATTCAGCCGGGCAGCAGTGTCGCGCTGGACGTAGAACTACCTTTACCCATATCGGAGCAGCAAGCGAGGGCTATGGAAACAAAATTAAAGTCTATCAAAACCAAAATTACGACTTGGTCCCAGTTTGAGGATGCGGTTTTGGCCGAGGTTTCGGACGGTTCAAAGCCGCTAAAGCTCACTTTATCTCGGAAAACCTACTTCTGGGTGGAAGTTCCGTCTCCTTCTCCCGGAGATCCCCGGAAGATTCTCTTTACAGAATGGGTACCCCCTCACTGGATGTCTGATCGATAATCGAAAGGAACCGCGTTACTCGGATGCTTTTTCATTTACAGTCCTGATAAAAGTGAATAGTATTTTTTCCTACGTGTACGAGACCGGTGGACAGACCGGAGGTGGTGGGTCTCGAAAATTGTTCCAATTTTGTTCCCGTATCTAGCTAATCGGTCGTTTTTATTGATTCTAGGGAATGCTAAATCGCGTAAAGTCATTCGTTCCAGTGCCCATTGTGAATTCGATTCCCGCCCGCGCCTCCATGTTTTTCTTGCGCATTTTTGGCCTCTTTCTGTTTCTGCTCGTTTTTTGCTCTTCTGCTTTTGCGCAGGGCGGGCCACCTTACTACACTAACGATCCCGGTACGCCAGGCAACCTGCTGTGGGAAATAAATCTGGGGTACATGCCCTTCCTCTATCCCAATATGTCAGTTATGCACACGCCTGACGTCGATATCAACTTTGGTCTCGGGGATCGCATCCAGTTGACCTACGAAAATGCTTGGCTGCGCGTGGACAATCCCTCGCCGGCAAAATTCGGATTGGGACAGGATCAGTTGGGAGTGAAGTGGCGATTTTACGACGACAAGGACTCGGGATTCGCCATGTCGATTTTTCCGCAGCTTTCCATTAATAATCCGAACCACTCGGTGGAACGCGGAATCACTTCGCACGGCGCCAGCTTGATCCTGCCGATCGAATTTTCCAAGAAGCTGGGACCCATCGATGTGAATTGGGAAGGCGGCTACAATTGGGTTCACATTGGCTCGGACGGATGGCTCGCGGGGCTTGTAGTCGGCCATGAATTCAAGAACAGGCTGGAGGTGGACGCTGAATTTTATTCAACCGGTTCGTTCCATCCCGCGACAAACCAGGAGACCTTGGAAGGAGGCCTTCGTTACAAAATACATCCGCCGTTTATTCTGCTAATAATGGCGGGACGGAGCTTGGCACCCGCGGGACCCACTCAACCTTACTTCGTCGGCTATTTTGGGATGCAGTTTTTGCTGCCGCCGCACCCGTTCGAGAAGGATTAGGCGTGTGGGCAATTTTATTTGAAAATGGGGCTCAAGACATCCTCTACCGTTCGCGTTGCGTCTTGCGCCGATTGAAGGAATGCAACATTAGGCTGCGCGTTCGCCAAATCGCAACGGAAACAGCGAACCAAATTATCGTCGCACCGAGTAAGACCAGCCCAGCCGAATGATTCGGCAAGAGCTTCCAAACTATTGCGGCGAAAACACCCAGCGCTATGGCCCCCATGGAAGCGCCGACCGCGTCAACGCCCGCTACTTTTCTTCCGCGGATCGTGCCATGCAATCCGACTTTTTCTTTTTTTTCTTTCTGCTCGTTTTCCAGCAAGGTTGCGCTGGCGGGGAAAATAGCCGGGAAGGCTAGGAAGAGCCCCCCGGCTGCTGGACCATATTTGTCGGCGATTACGCCTGCCAGGACGCAAATCGCTCCGCCGAACAAAAAACGCAGGGCAAACTGTTGCCACTTGGCGTCGCGCAAGGCCGAAAAATTGACGCTCAGGTTCAAAGCGATTCACCTCAGCAGCAGGAACCAAAGTCCGAAGGAGATAACAAGCCACACCGGCATCAAACTAACAGTCACCACAAGGCTCGACGCGTTGCGCTTCATTAACAGCCAGCTCGCAAAAGTGGCGTAGACAAAAAAAACAATCGCGCCCGCAATCATCGAGCGAGTTTCAGTGGCGGCGTAAATTTTTCCTTTAGAAGAGATCGTCAGGTATAAGGTTGCCAGTGCAACGGAAGGCGCTGCGCCGAAAAGACCTGCGAAGCTCTTGGGCTTCAGCACGTCGCCGATGGCCGCGAAGGCGCACACGGCAATTCCGCCAATGAAAAAGCGACTAACCAGTTGTACTAGCAATGAGTTTTTATATTCTCAATGCCTGGATCGTCCAGGGTGCGTTCCCCGGGCCTGGACTCTCTAGGGCAGGCGCTGGCCATTCAATTTTCCAGCAGCGCCATTGATTTTTACGCAATCAGCATGAACTTTCGTTGGCGAGGATGTGCCGCAAGATTGCGTCCGCGTGGCGACACGCGCGACCACCACCGCTACTGTAGCGGCAACAGCGGCGCCGACGCCAACGGCGACTCCTCCGGCAACGCCGATTCCACCGCCCACTGCGCCAGCGCCAGTGGTGGCTGTTGTGTTCATTGCTTCCGTCATGTTCATAGGCGTGGCGGGATTTGGTTGCGACGGTTGTTCATTGTTGCGAAGAGTTGACTGCTCGCCGCCCTTCATTAGAACGCAGTGCGCGGCCAGGTCGCAGACTTTGCAAGCGCCTTCAACGCAGATGACGTCCATCTTTCCGGTGCTGTCGAAAATTACGATCATATCGGTGCCTACGACACCAGCGACGCCGACGGAAGTTCGGATCTGGAAGTGCGCATCCGGCTTCACGAGTTTGGCGGCTTTGGCGCGGACGCGGCCATAATTCAGATCCAGATCGGTCTGCTGTTGCGAGGCGTCGTGCTTGGCTACGGTCAAGTTGGAATCGGAACCGACACTGAGGATTGAGCCGTCATTGAGGGCGATGCGCGCGCGAGCCAAATGTCCTGTATTAATCACGTCGCCCCAGAACACTTGTTGAGATGTTGAAGCGGGAACTTGCTGCGGACCGCGAACTACATTGACGATAGGCACGACTGCCGTGATTTTTCCGGCGTTTTGTGCGGCTTGGGCGGCGACCTCCGGAGGGAAGACCAGCGCGAAACAGATTAGGAATATGAGAACGGCTGCAATCGGATAGCGAAAATTCATCTAGATATTCCTCACCGGACGCCGTGTAGGGCTGCGAATAAAGCCAACGGCTCCAGATTTCTCCATGACGGAAAAAATCCGATCGCGGGGATCTGCAAAAAACTATCACAATTTCGCAGCGAAAACCTAGCGAAATTGGCGAAATTACCAATCAGGGCGACCGCAAGAGCACAGCTTAGCTGTCTCTGGTTTACCGGCGCTACTTTTTGGCTGCGGCGGCCTGCTTTTCCATCTGTTCGAACATGTCACGGATGGCTTGGTTTGTTCCAGGAGCGCGTTTTTCGCGCCAGGCTTCGAAACGCTTGCAGTGTTCTTCCAGGTTCGCAAGTAGGTGCGGATTTTTGAAGAGAGACCGCCAGGCACCGACCACAGGTTTCAGGCGTTCCCATACAATCCACTGCTCGCCGGAATTTTCGAAGAACATTTCTTCGTCAACGAGCCCGCGATTGACGATTCCCGCCACCATGTCCCAATAGCTCATTACCATGCGGAAATAGGCGTTTTCCTGGCTTGCGGGAGGATACTGGCGCATCACGTCTTCCGCCGAAGCAGGGCGGAAATTATTCATGAACCATTCGCGCGCCTCGCGAAGCCGAGGTTCGCGACGAATGTCGTACAGCCGCAACATCAGATTTACTTGCTCGTGCGAAACGTCTCCCATGATTTTTCTCCTATCGTTAAATAGTTATGACGCACTCGGCGCCGCAACCTCGCGCACAGCGACATTGTGCATGTGGCTTAGCGGAATGCGGGCCTGCTCGAAGCCAAGCTTGATCCGCCGTCGAAGCTCGCGCGATACGTCCTCTTTACGATTCAGCGCAGTGCGGACTTGGAGTCGAATGGTGATTCCATCCAGCGCGAGAGATTCGACACCGAGCACGCGAGGTCCGTCCACCAAAGCTGGCGACCAATCTCCATCGTGGCGGAATTCGGCTGCGATTTTCTCCAGTTCGGTTAGAGCGCGACCGACCGTCTCGTCTGAAGATACCGTGACGTCGATGAAAGCCTGCGACCAATCCCGGCTGAGATTTGCGACTTGGCCGACCAAGCCATTAGGAATGGTTACAATCGCACCGGCGGCATTACGAATTACAGTTCGGCGCAAGGTAAGGTGCTCCACGCGCCCAATTTCACCACTGGTTTGAATCAGGTCGCCGATGACGAACTGATCTTCAAAAACTATAAAGAAGCCGTTGATGAGATCCTTCACCAGATTCTGTGCTCCGAAACCCAGAGCCAGGCTGGCCACAGCCGCTGCGGCTTCCACCGGGCTCACGTTGAATCCAAGTTCGGGCAGCGCAGTGAGGAAAGCGATAGCGACGATCAGGCCCACACCAACGCTGTAAAGCAGAGCGGCCACGGTGCGAGTTTGCTGCTCGCGCATCTGAGCGGCGCGAGTGGGCGATTTCGCTGATTGAACCAGGCGGCCGGTGAACGATTTCAGGAGCCGTGCAATTACGAAAGCTACGAGGACGATTATGAGGACGCGCAGAGCGCGTACGCCGGCAATTTCCAACCATGTTCTGAACGAATCAGTCATAAGATAAAGGGAGCGGAATTATACACCCGCCCGGCAGGAGGCAGCGTGCTTCGATGTGAGCGGGCAAAGCTGCTCTGAGGCGCGAGATTGCATCCTATTTTAGCGGGAGGAATGGAACGACATGGACGCGAACAAACGGAGCTTTCTGGCGGCGATCATTCCCGTGGCGGTCGGCGTGCCACTAGCATTCTTTTCCAGCGCTAATTTGGCTAATGCGCAGAGGGGTTTGCCCATACCGCCGGCACCGGCTGATCAACAGGGAACCGCTCCTCCGCACCAAGAGTTGGGGGCGCCGGATAACCTGCCCAAACCGAATCCCAAAGATATATTGAAGCAGAACCAACAGCAGATCCACGACGACGTGGAGAAGCTGTATAAACTGGCTTCCGAACTGAAAGACGAAGTGGAAAAGACGGATTCCACGAATACTTTGTCGCTACCGCTGATTCAAAAGGCGGAGCAAATCGAGAAACTGGCGAAGCAAGTGAAGAATCTTACCCGCGCGTACTAAAACTACCGCCGTTGAAATGCTTACGCGAGGTAATCAATCGCGGTGTCTCGTAGCAGGCTGGAAGAAAACGTAATACAATCATCTGCATCCAGTCGATTCGGAATGCGCCCGTAGCTCAGATGGATAGAGCGTGTGCCTCCGGAGCACAAGGTCGGGGGTTCGAACCCCTCCGGGCGCGCCATCATTTTTATGTACAGTCCGGA
>Ga0308309_10001502_pt1 | contig 13900 bp, 10 predicted proteins | sample HubBroMetageWFT5_FD_192491 | JGI IMG/M metagenome (GOLD analysis project Ga0308309, IMG submission 192491) | Warmed and freeze-thawed soil microbial communities from the Hubbard Brook experimental Forest, New Hampshire - Hubbard Brook CCASE Soil... | ecosystem: Environmental > Terrestrial >...
ATTGACGCGGCCTCGAACCGCGGCATTGATCAGATCCGCGAGCTGCGGGAGATGGTGCGCTATGCGCCCGCTTCCAGCCGCTACAAAGTAGTGATCCTCGATGAAGCCCACCAGCTGACCGATGAAGCTTCGAATGCGCTGTTGAAAACTCTGGAAGAACCGCCGGAGCGGGTGGTGTTTATTCTGGCGACGACACGCGCGGAAGATCTGGTGGAGACGATCAAGTCGCGCGCGCAGCTGTTTCAGTTTCGAGCGCTTTCGTTCAAGGAGATTGCGGAGGAGATCGAGCGGATCGCGCGCGAAGAGAAATTGACGATCGAGCCGGGGGCCGTCGCGGTGTTGGCGCGTGCGGCTGAGGGCAGCTTGCGCGATGGGCTGTCGTTACTGGAGCAGGCGATTGCTTACAGCGGCGAGGCGATTACGGACGCGCAAGTGCGGGAACTTTTGGGAGTCGTCGCGGAGAGCGTGCTGGACTCGCTGGTGGAGGCGATTTCGGAGCAGTCGGCGGAGATGGCTTTGCGTTTGGTGCACCGGCTGATTGGCGACGGTCAAAATTTGCAGCACTTCTGCCGCGAAGCGATTCGCCACTTCCGGAATTTGCTGGTGGCGCGTGTGTGCGGAGTGGATTCGGATTTGGTGGCGGCGCCGGAGGATGAGCGGCCGCGTTTGGCGGAGCAGGCGGCGCGTTTCAGCGAGGAAGACCTGACGCGGTTTTTTAATACTTTGCTGGCGACGGACGCGGAATTGCGGAGGGCGCCGGACCCGCGGCTGCATTTGGAATTGGGACTACTGAAATTGATTAATGCGCGGAGGTTGGCGCCGTTGGAGGAAGTGCTCGCGGGACTGCGTGGGGAAGTTCGCTCGAGCGGCGGCGGCCGGGATATCCGTGGCGGTGCTACGCGCACGGCGGATTCGGCTGCCAGTTCCGTTCCAACTCGCGCGATGGCGCCATTGCCTGCGGCACAGCCTGTGTCTTCTTCTGGCGCGGCGGTGCGCATGGCGCCTATGGCGAATTCTTCTTCAACCCCGGTTGCTGCTTCTCCCGCGATTGCTTCAACTACAAAGCTTGCGGCGCCGGACTCGAGCCAAGGCACCGCATCCCTCAATGGGCATGGACCTGCATCAATCGCGGCGAACGATTCAGTTTCCGCGCGAGCAGCGGGTCCGGTAATCGCTGCGGCAGTTGCGCCCACAGCCGCTTCGGTTGTTGCATCGAGCGCTGTGGCGCGCGATCCGCAGGGAGCGGCCAACGGAATCGCTACTGCCCAAGTGGAAGCAATCAAGGCGGCGCTGCAGGGACAGAAATTCTTGTGGTCGATGCTGGACGCCGTCACGCGTTGGGAAGTGGAAAGCGGCGAGTTGCGCCTTTTCTTCCCCAGCGAAAGCCGCTCGCTGGCGGAAATGCTGCAGGCGCGCGACCCGATGGAACGATTACGCACAGTGCTGAATCAAGTGGTGGGCCAGCCGCTGCGCGTCTGTGTTAAACTGGATTCCAGCCGGGCAACAGCGCCGGCAGGACGCAGTTCGGAATTGCGCGCCCGGTTTGAAGAGGATCCGATCGTTAGGGCCATGCTTGAAAAGTTCGGCGGGCAGATTTCAAACGTCAAGCGCCCAGGCGAGGAATAACCATGGAAGTGAAAGCGCTACAGCAAATGCTTTCGCAGTTCCGCCAAGTGCAGGAGAAGCTCGAGAAGCAGATTGACGAGCTTTCGGTGGAAGCGTCTGCGGGCGGTGGCATGGTTACCGTGAAGATGAATGGCCAGAAGCAGTTGACGGAAGTGCGCATCGAGCCGGACATTTTCAAGAGCAAGGATCAAGAGATGCTTCAGGATCTGATCCAGGGCGCCGTGAACGAAGCGACGCGTCGCGTGGATGAAGAGCTGTCCAAGCAAGTGAAGGAAATTTCCGGTGGCTTGCCCGGAGTCGCAGGGCTGAAAATTCCCGGATTATTCTGAGCGGCGGTTCGTGCGGATTTGCTGTGGTGGCTGAATTTTTACGTGTCTTTCCGGTTGTTGCAGCTTTGAATGTTCCGATTCCCTTCTACTTCAGATTACATTCAGTGAATGGAGTTCCATGCCTGATTTTGCCCCTTCGGTTACACGTCTCATAGATGAATTGAAGCGCTTGCCGGGGATTGGCCAGAAAACCGCGCAACGGCTGGCATTTTATTTGTTGCGCGTGGACCCGGAGCAGGCGTTTGCGTTGTCGGATGCGATTCGCGACGCGAAGGAGAAAGTGCGCGAGTGTTCGATCTGCAACAACATCACGGACGCGGACCCTTGTCTTTTTTGCACCGGGCCTTCGCGCAGCAAGAAAATTATTTGCGTGGTGGAAGAGGCGACGAACATTCAGGCGGTGGAGAAGACGCGGGGGTTCGACGGGCTTTATCACGTGCTGGGCGGAGCGCTTTCGCCGTTGCAAGGGATCGGGCCGGATCAGCTGAAGATCAAGAGCCTGATTGAGCGATTGAAGGGCGGGACTGTCGAAGAAATTATTGTGGCGACTTCACCTACGGCGGAGGGCGAGGCTACGGCGGTTTATTTGTCGAAGCTGATCAAGCCGTTGGGAGTGCATGTTACGCGGATCGCGATGGGGATTCCAGTGGGGTCGGATTTGGAATATGCAGATGAAGTTACGATGAGCAAGGCGATGGAAGGGCGGCGGGATTTGTAGCGCGCTCGATGAAGGCACTGCACGACGGCGAGTCTTGCTCCTGGCGCTTTGCGGGCGTATATAGGGGCTGAGGCCGGGAGGTGGACGATGCCGGGTTTGGATAAATATATGGCGCAGTACGACCACGAGCACACCAATGTTTGGAACAAGGTGATGCACGGGATCGGGATTCCGATCATCATCGTGGGGATTGTGCTGGCGATTTTTACCTTCTGGCGGACGGGGCTGGCGCTGTTCGTTGCGGGGTGGGTACTGCTGCTGGCTGGGCACCGGATTGAGGGCAACAAGCCGGCATTTTTCCAGGGGATGATTTACTTTTTGGTTGGCCCGATATGGGTGGCCAAGGAGATCAAGGACGCAATCTTCGGGACATCCCACCGGTCAACCGCAGCGCATTGAAGCGGAGCAGAGCCGTCGGTCGCAACAATCCGATTATGCTTCAGGCCCCCGAACAGTGCCCCAATGCGGGACAGTTTCGCGTTTAATACGAGTAACCTTTTCGCACATTTGCACGCAGCCTAGAGACGCCGTTGCGCTGTGATGCTACCCTAAGAAACCGCTCGTGGGAGGAGTGCGTGACCGATTCCCTACAATCCGCCGATCCCGGCACACAGAAGCGCCGCAGCACGCGCATTGTGCAAGCTGTACCTATCACGGTGACGGGCACCGACGCGCTCGGGCAGCCATTTAAAGAGCGCACCACGACGGTGATGGTGAATTGCCACGGGTGTAAGTACCAATCGAAACATTACGTTCCGAAGAATTCGATGGTCACGCTGGATATTCCACGGCCGGAGGGTGGGCCGTTCCACACGCAGGGGCGGGTAGTGTGGGTGCAGCGTCCGCGCACGGTGCGCGAGCTATTTCAGATTGGATTGGAGTTTGAAGTTCCTGGGAATTTCTGGGGGATTGCGTTTCCGCCAGAGGACTGGGCGTCAGGAGTGGACATTCCTACGGGCGACCTGACCGGGATCGTGGACGCGACAACAGCAGCCGAACCGGTGGCTGGAATTTCGCCGCAGCCGTTACCTCCGATTGGGCCTCCACCGATGCCGATTCCGACGACGCCCGAGAAAAGGATTGAGGCGCCGCCATTTCAGGTTCCGGTGACGCCGCCAACGCCCGCGAAACCGACTCCAGTCAATACTCAAGTCAATGCGCCGACTGCGCCGCCGGTGATGACCGCGCGGCCTGCGGCTCCTGCTGCGCCGCCCGTTATTCCGCCAGCGGCTGCCGCGCCTCCCGCGAGCCCTTCGGCTGACAACAAGATTCATGTGGTTCCGGCCCCTCCTCCGGCTGCGGTAATGACTGCGGACACGCAGGCAGCCCTGGCGAAGCAGATGGCGCGCATGGTGGCCGACGCCAAGGAAACTCTGGACAAAACTCTGCGGCGCGGCGCGGAAGAAGCGATCACCGAAGAGATGACGGTGGTCCGCCAGCAGCTTGATGCGCAGTTGCACGACACCGTCGAGAAAGCGATCAAGGTTTCGATGGACCGCGTATCGGAATCGGCGGTGAAGAAAGTGGTGCAGCAGGCCGCGGACCGCACCAAAGAGATTGTGGACGAAGCGCGCAAGGCGAGCGAGACGTCCGCTTCGCAGTTGGATGAAAAAGTGCGCAATGCGGTGCAGCAGGCGGTGAGCCATGCCGCGGAGCAGGCCGCGCAACAGGCGGCGCAGCAAGCGGCGGCGCTGACTTTGAAACAGTCCGTGGAAGAGGTGGTGGAGCGCGCATTGCGGGAACGCGAAGCTTCCATACCGTCGCTGGAAATTCTTTCTTCGCCGGAAGCCGCGCAAAATCATCTGGAGCAGTGGCGCAAAAACCTGGAAGACGCGGCGCAGTCGGTGCGCAGCAAGAGCCTCGAGCAGACGCAGGCAGATGCTTTGATTGCGTCGCAGCAGTGGAATGCGGAATTCGAGGCGGCGCTTACCGGCGCGTCGCAGAAACTGGGCGACAAGCTGACGGAGGTGTCGCGCGAGGCGCTGACGCAGGCGGAGCGGGACGCTGCAGAGCGCGCGGCGTCCTTGCGTGCGTCGTTGGATGAAGCAGCGCGCGGCGTGCTGGCGCACACGGAGCAGGCGGCATCCTCGCAGGCGCAGATGATGCGCTCGTCGCTGGATGAAGCGATCAATACGGCCGCTTCAACGATTGAAACGCTGGGCGCGGGATTGCAGCAGGAGCGCCATCGGGCGGAAGAGACCAGGTCGCAGCTGCAGGAAGCGGCGCAGAACGCTTTGCGGCAGACTCGGCAGCAGTTCGATGAGTTGCTCGCAGCACAGCAGCAGGAAATGAGCCACAAGGCCGACCACGTAATCGCCGATCGGGTGCAGCAGATTGAGCCGGCTCTGCAAGAGTCGGCGCAAAAGATTTTGGACCGCGCGGTAAGTGAGCTGGAACAGAGGCTGATGCCGCGAATGGATCAGGCGCAGCGCGTGGCGGCGGAACTGCAGCAGGCCGAGCAGCAGGCGGCGCACACGCAGAGCCAGTTCCACGAACAGGCGCGGCAGGCTTCCGAGCGCGTGGGTGAATTGCAGCACAGCGTGCAGGCGCAGGTGCGCGAAGCCACCGAGCGCGTGGCGCAATTGCAGAATTCGATTCTGGAGCAGGTGCAGCAAGCGACGGACCACGCCGATCGGCTGCACGATACGGTGCGCGAGCAGACAATTCACGCTTCCGAACTTGCCGTACAGGAATCAGTGGCACGGCTGCGCACGGAAGCCGAAAAAGTGCCGGCGGATATCGAGAAGTCGGTGCGCGAGACTGCTGCGAAAATCGAGGAAGAGATTCAACAGCGCAGCACCGAGACGCAGCACGCGACTTATGAAGCGCTGCTGAAGGCTTCGGAGTGGTACCAGAAGAAGGCGCACAGCACGATGCAGGGTTCGATGGAGAAGATGGTCGAGCAATCTTCGACCCAGCTGCGCGACCGGGCTGCGGAAGTTTCCAGTTTGCTGGCTTCGGAGCTGGATCACTACCGGCGGACTTATGTGGAGCACAGTACGGCGCAGATTGACGAGTCGGCGAAAGAAATCGTAACGCGCGAGCGCGACAAGATGAGCGAGACGGCGCAGATGGCCACTGCCGGATTTACGGACCAGGTGCATCGCGTTACTTCGGAATCGCTGCGGCGGTTCGAGCAGGTGTCGCGCGAGGCGCTGGAAAAAGCGCGGGCGGACATGGAGTTCGGACGCGAAGGTTCGCTGCTGGAATATCAGAAAGTGATTGACGAGCGCATGATGCAGGGCGTGGAACAGGCCACGGTGCATCTGCAATCGCAATTGGGGCCGCTGATCGAGCAGTGGGAATCGCGACGCGAGGTCGAGAAAAAGCAATGGATGGAGCAGCTGAAGAAATCGAACGACGAGGCCATCGAGCTCTATAAAACGCGGCTGGAAAATGCTTCGAATTCCTGGCTGCTGGCTTCGGCGACGACCTTGGGGCAACATTCGCAGACCGTGCTGGACACGATCGCCAAGGCCGCGGAAAAACGGCTGCGCGAGACTTGCTCGGAAGTGCTGGGGAGCATGGGCGACACTTTGAAAGCGCGGCTGCTGGGGCTTTCCACGGATTTTAGCCCCGAACCGGACGACGAATTTCCTGCGAAGAAGAAGTAATTCCTCCTTCTGCTGGACACCTTTTCGCTTCGCGGCTTTTCCCATCTGCTTTTTCCCACTCCGGTATAATGGCGGCATGGCGAATCAGGCTTACTTGAGCATTTGGCTGAAAGAATTTCGTGAAGAAAACATGCTGGAGCAGTTCCGCGATTTTCTGGGGACAGTTCCCTTCTCCGAGAAACAGCCGGGATTCACGCATCTGGAAATTCGCGCGGTGGATTCGACGGAGACGCCTGTGTACGAGCAGGACCTGCGCTCGTTTCCGCTGGATGCGGACGGAATTATCGAGTTGGCGAAGGATTATGTGCACGACGATTGCAGTTGCGACGTGCGTTCGCACTGGGATTTGTGGGTGTTCGAAGGCGAGCCGCTGACTTCGCAGAACTTGCCGCAGGCGCTGTCTCTATTGTGCAATGGCGAGCAGTACGACGATGGATTTTGGAAAGAGAATGGGCACCTGGAAGTAAGTTTCGGATTTGAGCATCTTTTTACGGGGCATGGAGGCGTGTTGGGGATACGGCAGATCGCGCGGCCGGCGGCGCAGAATCAGGAAGAGCGCGATTTTCTGGAATCCATGGCGAAGCCGGCGAATCTACTGCTGTATCAGGAGAAAACGCGGGAAAATATCAAGAGCTTGTTCGAGTGGGTGCGGCGGATTGAGAAGGCGTCAACGGTGGAGCGGGTGCGGTTGTGGTCGGAAGGAGAGGAAAATTTTGAGGCGCGCCTCGAAGAGATTTTGGCTGCTCGTTAGCGTGGCGGTGGCAGTGGCTGCGCTGGCTATGCAGGGAGGATGGGGAGCGGGCGGACCGAAGCGCGTGAACGAATTGACGCTCGCTGGGCTTCAGCCGGGAAAAGACGTGCTTGAAAAAGCATCCAAGAAATTTGGTAAGGAGTCCAACATCGGGGCTCACGATGATCCGAACGCTCATACCTGGCGAATAAACTGCGATTTGGATGATCTAGTAATCGAGGCAGACACAAACGGGATCATTCGCGACGTCACCGTTTCTTTCTATCATAATCGTTCCGACAGGATAATCGTAGATTGCGACGACCGTGTTGCTTCACGCAAGTTTCGCAGCCAGTTCGGTTCCGGACGCAATTTGCTGCTCCACGATCGCTGCGGGCGGATCGAGGAAATGTACGGGAAGGCGGCATCGCGGAGCCCTTCCGTGAAGGGCAGCGACAAGCTAGAATTATATTTATACACATTTGATTGGGCTGAGCCGGATGTGCCGCAGGTGATGGAAGTGTCCTGCGACGCTGCTACGCAAACGGTGGCGGAAATCACGCTCGCGGCGTCAAGCCTTTAACGGGACCTCATGAACAAATTCATCGTATGCGCAGTCCTGGGTGCAGCAGCGCTGGGCGCGTGGTCGTGCGGCAGTTCTTCTCCGACGCCTGCGGGCGGGGCCAACGCCGGCGACAAGGGAGCGCAGAATAGCGCGGCGGCCAGTCCTGCGTCACCGGGCGTAACGCCTGGCACCCCAGCTGCGCCGACTGTGCCGGACGACATACAGAAGGCCGCGGAAACGGCGCTGGGTTCCGAGACCGAGGTGCTGCTGTACGGCGACCTGGCGAAAAATGGTTCGCGGCAGGTTCTGGCGGTGAACCGCATGAAAGGGACGCCGCAGGCAGCCATGCCGGGCACGGTGATCACGCGCGGGGTGATTCTGGAAAACATCGGCGGGACGTGGAAGGAAATTTTGCGCTGCGACGAGCATCTGGAAAATCCCAAGGGATTTCTGGGGAATATTCCGCTGGCGCCGGTGAATGGCTGGCGGTTGCAGTACGAACAGGACAACGACAAGGGACTGCTGCTTTATTTCACGCCCGCCGCGAATCCCAAGGGCGCGCGTGCGCTGCCTGTAGAAGTGCGCTGGAACGCGAAGGCCAAGCGGTATCAATCCATGGATCGCAATTTTGAGAATTTTCTGTACGAGCTGCCTGCGTTGGAAACACCGGAGTCGCAAGTTCGCCTGTGAGCGCCATCGCCCAACCCGCCGCTGTAAACGTCGCCGGCAGCCCGGTGAAAAAACCGTCAGGCTGGGACCATCTGAAGACGCTGCTGCCGTACGTCAATCGCTACAAGAGCATGACGGCGCTGGGACTACTGACCAACACGCTGATGGGATTGGTGGGCGCGTTCCCGCAACTGATCATTGGAATGATCACGGATTGCATCAGCGGCTCGGCGCACACACTTTCGACTCTCACGGGCACGGCACGCGCGGCAATGAGCCCGCTGCTGGCGCTCTATGCGCCGATGAACCGGCACGCTCTTGAGCTTTTCTGCCTGATTCTGGTGGGAATCGTGTTCGTGAAGGGATTTCTTTCGTTCTGGACGCGCTGGATATTGATCGGAGTGTCGCGCGAGATTGAATACGATTTGCGCAATGATTTGCTGGCGCGGCTGGTCGAGCTGGAGCCGGAATTTTACGTGCGGAATCGCACTGGGGATTTGATGTCGCGCGCGACGAACGATTTGAACGCGGTGCGCATGGTGCTGGGTCCGGGCATCATGTACAGCGCGACGACGATTGTGACCATGATCGTGGCGGTTTTCTTCATGGTGAAACTCTCGGCCAGCCTGACGCTGTGGGTGCTGCTGCCTGTGCCGGTGGTGGCGCTGGCGGTGCGCTATTTTGGCGAGACGATTCACCGGCTTTCGGAGCAGATCCAGGCGGCGCTGGGAACTTTATCCACGCGAGCGCAGGAAAATCTGACGGGCATTCGCGTGATTCGCGCGTACGCGCAGGAGAAGCCGGAAATTGAGGCTTTCGATCTGGCAAATCGCGATTACGTGAATCGCAACATCAAGTTGATTGCCACCTGGAGCTTGTTTTTCCCGTTTCTTACCGCGTTGATTGGGATTACTTTTGTGATTTTGCTGGGCAAGGGCGGGCGCGATGTGATTGACCATCGGTTTACCGTCGGCACAATGTGGGCGTTTTATTGGTTTTTGGGACAGCTGGTGTTTCCGATGATTGCGCTCGGTTGGGTGACCAATATTTTCCAGCGTGGCGCGGCTTCGATGGGAAGGCTGAATTATATTTTGCACGCGAAGGCCAGGATTGGCGATTTCGCGGGTGCGGCGGAGGCGAGCGGGACCGGGGCTGGCGTATTGGCGGGACGCAACGGTGATTCGGCGCAAGCGGCAGTGACAACGGCGACGGCGGCGACCGCTGCGGTGGAATCTTCGATTCAAGGCGAAATCGAGTTCCGGAATTTGACTTTTACTTATCCGACGGCGTGGAACGAAGATGGAACCGGTGGCGGTCCGGTGCTGCGCGATATAAATTTGCACGTGCCAGCTGGCTCTACGCTCGCGATCGTTGGGCCGACCGGGAGCGGAAAATCCTCGCTTGCAGCGTTGATTGCGCGGCTGTGGGATGCGCCGCCGGGGACCTTATTCCTGGATGGCTGCTCGATTCGCGATTATCCGCTGGCGGAAGTGCGGCGGGCGATCGGGTACGTGCCGCAGGATACATTCCTCTTCAGCGACACTTTGCGCGAGAACATTGCGTTTGGCGTGAACACTGCGCTGGAACAGCACATTTTGGAAGCCGCGGAAATTGCCAGCATATCCGGCGAGATTCAGAGCTTCCCGCAGAGCTACGAGACGATGGTCGGCGAGCGCGGGATCACGCTTTCGGGCGGGCAGAAGCAGCGGACCTCCATTGCGCGAGCGGTGCTGCGCCAGCCGAAGATTTTGATTCTGGACGACGCGCTTTCCAGCGTGGATACGGATACGGAAGAGCGTATCCTGCGGCGGTTGCGCGACGTGATGCGGGAGCGGACTTCTATTTTGATTTCGCATCGGGTGTCCACGGTGAAAAACGCGGATCAAATCGTGGTGCTGCGCGAAGGGCGCATCGTCGAACGCGGAACGCACGAAGAATTGCTGGCGCTGGGCGGTTACTACGCCGATTTGAATCAGAAGCAGATGCTGGAAGAAGAGTTGGAACGCGAATGAGCGATTTCCGCGAAGAAGAGAAGCTGGGCAAGCTCTACGATTCGCAGCTGACGCGGCGATTGATGCAGTATCTGCGTCCGTATCGGCTGCAGGTGGTGCTGGCGGTTTCGTTCACGCTCGGCATTACCGCGTTGGAAATTTTGGGGCCTTATCTTTTTAGCGTGGGGATTGACCGGTACATTATTCCCGGATTTGACGGATCGATCGCGCGCACCGCGGCTGTGCTGGGGTTGGTGTGGATCGCGGCAGCGTATGCTGGCTCGATTCTGGCAAGTTTCGGGCTGCAGTACGTGCAAGTGCGAATCATGCAGTGGGTGGGGCAGGAAACGATGTACGACCTGCGCAAGGAAATTTTCGAGCATCTGCAGCGTTTGCCAATGAGTTTCTTCGACCGCAGCCCGATCGGGCGGCTGGTGACGCGTTCGACGACCGACGTAGACGCACTGAACGATCTGTTCGCGTCGGGCGTGGTGGCGATGCTGAACGATTTCGTGCTGCTGATCGCGATGGCTGCCTTTTTATTCAGGTGGCACCCGACGCTCGCGCTGGCGACTTTTTCGCCTCTGCCGTTCATGATTCTGCTCACGTATTTTTTCCGGAATCGCGTGCGCGATGCCAACCGGCGGATTCGCACGGCGATTGCACGCATCAATGCGTTCCTGCAAGAGCATGTGAGCGGCATGGCGGTGGTGCAACTTTTCAACCGCGAAGAGAAATCGCGCGCGAAATTCGCAGAGTTGAATCACACGCACATGGTGGCGTACAAGGACGCGATTGACGCGTTCTCGTTCTTTTATCCAGGCGTGGAATTCTTGAGCTTCTCGGGCATCGCGCTGCTTTCCTGGGTCGGAGGAGTGCGCGTGATCGCCGGGACTTTGCAGGTCGGCGTGCTGGCAGCGTTCATGATGTACGCGCTACGGTTTTTCCGGCCGATTCAGGATTTGAGCGAGAAATTCAACATTTTACAGAGCGCCATGGCGGCTTCGGAACGGATTTTCCGGCTGCTGGACGAGCCAGTGACGATTTTTTCGCCGGCGAAGATTCACGCGCTGCCTGCGCCGCGCGGCGAAATCGAATTCCGTAACGTGTGGTTCGCGTATCACGGTGGCGCGACGCCGAAAGAAGATGAGTGGGTGCTGCGCGATGTTTCCTTCCGCGTGGAGCCGGGGCAGACTTTGGCGATTGTGGGGCACACTGGCGCGGGCAAGACGACCATCATCCAGCTGCTGCTGCGTTTTTACGATATACAGCGCGGCGAGATTTTGTTGGATGGCGTGGATATACGCGAGCTGGACGTGCAGGATCTGCGGAGGCTATTCGGTATCGTACTGCAGGACCCGTTCCTTTTCACCGGGACGCTGGAAACGAACGTGAAACTCGGCACTACGACGATTGATCGCGTGGGCACGGAGCGCGCGCTGCGCGAAGTAGGCCTGGGGGCTTATCTGGATTCGCAGACGGCAGGAGTGGAGACGCCGGTGACGGAGCGCGGCGCGACTCTTTCCGTGGGGCAGCGGCAACTGGTGAGCTTTGCGCGCGCGCTGGCACACGATCCGAAATTTCTGATTCTGGATGAAGCTACCTCCAGCGTGGACACCAAGACCGAATTGATGATCCGCGAGGCGCTGGACCGTTTGCTGAAAGGGCGCACGGCGGTGGTGATCGCGCACCGGTTGAGCACGATTCAGCACGCGGATCGCATTTTGGTGTTTCACAAGGGCCGATTGCGCGAGCAGGGATCGCATCAAGAATTGCTCGCCTTGCACGGAATTTATTACCGCCTCTACCAGCTCCAGTATAAGGAGCAGGAGTTGATCGCTTCTCTGCCCAGTGGGAATGCGCCGGGATTTTCGCAGCCGCTGCCTGCCGATGACTGACGTGTTGCTTGCCGAATTGCCGCAACGACAAACCACGACAATATGTGAATGTGCAAACTTCTCGCGGTCGCAATTCTCTGTCACGAATCCGTGTGAGCCGACTCGATGAGTGAGCGCCAAGTGCTGATCTCCGCGGGCGAAGCGTCGAGTGATATGTACGCGGCGCGGCTGGCGACGGCGTTGCGGGCGCGCATGGGCGCGAAATTCTTTGGGATGGGTGGGCCGCGCATGCGCGAAGCGGGCGTGGACCTGATCGCGGATTATCACGAAGTGGCGGTGGTGGGCATTGCCGAAGTGCTGCACAAGATCCCCGCGGTGATCGGGGTGCAGAACCGGCTGGCGCGGGAAGCGGCGGAACGCGGTGCGGCGCTGGCTGTGCTGGTCGATTCGCCGGGGACGCATCTGGGTGTTGCGCGGCGGCTGAAGAAAAGCAAAATTCCGGTGGGATATTTTATTGGGCCGCAGGTGTGGGCATGGCGCGCCGGACGCGTGCGCGTGGTGAAGCGGCTGGTGCAGCGTATGGTGGTGATTTTCCCGTTCGAAGCGAGAATTTATCAGGATGCGGGTGTGCCGGTGAATTTTGTGGGACATCCGCTGGTGGATACGGTGCGGGCGACGATGTCTCGCGCGGAGTTTGCGGCGCAGCAGGGGCTGGATGCCGGGCGGCCGATCGTGACGATTCTGCCGGGGAGCCGGCCGAACGAGATCGCACAGAATTACGCGCGAGTGATCGCCGCGTGCGAACGGATTGCGCAGGCGGGGAACGTGCAATTCGTGCATGCGGCCGCGCACGGACTGAGCGCGGAACTTTTCACGCGTTATGCGCAGCCGAGCATTCCGATCAAGCGCGTGGAAAACGCGACGTACAACGCGTTGGCTGCGTCTGACTGCGCGATTGTGGCGAGCGGCACGGCCACCGTGGAAGCCGCGCTGCTCGGGACGCCGATGGTGGTGGTGTATCGCGTGGCGCCGGTCACTGCATCTATTCTGCGGCACATGATTCGCACGCCGTTTATCGCCATGGTGAATTTGATTGCGGGCCGACTGGTGGCGCCGGAATTGATTCAGGATGATTTCACGCCAGATGCGGTTGCGACACAGGTGCGGCGGCTGCTAGATTCGCCCGATGCGCGTGCAGAGGTGAAGGCTGGGCTGGAGGAAGTGCGCGTGAAACTTGGGCCGGGCGGAGCGATCGAGCGCGCAGCGGACATTTTTGCCGGGATGATGTAACCTTTTACGAGGGGCAACTGGACGCGGCTATTTTGTATCTGAATTGATTGGGGCTGTCCCTTTACGAGCGAGGTACGTTTCTTGTTCAAATTCATGTCCAGGTGCGAGCGGCTTTCTGTCGCGGTTCCGGCCATTCTGGCAGTGCTGATGGCGTCATTGGTGTGCGCGAGCGGCGTGCGCGCGCAAACTCCGCAGGGATTTCCCTTCCGCGCGACATACTACGAAGTGGAAGTGCTGCTACAGCCAGAGAACCAGACCATCGCCGGGCAGGCCAAGGTGGAATTTATCGCGCAGCAGCCCGCGCGCGCCGTGGTGGTGGAACTGCATCAGGATTTGCGGGTGAATTCTGTAAAGTTGCTGAACGGCGGCACGCTGGAATTTGAACGGGACAATCGCTACCCGCTGCTGCTGACGATTGGCTTGCCGGACGTTGTGGCGCCAGGAAAAACCGTCACGCTGGTGTTCGACTACACCGGGCCGATTTCGAGTGAAGAAGATAGCCCGACGCGCGGCGTGCGTTTCGCTAACGT